>Ga0209472_1000753_pt1 | contig 18950 bp, 20 predicted proteins | sample GraSoiAngelo_130_FD_185887 | JGI IMG/M metagenome (GOLD analysis project Ga0209472, IMG submission 185887) | Grasslands soil microbial communities from the Angelo Coastal Reserve, California, USA - 14_0929_02_20cm (SPAdes) (version 2) | ecosystem: Environmental > Terrestrial > Soil > Grasslands ...
GTAGCGGCCGAGGTCCTGGAGATCGTAGCTGAAGGTCTGCCCTTCCGCGAAGTGCTGCTTGAAGGTGCTGAAGCACGAATCCATCGGATGGCGACGCGCGTCGATGAGGGTAGCCCTCGGCAGGATCGCGTGGATGAGTCCGACGTGACTGAAATTATTGGGCAGCTTGTCGGTGAAGCGCTCGCGCCCGCGGCGCAGCGGCGCGGTCTCCTCGATATAGCGGCGGCCGAGTGCACTGAGCTGCGCCGCCGAGGCGCTGCCGAGGCTCTCGGGGTAGCCGTCCCGGTTGGCGGACATGTCTTCGAACTCGCGCGTGATGTTGATGATGTTCGGCAGCTCCATGGTTCCGTCCACGCCCGAATGGCTGGCGAGGATCTGCTCGATGAGCGTTGATCCGGAGCGTGGCAGGCCGACGATGAAGATCGGCGCGCCGCTCGGGTCCCCGCTGCCCTCGCGCGCGGCAAAGAACGCGCTGTCGAAGAACGCGCGAATGCGCGCGCTGCGGCGCTCGAAGTTCCCGATGTCGAACGGCGCATCGCGGCGCCGCAGCGCGTTGCCCCTGGCGTAGTGCGCGAAGGCTTGCGGGTACTGCTGGCGCTGTTCGAAGGCTTTTCCCAGCGCAAAGTACAGCTGCGCCTCATTGGGGTGCGCGCGCCTGTCGTCCGTAAGCAGGCGCTGCATGGCGGCGACCTCGGCATCGCTGAATGAATAATTCTTGAGATCCGCCAGGCTCCAGTAGGCCTCGGCATTGCGCGGATCCATCGCCAGCGCCGCCTTATAGGAGGCCTCGCTCTCGCGCCGCCTGCCGAGCGTCTTTTGAACGTGTCCGATGGACATCCGCAGCCGTAGCTCCTCCGGCTTGAAGCGGGCCGCCTGCTCGTAGGCTTCGAGCGCTTCCTCCTGGCGCATGAGCCGCGTCGCCACGGCGGCGATCGTGATCCAACTCTGCGGGTTTTCGGGCTCCATCTTCAGCAAGTGGCGCGCGGCGGCGTCCGCTTCCTCGATGCGGCCCAACGCCAGCAATGCCGGCCCGAGTCCCCGGTATGCGAGCGGGACGTGCTCGGACTGTTTCAGGGCATGGCGCAGCAGCCGCTCGGCATCGTGGGGTACGTCCGCTGCCAGCGAGAGTGCCGCCAGCCCGCACAGCGCCGCGACATGACTCGCATCGGCCCGCAGGATGTCGCGAAACAGAGCCTCGGATTTTTTCCGGTCGTCGGCCACGAGCGCGGCCGTGGCTTGCTCTACACGCTGCCGCTGCGGATCGCTAAGGCGCGCGCGCTCGAACGCCGTGCACGCATCCACATACTGACCGAGGTCGACGAGCACGTCGCCGTAGGCGAGCCAGGCGAGATGGTGGTGGGGCGCGCTCTTCAGAACCCGCCGCACTTGTTCACGCGCCTGCGCCGCGCGGCCGTCGCGCCGATAGGCGCGCGCCAGGTCGACGCGCGCGTTCGCGAAGTCCGGAGCGCTGGCGAGGACACGCTCGAGCGTCGCGATGCTCTCGGGGATTTTGTCCTGGTCCAGCAGCGCCACGCCGAGCAGCCACAGGCAGTTGACCTCCCCGGGCGCCTGCGCCTCGAGCGCCCGCAGCCACGCTTCCGCGGTCGCCGCCTGACCGGCACGCAGTGCTGCGTGCGCCCGGCGCAGGCTCTCTCCGAAGACGGCTTGTGGATGCGGCGCGCTCATTGGCTCCGGTTGTGTTCGCCGGCAGCTTCGCGCCGCCTCTTGCGCGTGTGCGGCGCAGAGCGGCCGCCGGATGCGCAGCGTAACACGCGCCTTCCGGTGTCGAGCATTCCCCGGTCCTGCCCGCGCAGCGGGGCTCAGGCTACACTTCGCGTTCGCGGCCCGCTGTCCTCGCGCCGCTGCCGCCGCGGCGCAGACGCACAACGCGAAGATCCTGAAGACTGCGGTGCTCTATCCCGGGGAGGAACATCGTGCACCTGAAACGCCTGCTGCCCTTATCTTTGGCCGTTGCTGCGACCCTTGCGCCCGGGTCGGTGCAGGCGGGACGCTCCCTGAGCCCCGAGGATTGGTTCCGCTTCCAGGCGGTGTCCGATCTGAGCATCTCGCCCGATGGCGCCGCGGTCGCCTACCTCGTGACGAGCTACGACCGTGAGTCCGACGAATCCAGGAGCGCGCTGTGGTTGGCCGACTGGGCGGGGGATACGAGCGTGCAGCTGACGCGCGGCGAGAGTGTGTCGGAGCCGCGCTTCAGCCCCGACGGGCGCTACCTCGGTTTCCTGTCGGCGCGTCCTGCCGGGGAGCGCACCCAGCTGTGGGTTCTGGATCGACGCGGCGGGGAGCCGCGGCAGCTCACTCACGTCAGCGGGGAGCTCACGGGCTACGAGTGGTCGCCCGACGCTCACCGCGTCGTGCTGGTGATGCACGCCAGCCCGGAGGCGGACAGCAAGCCGCCGCAGCCCATCGTCATCGACGCGTTCGAGTTCAAACACGACCGCGAGGGCTACCTGAGCCCGGCCTCGCGCACTCATCTGTACCTCTTCGACGTGCGCAGCGGCGCCTGCGAGGCGCTCACCGCGGACTTCGGCCGCCGGGAGTCGCACCCGGCCTGGTCGCCCGACGGCGAGCAGATCGCCTACATCAGCGACCCCATGAAGGGACCTGAGCAGACCGGCATCGATGAGATCGATCTGATTCCCGCCCGCGCCGGCGCGACACCGCGGCAGCTGCTGACGAGCTGGTCACCCAACAACCAGCGGCTCGCCTGGAGTCCGGACGGGACGCGGCTCGCGTTCCTGCAGGGCGCGGAGGCGAAATTCAACGCCTACATCATGGATACTCTGGCGACGCTCGACGTGAAGTCGGGTGAGGTGCGCGTGCTGACCGAGCGCCTCGACCGCGCGGTGCTCTCGCCGGCGTTCGCCGCCGATGGCCGCTCGCTTGAATTGGCCGTCGAGGACGACGGCACGCAGTACCCGGCGCGGATCCCGCTCGCGGGCGGGGCGATCGAGCGCCTCGGCGGGCCCATGGTCGTGCACGAGCTCGCCGCGGCGGCCGGGCACACCGCGGTGTTGGTTTCGACCGACGCCTCGCCGGTGGAAGTTTATGCGCTCGAGGCGGGCCGGCTGCGGCCCCTGAGTGCGCACAACCAGGCGCTGTTTTCGCAGTTGCAGCTGGGCGCGGTCGAGGACATCGCCTTCAGGAGCCGCGACGGCACCTCCGTGCACGGACAGCTCGTCAAGCCGCCGGACTACCTGTCCGGGCGTCGCTATCCCACCATCGTGTGGATACACGGCGGACCGAACGGCCAGGACGACCACTCCCTCGAGCTGCAAGGCTACGGGCCGCCGCTCGAGCGGCAGCTGTTCGCGACCCACGGGTACGTGGTGCTGGCCGTCAACTATCGCGGCAGCACCGGGCGCGGCGCGCGGTTCGCCCGCAGCATTCTCGCCGACTGGGGCCACAAGGAAGTGCAGGATCTGCTCGCCGGGGTCGATTACGCAGTCGCCTCGGGGCTGGCCGATCCGGCGCGCCTGGGCGTCGGTGGCTGGAGCTACGGCGGTCTGCTCACGGACTACCTGATCGCGAGTGACACGCGCTTCAAGGCGGCGATCAGCGGGGCCGGCAGCGGCAATCAGCTCTCGACCTACGGCACCGACCAGTACATCGTGGAGTACAACGCCGAGCTCGGAGCCCCGTGGCGCAATCCGGCGCTGTGGCTGAAGGTCTCCTATCCGTTCTTCCACGCCGACCGGATCCGTACGCCGACGCTCTTCCTGGGCGGTGACAAGGACTTCAACGTGCCGGTAGCGGGCGGTGAGCAGATGTATCAGGCCCTGCGCACGCTCGGGGTCCCGGCGCAACTCATTGTCTATCCCGGGGAGTACCACGTGCTCACGCGACCGAGCTTCCTGGTGGATCGCTCCCGGCGTTACCTCGACTGGATGGGGAAGTACCTCAAGGGCGAGCCGTAGCCCGCGGCGCGATCACCTGAGACGTTCTTCTAACTAACGTGCGGTTGCGGCGCCGGTGAAGCGCCCGACAAACGACTCATCGGTGAGACTGTCCAGAAACGCGATGAGCGCGCTGCGTTCGGCACTGGAGAACGGCACGCGCGGCAGACGCGGATCGGCACGCGCGGCCTGCCTCGCCACGGACGAATAGTGATCGAGCACCGCGGTGAGGCTCGCGAAGCGCCCGTCGTGCATGTAGGGGGCGGTGAGGGCCACGTTGCGCAGGGTCGGCACCCGCATCGCTCGTGCGCTCGTGCCGTTGCGCGCGAAGCCCGCGGGCCCCGTCTCACCCTGTGCATCGCGCCAGTTGCCCGAGAAGTTGAATCCCGAGTGACACCCCGAGCAGCCTGCCCGTTTCGAGAAGAACAGCGCCATGCCGCGCTTGGCTTGCCCCGACAGCGCCTCGTGCTCGCCATTGAACACGTAGCGATCGAAGGGCGAGCCGCCGGAGATCAGCGTGCGCTCGAAGCTCGCGATGGCCTCGACCAGATGCTCGAGAGTCACCGGCGCGGGATCGGCGGGGAAAGCGGCGGCGAAGTCGCCGGCGTACGCCCGATCCGCCGCCAGCTGCGCGCACACCGCGGCCTCGCGCCCCTTGAGTCCGAGCTCCACGGGGTGCGCGTTCAACAGCGGCTCGAGCATCTGCGCCTCGAGGGAGCGCACCCGGGGCCTGCTCCAGCCGAAGCTGATGTTGTAAGCGACGTTGACCAGCGCCATGGCGTTGTGCGGCAACGCCTCGCCGGTGGCGCCGATCGCCACCGGCCGATCCTGCGCGAAGGAGTGCGCCGGCTCGTGACAGCTCGAGCAGCTGTACCGGCCGGTCAGCGACAGGCGCGGCTCGAAGAACAGCCGCTCACCGAGCGCTGCCTTGGCCTGCGACATGGGATTGTCAGGCGGCACCGCGGGCGTGGGGAAACCGCGCGGCAGGTGCCAGGCATACTCTTCGGCCGCCAGCGGCCACGCGGCGGCGAGCAGCAGCAGCGCCGTTGTCGGCAGGCTTGCCCGCGCGCGCCTCAGCGCCAGCTGGCCGCCGTGCCGGCGCGCGTCAGCGCCGCGGTCTGGCCCGCGATCTGCGCTCGCTCCCGGATCCACTTGTCGAGCTCGTCCAGGCTGGTGGCATTGCTGCCGGCGGCGGTGGCGCGCTGGTCGGCGACCCAGCTCTTCATGGCCGTGAGGAGCTTACCCGCCAGCGCGCGGTTACCCGCGTACAGGTCGAGGTAGGCCTGCTGTGCGTCGGGGATGCGATTGAGCGCGAGATACGCCTCGCCGCGATACTCGAGCGCATCCGCGTAACCGGGCTTGAGGGTGAGCGCCTTGTCATAGGCCGCGAGCGCTTCCTCGTAGTGGCCGAGCTTGCGGCTCGTGTAGCCCACGTAGTTCCAGGCCTCGGGAAGCTGGGGGTCCAGTCCCGTCGCCTCCTGGAACTTGCGCAGCGCTTGCGTATACCGGTCCCCGGCCTCGTGTGCGGCCTTGTCCTTCTTGCCGGCATCGGTCGCCTGTGCGGCCGCCGCCTGCGCCTTGTCGGCCTTCTTCACGTCGTGCACGCCGTCGTTGTAGGCGTCGCGCGCTTTCTGTTGCGGCGTCTGCTCGCGGGGCATGGGCGGCGGTGAGGGCATCCCGCCGCCGCCGTTCGCCCAGCCCGTGGCCATCCCGCCCGCCAGCAGCAAGCCTGTCAGCACCCGAAGAGCGATGCGCATGAACGGTCCTCCTCAAGGGCCCTATGCTGCAGCGTACGCGGCGCAGCGGGCAACCTCCCGCGCGGCGGCGCCCCGCCGATCGGCGTTCCCTCACCGGCCCGCTGACGGCGCCTTCGGCGCCGGCGCTGCGACCGACCAGTGGGCGTTGCGGAATTTCCAGCGGCCGTCGCGCCGTTCCGCCACCGCGGTGAAGTAGCCGCGGTCCGTGACCCGGCCGCCGTCGGCGGCCACGCGCAGCTCGGACCACGAGCTCGCCATCACCGCCAGATCGGGCGTCAGCGGGTCGACGCGCAGATCGTCGCCCCAGCGCAGCTCGATGGACCTGAGCGAGCGCGTGAGGTCGTCGACGCCGCGCGCCGCGGAGGCGGCGCTCGAGAACACCAGTTGCCCGTCGGAGGCCATGAAGAAGGAGGGGCTCGGGGAGAAGTAACGGTGCCAGGCGGCCGGTCCCTCGCGCGTCACGCCGTGCGCGACGTCCTGGGCGAACTGCCGCACCGCGTCGTTCACGGCGCTGCGCGCCGCCGGGCTCAGGGCGGACGGCGCGGCGCCCGCGGCGTCGCGCCGTGGCTCGCAGCCGCCCGATGCCAGCGCTGCGGTGATCAGGATTGCCGCGACGCCGCGCACGCGCTCACCAGCGATTGCGCAACTCGCGCAGCTTCACGAACACGGTGCGCGCATCGGGACGCTCGCCGATGTCGGGAAACGCTTCCCGCAGCCGCGCTATGACCGCGGGATTCTGCAGCCGGAAGAACGTGTTGATGCGCTTCTCCTGAGCGAGCGTGGTCACCAGCGCCGCGGCCGGGTCGTGATGGCGCGCCTGCCCGAGCAGCTGCGCCGCGTCCTGGTTGGTGGGCTCGCGATCGAGCGTGAACTCGAGGTTGCGCGCCAGGTACTCGTGGCCGGGGAACACGCGCGTCTCGTCCGGCAGGCGCGCGAGCTGTGTGACGAAGCTGTCGTACAGCTTCTCCGGGTCCCCGCCGTTGAAACAGTTGCCGGCGCCGGCGTTGAACAGCGTGTCGCCGCAGAACAGCGCCGGCTCCTGCGTGCGCGACAGCAGGCAGATGTGCGCGAGCGTGTGCCCCGGGGTGTCGAGGCATTCCAGCTCCACGGTGCGCCCGACCTTGATGACGTCGCCCCTGGCGAGGCCCCGATCCACGCCGCCGATGCGCGCGGCGGCGGCCGCGTGCGCCGCGACCTTCGCGTGGGTGGCCGCCTTCAGACCGGCATTGCCGCCGGTATGGTCGGTGTGCTCGTGGGTGTTGAGGATCTGCGTGATCTCCCAGCCGCGCTTGCGCGCCGCCTCCAGGCACAGCCGCCACTCGAGCGGATCGACGGCGAGCGCCTCGCCGCTCTCGGCACAGGCGATCAGATAGTGGAAGTTGCGCAGGCTGTTTCCCGACCAGATACGTTCCGTCAACATAAGGCGCCTCCGGCTGTCGCTAACGCGCAACGTACCCCCAAACCTGCCGTGCGCGCCATAATGCACCCATGGCGCACACCTTTCTGTTCCAACCGGCGGTATGGACGGCGAAGGGAACGCTGTGGCGCGCCGACGGGGTGCCGCTGGAGGCGATCGGCCGCACCGAGATCGCGCATCGCGCGGAGTGCTGGCTGCTGTCGGGCACGCTCAAGGTGCTGGGCTCGCCGCCGGCGGAATTCGTGCACGCGTACTGGATCGAGCCCCCCGGCCCGGACGGCGCCAGCATGAAATGGCGCTTCGAGGACGCGACCTTCGGTACGCTGCTGGGCCGGTTCGCGGTCATCGGTGAGTCGATCCTGTCGGTGTACGCCTGCGAGTCCTCGGGCTATCACGGCGCGGAGCACCTGGGCCAGATCGACGCCGACACCTACCGCACCGCCGGCGTGCTGCTGCTGAAGGACCAGATCGTCTATTCCTGGCGGATGATGCTGCAGCGCGCGGCCGAGCGCGCCTGAGCATCGCGCGCCGCTCACGGCCCGCCGCCGCGCAGCGTCGGCAGGTAGTGATCCACCAGCAGCGCCGCGAACAGCCACATGAGATAGGTCACCGAGAAGCGGAACACGCGCATCGGCAGCTCCTCGCGCGCGGTGATCTGGAGCGCCAGCGCGTAGTACAGGAACCCGGCGTTCAGCGCCAGCGCGGCGGCGAGATAGATCAGGCCGCTCATGCGGGTGAGGAACGGCATCAGCGTCACGAGCACGAGCAGCACGGTGTACAGCAGCACCTGCAGCCGCGTGTAGGCGAGGCCGTGCGTCACCGGCAGCATCGGAATGCCGGCGCGCGCGTATTCATCGCGGCGCGCGATCGCCAGCGCCCAGAAGTGCGGCGGCGTCCACGCGAAGATGATGAGAAACAGCAGCAGCGCATTCGGGTCGATGCCGTTGGTCACCGCCGCCCACCCCAGCACCGGCGGCGCCGCCCCCGCCGCGCCGCCGATGACGATGTTCTGCGAGGTCGCGCGCTTCAGCCACACGGTGTAGATGACCGCGTAGCCGATGAGGGACAGGAAGGTCAGCGCGGCGGTCAGCAGGTTCACCAGCAAGGCGAGGATCGCCATGGCGGCGACGCCCAGCACGGCCGCGAACAGCAGCGCCTGGGGCCCGGTCAGCTGCCCGCTCGGCAGGGGCCGCGCGCGCGTGCGCGCCATCTGCTCATCGATGCGCCGGTCGAGCACCTGATTGAGGGTGGCGGCGCAGGCGGCGGCGAGCGCGATGCCGAGATTTCCCCACACCAGCGCCTCCAGCGGCGGCGCCCCGGGGCTGGCGAGCAGCGTCCCGACGATGGCGGTGAAGCTGACGAGCGCGACGACCCTGGGCTTCGTCAACTCGAGGTAGCGGCGCCACAGTGGCGGCGCTACGGGTGCATATTCCGATGTCGTCGCCACGGGATGCGCAGCCTAGCAGATCGCGGCGCGCCGCTGCCGGGCGCCGCGTTACCGGGTGCTCAGGCATCGCAGCAGCGCCAGCGTGGCGAGCAGCAGCAGCGCCGCGCCGGCGGTGTGCGCCGTGGCCAGCCACAGCGGGAAGGCCTTGAGCACCATGGCTATGCCGATGAGCAGCTGCAGGCCGAGCGCCCCGAGCAGCGCCCAGGCGCGCAGGCGCGCCCCCGACGGCCCGCGGCGCCGCAGCACGAACAGCGCCGCGAGCGTCAGGGCCACCGCCGCCACCAGCGCGCCCAGCCGGTGGGTGAGATGAATGGCGACGCGCGCGGGGGTTGCGAGCACGCCGCCTTCATAGTCGACGTCGAGACCGTGCCACAGCACGAAGGCGTTGTGGTAATCCCCGTGCGGCCACCACACGCCCTGGCAGGTCGGAAAATCCGGGCAGGCGAGGGCGGCGTAATTGCTGCTGGTCCAGCCGCCGAGCGCCATCTGCACGCCGAGCGCGGCGAGACCCGCGAGCGCGAGCTGACGGGCGCTCGCAATCGGCGAGGCGCCCCCGCCGCTGATCGCGCGGCGGGCGCTCTTGAGCGCGGTAGCCCCCCAGGAGCTGCGCGGCAAGGACAGCATCAGCCACCACAAGAGGCCGAGCGTGGTCATGCCGAACAGCAGGTGCAGCGTCACGATGAGGGGCTTGAGCTGCCAGGTGACGGTCAGCATCCCGAGCAGCGCCTGCACGATCAGGGTCGCGAAGAGGGCCAGCGCGAATGGCAGGCTCACCGGCCGCGCGCGGCGCGCGCTGATCGCGAGCACGGTGAGGCTCAAGATCACCACCCCGAGGGCTCCGGCCGCATAACGGTGGACCATCTCGCGCCACGCCTTGCCGAGCCCGAGCGGCCGCTCGCCATAGGCGGCTTGCGCAGCGGGGCTGTGCCCGGCGCCCGGTGGTGTGAGGTGGCCGTAGCAGCCGGGCCAGTCGGGGCAGCCGAGCCCGGCAGCGGTCAGGCGCACGTAGGCGCCGAGCACGACCACGGCGAAGCACAGCAGCACGCCCGCAACGGCCAGGCGACGCATCCAGAGGGCAACCGGCATGGTTGGCAAGGAACTCTCGCGACCTCAGCCGATGTGCGACAGCTTCAGCAGCTTCTTCAGGTCCTCGAGCAACCCGTGAGGATCCCGGCGCGCATCGTAGCTCATCATGAGGTTGCCGAGCGGATCGACCACGAACAGCGAATGCGCGCGCCCCGGGGAGGGAAACTCGCGCAGCAGCGCCGCGCCGGCCGGGCCCGCCGCGTCCAGGATCTCGAGGCCGGCCTGCTCGCGCCCGAGCAGCTCGCCGGCACAGCACTCGGCGCTGACGAGGAACACCCGCTGCACGCGCGTCATGTCGTTGTTGAGCGCGAGGCGCGTCTGGCGCATCACCCACAGGGCCTGGCGGCAGGCGCCGTCGCAGGCGCCGTTGCCGACGTACACCAGCGACCACGTGCCGCGCAACGGCGTGCCGTGCGCCGCCGCTGCGCCACGGCGCTGCGGCAGCCTCACCGGTGGCAGCGGCCGCGCCGGCGTGATCAGCACGCCGTGGTTGACGCGCCGCGCCGGGCGCCAGGGGCTGCCGTAGTAGGTGAAGAACGCCACCACGAGCGGCAGCAGGAACAGTGCCGCGAGCCCCGCCAGGGTGCGCAGGTTGCGCGCGCGCAGCGCTCTCGCGGGGCTGTTCATCCGCTCGCGGCGGCGTGGTTTCTGCGCGTGCTCATGATCGCCCACACGACGAGCGCCAGCACCGCGAAGCTCCACCACTGGAGGGCGTAGGCGCGATGGCGCAGCGGCGCCATACCGGGGGGCTGCCAGTCGCGCACGTAGCCGAACCGGGCCTGCGGGTCGAGCAGCACGATGCGCGCCGCGAGCGGCGCGCCGAGCGCGGCGGACAGCTCGGCGAGGCTCGGGTAACTGGTGACCTTGGGCCACGCAGCGCGCGCCTCGGGGGCGGAGCGGCCACTGGCGAGCCCCGGGCTCGGAAGCTCGGCGATGCGGCCGCTCAAGGTCACGGGGGCGGCGGCCTCGAAGGCGATGTCCGGCAGGCGCGCCCGGGTGCCCGTGGACGGCACCCAGCCGCGATCGATGAGCAGCACGGCAGCGTCGGCGCGCGTGAGCGGCGTCAGCACTTCGTACCCGGCGCGGCCGCGATAGCTGCGGTTGTCGAGCAGGAACTGGCGCGCGCCATCCAGCCGCCCGGTCACCGACACGCGCTGGAACAGCGGCACAGCGCTCACGGCGCGTGCGCCGAGCGCGATCACCTGGTCCGCGCCGCGCGCGAAGCGCGTCCACTGTTCCTGGCGCTGGATGCCCTTGTGCCACTGCCACACACCCAGGCGCAGGAGCAGCGCGCACAGCAGCAGGGTGAGGACCGTGAAGCCGGCCGACGGGGCGAACACGCGCCCCCCGAGCCTCAAGCCCCGCGACATCGGTCATTGCTCCGCAGCACCGCGGCGATACACTGCGCCCCATGCGAGCGCTCGTCTGGCTGCTGATCGGGGCGAGTCTCGCGGGGATCGTCGCGAGTCTCGGCTTCGGGCTGTTTCATCTGTCGCGCGGCGGCGCCGACGATTCGCGCAAGATGGCGCGCGCCCTGACCATTCGCATCACCGTGTCGCTGGTGCTGTTTGCGCTGTTGATGCTGGCCTGGTACCTGGGGCTGATCTCGCCCCACGGCCTGCAGTCCGGCAGCGCCCCGCACCCGTAGATTTGCGTCACGCCTGCCGGTGCCTGCCGCGAGGTGCGGGCTCATCTACAGCCAGTAGACGAAGATGAACAGGGCGAGCCACACCCAGTCGACGAAGTGCCAGTACCATGCGACCGCCTCGAACGCGAAGTGCCGGTCGGCGCTGAAGTGCCCGCGCAACACCCGCAGCCATATGACCGTGAGCATGATCGCGCCCAGCGTCACGTGCAGGCCGTGGAAGCCGGTGAGCATGAAGAACGTCGAGCCGTAGATGCCGGTCGAGAGCCGCAGGCCGAGCTCCCGGTAGGCCTCGCCGTACTCGCGGGCCTGCAGGCCGACGAAAGTAAACCCGAGGAGGAAGGTGAGCGCCAGGAACAGCGCCAGCCGGCCACGCCGGCCGGCGCGCAGCGCGAGGTGGGCGAAGGTGACCGTGAGTCCGCTGGTGAGCAGGATCGCGGTGTTCAGCGCAGGTACGCCGATCGCGGGAATGGTGCCGAAGGTAGAGTCGGCCCGGCCGCCGACGTGCCCCGGGCCGTTGGTCGGCCAGACGGCCTCGAACTGCGGCCAGAGGATGAAGTTGCTGAACACCTTGACACCCTCGCCCCCGAGCCACGGCACCGACAGCATGCGCGCATAGAACAGCGCGCCGAAGAACGCGGCGAAGAACATCACCTCGGAGAAGATGAACCACATCATTCCCATGCGGAAACTACGATCGACCTGCAGGTTGTAGACGCCGTGCTGGTTCTCGCCAATCACGGTTGAGAACCAGCCGAAGAACATGTAGGCGAGCAGCGCCGCGCCGGGCAGGAACGACCACGCGCCGCTCCAGTCATTCAGGTAGCCGATCGCCCCCAGCATGATGGCGAACAGCGCGATCGAGCCGCGGATCGGCCACGGACTGTCGTGCGGAATGTAGTAGTGGCTGCTGTTGGGGGCGTGTGCTTTGGCCATGAGCGTACCTAGGGTCGACGGGCAACGCGCGAGGACTCGTCGTAAAACGTGTACGCCAGCGTGATGAGATCGATGTGGCGCGGCAGCGCCGGATCGATGAAGAAGCGCACCGGCAGGTCGCGCCCCTCGTCGAGTCGGAAGTGCTGGGGTGAGAAGCAGAAGCATTCGGTCTTGTGGAAATACGCGGCTACCTCCGAGGGCGCGATGTTGGGCACCGCCTGCGCCACGGTGTCTCGCCCGGTGAGGTTGTGCGCGTAGAACTGCGCCGTGTAGAGCTCACCCGGATGCACGTCCACGGTGCGCACCACCGGACGGAACTCCCAGCTGCCGGCGCTGGCGACGTCCGCCAGGAATTCCACCTTCACGGTGCGACTCAGGTCCGGGTGCTCGATGGCCGGCACGCGCTCGAGGAGCCGGGTCTGATCGCCGTAGCCGGTGACCGAGCACAGCACGTTGTACAGCGGCACCAGCGCAAAGCCGAACCCGAAGCTGCCGGCGGCCATGGCCAGCAGCTGCCACAGCAGACGGCGGTTTTGGCGCCGCGGGTCGCTCATTTCCAGCCACGCACCACTGAGATGACGATGAAGCCGAAGTAGAAGGCCGCCGCGATCAGCGCGAGCCGCAGCGCGCTGCGCCGTATGCGCCGGCGCCGCGGGTCCTCAGCGGACGGCGCCGCCGGCGCCGTGCTGGTGTGCGGCTGCATCAGTGCTCCGCGCCGCGTGCAATGACCGCATCCGAGGGCGGCGTGATCCAGGAGTGATACGGCGGCGGTGAGGGCAGCTCCCACTCCAGTCCATGCGCGCCCTCCCAGGCCTTCTTGCCGACGCGCTCTCCGGAGCGCGCGCACTTCCAGATGATGTACGGGAACAGCAGCTGCGCCAGGCCGAAGCCGAAAGCCCCGATCGAGGACACCATGTTCCAGTCGGTGAACTGCACCGCGTAGTCGGGAATGCGGCGCGGCATGCCGGCGAGTCCCAGGAAGTGCTGCGGGAAGAACAGCACGTTCACGAAGATCGCCGACAGCCAGAAATGCCAGGTCGCGAGCTTCAGGTCGTACATCCTGCCGGTCCATTTCGGCAGCCAGTAGTACACCCCCGCCATGATGCCGAAGACCGCGCCCGGCACCAGTACGTAGTGAAAGTGCGCCACCACGAAGTAGGTGTCCTGGTACTGGTAGTCGGCCGGCACGATCGCCAGCATCAGGCCGGAAAAGCCGCCGACGGTGAACAGGAACAGGAACGCCAGCGCGAACAGCATCGGTGGCTCGAACGACAGCGAGCCCTTCCACATGGTCGCGGTCCAGTTGAACACCTTCACGCCCGTGGGCACCGCGATCAGCATGGTCGACAGCATGAAGAACAGCTGCGCCGCGAGCGGCATGCCGACCGTGAACATGTGGTGCGCCCAGACGATGAAGGACAGGAAGGCGATCGAGGCGACCGCGTACACCATCGCCTCGTAGCCGAACAGGGGCTTCCTCGAGAAGGTCGGAATGACCTCCGAGACGATGCCGAACGCCGGCAGGATGAGGATGTAGACTTCCGGGTGTCCGAAGAACCAGAAGATATGCTGAAACATCACCGGGTCGCCGCCGCCGGCGGCGGTGAAGAAGGTCGTTGCGAAGAAGTGATCGGTGAGCAGCATGGTCACCGCTCCCGCGAGCACCGGCATCACCGCGATCAGCAGGTAGGCGGTGATCAGCCAGGTCCACACGAACAGCGGCATGCGCAGCAGCGTCATCCCCGGCGCGCGCATGTTTACGATGGTGACTATGACGTTGATGGCGCCGAGAATCGAGGAGGCGCCCATCAGATGGATCGAGAAGATCAGTATTGGGAAGGACGCCCCGGTCTGCAGCACCAGCGGCGGGTACATGGTCCAGCCGCCCGCCGGCGCCCCGCCGGGCACGAACAGCGACGACAGCAGCAGCGTGAACGCAAACGGCAGGATCCAGAAGCTGAAATTGTTGAGGCGCGGCAGCGCCATGTCCGGCGCCCCGATCTGCATCGGAATCATCCAGTTCGCCAGCCCCGTCCACGCCGGCATCACCGCGCCGAAGATCATGATCAGCGCGTGCAGGGTGGTCATGGAATTGAAGAACTGCGGATCGAAGAATTGCAGGCCGGGCTTGAAGAGCTCGAGTCGGATGAGCATCGCCATGAGACCGCCGATGAAGAACATCGTGCAGGCGAACACCAGGTACATCGTGCCGATGTCCTTGTGGTTGGTCGCGTACACCCAGCGCCGCCAGCCGTACGGCTTGTGGTCGTGATCGTGGGAGGCAGCGGGTGCGAGCGGCTCGGCCATGTGCGATTCTCTGTAGAGCGTTTGGGGCTGATCAGGAAGCGGTCGCCGCAGATGCGGTCGCGGGCGCCGCGGGTGTCGCGGGCGCCGCGGGCGCGGCAGAGGGCGTCACCGCGGGCGCGGCGGGCGGTGCGGCCGCCTGTTTCTGCTCGGCAGCCTTGTCCTTGAGCCAGGTGGCGAAGTCTGCCTTGGAGCGCACGTCGACCACGATGGGCATGAAGGCGTGATCGCGGCCGCACAGCTCCGCGCACTGGCCGCGGTACAGCCCCGGCTTATCCGTGTCCACCCTGAACCAGGCCTCGTTCACGAAGCCGGGGATCGCGTCTTTCTTGACGCCGAACTCCGGCACCCACCAGGAATGGATGACATCCGCCGCGGTGACCAGCAGGCGCACCTTGGTGCCGACCGGCACCACCAGCGGGTGATCGACGTTGAGGAGGTAGTGCTCGACGGTGTTGGGATCGATCCCGGAGAGCAGCTCGCGCGCCGCATCGCTCTTGCGGTCGAGGCGCGAGTAGTAGGCCACGCCGTCGTCGAGGTAGTCGTATTGCCAGCCCCACTGGAAGCCGGTGACCTTGATGGTGAGCTCGGTCCTGGTCGTGTCCTCGATTTCCACCAGCGTCCGCGCCGCCGGCACCGCCATGGCGATCAGGATGATCACCGGCACCACGGTCCAGATGAATTCGACCTTGGTGTTGTGGACCAGGGTGCCGTCGGGGATCGCTCCCCTGGACCTGCTGTAGGTGATGATCGACCAGATCATCGCGCCGAACACCACCACAGCGATGGCGACGCACACCCAGAAGATCTCCATGTGCAGGTCGTAGATCTTGCGGCTGATCTCGGTGACCCCCCGGGGCATGTTGAGCTGGCTCCAGCCCGAGTCGGCCTGGGCCGCGGGGAAGCAGGACGCCGCAGCGGCGCCTAAGGCGAGCGGGGCGAGCTTTGCGCAAATCATCGTTACGTGCCTTACAGCGCGCACCCCGGCCGTCGAGGGCGGCGCGTCTCATCCTGCGGCCAGGAGGGCGACTCGTTGAGGCGGCCGATCAGGCGCTGCAACCGAAGCGCCAATCCACGCCGCTCCTCTTCCGTGAGAAAGCTGCCCAGCTCGCATTGGCGGCCGTGCGACTCGATGGTGAGCCGGCTCGGGTGCTGCTGAGCTGCGGAGCGGCGCAGTTTAACCTGCGCCCAATGCCGCGGGAACACGATCCGTGAGCAGCGCTCGCGCAGCCGCGATTCGATGCTCACGTCGGCGTCGGTCACGGTAATGGTCTGGCGGTGGAAGCGGCGCTCCATGGACAGTTTGAGCGCCCAGCCGAGCAGCGCCATCTCGAGCCCGGCGAAGGGCAGGACCGGCCAGAAGCCCTTCATGGCGAGGAACGCGCCGACTCCACACGGGAGCACGCAGGCGCCGGCAAAAAACACCTGCGCTCCCCGCACGCTGAGCGAGCAGTTCGGGCAGATCTCGATGCGCAGTGGTTCGCGGTCCACGGACGTAAGCGATGGTAACGCGCAACGGTCTTTATAGGACCCTCCGCAGCCGCGATCAGCAAGTCCTTGAATGCACGGCCGGAATCGCTCTCAGCCTGTAGATTTGCGGGGGTTTGTTGGAGGGTTCAGACTAGGAATGGCTGACTCCAACCGTCAGGAGGGAGACATGAGCGCTGTTTTACTCGCCGTGTTCAACGACTACGAGGCGGCTGAGCGGGTGCGCGTGATGCTGGTCCGAGACGGGTTCCCTACGGATCGCGTCGAGCTCACCGCCTCCTGCGAGCTGGGCCGGGCCGCCTTCGAGCCCGCCGACTCGCTGCACGGCAAATGCGTCCAGTACTTCCGCACGCTACTAAAAGGCGAGGACGAGCGGCAGTACCCCGAAATTCTCGCCCAGCGTGTCGCGAACGGAGCAGCGACCATTACCGTGCTTCCGCGGGGTGCGATCGAGACGGCACGTGCGACCGAGATTCTTCAGCAAGCTCATCCGGCAGACGTGGTGGGACACGATCTCGCCAATCACGGATGGGAGCACGCGGCTGCCAAGCATGAAGGCTATTGGGTTCAGCACGTCTGGCTCCAGAGCTCGCCCGAGACCGATTGTATCTACTGCCGTCTGTTCCCGGGCAGCTCGCACTGACTGCCCACCGAGCTGCCTCGCGGCCGCGTGCGCAGCTTGGCATACTTGGCGATCACCGGAGCCTGGCGGGGCAAGCGTGAGCCTCAGCCGGTGCGTTGCGCACCTCGGCCTTCAGCCAGATAATTTCCAATCATGACAACAGTGCTGCAAATAGCCGGTCTTCTGCTGTTCCTGGCTCTATGGGGCGTGGCTTGGCGCAGGCAGCCGAATCTGGCCTTCGGAATCTTTCTTGGCGTGGCCATCGCGGCGGTGGTAGCCGCAGTCGTCAGGCCCTTCGATATGCACAGCGTGCCGGTCTGGCTGCCGCCGCTGCCTTTCGCAGTGGTCGCCATTTCCCTGCTCTGTTTTGGCATCTGGGCTTGGTTGCTGGGGAGAAACCGGTAGGCCAAAGCCCTTTGCAGCCGCCTCGATCACCGTGCCAGAGCCTGACCTATGCTTCGACGCTCACCTGCCGGGCACGTCGACGCCGCAGCGCGGCCCCGCTCCCACGTTAGACAGCGCTCATCATATTTCGGATGATCTGCATGCCATGGGCGGCAAGGATTTTTCCGTGAGGCGCAGCTGCGAACGTCCTCCTCCGCAAGGTGGACTCTTGCAGGGGGGTTAGGCAATGGTGATGGCAGCTGCATTGGTCTTGCTGGTCGTTGGAACGATCCTGCTGCACTTCCTCAGTCCGTGGTGGTTCACGCCGATCGCATCCAATTGGAAGATGATGGATGACACGGTGAACATCACATTCGTGGTCACCGGGATCGTCTTTGTGGCCGTCAATCTGTTCATGGCGTGTGCGGTCTTCCTGTACCGTCACCGCCAGGGACGACGGGCGGAGTACTCACCTGAGAATAAAAAGCTCGAGTGGTGGCTCACTGTAGTGACCTCGGTGGGCGTCGCTGCGATGTTGGCACCGGGTTTGTTTGTGTGGGCCAAGTTCGTCACTGTTCCGAAAGAGGCGACGGTGGTCGAGGTCGTGGGCCAGCAATGGACCTGGAGCTATCGTTTTCCCGGGCGGGACGGCGTGTTGGGCACCACAGATGCCAGGCTCATCACTCCCGACAACCCGTTCGGCATCGATCCAAACGATCCCAAGGGCGCCGATGACATCCTGATATCGACCCCGGAGCTGCATCTGCCTATCAACAAGCCGGTCAAACTGTTGATGCGCTCCAAAGACGTCAACCACCAGTGGGCCGTGGCGCCATTCCGGGTCAAGATGGATATGGTGCCGGGCATGGTCACTTATGTCTGGCTTACCCCCACCAGGACCGGGCAATTCGATGTTCTTTGCGAACAGCTGTGCGGCCTGGCGCACTTCGCCATGCGTGGCCGCGTGGTGGTGGATGAGGAGAGGGCGTTTCAAGCATGGTTGTCCAATCAACCAACCTACTCCGAGACGAGAGCTCAGGTCACAGGCAATGCCATGGCAGGCCAGGCGATCTATGCCGTGTGCAGCGCCTGTCATGGACCCCAGGCGCAGGGTAATCAAACGCTCAACGCCCCGAAGCTGAGTAGCCAGGCCAGCTGGTACCTGGCCAGGCAATTGCGGCATTTCAAGCAGGGCATCCGCGGGGCGAGCGACCGGGACATCTATGCAAAGCAGATGATACCGATGGCTGCGACGCTGACTGACGACACGGCAATAAACAACGTCGTCGCCTATATCGATTCTCTGCCGGATGAGCGTCCACGAGCCACGCTTTCGGGAGATCCTGACAGAGGCAAGTCGCTCTACACGACCTGCGCGGCCTGTCACGGCACTGCCGGCCAGGGTATCTGGTCGACGAAAGCCCCGCGGCTATCGCACATGAGTGACTGGTATCTGGCGCGACAGCTGCATAACTTCCAGCAGGGTATTCGCGGCACCCATCCACAGGATTTCTACGGCGCACAAATGGCGTTGATGGCCAAAATTCTGCCTGATGACCGAGCGATCGATGATCTGCTTGCCTACATTCATACGTTGTGATGGCTGGACCGCCGGCGAAGATGCGCTGCCGAGCCGCGTGAGCGTAGCGCGCGGCAAAGTGATGCGGAGGAGGGTTCCTTAATGGCATTCGTTGCAATCGCTGACCGCGACCACGCACTTCATGACCCGCAGACCTTCATCACGAAGTACATCTGGAGCCAGGACCACAAAGTCATCGCAATCCAGTACGCGATTACCGCCATTGCGATCGGCTTGGTTGCTCTGGGGATGTCAGTGTTGATGCGCCTGCAATTGGGGTTCCCGCATTTCTTCTCCCTCATCGTCCCGAACAACTATTACCAGTTCATCACCATGCACGGCATGATCATGGTGATCTACCTGCTCACCGC
>Ga0209472_1000757_pt1 | contig 18919 bp, 13 predicted proteins | sample GraSoiAngelo_130_FD_185887 | JGI IMG/M metagenome (GOLD analysis project Ga0209472, IMG submission 185887) | Grasslands soil microbial communities from the Angelo Coastal Reserve, California, USA - 14_0929_02_20cm (SPAdes) (version 2) | ecosystem: Environmental > Terrestrial > Soil > Grasslands ...
GTGAGGAGGGAGGCCAAGCCCGCCGCGGCAAGCGCGTCCTGCCACAACGAGTGCACGAGGGCCCAGCCCAGGGTATCGATCGCGTTCATGTGCTTCCTCTTCAGATGCACGGATACACAGGACGTTCACAAGTATACCCGGCGGCGGGATTCAATCGTCTTGCGAACTGCGGTCAACTCCGCGAGCGGCGCGAGCGTTACAGGAAGGCTCAGGACGACGGCCGCAAACAAAAACCCCGGCACTCTTTCGAGCCCGGGGTTTCGGTGTATGGCCTGGCGGTAACCTACTTTCGCGTGCGCAATGCACACTATCATCGGCGCAAACCCGTTTCACGGTTCTGTTCGGGATGGGAAGGCGTGGGTCCAGGCTGCTGTGGCCGCCAGATAGAAGAAGAATGAAGAAGTGAAGGTTCTCTGGGCAGAGATCGCGCCAAGCGATCTGCAACCGTGGTGCTCACGGTTATAGGGTCAAGCCGCACGGGCAATTAGTACGGGTTAGCTCAAGGCCTTACGGCCCTTGCACATCCCGCCTATCAACGTCCTGGTCTAGGACGACCCTTCAGGGGGGTCAAGCCCCCGGGAAGTCTCATCTCGAGGCAAGTTTCCCGCTTAGATGCTTTCAGCGGTTATCTCTTCCGCACATAGCTACCCGGCGATGCCACTGGCGTGACAACCGGTACACCAGGGGTGCGTCCACTCCGGTCCTCTCGTACTAGGAGTAGCCCCTCTCAAACTTCCAGCGCCCACGGTAGATAGGGACCAAACTGTCTCACGACGTTTTAAACCCAGCTCACGTACCACTTTAAATGGCGAACAGCCATACCCTTGGGACCGGCTACAGCCCCAGGATGTGATGAGCCGACATCGAGGTGCCAAACCTCCCCGTCGATATGAACTCTTGGGGGAGATCAGCCTGTTATCCCCGGCGTACCTTTTATCCGTTGAGCGATGGCCCTTCCATACAGAACCACCGGATCACTTTGACCTGCTTTCGCACCTGCTCGACTTGTCAGTCTCGCAGTCAAGCACGCTTGTGCCAATGCACATTGAGGCACGATTTCCGACCGTGCTAAGCGTACCTTCGTACTCCTCCGTTACTCTTTGGGAGGAGACCGCCCCAGTCAAACTGCCTACCATGCACGGTCCCCGGCCCGGTTGACGAGCCTAGGTTAGAGCCGCGAACAGATCAGGCTGGTATTTCACTGACGGCTCCACGATGGCTAGCGCCACCGCTTCAAAGCCTCCCAGCTATCCTACACAGATCGGTTCACAGTCCAATGCAAAGTTACAGTAAAGGTGCACGGGGTCTTTCCGTCTAGCCGCGGGTAGATTGCATCATCACAACCATTTCAACTTCGCTGAGTCTCGGGAGGAGACAGTGTGGCCAGCGTTACGCCATTCGTGCAGGTCGGAACTTACCCGACAAGGAATTTCGCTACCTTAGGACCGTTATAGTTACGGCCGCCGTTTACTGGGGCTTCGATCAGGAGCTTGCACCCCATCACTTAACCTTCCAGCACCGGGCAGGCGTCACACCCTATACATCCACTTTCGTGTTGGCAGAGTGCTGTGTTTTTAATAAACAGTCGCAGCCACCGATTCTCTGCGACCCCATTGGGCTCCGGCTGTACGCCTTCACCTACTAGGGGCACACCTTCTTCCGAAGTTACGGTGTCAATTTGCCGAGTTCCTTCTCCCGAGTTCTCTCAAGCGCCTGAGAATATTCATCTCGCCCACCAGTGTCGGTTTGCGGTACGGTCCCGCCATGACTGGAGCTTAGTGGCTTTTCCTGGGAGCAGAGTATCTGCAGCTTCCCGCCCCGAAGGGCAGTCGTCGTCGCGTCTCGGCTAAGCCGCGCGGATTTGCCTACGCGGCACGCCTACTCGCTTAAGCCGGGACAACCAACACCCGGCCTGCATAACTTTCTCCGTCCCCACATCGCATCACGGCGAGGTACAGGAATATTGACCTGTTTTCCATCAGCTACGCCTTTCGGCCTCGCCTTAGGGGCCGACTCACCCTGCGCCGATGAACGTGGCGCAGGAAACCTTGGGCTTACGGCGTGCGGGCTTTTCACCCGCATTAACGCTACTCATGTCAGCAGTCGCACTTCCGATGCCTCCAGAGGACCTCACGATCCTCCTTCGCAGGCGTACGGAACGCTCCCCTACCATCACGTGCTTGCGCACGGATCCGCAGCTTCGGCAGATAGCTTGAGCCCCGTTAAATCTTCCGCGCAGGACGACTCGATCAGTGAGCTATTACGCTTTCTTTAAAGGATGGCTGCTTCTAAGCCAACCTCCTGACTGTTTATGCCTTCCCACCTCGTTTCCCACTTAGCTATCGCTTGGGGGCCTTAGCTGGCGGTCTGGGTTGTTTCCCTCTCGTGTCCGGACGTTAGCACCCGGTGCACTGTCTCCCGTGAATTCACTCGTCGGTATTCGGAGTTTGCCATGGTTTGGTAAGGCGCCATGCCCCCCTAGCCATAACAGTGCTCTACCCCCGACGGTGTATCACGAGGCACTACCTCAATAGTTTTCGGGGAGAACCAGCTATTTCCAGATTTGTTTGGCCTTTCACCCCTACCCACGGCTCATCGACGCACTTTTGCAACAGTGGTTCGTTCGGCCCTCCAGCTGGTGTTACCCAACCTTCAGCCTGGCCATGGGTAGATCATCTGGTTTCGGGTCTACGTCCAGCAACTGAAGCGCCCTGTTCGGACTCGCTTTCGCTGCGCCTTCCCTAGATGGTTAAGCTTGCTACTGAACGTAAGTCGCTGACCCATTATACAAAAGGTACGCGGTCACCCTTGCGGGCTCCCACTGTCTGTATGCATGCGGTTTCAGGATCTATTTCACTCCCCTCCCGGGGTTCTTTTCGCCTTTCCCTCACGGTACTGGTTCACTATCGGTCGACAACGAGTATTTAGCCTTGGAGGATGGTCCCCCCATCTTCGGACAGGATTCCACGTGTCCCGCCCTACTTGACCTGCGCCTAGTTCCACCGCATCCCTTTCGCCTACGGGGCTATCACCCGCTATGGCCGGACTTTCCAGACCGTTTGGCTAGAGACACGGCTAAATCGCAGAAGCTGTTCCGATTTCGCTCGCCACTACTCTCGGAATCTCGGTTGATTTCTGTTCCTCTCCCTACTGAGATGTTTCAGTTCAGGAGGTTCGCTTCGCTCACCCTATGGATTCGGGTGAGGATGACCCTTGCGGGCCGGGTTTCCCCATTCGGAAATCCCCGGATCAAAGCTCGCTTGCCAGCTCCCCGGGGCTTATCGCAGGCTGCAACGTCCTTCATCGCCTGTTGTCGCCAAGGCATCCACCACATGCACTTGTTCACTTGACCCTATAACCCTGAGCATCGAATGAACGACGCGCTTCGCGCCTCGGCGGCGCGAACGGATCATAGGAAGCGCTTGGCGAGCGCTGAAGCAGACAAAGCCCCGGCGCTCGTTTAAATGCAATCTCATACCCAGACGAACCCGGTTTGAGAGAACCGGATTCGCTTCACTTCTTCCGAATTTTTAAAGAGCAGCCGAAGCAAACTTACTGCCCAGCGCGCGCGGCGCGCTGGGCGCTAAGTCTTCCTGTCACGGGCAGCTGGTGGAGCCAACCGGGATCGAACCGGTGACCTCCTGCTTGCAAAGCAGGCGCTCTCCCAGCTGAGCTATGGCCCCAGGTCGGGGTCGCCTTTTCTGAAAGTTATTCTTCTGTAGGTGTTGGTTCTGTGGTGGGTCTGGGTGGACTTGAACCACCGACCCCACGCTTATCAAGCGTGTGCTCTAACCAGCTGAGCTACAGACCCGTTTCGGCAGGCACGTCAATGCACAGCCGATAAGTGTGGGCGCGGGAACCTCGGGCATTTCTCTAGAAAGGAGGTGATCCAGCCGCACCTTCCGATACGGCTACCTTGTTACGACTTCACCCCAGTCATGAAGCTCACCGTGGTAGGCGCCCTCCTTGCGGTTAGGCAACCTGCTTCTGGTGAACCCCACTCCCATGGTGTGACGGGCGGTGTGTACAAGGCCCGGGAACGTATTCACCGCGACATGCTGATCCGCGATTACTAGCGATTCCGACTTCATGAAGTCGAGTTGCAGACTTCAATCCGGACTACGACGGACTTTCTGGGATTGGCTCCCTCTCGCGAGTTGGCAACCCTCTGTATCCGCCATTGTATGACGTGTGTAGCCCTACCCATAAGGGCCATGAGGACTTGACGTCATCCCCACCTTCCTCCGGTTTGTCACCGGCAGTCCCATTAGAGTGCTCAACTGAATGTAGCAACTAATGGCAAGGGTTGCGCTCGTTGCGGGACTTAACCCAACATCTCACGACACGAGCTGACGACAGCCATGCAGCACCTGTGTTCAGGTTCCCTTTCGGGCACCCCTGCATTTCTGCAGGGTTCCTGACATGTCAAGGGTAGGTAAGGTTTTTCGCGTTGCATCGAATTAAACCACATCATCCACCGCTTGTGCGGGCCCCCGTCAATTCCTTTGAGTTTTAATCTTGCGACCGTACTCCCCAGGCGGATGACTTCACGCGTTAGCTGCGTTACTAAGGGATTTAACTCCCCCAACAACTAGTCATCATCGTTTAGGGCGTGGACTACCAGGGTATCTAATCCTGTTTGCTCCCCACGCTTTCGTGCATGAGCGTCAGTGTTGGCCCAGGAGGCTGCCTTCGCCATCGGTGTTCCTCCACATCTCTACGCATTTCACCGCTACACGTGGAATTCCACCTCCCTCTGCCACACTCGAGCCCCGTAGTTTCAAGCGCAATTCCCAAGTTGAGCTCGGGGATTTCACACTTGACTTGCGAGGCCGCCTGCGCACACTTTACGCCCAGTAATTCCGATTAACGCTCGCACCCTACGTATTACCGCGGCTGCTGGCACGTAGTTAGCCGGTGCTTCTTCTTACGGTACCGTCATCCGCGCGGATTGTTCACCCGCACGATTTCGTTCCGTCCGAAAGTGCTTTACAACCCGAAGGCCTTCTTCACACACGCGGCATGGCTGGATCAGGCTTGCGCCCATTGTCCAAAATTCCCCACTGCTGCCTCCCGTAGGAGTCTGGGCCGTGTCTCAGTCCCAGTGTGGCTGGTCGTCCTCTCAGACCAGCTACCGATCGTCGCCTTGGTGAGCCGTTACCCCACCAACTAGCTAATCGGACATCGGCCGCTCCTCTCGCGCAAGGCCCTTGCGGGTCCCCTGCTTTCCTCTCTCGAGCTCATGCGGTATTAGCCAGTCTTTCGACTGGTTATCCCCCACGAGAGGACACGTTCCGATGTATTACTCACCCGTTCGCCGCTCGCCGCCAGGGTTGCCCCCGCGCTGCCGCCCGACTTGCATGTGTAAGGCATGCCGCCAGCGTTCAATCTGAGCCAGGATCAAACTCTTCAATTAAATCCTGATCGTGCTGCTCTCACTCAAAGTAAACGAGGTTTACTTCTTGCGAGCACTTGATGCTCTAGCCTTCAGCTCAAGCGCCCACACTTATCGGCTGCAAGTTTTTAAAGAACGTTGGTTGCGGGGAGAGGATTTGAACCTCTGACCTTCGGGTTATGAGCCCGACGAGCTGCCAGACTGCTCCACCCCGCGCCCGGAGAAACGAAGATTATAGCTGGCCGCGGAAAACCGTGTCAACGATTGGCGACGAAATGGAGTCCAGAATGATCGAGTTCGGCGCAGCCGTGAACCGCGAGTTTCTGCTCGAGTCCGGCGTGGCTTTCCTCAACCACGGGTCTTTCGGCGCGGCGCCGAGCGCCGTCCTGGAGGCAGCCGAGCGCTGGCGCCAGCGCATGGAGGCAAATCCGGACCTGTTCCTGCGGGAAATCCTGCCCGGTGAGCTGCGCGAAGCCGCCGCAGAGCTGGCCCGATTCGTCCGGGCAAGGCCTGACGACGTGGTGTTTGTCGACAATGCGACCGCCGGCGTGAACGCCGTGCTGCGCGCCCTCGAATTGCGTGCGCGCGACGAGATCCTCGCCACCACGCACACCTATGGCGCCGTGCGCCAGGCGATCCGTTATGTCTGCGATCGCACCGGGGCAAAGCTGGTTGAAGCGCAGATCACGCTGCCGGTAGCCGATGCGGGGATTCTCTTTTCTGCTGTCGCGGACCGGCTGAGCGAACGCACCCGGCTTGCGGTGCTCGACCATGTGTCATCGCCAACGGGGCTGATATTCCCGGTCGCGGAGCTGGCGGCTCTGGCGCGCGCCCGGGGAGCGCATGTGCTCATCGATGGCGCACACGGCCCGGGCCAGCTCGAGCTCGACGTGCCGGCGCTCGGCGCCGACTGGTACGTGGGGAACTGCCACAAGTGGCTGTTTGCTCCGCGCAGCTGCGCGTTCCTCTGGTGCCGCGAGGATTCAAAGCGCGAGTTGCATCCGCTCGCGATTTCGCACCATTACGGGGAGGGATTCACGGCGGAATTCGACTGGACCGGAACGCGGGATTTTTCAGCCTGGCTCGCGGTCGTCGACGCACTGCGTTTTTTCGATCGGCTCGGCGCGGCCCGAGTGCGGGCCTACAACCATGACCTTGTCGTGACGGCGGCTTCCAGAATCGCCGAAGCCTGGCAAACGCCGCTCGATGCGCCGGCCGCAATGCACGGCTCGATGATCGCGCTGCGGCTACCGCCGCGCCTCCAGGCCTACGGGCCCCCAACCCGGGATACCGCCGGGCGCCTGCAATCGGCCCTCCTGGCGGAGCATCGCGTCGCCGTCGCCGTCATGGCTCTGGGCGATGCCCTGTGGGCGCGGATTTCGGGGCAGATTTACAACACCCCCGAGGACTACGAAAAGCTGCTCTCGATCTAGCGCATCACATCTTCTCGGTCTCCCCGCCGCGCGGCTGCCAGACCAGGAGCCTCCGCTCGGCGAACGAAACCGCCCAGTCGAGGAGCAGGGCGAAAGCCGTCAGCACCAGGATTCCCGCAAAGACGGAATTGATGTCAAAGGTCCCCTCGGCTTGCAGGATGAGATAGCCGACGCCCCGCGACGAGCCAAGATATTCGCCGACCACCGCGCCGACAAAAGCGAGGCCGACGGAGTTGTGCAGGCTGGCGAAGACCCAGCTCATGGCGCTCGGCACGTAGACGTGCCGCAGGAGCTGACGCTCGCTCGCGCCGAGAATGCGGGCATTGGCGAGCACCGTGTAGCTGACTTCGCGAACGCCTTGGTACACGTTGAAAAAGACGATGAAGAACACCAGGGTCACGCCGAGCGCGACCTTCGACGCGATGTCGAGCCCGAACCATACTCCGAAGATCGGCGCCAGGATCACGCGCGGCATCGAGTTGAGCGCCTTGATGTACGGGTCGAGGAGCGCCGAGGAGGTCGGGCTGAGCGCGAGCCATAGCCCCACCGCCAGCCCGAGCGCGGTGCCGATGACGAACGCGAGCATCGTCTCGAGCAGCGTGACCCAGAGGTGGGGGTAAATCGTGCCCGAGGAAAACCAGTCCCAGGTGCGCGCCAGCACCTTGAGCGGCTCGCCGAAGAAAAACGCCGCCTTGTGCGGGTTGTCGAAGTAGAACGCAGGCAGCAGCGTCGGGCTGGTGGCGACGTGCCAGAAGGCGAGGAAAGCGAGGAACAGCACCGCCTGCCAGAAGCGCAGCGCCCTATTGCTTCTGCTGCCGGGCATAGCTCTTGAGAACCTCGTTTTTCATCGCCCGCCAGATCAAGGTATGGAGCTCGATGAAGCGCGGCGCGAGGCGAATCTCCGCCACGTCGCGGGGACGCGGCAGGTCGATATCGAACTCGCCGATCGGGTGCGCCTCGGGGCCCGCCGACAGCACCACCACCCGGTCCGAGAGCGAGATCGCCTCCTCGAGGTCGTGGGTGATGAAAACCACCGATTTGCGGTTGGCCGACCACAGCTCGAGCAGCTCGTTCTCCATCAGTTGCCGCGTCTGGATGTCAAGCGCGGAGAACGGCTCGTCCATCAGGATGATCTGCGGATCGAGGATCAGCGTCTGCGCCAGCGCGACGCGCTTGCGCATGCCGCCCGAGAGCTGGTGCGGATAGCGCTCGCCGAAGCCGCCGAGCCCGACGCGCTGCAGCCAGTTCCCGGCTTGCCGCGCCGCTTGCGAAGGATCAGTCTTTCTGAACTCGAGCCCGGCGGTGACGTTCTGCAGCGCCGTGCGCCACGGCATCAGCGCTTCGGTCTGGAACAGGTAGCCTGCCTTGCGGTTGAGTCCTGCGAGCGGCTCGTCGAACACCCGGATGCGGCCCGCCGACGGCTGCAGCAGTCCTACCGCGACATTCAGCAGCGTGGACTTGCCGCAACCGGTCGGTCCGACTACGGACACGAACTCGCCGGGAGCGATGCGCAGCGTCGTGTTCCGCAGAGCAGTGTAGCGAGCGCCGTCCTGGGAGACGAACGTGACGGTGATGTCCTCGAGCGCGAGCGCCGCAACGGCCATCGTGCGCTACTTCTTCTTGCCGTATTTCGCGTGCGCCTTCTTCACGAACTCGTTGGTATAGGTCTGCGCGAGGTCGATGGCGTCGGGCTTGACCGCCGGGTTGAACGAGGCCAGCGCCTTGAGCGTGGTCTTCGCTCCGGCGTCGCTGAAATATCCGTCCTTCGAATAAGCCGTCTTGACGTTGTTGTACGCGAACAGATACATCGCCTTGTTGCCGAGGAGGTACTCCTCCGGCACCGTGGCGAGGATCTGCTGGGGCGACGCCTCCTGCATCCACAGCAGGGCGCGCACGGTGGCGTTGGTCAGGGCCTGGACGGTGCCGGGATTCTTCTTGATGAACTCGACCGGCGCATAGAGGCTGCCGGCCGGCATCGGCCCGCCAAACAGTTGCTCGGTGCCTGCGGGCGTGCGCGTCTCGGCGATGATCTTGATCTTGCCTTCCTTTTCCAGCATGGTCATCGCCGGGTCGGTCTGCGACAGCACGTCGACTTGGCCTTGCTCCATCGCAGCGATTACCGTCGCGCCCTGCCCGACGCCGATGATCGCCACGTCCGTCGGCTTCAGCCCGCCCTTGGCGAGCACGTAGTTGATGACCATGTTGGTGCTCGAGCCCGGCGCGCTGACGCCGACCTTGAGCCCCTTCAAGTCCCTGGGCGACTTGTAGCTCGCGGCGCGGGAGGTGGCAATACCGACGCTGATCTGCGGCGAGGCTCCCGCGAGGACGAAGGCCTGGAAGCTCTGCTTCCGCGCCTGCATGTTGATCGTATGCTCATAGGCGCCGGCGACCACGTCCGCGCTGCCGCCGACGACTGCTTCCAGCGAGCGTGTGCCGCCGGCAAAATCGCTGATGCGCACGTTGAGTCCCTCGTCCTTGAAAAAGCCAAGCCGCTCGGTGAGGGTAAGCGGCAGGTAATAGAGCGCGGTCTTGCCGCCGACCGCGATGTGCACGTCGCGCTTTTCGATCTGAGCATGAACCTGCGCGGCTGCGGCGAGCAATACCCATGCGAGCAGTTTTCTCTTCATGAAAAGCCTCCTCCTCAAATATTGCGGCGGTCCAGCAGCGCCTGCGAGATCGTGCCGGCATCGACGTATTCGAGCTCGCCGCCGAGCGGCACGCCGCGCGCGATGCGGCTCACCTTGATGTCGCGCGCGCGCAGCATCTCCGCGATGTAATGCGCCGTCGCCTCGCCCTCATTGGTGAAATTCGTGGCGAGGATCACTTCCTGCACCTCGCCGTCGGTCGCTCGCGCAAGCAGCCGGTCGAGGCCGATGTCGCGCGCGCCGACGCCGTCGAGCGGCGACAGGCGCCCCATCAGCACGAAGTACATTCCGGAGTAGCTCAGCGTCTGCTCGACTACCGCCAGGTCGGCGGGCGTCTCCACCACGCAGAGCAGCGAGGCATCGCGCCGCGGCGAGCGGCACAAGGCGCACACCTCCTCTTCGGTGAAATTGTGGCACCTGGCGCAGCGGCGCACCGTCGAGAGCGCGCCGGCCAGCGCCTGCGCCAGCTGATCGGCGCCGGCGCGATCGTGCTGCAGCAGATGGTAGGCCATGCGCTGCGCCGAGCGCGGTCCGACGCCGGGCAGAACGCGCAACGCCTCGACGAGGCGCTCCAGCCCCTTCGAGGCGGGAAGCGAATCCTTGGCCACTCAGAACGGCAGCTTGAATCCCGCGGGCAGGCCGAGGCCCGCGGTCATGCCGCTCATCTTCTCGGCGATGGTCGCTTCCACGCGATGCGAGGCGTCGTTGAACGCGGCGGCGACGAGATCCTCCAGCATCTCGCGATCTTCGCCGACCAGCGAAGGATCGATGGTGACCCGCTTCACCTCGTACTTGCAGGTCATCTGCACCTTCACCATCCCCGCGCCCGACTGGCCTTCGACCTCGAGCGCCGCGAGCTGCTCCTGCATGCGGCGCATGTTCTCCTGCATCTGCTGCGCCTGCTTCATCAGCTGGCCGATGTTGCCTTTCATTTCGGGGTACCCCGCTCCTTGCTGCCGACGGTGGAATCGACGACCTTGCCGTCGAACAGGTCGACGAGGTCTTGCACGAACCCGTCCGAGCGCACCGCACGCGCCGCTTCGGCACGCCGCGCTTCGCGCTCGCCGTTCTCGATGGCGGCCGCGCTGGCGCCCGAGGTCTCGCCCACCGCGACCTTCACCGTGACGCCGCTGCCGAGATGCTGCTCGAGAGCCGCCTGCAGCTTGTCCTGGTAGTTGCGATCGGCCAGGTAGGCCTTCTCCTTCGGCACTGCGAGCTCGAAGAGGCTGCCCTCGCGCCGACGAAGCTCGGCATTGCGCGCCAGCTCGCGCGTCGCGCCGGTGAGCGCGAGCTGGCGCGCCAGCTCGGGCCAGCTCTTGTCGGCGGAAGGCGTACTCGCCTTGGTCTTTTCGAGAATTATCCGGTCACGGCTTGCGCCCTCCGGCCGGAACGCGAGCATGCGCAGCAGGGTCATGACGAAGCCCGCGTGCTCGTCGGGAGCGAGCGGCAGGTCTTCCCTGCCCTGCAGCGCGATCTCGTAATAGAGCTGCACGGACTCGGCGTCGATGCGCCCGGCAAGATCGACGATCGCCGCGCGCTCGGGCAGGTCCTCGCCGAGCGCATCGGGCACCGTCTGCGCCATCGCGATGCGCAGCAGCAGGCCGGCGAGGTCGGCGAGGGCGGCATCGAAGGACAGGCTGCGCGCCTGCATCTCGTCGGCCACGGCGATCGCGGCCCGCGGGTCGTCCGCCGCAACCGCCGCCAGCAGCCGCAGCAGATGAGTCTGGTCGATCGCGCCGAGCATCTCCCTCACGCCCGCTGCCGCCACGCGGCCGCCGCCGTGAGCGATCGCCTGGTCGAGCAGGGAGAGCGCGTCCCGCATGCTGCCGGCTGCAGCGCGGGAAATCAGCGCGAGCGCCTCGCGATCAAATTCGACATTCTCGTTTTCCAGGACCCTGCTCAGATGCGCGGCGATGGCGGCGGGCAGCATCTGCTTCAGGTTGAACTGCAGGCAGCGGCTGAGCACCGTTACCGGAATCTTCTGCGGATCGGTCGTGGCAAGGATGAATTTCAGGTGCTCGGGCGGCTCTTCCAGGGTCTTCAGCATGGCGTTGAACGCCGACGCCGACAGCATGTGCACCTCGTCGATCACGTACACCTTGTAGCGCCCGCGGCTCGGAACGTATTGCGCGGTCTCGAGCAGCTGGCGCATTTCGTCGACCCGCGTATTGGTGGCCGCGTCCACCTCGAGCAGATCGACGAAGCGCCCGGCATCGATCTCCAGGCACGCCGTGCACTTGCCGCAGGGCTGCGGCGTGACGCCGGTTTCGCAATTGAGGCATTTCGCCAGGATGCGGGCGAGAGTCGTCTTGCCGACCCCCCGCGTACCGGCGAACAGGTACGCGTGATGCAGCCGCTTTTGCTCGAGCGCGTGCCGCAATGCCCGGACGACGTGCTCTTGCCCCACCAGGCTGCCGAAGTCCCGCGGCCGCCACTTGCGGGCAAGTACTTGATAGCTCATCGGTAAATAAATTAGTGGCGAGCCTGACCCCCGGCACCTGCAGGGGCCGGCTGTGGCTGCTTCCTTCCGGACCTGACCAGGTTCACCAGACTGCAATGCGGGGAGGCCCGCCGCCTGCATTGTAAGTCATTAAGCCTGCGAAACAGCGCCGCGCGTAAGCCTCTTGTCAGGGTGCAGTCAGGCCCTTGATTGACCCGAGCGCTATGCTTTTCAGCGATAGATCCTCCTCCATCGCGTGGATCCACACGCGATGGTTTAAGCGCCCAGCGAGCGAAAGCGAGCCGGGCGTTTTCTTTTTCGGCAGGCGGCGAACCTCTGAAGCTGCTCTTCGCAGTCCTGACTGCGCTGGCGATCACCAGCATGTCGCGCATGTTGTCATAACTACCAACGGTTGGCCGCGTCGCCGCGGCGAAGATTGCGAGCTGCACGTCGAGCGAACGCTCGACTACCCAGATTCCTGCAACCAGAACAATCAGCGCCGAGCCGCCGAAGAAAACAACCTGTCGATAGAACGCCGTCCCGCGAAGGAGGAACGCGACCGGCAGGAACGCGCCGACTATCACCAGCTGCCCGGCCTCAACGCCGAGGTTGAAACCGACGAGCGCGAGCGCGAGCGCACCTTGCGGCAGGCCGAGCTCCTTCAGGACATTCGCGAAGCCCAGGCCGTGGACGAGTCCGAATAGAAATGCAACCACCCAGCGCCGTGCGTAGAACACGGGCCGCAGATTGTTCAAGGCGGCCAATACGACCGACAGCGCGATTGCCGGCTCCACCAGACGCGATGGGAGCGCGACCGCGCCGAGCGTCGCAAGGCTAAGGGTGATCGAGTGCGCCACCGTGAAGGCGGTGACGATCCCGAACACGTTCCAGAACGCGGGCGAGAACGCCTCGACCGGCTCCCATCGTCCGTTCGTGCGCCGGAGCACGGCCGGCAGCAGCAACGAAAGCAGGAACAGGATGTGGTCGAAGCCGATCCAGATGTGCCAGACTCCTTCGCGTCCATAGTCGAGGAATTGCTGCCACCGCGACGGTTGGGCCAGCTCGAAGCTCTGACGGCTGCGCTCGGGGCTAAAGATTGCGGTGCGGGTGGCGCCCGCGTGCTCCAGCCGCAGAAGGCCCCGATGCTGCGGGTCGATGTCAAAGAGCAGCGTGTAGTCGACGTCGAGATTCGTGACCGAGTCCGGGCAGGTCGCGACGAAGCGCAGCACCGCAAACGTCCCGTCGTCATGTTCGTCTACCAGCAGCCCGGTCACTCGCGCTGGACAGGCAGACGCTCCCGACCGCAATGTGAGGCGCGCCAGCGCATACGAGGCGATGGCGGCGTGGCTCGCCCTTACCTCGCCCCAGCTGATCTCGCCGTTCCCATTGGCATCTAGTCCGACGGCGACTTCGAGGTCGCGCAGCGCGATGTCCCACTGGCCCTCGATACTCGGCCCGTCGACCACGAGCCCCAGGTAGCTGTCGCTCGGGTTGTGCGCGAGCGCCTGCGCAGCCGCGAAGGCAAACAGGAGGGCGATGAGCCTCAAGGGCGAGAGTTCTCGAGCCGCGCCGCCAGCCGGCGCAAGTACGGGTCCTGGTAGCCGGTACGCGCGAGCCAGTCGAGCGCAGGTTGCGCGGCTTTCGGGTCATTCGCCGCGAGCGCGGCTTCGAGCAGGATGCGCGCGTCGCGCGGCTCGCGTTGCAGCGTCCAGTTCTCCTTCGCCAGCGCCAGCGCCCGCGGCCGCTGCCCGAGAAGGTAGAGATTGAACCGCGCCTCCTCCTGCTGGTGCAGCATGTCACCGCGCATAGCCGCGGCATCGAAGCGCGATTTCAGCGTCCGCACGTGCTCTTCTAGGACGGGCGCCCCGAGCACCTTCTCCGCCAGCGCGAGCCGCAGCAGCAGCGGATCGGAGCGGGTCCAGTCCTTGAGCAGCGTCACAACCTCCTGTGGGCGCCCGCGATCGAGCAGGAAATCGGCGTAAGCAGCGAGCAGGAACTGGTCGCTCACGCCGAGCGAGAGCGCCTCCTTGAAGTGTCGTTCCGCGCGGTCGGTCTCGCCGAGGACGAGGGAGAACTCGGCGAGCCGACTCAGCATCCAAAGCCGCGGCCCGGCGCGCACTCCCCGCTCGCGGGCGAGGCCCTCACTTAGGGATGCGTAGGCGCGCTCCGCCGCGCCGGTGACGCCTTCCACCGAGCTCTTGCAGCCGATCCAGTCGAGCGACTCGCCCCTCGCGCGGAGCGGGTCGCAGGCGCTCAGCGCACCGACATAGTCCGCCTGCACCAGAAGGATGGCGGCGCGCCACAGCCAGACCTCCGCGTCGCTGGGATCGGACGCCGCGGCCGCGGCGAGGTCGTCGAGGGCGCCCGCGAAGTCATGCCGATACTTCCGCAGCAGTGCACGCAACACGAGGACGTTGCGCGGCGGTTCCTTGCTGCGCGCCCACGGCCGCAGCGCTACTTCCGCGTACCCGATGAAGCGCGGGTCGCCTTCGGACATCGCCAGCCGGAAGTAGTGCCGGCCGATGGTCACGGCCGCGTCGAGATCGTCCGGCTGCGCCGCGAGGCGGGCGCGCAGTTCGCGCAGTTCGCGCCCCAATGGATCTGTCGGCTTGAGTGGCAGGCGCTCGAGGACGGTCGCATCGTCCTTCGGCACATAGGGCGCGGCCACCGTTGCCGGCGCGAGAAGAAGCGCCGCCGCCGGCGCGACCGCGGCCAACAGCCGGACGGTCCGCATCATAGGCGGTTAGCGGCCCCGGGCCCGGCCTGCGTCGAGCCGTCCCAGCCATCCACTGAGGTCGCTGTACCAGACGTTGTTCGCGCCATCGACGGTGATACCGAACGGTCGCGCATCCGGCCGGGGCAGTTCGAACTCCGTGATCGTGCCGTCACGAAGGCGACCGAGCCGATGGCCGCGGAGTTCCGTAAACCACGCAGCTCCGTCCGGCGCCACAGCAAGGGCCGTGAGGCCCGCGCGCGGCGTGGGAACCGCAAACTCTTCGAACCTTCCGCCGACAAAACGGCCGATGTTATTCCCGGTCATTTCGAGGAAATAGACGGCTCCGTTCGGAGCGACGGCGATGTCCCCCAGACCGCTCCTGCGGGTGGGCACGTCGAATGCCGTTGTGTTGCCGTCGGGAGCGATGCGCAGCAGCTGGTCTGCACTCGGAAGCGTGGCCCACACGGCCCCATCGGGGGCGCTGGCGACGCCGAACGGTGCCGCATCGGCGGGTATCTTCGCGGTGAGCGTGCCCATGACATAGCGAGTGAAACGCCCGTCCCGCAGGCGCGTAACACTCATCACCGTGGGTTCGGCGAACCACACGGTGTTATCGGGCCCGACTGTCAGCCGCCCCAACCTGGCCACCGGCGTCGAGAGCCCGAACGAGGCGATGGCGCCGTCGGGCGAAGCCCGGGAAATGCTTTGCTTCGGCGCTTCCGTGTACCAGGCTCTGCCCTCTACGTCCACGGCCAAGCCGAGCGGCTCGATGCTCTGCGCGCCCTTTGGAATCCTCTCAATCTGCCCGTTTCGCAACCGTCCTATGACGTCGGAGGATTCGAGCGTGAACCACACTGTCCCGTCCCGCGCTGCCGCAATGGCAACAGGCATGTCGGTCCGGTTGGGGAGTCTGATCTCCTCGAACCCGCCGGCGTTCGACCGACCGGTGAGCCAAATGAACAGGACCGAGCCGGTGACAAGGCCGACCATGATCACGAGTGCGAGCCACGCGCGTCCGCTCATCGAAGCTTGTGCGCCAGATGCCGCGCCGCTGCAATCACACCCAGGGCGAGCAGGACGACGAGCCCGAAGCCCCCGACAATGTTGCCCAGGCTGGATCGCGAGGATGCGGTTTCACTCCGCCGTACTCGCGTCTGCAGGTCTTCGTAGCCTGTGAGCGCAAAACCGGCGTACAGCGTGGTGGGACTGCGCGAGTCGCCGACCAAGACCCGAGCGGCCAGGTGAGCAGGGAGGCCTTCTTTCGGAAGCTCCCATCGTTCGCCGCCATCGGCACTGCGGAACACGCCGCGGTCAGTCGCGATCACGATCACTTCGCCGCTGATCGCCATGGCAAGCGCCATCGCGAGCGTTTCGGGCACCGGCTTGCCGACGGGGCGCCAGCGCTCACCTGGATGATCGCTCCTGAATACCTGCCCGGAGCCTACCGCCCAGAGACGGGCCGGGGTCGTTGAATCAAAACCGACAGCCTCCACGCCGTGGCCGGGAACTCCGCCAGTTCGCCTCTGCCAACTCCGAGCCGCATCGTTGCTCGACCAGACCGATCCCCCGGCTACCGCGTAGACGTCGTCCGGACGCCCGGGAGGCGCCAGTAAGGCATCGACATGGTCCGCTGCAATCGCACTTCCCGCGTTCGCCCAAGACTGCCCCCAGTCGTCGCTCCGGTAGAGGCCAGATCGGCCGGCTAGATATACGCGTCCTGGCACGGCTCCTGCTAACAGCGCGCGTGCCGGGGCGGCGCCCGCGGGCGTTCGGACCGGTCGCCAGCGGTCCCCATCGTCGCGGAACAGGGTCGTAGTCCCGGCCACCAGCGCGCGCTGGCCGTCAGCATCGAACGCGGCGGCGAATGCCGGGCCCGTCAGGATGCCCGGCGCCTCGACGTCCCAATCGCGCCCGCCGTTTCGCGAGCGCCACAAGCCGCTATCGGTTGCCAGCAGCAGGTGATTCGGATCCCGCGGGCTGACCGCCAGCGCGAGCGCGCCGCTTACGAAGATGCCCGGGTTGATAGACGTCCACGTGGCGCCGACGTCATGAGTACGGAAGACCCCACCCAAAGTGTCTGGGTCATGGGCGGGCGCCTCTTGCGGCAACAGGACGAAAGCCGTCGCAACGGCGACCAACCCGCGATGCAATCGCGACGCCCCATCGGGGATAAGGGGCGGGTCCGAGCCCGCGCTTCGGCGAGCCCAGACCCGGAATTGCAGCAGAGTGATGCTATGGATGGATCACGTGCGGGGGAACCACCGAGTGGCAACTGGCTGGCGGCGTCCGGTCGGGGCTGGCGGGCACGTGCGTCCTCTCGCCATTGGCGAGCGTGAGCTCGGCCGCGCGCGAGCAATTCCCTCCGGGGATGTTCCACCAGTTGGACGTGAGCGGATATGCCGCCGTATACGAGATCGGCTCATGAGCCGAAACGCAGTTGTTGAAGCTATTCTGCTTCGATGTCAGGACATAGCATTTCTCGTACGCGAGGAACTGCTGGATCGTATCCGTCTGCTGGATGTTCGCCACGAACCAGTCCCTGATCCCCGTCCAGGATGAGTAGGTGTCGCTGCCGAACACGAGCTGCCCCCGAGCCGTGTTGACCTGCAGAAGTTGCGACCCGTAGGTATGCCCGCGGAACGCCGGGTGGATGATCATACCCGGGGCGACTTCGTGCCGGCCGTCGACGAACTTCGCCTTGCCCGCGAGAACCTTGCCGAGGATCTCCTGCACCGTCTGCGGCGGATAGCCACAGACCGGGCTGCGCGCGCAGGCCTGCTGCGGCGGTCCGACCTGGCTGCCGGTGAGGGGGTCGATCGTGTTGACGGCCCGGATGTGGCCGGCGTTGAACCTGACGGGGTAGTCGAGGAAGAAATCGATCTGCTTGAGCTCCTCCTTCTGGACGTAGAGCACCGCGTTGGGGAACTCGCTCAACTGGCCGGAGTGGTCCCAGTGACCATGGCCGATGATGATCCTGACGACGCGATCCGGATCCAGCCCGATGGCCTTCATCTGATCGCGGATCCCGTACCAGCAACACGAGGTGTTCCAGTCGAAGATGTAGGCGAGCTGTTTCCACCCGCTGTCGTACAGCGTGATGTCTCCGTTTGGGGCCTTGATGATCCCGATGTTCACCGGCAGGTCGACGAAGGCGGGGTCGCCGACGTCGGGCTGGAATGAGCGGTGAGGCACATTCAGGAACCGGGTGCTTTCGACGAGCCACGCCGAATACTTCGGTCCTCGCTCGGCTCGCTCGATGTCGCTGAGCATCTGGTCGGTGCTTTCGAAGCCTTGATTCAATACTTGAGGCGGTCGCTCTTGCTCCTGCTGGCGATCATCGTCGTCGTCATCCTTGGCGAGAAGGCTCCCAGCGCTGCTGAGACACGCGACCATTGCGAGGATCCCTATCCGCATCGCGTGATTTAACATGGGTTTGCTAAGCATAACCGTGTCTCCTTTGGTAACCGTTCAAATGAGCGGTGCTACCGCTGACATCCGTGTGCATCAATCCGGGCCGGCTTCCTCCAGGCCGGTAGCTCCCGGTTCAGTTGGGTGGAAACTCGTGCGGCCAGAACTTTCCCCCCACCTCTCGTATCTTGTTGCTTCCCTCCTGGCTTTTTGGATAGGCGACGAGCATGTGATCGTCCCGCCCGTCGGTGAACATCTTGAGCACCTCGGCGGCGGACTCCTTGAAGAGCCGGACCGCCGAGAGGTATTCTAGGTGCTCGCTGCGCAGAGACGTCGGGGGCTCCAAAGCGTGAAGTCGGGTCTCAGCCGCCTGGTAGCTGGCGAGAGCTTCCTTCACTCGGGTGCCGAGCTCGGCCCGACTGAGACCCTGCGTCGTATAGAAGATCTGCCCGAGGCTCATTCGCATCGTGCTTCGCTCGACATCGCCGTGGATCGGCCAGAGCTCGCGGATGTACTGCTCTTCGGCAGCGGTGAGGGCCGGCCGGCGCGGTTCAGCCGTCCGCTGGGCGGTCGTCGGCGAAGAGCCAATGCCCGCTTCGCGGTTAAGCGCTAAGGCCACAAGGCAGGCGAGGCTTGCGAGAACTGCGCCCAAGATCAGTGGTTTGGGCCGCAGCAGCCGGTTCCAGGGTGCCGTCATGGATGCGCGCTGAGAACCGAATATCTATAGTGCTCGCTAAAAGCGTTGTCAAGAAAAGGTTCGACGCGGTCTCGGCTCGATCGAGTGGCTACGGTCGCGGTACGGAAGCGTCCTTTAGGCAGCTATCTCAGCTGTTTGAGATGTACTGGCGGAGAGAGTGTCCGCTAGTTCAGTATGTAAGATCA
>Ga0209472_1000758_pt1 | contig 18905 bp, 13 predicted proteins | sample GraSoiAngelo_130_FD_185887 | JGI IMG/M metagenome (GOLD analysis project Ga0209472, IMG submission 185887) | Grasslands soil microbial communities from the Angelo Coastal Reserve, California, USA - 14_0929_02_20cm (SPAdes) (version 2) | ecosystem: Environmental > Terrestrial > Soil > Grasslands ...
CTGAAAACCATCGTGCCCGAAGAAAAAGAGACCGACGAGTTTATCCGGCTGTTGCAAGGGGCGGCGAGCGCGTCGAACGTGCAGATCCGGCGCCTGACGGCGCAAGCTGTTGTTCCGAAGGAGTATCACTACGAGATGCCTTTTGAAGTGCAGGCCGACGGCCCGTACTTCAATATCCTGGATTTCTTCGGGCGATTGGGCCGTCTGTCGCGAATTATCAATGTGGGCGACCTGACGTTTGACGATCCAGAGAAGTCGAAGGGCACGAAGTACGCGACGCGACCGGGAACAACGGTTTCTGGAATTTTCACGGCAACAACATTCTTTACCAAGCCCGCCGATACGGGTGCGGTTCCTGTAGCCGGAGCCAAACCTGGAGCCGGTGCGGCTGGGAAACCCTGAGCGGGAATGAGCGAACTATGCGTTCAGCGATAACTCTCGGACTAGGGATTTTGGTTGCGACAGCGGCGCCCGGATTGCGGGCGCAGGCGAAGCCGTCCACTTCCAGCAGTGCGAAGTCCGCACAGCAGGATGCCGGCAAGCCCGCGCAGCAAACGGCCAAGCCCGCGGCGACGACTGCGACCAAGCCCACACCACAAGCGGCCAAGCCCGCGGCACCGGCGCAGAGCAAGCCAGCGACGCCAGCTACCAAGCCGGCCGCGCAAGGGACGAAGCCAGCCGGCACTGCTGCCGCCAAGAGCGGAGCGAAGCCAGGCACGAAGACGGGGGGCAAGGCTAAAGCTGCAAAACCAGCGCGCCGGGTGGTTGAGAAGGCCTCGACTCCGGGTTCCGCTCCGACGGCTGCTGAGAGCGAGATCAAACAGGCTCGGCGGGATCCTTTCGAAACCTTAGTGGGCAGGCAGAACAAGGGAGGAACCCCGAATCTGCCGCCGGGCAAGCTGGGTTTGCAGGTCAGCACGCTGCGACTTGACGGAATCGTGCGCTCCCCGAATGGGATGATCGCGGTAGTCTCAAATCCTCAATCGCGCACGTATTTCCTGCGCGAGGGCGACCGTCTATATGACGGGAGCGTGGAAAAAATTTCGATGGATAGCGTGTCCTTCCATGAAGAAGGAAAAGACGCCTTTGGAAAGCCCGTCGAACGTCAAGTGAACAAACGAATTTACTCCAGTCCAGGAGAACTGCAATGAAGACGAATTGGCCGGCCCTTCGGCATGGCTACCTAATCCTTGCCAGTGTTGCGCTGGCGACCAGCCCGACGCTTGCGCAGACGCCCGCTGGTGCGACGGCGGGTGGCGCTGTCATCTCCAGCGTTGCCATAACCCAAGCGCCGGAACGGTCGGCTGTGCGCGTGGAAGGCGAGGGACGTCTTGACGTTCATGCCGGCCGCATGCAGAACCCGGAGCGCCTGGTGCTGGATTTTGCGGGAGCCCGGCTAGCCGTGCAGAAAACGGTCATCCCAGGGATTTCGGCGCCTGTGCGCGGAGTGCGCATCGGACAATACCGGTCGGACGTCGCGCGAGTGGTGGTGGATCTTACGACAGTGACGCCGTACCGGGTTGCCCGCGATGGCGATGCTGTAGTCATCTATTTTGAAAACCCGGCAACGACGCCCGTACAACCGGCGTCAAGCGCGGCGACTTTGACGTCCGAGCAGGAGAAGCCACGGCAGGAATTCGATTACCGTACAGCACCACCCCGTATGGTGGCGGGGCGCTCCTCCAAGGATTCGAAGATTCCTGCTCCTCGATTCGCTTTGCCAAGCGAACTGGCCCAGCCCTCAGTCACTTTGGCGTCGTTCAATGAAAAGAAGGAACCTGTCCGTCCGGATTCCACGACGCAACAAGCGGCCCATCAAGCGGTGCAGCAGGCAAACACAGCGGCCACCACAATGGCTGCCCAGGCCCCGGCGGTGACAGCGACTCCAGCCGGCAAGTACACCGGTGAGCCGATTTCGGTGAACCTGAAGGACGTCGACCTGAAGGACTTCTTCCGGCTGATTCACGAAATCAGCGGGCTGAACGTGGTCTTGGATCCGGCGGTCAAAGGAAGCCTCACCATCGTTCTGGATGAAGTGCCGTGGGACCAGGCACTGGACATCGTGCTGCAGAACAACAGCCTCGACAAGCAACTGAACGGCAACGTGCTTCGCATCGCGACACGCGCCACTCTCAAGACGGAAGCCGAGACTCAGCGGGACCTGGAGAAGGCGCAAGCAGAAGCAGTCACGCCGGTGACCGTACCCCGTGTACTGAGCTACGCTAAAGCGGCGACGCTGGCGCCGACGCTAAAGAAGTTCCTCAGTTCGCGCGGCGATATCTTATTCGATGACCGTTCGAACCAGCTGATAATTCGCGACATTCCGTCGGTCATTCCCATCATTGACAACCTGATCCGCAATCTGGACCGCAAGTCGCAGCAGGTGGAAATCGAAGCGCGAGTGGTTTCGGCCTCACGTTCCTTCGCGCGGGATATCGGCACCCAGCTCGCGTTTGCGACATCCGCCGGCAACAATATCTTCGGCGGAAACTCTACCGTAGGCGCCAGCCCGATCTTCCGAACGATTATCCCCGGTGTATCCACTTCGCCAGCACTCATTTCCGGCACGCCACCGACGCCATCGGGATCCGGTGCGCCGGCACCGGCGAACGTTCAGATGCCCTTGGTAACGAACCTCGGTGCGTCCGCTCCCACCAGCGGCATGAGCTACCTTTTCACGTCACCCAACTTTGCCATCGATTTCATGATTACCGCGGCGGAAGCCAAGGGAGTTGGCAAGCTGCTGTCGAAGCCGAAGGTCATCACACAGAACAACGAGAGGGCGACAGTCAAGCAGGGAACCAAGATTCCCATTCAAACCACGATCAATAATACGATCTCTGTCCAGTTCATAGATGCGGTGCTAAAACTGGAAGTCACTCCACAGATCACAGCCGAGGGTACAGTGTTCATGGATGTAGTGGTTGAGAACACTCAGATAGACACCGGTATTCCACGAGTTCAGGGAGTTCCCGCGTTAGATACCCAAGCCGCGGAAACCAAGGTAACGGTGGCGGATGGTGGGACGGTGGTGATCGGCGGAATCATCGTGTCCACGCAGCGCACGGACATTTCTCAGGTTCCGCTGGTTGGCAGCCTGCCCCTGATCGGACACCTCTTCAAGCGTACGGCTGTCTCGACATCATCACAGGAACTGCTGTTCTTCCTTACGCCACGCATTATTCCGGGGTAATTCGGGAATATTCTTTCAACACAGCTGGCAACGAGGAGACTATGGTCTCCTCGTTCCATTTTATGAAGACATCTCTGGATCGGCGACGCCACGACCTCAGCTTGGGTTTCCGAGACGCGAAAATCGACGCGCTGCTGATAAGCAGCCCGGCTAACTGGTATTACCTGACGGGGTTCACCGGGGAGTCCGGTGCGCTGATCGTGTCGCGGAAGGGTGTTAGTCTCATCACGGATGGAAGATTTATGGTGCAGGGCCGGGAAGAAATGTCCGGAGTCCGCATCCTCCAGCAAAAACATTCGCTGTTTGAATCCGTCGGCCAGGTTTTAAGGGATTCCAGGTTCCGTCGCGTGGGGTTCGATCCCACTCAGATAACGGTCGGACAGTTTCGCAGCCTGCGCAAAGCGGCCGGAGCGCGGGTGCGGTGGGTCTCAGCTCCAGGCAAAGTGGAGAGCCTGCGCATGCGGAAGGACCCTGCAGAACTGGCGCAAATGCGACGGGCGGCCATCCTGGCTGGTGAAGTGGTCCAATCGGCCATCAGGCTGCTAAAGCCCGGGATACGAGAATTTGAGGTCGGAGCTGAGATCGAATACCAGATGAGAAAGAGAGGAGCATCAGGACCAGCTTTTGAAACCATTGTTGCTTTCGGAGAAAGGGCCGCATTGCCGCATGCGCGTCCCACGGCCAAGCGACTCAGGAAAAATGAGTTGGTCGTGTTGGACCTGGGTGTTATACTCGCCCACTATTGCAGCGACATCACCCGCACAGTGTACGTGGGGCGGGCCCCAAAACGCGTCCGGCTATGGTACCAGGCGGTTTTGGAGGCCCAGACGGCGGCGATTGCGGCGACAAAGAGCGGCGCGGCCTGCGGAGATGTCGATGCGGCGGCCAGGCAAGTCCTGGCCGGCTATCGCCTAGATCATCTCTTTGTTCACAGCACGGGCCACGGGCTTGGACTCGAAGTGCACGAAGATCCCAGGGTGGCTCGAGGGCAGAAGAAGCGCCTGGAGCCGGGAAACGTCATCACCATTGAACCGGGCGTGTATTCGGCAGGCATCGGAGGGATACGCATCGAGGACGATGTAGCTGTCCACGCCAGCCGCACGGAAGTACTGACCCGCGCACCGCGGGATCTCATTGAGATCTAAAAAAGGCATGAAACGCAAAAAGCCGAGCAAGCCCAGTCCGTCGTTTGGCAATCCGGAAATCCAGCAGATCGAACAGCTCTTTCAGTTCATGACGGAGCACAATCTTGAGGAATTCGAATATAGCAGGGGTGACCTAAGCATAAGGCTGCGTAAGCCTTCGGCCGGGCTCTCGGTTGCGCCTCTCCGCGCCGTAGCCGCACCTGAGATTATCGTTCCCGGGTCGTTGGAAGCCTCGCAAGTGTTGCCCGAAGGGGCTGTGGCTTCCGCTGCCGAGGCGCGTTCCTCGGAAGAGCTGCACCTGGTCAAGTCCCCTATCGTCGGGACGTACTACGAGTCTCCTAGCCCCGGAACGGAGGCTTTTGTAAAAGTAGGCACGTACGTGGAGGCGGGAAAGGTGCTGTGCATTGTGGAAGCGATGAAGCTAATGAACGAAATCGAATCCGATGTCTCCGGCGAAATTATGCGCATCTTCGTGGAAAACGGACAGCCGGTTGAATATGGGCAGCCTCTCTTTGGCATTCGTCCGAGCCGGAAAAAGTAGCCAGCGCGCCAGACCATGTTCCAGAAAATCCTAGTTGCCAATCGCGGGGAAATCGCCCTGCGGGTCATCTGTGCCTGCAAAGAATTGGGGATATCCACTGTTGCGGTTTACTCCGAAGCGGACCGTAACTCTCTGCATGTTCGATTTGCGGATGAGGCGGTTTGCATCGGGCCGGCGCGAAGCAGCGAAAGCTACTTGAACATTCCCCAGGTAATCAGCGCAGCGGAAATCACAAATGTGGATGCCATTCACCCGGGCTATGGATTCCTCTCGGAAAACGCCAATTTTGCCAAGGTCTGTGAAGCGTCGGAGATTACGTTCATAGGACCGCGTCCGGAAATAATCGAAATGATGGGTGAAAAAGACCGCGCGCGGCGGGAAGTGAAGACCGCCGGCCTGCCAACGATTCCGGGAAGCGAGGGCGTTGTCGACGGGGAAGAGCAGCTCGCGAAAGAAGCGGCGCGCATCGGCTATCCGCTGATTCTCAAGGCCTCCGCAGGTGGAGGCGGACGCGGCATGCGCGTGGTACGCAAACAGGATGAGCTTCTCTCCGCTTACCAGACGGCGCGCAGCGAGGCGCAGCAAGCCTTTGGTACGCCGGACGTTTACGCGGAGAAATTTCTCGAACACCCCCGTCACATCGAGTTTCAGGTGCTGGGCGACCAGCACGGGAAAGTGGTGCATCTGGGTGAGCGCGAATGCAGCATCCAGCGACGGCACCAGAAACTAGTGGAGGAATCGCCTTCGCCGGTCATGGACCCCAAGCAGCGGAAGGAGCTTGGCGCCAAAGTGGTGAAGGCGCTGGAACAAATCGGTTACACCAACGCCGGGACTGTCGAGTTCCTGATGGACCAGGACGGCGCGTTGTACTTCATCGAGATGAATACGCGCATTCAGGTTGAGCACCCTGTGACGGAACTGGTAACCGGCGTGGATTTAATCAAAGCCCAGATTCGCATCGCTTCCGGCGAAAAGATGGAAGATGCGACCGGAGCGATTATGCCCTCCGGCCACGCGATCGAGTGCCGGATCAACGCAGAAGATCCCGTGACCTTCGTGCCGTCCGCGGGGCGCATTACGACGTTTCAGGCGCCGGGAGGCACAGGCGTGCGAGTGGATTCCGCCGCTTATGCCGACGCGGTCATTCCTCCTTACTACGATTCGATGATTGCAAAGCTCATCGTCAAGGGGCGCGACCGGACGGAGGCCATCGGGCGCATGAAGCGGGCGCTTGAGATGTTCGTCATCGAAGGCATCAAGACGTCGATTCCGTTGCACCGCCGGATTCTGGCTGATCCGGATTTTGCTGCGGGAAAGTTTGATACCCACTTCATCGAAAGATTGGTTGGGACGAACGGAAAATAAACATTGAAGCGCCTTGTTCTACCGCGGCTGTATGTGATATTAGACGCAGCATTGCTTACCGTTCCGGAAACAGGGTGCGCTAAAGAGCTTGTTGCCGCCGGTGTCCGTTTGTTCCAGTACCGGAATAAGGGGGCGTCCGCGCGCGAACTTTTCGAATCCTCAAAAAAACTGGTTTCCCTACTTTCATCGCAGGGAGCTTCGTTTGTGGTGAATGACCGGCCCGATGTCGCGGCCCTTGCGCGAGCAAATGGTGTTCACGTCGGCCAGGAAGATCTAGGCGTGGAGGAAGCGCGGTACGTCGTTGGACCGGACAAACTTGTCGGCGTGTCCACGCACAATCTCGAACAGTTCCAGCACGCCGCCGCATCTTCCGCGGATTACATCGCTGTGGGCCCCATCTTTGCCACGGGGACGAAGTCAAACCCCGACCCTGTTGTTGGCACGGAGTTCATTCGAAAGGTCAGACTGCTAACTGATAAACCAATCGTGGCAATTGGCGGCGTCACATTGCAGAACGCGCCTGAGATAATCGAGGTAGGGGCCGATTGCGTGGCGGTCATCAGCGACATTCTTGGAGCTCCGGAGCCTGCGATGCGCGCTAGGCAATACATCGACTTGCTGGGAGCTGCTAACCACGCGGCGTCAGGCTAAGGCATTCGGCGAATGGCTGACACAACACATCCTCTCGCGGACACCAGGACAAAATCGGAGCCTGGCTTTGTGCGCGCGATCGGGTTGTTCGACGGCACGATGATCGTCGTGGGCTCGATGATTGGATCGGGCATTTTCATTGTGGCCGCGGATATATCGCGGCAAACGGGCTCCGCAGGCGGACTGCTGCTCACCTGGATTCTCACCGGACTGCTGACGATTTCCGCGGCGCTTTCTTATGGTGAACTGGCAGCGCTGTTCCCGCACGCAGGCGGTCAGTACGTTTATTTGCGTGAGGCCTACTCTCCGCTGTGGGGATTTCTTTACGGTTGGACGCTTTTCCTGGTGATCCAGACGGGAACCATAGCGGCTGTGGCTGTTGGATTCGCGCGCTATTTGGGCGTCCTGTGGCCGGCGATATCGCCGAATGCGTGGATTATTCATCCCATTGCCCTCGGTTCGAAATACGCCATCAGCCTTTCGGTTCAACAGTTGGTAGGCGTGCTGATGATCGTGTTCCTGACGTTCATCAATACGCTGGGCGTGCGGCTTGGGAAGCTGATCCAAAACGTGTTCACAAGCGCAAAAACACTCTCACTCGTGGGATTGATTTTCCTGGGCATTTTTGTGGGGAGGAATGCCGGGGCGATTACCGAGAATTTCAGCCGCTTCTGGACGATTCGCAATGCGGAGACTATCGAGCCGGGCGCGAGTTTTCTAAAGACTTTTGTGCCAACGATTACTGCTGCCAGCGGCGCGTTTGGATTGTTGGTGGCATATGGTGTGGCACAAGTCGGTTCGCTCTTTTCCGCGGACGCTTGGAACAACATCGGCTTCACAGCGGCAGAAGTGAAGAATCCGAAGCGCGACGTGGCGCTTTCGATGGCCTTCGGCACTATCATTGTGATCACGCTGTATTGCCTTGCCAACCTGGCTTATCTCTGCACGCTGCCGCTGGTGCAAATTCAGACGGCTCCTGATGACCGCGTCGCCAGCGCGGCTTTGAATGCTATTTTCGGACCAACCGGTGCGATGCTGATGGCCGGAGCGATCATTATTTCGACGTTTGGCTGCAACAACGGATTGATTCTGGCCGGTGCGCGCGTCACTTATGCCATGGCAAAGGATGGCCTCTTTTTCAAATCCACTGGCACGCTGAACAAGAAAGGCGTCCCCGGTACGGCGTTGATTTATCAAGGCGTTTGGATCGCTATCCTGATATTGCTGAGAACGCGGCGCGTGGACGCGGCCGGCGCGATCACATACGGCAATCTTTATAGCGACCTGCTCAATTACGTTGTTTTTGCCGCGTTACTTTTTTATGTGCTGACGATCATCGGGATTTTTGTGCTGCGTGCAAAACGGCCAGATGCCGAGCGGCCGTATCGCGCGTTCGGGTACCCGATTGTTCCCGCGCTCTATATCTTTGCCGCGGTCGCAATTATGTTTGTGCTTTTGCTTTACCAGACGCAAACCTCGGGAAAGGGTCTGGAAATTGTTTTGCTTGGCGTTCCCGTCTATCTGCTATGGTCGTGGTGGTCGCGGCGGAGCGCTAACGCTGGACTAGAGCAATAGTCGAATTCTTTGTAGGGACGCGACATGCTGCGCCCGTACAATGCATAAGGCCAAATTGGCGGCGTCATGAGGAAGCGGGGCAGTCCCCCAAAGGAGGAGTTGCATGGGCAACCCCTTGTTCGCAACCAAGTCGCTCGACACATTGATGAAGGAAGCGGGCGACACTGGAGAGCACAGCCTGAAGCGCGCGCTGGGACCGGTAAACCTGGTCACTCTAGGGGTCGGGGCCATTATCGGGGCAGGCATCTTTGTGCTGACTGGCTCGGCGGCCGCACTTTATGCCGGCCCAGCCATCATGCTCTCTTATGTACTTGCGGGGACTGGCTGCGTGTTCGCTGGTCTATGTTATGCCGAATTCGCTTCGATGATTCCCATCGCCGGCTCCGCCTACACATACGGCTATGCCACGCTCGGCGAGCTTATCGCCTGGATCATCGGCTGGGATTTGATCCTGGAATACGCGTTTGGTGCCGCAACCGTAGCCAGCGGCTGGAGCAGCACGCTGGTGGCGTTCCTACAGGACTACGGCATCAACTTGCCACCGCAGATATGCGACGTGCCGGGAGCTCTTTGGGTCATGGTCGATGGCCGGTGGGGGCCGGCGACGACGTTCAATCTGCCGGCTGAACAGCTGGCGGCGCTGCCGCACGCGACGGCCAGCTTCAACTTGATTGCGTTCCTGGCCATTCTTGCGGTCACGACCATCCTAATTGTGGGGATTAAGGAGTCAGCAAATTTCAACACCGGCGTCGTTTTTGTGAAGTTGGCCGCCGTCTTGACTTTTATTGCTGTCGCGCTGCCCTTCGTTCTAAAGCACCCCGACATTGCTCACGCGAACTGGAAGGTGTTTCTGCCCTCTAACACGGGTACCTTTGGTTCCTTCGGATGGTCCGGAGTCTTGCGAGGCGCGGGAGTGGTTTTCTTTGCCTATATAGGTTTCGACGCTGTTTCGACTGCGGCGCAGGAGGCGCGCAAGCCGCAAAAGGACATGCCGATCGGCATTCTTGGTTCGCTCATCGTCTGCACGTTTTTGTACATCGTGGTGTCCGGGCTACTCACCGCGACGGTGCACTACTCGCGGCTTAACATTGGTGCGCCAGTATCGCTGGCCATTCGTGAGACCGGAGTGAAATGGGGCAGTTACGTAGTGAACGCAGGAGCGCTGGCAGGGTTGAGCACAGTAATGCTGGTGATGCTGCTAGGGCAATCCCGAGTGTTTTACTCGATGGCACACGATGGTTTGCTCTGGAAGTGGGCGGGCGATATTCACCCGCGCTTTCGCACTCCCTGGAAGTCCACCGCGGTTGTTGGCCTGGCTGTGGCGATCGTGGGCTCGCTGGTGCCCATCGGCAGCCTGGGTCAAATGGTTAGCATCGGCACGCTCCTTGCCTTTGTGATCGTATGCGCCGCGGTTTGGATCTTGCGCATCAGGCGGCCCGATCTGGAGCGGCCCTTCCGGACACCTTGGGTTCCATTCGTGCCGATCATGGGAATTATCGTTTCGCTGGGCCTAATGGCAGGTCTGAACGGTGTCACGTGGCTGCGTCTTATTGTTTGGCTTATCATTGGGCTGATCATTTACTTCACCTATGGTGTGAAACACAGCAAAGTCCGCAATGGCATGAAGTAACTCTTGGAACTCGGCGCCGACGACGCCTGGCCTGTTTTGCTCCGCTCGATGCTCCCACTGCATTCGCTACGGCGATTCAGGTAAAGTACTCATTCCGATGACGACACGATGAAATCCCTCCGCGCCAGCCTAAAAGAAGTCTGGAACCGCCTCACGTGGCCCGATCTGGTTTCCACTGCAGTGGCAGGCGGAGGGCTGTTGGCCGCCCTCTTTGGTTTGCAAGGCGGTGTCTTCAGTTTCTTAAAATACCTGGCGGTTCTTGCGGGAGTCTATCTTCTGTTCCGGCTAATCGGCTGGTGGAGAGACCGGCTGCTGTGGAGCCTCCGCAACCGGCTGATCGTTGCCTACCTGTTTATTGCGGTCGTTCCGATTTTGTCGATCGCGACGCTAGCGGTTCTAGCTGCCCGCATTCTGTACTCTCAGCTCGGCGCCTACTTATTGCATGAAGATCTGCAGCAGCGTATTGCGATGATCGCAGATATTTCGGAGCACATCGCCGCCGCGCACGCGACCCTGCCAAAGGGAATAAGCGAGGAGGAGTCCGAGCGCGTACTGGCCGCGCAATCTCACGCCGTACACGACGGCGAGCTTCCGAAATTAGATATCGCGTTCTCCAGTGACACAAGTTTGCTGCGGAAGGTGGCTGGTCCGGAGGCGCTGTCGTTTGCCGGGATTGTGCAGGAAGGTGACAGGCTTTCTTTAATGAGCATACGGGCTATGCCAGAGCGGGGCGGTGTGCGATTGGTGACCTTGCGCGTGCCGGTCACGCCTGACTTCCTCAGTGGAATTGCGCCGGATCTCGGCGCGATCCAGCTCACTCTCATGGAGAAGTATGTGCCCGGGGCGCGCCAGGGAATTATTTATCCGACTGCCAGCGGGCAATATGTCACAGCTCGCCCCATTGTGGCGCAGAATCGGTCGCTTCAGCCCGCTATGATTTGGATTGATGTGCCGGTAGAAGTCGTGTCGCGGCTGGACTCGATATATGTGGGGCAGGACGGCATTGTAGAACCGCTTCGGCCCGTCCTGGCGGTATTCAATGCGCGTCCCTCTCAGTTAAACGCGCGAATGTTCACGTCGTTTGGCGAGCTGCGCGAGACCTATCGGCTGATGGCTATCGGGATGGGCGCTCTTCTTGTTCTCGTAGGAATGGTGGCGCTCATTCCCGGGATTGTGCTGACCCGCCGCATCACGAATGCTGTTGCGGATCTCTATCAAGCCACGCAATTCGTGAAAGCGGGAGATTTTTCCCACCGGATATCGATGAAGCAACAAGACCAACTAGGTGAACTGGCCGAATCATTCAACACCATGACGGCTTCCATCGGAGAGCTTGTCGAGGTAGAAAACAAGCGGCAGCGTCTGGAAAATGAGATTTCCATCGCGCGGGAAGTGCAAAACCAGCTTTTTCCGAGCACCTTGCCGTCCGTCCCAGGAGTGGAGATCGAAGCAATCTGCAAGGCCGCGCGCTCCGTCAGCGGAGACTACTATGATTTTATCCAGCTCAGTCCAACGCATATCGCCATAGCCATCGCGGACATCTCAGGGAAGGGAATTTCGGCTGCACTGCTGATGGCCAGTCTGCAAGCGGCGCTGCGCAGCCAAATGCTTACAGAAGGCAGCGAACGCCTGAGCATGTCCGAGCTGGTTTCCCGGCTGAATAAGCATTTAGTGCGCAACACTGGCGACGACCGGTTCGCGACATTCTTCATTGCAACCTACGACAGCACTAGGCGAACGCTGCGCTATACAAACGCTGGACACCTGCCGGCATTTCTGATCTGCAAGGACGGTTCGGAACAATTGGATAAAGGTGGCATGGTTCTGGGAGTGATGGAAGATTACATCTATGAGGAAGGGGAGCTTATGGTCGGTCCCGACGCGCTCCTGATCGGATACAGCGACGGCTTGATTGAGCCGGAAAACGTGTACGGTGAAGAATTTGGAATTCGCCGATTGCAGGAGGCCGCGGAGCGCGTGCAGGGTGCCGCGCCGCTCATGGTCGCGGAGTCGCTGATGGCCGCGGCCGAGGAGTGGGCCGGGACTCCTGAACAGGCCGACGATATGACGGTGATCGTCGCCCGGCTTCGGTAGTGCCTCTGTTTCTGCTAGGCTATACTGAAAATCCTTCCAAGAGATTTTGCTGGGGAGACGAATGTCGCTTCGTAATCGTGTGGCGCTGGTGACAGGCGGGAGCAGAGGAATCGGCCGCGGGCTTGCTCTGCGGCTGGCGCAGGATGGCGCGCGCATGGCCATCGCCTATCGCTCCAACAAAGTAGCGGCGCAGCAGACGTTGCGGCAGTTGCAAGCCAATGGAGTCGATTGCGTTGCGGTGGAGACGGATATAACCGACGCGGGGCGCTGCGACCAGTTGATCAAGACGGTGGCCGATCGTTTCGGCCGTCTGGATGTCATTGTCAACAACGTTGGAGATTTTCGCTGGGGCACGCTTGCGGAATCGTCGCTTCAGGACTGGCAAAGCATCTTCACCTCGAATCTGCTCACCGTTTTATACATGTGCCGGGCCGCATTACCGCATATGCGCAGAGCGCGCTGGGGCCGGATTATTAATATGGGTGCCGTCGGCGCGGAGCGCGCATTTGGCCAGGCGAAAATCTCCGCCTATGCAGCGGCCAAGGCGGCAGTCGTGGCATTGTCACGTTCCCTGGCGCTCGAGGAAGCCAAGAACGGCATCACCGTGAACGTCGTGAACCCTTCCAGCATTGATGAAAACGAGCTGACGCTGGAAGAAGCTCGCAAGATTCGCGACGCACGGTTCCCCATCGGCCGCCCTCCGACCGTTGAAGATGTTGCCGGCACGGTGGCTTTTTTCGCATCCGAGGAAGCCGAATACGTTACCGGACAGGTCGTCAATGTCAGCGGCGGCTGGATGCTTTGATTTTGCCGTGAGCCTCCCATGAAAGCTCTCACTGCTGCCGAGATGCGCGAAGTCGATCGACTCACCACCGAGCGCTACGGCGTCCCCAGCCTGCAGTTGATGGAAGCTGCCGGAACAAGCGTTTGCAGAGTCATCCGTGATTATCGTGCTTCAAGGCACTTGGACCGAACTCGCCGGATCGTGGTTCTTTGCGGAAAAGGAAACAACGGCGGAGACGGGTTCGTGAGTGCCCGGCACCTTCAGAAAGAGGTACATGATGTTCAGGTACGAGCATATCTTTTCGGTTCCGCGCAAGACTTGAGTGGCGACGCCGCCCAAAACTGCAAGCGCTGGACCGACGAGGGCGGTCCGACCACTGAAGTGAAAGACGAGGCGGCCTGGAGAAAAGTCTGGGAGGAGATTGCTTGGGCTGACATAGTCGTGGATGCGCTCCTCGGCACTGGGCTACGTGGTGGAGCATCTGGTTTAATCGCTCGAGCGATAGAGGACTTAAATCGTCTATCACGCTCTGCTTCTGCCCCGATTCCTGCTCTAATCCTCGCTGTTGACACTCCTTCCGGCCTCCCTTCGGATGGCGAAGCCGGTCAGGGACCTGTTCTTCGGGCGCACAAAACCATTACATTCACTGCTCCCAAGGTGGGGCAACTCATTTCTTCGGATGCGCCCTGTTGCGGTGAACTGCTGGTCCGGATGATTGGCTCACCGCCCGCGCTCGTAGAAGAGACCGGCAAGGGGAACCTTCGTCTCGCGAGTCCAGACGAATTCGCATCATTGGCGCTCGTCCGCCCCGTGGACTCTCACAAAGGGACTTTCGGACATGCACTGATAGTTGCCGGCTCCTTAGGGAAGTCCGGTGCGGCAGTGCTCGCCGGGTTAGGCTCCCTGCACAGTGGCGCCGGTTTGACGACGATTGCGGCTCCCGACATTGTCCTCCCGACCATCGCAACGGCGCACGCCGAATACATGACTGAGGCTCTTACATCAACAGAAGACGGGACCATCTCCGCCGCGAGTGTGAATTCCAGTCGATTCGGAAAGATTCTTGAGGGAAAGAGCGTTCTTGCTCTCGGGCCCGGTCTTGGTATCCACCCTGAAACACAGCAATTTGTCAGGGACATAGTTCGCGATTCGCAGATTCCGGTGGTTGTTGACGCGGATGGCCTGAACGCTTTTGCAGGCAAGGGCGATCTGTTGGCAAATCGCAAGACTCCTTTTCTCGCAATTACGCCGCATCCGGGGGAGATGGCTCGATTGCTAGACCTCAAGACAGCTGACGTTCAATCGAATCGAGTTGAAATTGCATCGGATGCGGCACGCCGATGGAATGTCCATGTGATCTTAAAGGGATTTCACACCGTCATAGCTTCCAATGACGGCAGAATATGGGCCAATGCCACGGGAGGGGCCGGGCTCGCCAAGGGAGGATCAGGCGACGTATTGACCGGTGTTTTAGCGGCACTGACCGCCCAATTCGGAACGCAAGATTGGTCACGCATCCTTGCGTTAGGAGTTTATCTTCATGGGGCCGCAGGAAAATTCGCTGGAGGATGGAGTGACGAGTCAGGGCTGCTCGCCAGCAGCGTGGCATTTGCTATACCCATGGTGCGTCATGAGCTCGTCAGGGAGATTCAGCGGCGTGCCTGAAGAAATCATTACGAATTCGGCCGAAGAAACGATCCAATGGGGCAAGGAATTCTCCAAGCGCCTCAAGGCTCCCGTACTGGTTCTTCTGACCGGCGACCTCGGTTCGGGTAAGACCACACTCACTAAAGGCATCGTTTCGGGGCTTGGGGCCGCCAAGGAAGACGACGTCACCAGCCCGACCTTCACACTTGTTCACGTCTATGGCAAACCCGCCAAGGTCTACCACGCGGATTTATACCGGATTGAGAGTTTCCACGACTTTGAGACTCTTGGCATGGAGGATATGTTCGCAATCCCCTCAGTGGCCATTCTGGAGTGGTCCGAGCGCTTCCCCTTGCAATCTCCCTGGCCACAAGTTCAGGTGCGCCTGGAGCACCTGGGGGGCGACACCCGGCGGATTACGGCTCTGTAGCTTATCAGTAATCCACCTCACTAACTCTCTGGTTACGCACCACGCTGGATTTCTTGCCCGGTTTCCTTGCGGCTGCTAACGTGAAAATAGCAGATTCTGGCCAACTTGATGCTTAACGAAATCCTAGCGCCCAGCCCGACCGAGCAGGCCCGGCCTGAACTCAAGAGCTACAACGTCACGATTCCCATGGAGTCGTTGGCGATTGGCGTCGATAACATTCACCACGACGCTTTCTTGAGCCCCAAGTTCGTTCAAACCGCCCGCGACTATCTTTTCGACGTGATTCGCCAGAACACCAGCAATACTTATCTTTCAGGGATCGAACTGCGCGCTTCACGATCGCCGGATCATGCCGGGTTTCGCAGGCTGCTCTCCGAAGTGCTGCAAAGCTCTTTAACCCAGGCCAAGTATCACAAAAATATAGAAATAGACCTGCTCTTCCGTTTGGGCTTGCTCAAATTCCTGACCTTCGAGATCGGCAATCAGTTTGCCAACTTGATCCTCGAAGGCAAGGAATGGATTCGCAAGCGCGGCGAGCATTTCGAGCGCAGCCAGCAGGCGCACGTCATCAAAGCACGTTTGTCGGAGCTGCAGTCCGCCAGGAGGAGCGTCGTTCGCCGAGTGGGCCAACAAGTGGCGCAGATTGTGATCGACGTGGAAGACAACGTCATCGCAAAAACCCGCCGCGCTCTCTTTGGCGAAGATTTCGCTCCTTATTACGAGCTTTGCAAGAACCGGCTGATTTTTCTTGACGGCGGCAAAGACGACGTTTTTTTCCTGGAGCATTACATCCTGCTGGGCAACTATGCGCGCGACCCCGACCGCTTCGAAGCCATGGATGAGCTTTTCCAAGAATTCCTCCGCGAGGCCGGCGTCACCTTTAGCCACGACCCAGCCCACACGGAAGCCATCCAGGCTCATACCGGGCTGCTGGAAGCTGTGCAGGCAATCCAATCTGAAATCGCTAATATCGAGGAGCAGCGGGAAAACATCCGTAAGCGTCTGGAACGCAACGATGGTTTCTTCAGTAAATTCCTGAATTCCGGCGACCCCGCTGACCTGAAAGCATCCCTAAACGATTTGGACGCCCGGCTCAAGCACCAGGAATGCAAGCTGGAAGAGTTGGGGCCACAGATTGACGGCGCCAGGCAGAAACTGGATTTCTTCGTGAAGGATCATGCTGGGAGGCTCGGTGAATATTTGAACGAACCGGAAAACGCCAAGCGCCTGTTTGACGTGAGCTCCGCCGGAGAGGAGCAGGCGCCGGTGCGCGCGCGCTTGCTCTCCCAGCTCCTCGATCGCCTCGAACTCCAGGAAGTGCTCTACCACATTCTGGCAAGCTACGAAATCCAACCAATCGCTTCGGATTACTGCCCGCCCGTGCACTTGCAGCAGCTCCGCAAGGCCCTCGTATCGAAAGAGGAGTTGAAGCAAGTTGAACAGGTCATCAAGCATGTGCCTGCAAAGAAATTATCGCTCAAGGCCATCGAGGAACTGTCCAGGAAAATACGCCGCTATTCCTGCGAGGAAAAACTAGCTTTCGTTTTGCGGTTTGCCGGCGACTTCCTGCGTCTGCGAAGGGATCTGCGCGACGCGGAACATCTGACCACCTGCATGGAGCGCATCAACCTGGTAACCACCGAGAAGGCCCGCGAACTCTCCCGTCTGAACAACCGGTTGTACGAGTGCGTGCTTCCAGAAGAAGCCCGGCCGGACCAGGATCAGGTGATCTCGCACGTGATCATCAAGTCGGACGTGCGCGGCTCCACGCGCATGACTCATGACTTGCTCTCGCGCGGGCTCAACCCCGCTTCTCATTTCAGCCTGAACTTGCACGAGCCGGTCAGGAAACTTCTGGACCGCTATTCGGCGAAGAAAGTATTCATCGAGGGTGACGCCATCATTCTCGCCATTTTCGAAACGGAGTCGACCGTAGCCTATGCACGGCCGGTCGCCAAGGCGTGCATCCTTTCGCGCCAGATTCTCGCCGTGTGCAATTCGTACAACGAACGCGCATCGGACAGCAATCTTCCCTCGCTCGAACTCGGCCTAGGAGTCGCTTTCCAGGGTTCCGCGCCCACGTACTGGACGGACGGCGATTCGCGCATCATGATTTCGAAGGCGCTTAATCTTTCCGACCGCCTCTCCGGCTGCGCCAAGCTAGCGAAACGCATGCTTGCCGGACAAAAAAGCCATTTTTCCATTTTTCAGTTTCTAAACACCATGGAAGGCGCATCTGCGGAAGAGTTGGACGAATTCCTGGTCCGCTACAACCACAACGGCATCGAGCTCAGCGAGGAAGGGTTTCAAAAACTTTGCGAGGAAATTTCGCTCGACACCATTGAAACGAAGCTCGATATGCCCTGGGGCAAGCAAAACGTCACTTTGTTTTATGGAGAAGTGCCGCTCGGCGAGTCCGTGGAACTGCTTGTTTTACGCAAGGCCTTCGCGCGGCAATTGCTTCCTGACGGAAAAGTCGGCGGAGCAACTTCGCATCCCTACTATGAAGTTTGCACTGCTCCTGCGCTGTACGACCTCGTCGCTGCTTTGATCCGCACGCAGCAAGCTGCCACGCTCACTTCCCAGCGCGTCTGACGTTCCTTGAGAGTCTGCAAACCGCTCACTATACTGTTCGCGGAGGCGAAAAACGTCCGGTGACGTTCCCGGCCTTCAAAGCCGGCGATTCGGTCCTTCGCGGGTCGAATGGTGGGTTCGACTCCCACACGCTTCCGCCAGACCCAGCTGCATGAGTATAAGTTATGGATCGAGCGGTGGGCAAACATGGGCAATAAGAAGTGGTAGCAATTGTCGGCTCCGATTGGACGACTCACGCTGCACGGATGACAAGCCGGCATTTCGCACTGTTGCGGTTTCGTTTTTGACAGTCCTGAAACCGTCGTTGAACTCGCGATTTACGGGCTTTGCGAACGACCAGCCTGGTTGCGAACGAGGTCTATCCTAAGCTAAGACGTGGAGAGGATGAGACTTTGGTGGACACCAAGGTCAGTGTCCATGAGGAGATAAGTGGAGACATTAATCGAGCGTTAAATGAAGTGAGGTTGCGGCGCCGATGGACGATCGACGAAAAACGACGGCGCGCGAGAGACGTTCGAGACTAGCGTATCAGTGGCACGAATAGCGGAGCGGTGCGCGGCGAAGCTACTCTACAGGATTGAGTATAATCTCGGCTATAGTGCGACGGGCGGAACGCTCGATTAGCTATGGTTGACATCCACTCTCATATACTCCCCGGCGTCGATGATGGTGCTTCCAGCTGGGCAATTGCCATCGATATGGTCGCTGCCGCAGCGAAAGATGGAATTCGTCACATTGTGGCGACGCCCCATAGCAATGCTCAATTTCGCTACGATCGTTCCGCTCACGCAGAACGCTTGCTGGAGCTCAGAGAGCGTGCCGGCGTTCCGATGGAGCTGTCTTTGGGATGCGACTTCCACTTTTCATTAGAGAACGTGCAGGCCGCACTGCAGGATGGGAAGCAATTTTGTATCGGATCCGGACCCTATTTGCTGATCGAGTTTAGTGATTTCGGCATTCCACCAAATGCCGATACCGCTATACGGTCGCTGATGCGTCGCGGAATGGTACCTATTATCACTCACCCAGAACGTAATCTCTTCCTGCGCTCTAAGGTGGAAATGCTCTACTCCATGATCGAAATTGGTTGCTTGACACAAGTGACTGCAAACTCGATTACTGGATTCTGGGGAAAAGCGGCGCGCCGAACTTGTCTGGGGTTGCTCAAACGAGGTTTAGTTAGTGCGGTTGCTACTGACGCACACGATCTGACACGGCGGCCTCCGATAATGAGTGCCGCACGCGAGGCCATACA
>Ga0209472_1000761_pt1 | contig 18854 bp, 19 predicted proteins | sample GraSoiAngelo_130_FD_185887 | JGI IMG/M metagenome (GOLD analysis project Ga0209472, IMG submission 185887) | Grasslands soil microbial communities from the Angelo Coastal Reserve, California, USA - 14_0929_02_20cm (SPAdes) (version 2) | ecosystem: Environmental > Terrestrial > Soil > Grasslands ...
GAAGCATAGGCGATACCGACGCGTATGTGCCTGCCGTGCGCCCGCGCGTGTCAGCGTGCTAGCCCCCACCCCGACCTCGCGCGACTTGTGCCGAGCTTCTAGCGCCGCCCCCCCGCCAACGCGGACGCCTCCGGGCGTTGGCGCAACGCCAGCATCGCCCACATCCCCGCCGCCGGCCCCAGCGCGAGCACGCTCATGCTCCAGCGCCAGCCGATCCGCTCGGCGACCCACGGCAAGAGATAGATCGTCAGACAGGTCAGCAGGAACCCCAGGCTGGTCTGCAGGGTGAGCGCCGTACCGATCAGGTCCCGCGGGGCGAGCTCAGTCACGGACGCGGAGAACTGCGCCGAGTCGGCGACCACCGAGACACCCCAGACCAGCAGTACGGGCAGCAGCAGCGCCAGCGCATGCCCGAACACCGTGCCGACGGCGAGCGCGCAGGCGCCGGAGAGCGCCATCGCGACGCTCGTGACAAGCGTGCGGCCCCACCGGTCCGCGTACGTCCCGCCGAGCCAACAGCCCGCGGCGCCGCTTCCCACCACGGCGAACGTCACGAGCGCGGTCGAGCCCGCGGGTGGCGCCACCCCCGTGCGGGCCTGCTCGCTCGCCGTGACGAACGCCGCGATCCAGGTCCACATCGCATACAACTCCCACATGTGGCCGAGGTAGCCCAGGTTCGCGAGCGTGACGGCGCGCTGGCGCAGAATCCGGGGGACGGCGCTCCAGCTGAACTTGAGAGTCGGAGTCGTGAACGGGCCGTCGTGCGGCACGAGCGCCATCAGCCCGGCACCGAGCAGCGCGAGCGCCCCGGCGGAACCGAGCACAGGCCGCCACGCGGTCACGGGCACGAGCCAACGCAGCAGATGCGGCAACGCCGAGCCGAGCGTGAGTGCGCCGACCATGATGCCGATCGCCCAGCCCCGGCCGTCGCGGAACCAGCCGGCTACGATCTTCATCCCGGGCGGGTACACGCCGGCGAGCGCGGCGCCGGTCGCCACCCGCATGGCGATGCCGACCGTGGGATTCGAGGCGCTCGCGACGCCGACCGTTGCGAGCGCTGCAGCGAGCGCCGATACCTGGACGAGTCGCCGCGCCGACCAGAGGTCGCTGAGGGTGAGGACCGCCGAAACGAGTGCCCCCAGGACAAAGCCCAGCTGCACCGAGATCGTGAGCCAGGCTGTGCCGGTCGGGGTGAGTTGCCACACGCGCGAGAGCGTCGGTGCGACGGCCGACGCGCTGAACCACGGCGCCATCGCCAAGAGCTCCGCGATGGCGAGCACGGCCAGCACGCGGCGCGCGCTCACAGACCGGTGGGATGATCGAGGAACGCCCAGGGTAATCCGAACTTCGCGCCCAGGTGTTCCGCCAGCGCTTTGATCCCAACCGTCTCGGTCGCGTAGTGCCCTGCGTAGAAGACGTTCACACCCAGCTCTTCGGCATCGAAGAACGTATGGTGCGCCCCTTCGCCGGTGATGTAAGTGTCGAGCCCCGCCGCTTTCGCCTGGCCGATCATCGAGCCCGCCCCCCCGGTGACGATCCCCACACGGCGCACCCGCTCCGGGCCGAAGGCCATGACACGCGGCGGAGCGCCGAGCGCCACGGCGAGCTGTTGCTGCAGTGCCGCGCGCGACGCGTCCAGCTCTCCCCAGACGCCGATCGGCACGCCGTACTCCAGGCCGAACCCACCGCGCACCGTCACGCCCAGCCGGCGCGCCAGCACTGCGTTGTTGCCGACCTCGGGGTGCAGGTCCAGGGGGAGGTGCGCGCTATAGAGCGCGATGTTGTGCTGCACGAGACCGGCCACCCGTCGGTACGCAGGCCCCGTGAGCGGCTTCGGCCCACCCCAGAACAGTCCGTGATGCACGAGCAGCACGTCGCTGCGCTGGTCGGCCGCCAGACGCACCGTCGCTTCGCACAGATCGACCGCCGCGGCGAGACGCCCGACATCCCCGGTTTTGGTGACCTGCAGCCCGTTGAGGGCGTGGGGCGCGTCCGGCACTGCGCCGACGCGGAGGTAGGCGTCGAGGTAGGTGACCAACTCCCCCAGCTGCATCAGGGTGTCGCGCGGTGACAGTATGATGACATTAGCACGCCAGACTTGCGACACTGACGTGAGATTCCCACACGAGGAAATCTATAAGTCACTGCGTCGTAGCGGGATGAACAATCCACATGCGAGAAACGGCGCCGTGTGGATATCTGGCGCGGGTTAGTAGGACCGCGGCGCGCCCGCCTTCTCCAGTGCTTCGGGCTCCAGCGCCGCTTCGCCCATGCGCACCACCCCGTTGATCTCACCGCCCTCCTGCACCAGCAACCGCTTGGCCGCGATGTCGCCGTGCACCACGCAGGACGCCTGGATCTCGACGCGCTCGTCGGCGCGAATGCTGCCGCGCACCTCGCCGCCGATGATCGCTTCGCGGGCGATGACGTCGCCTTCCACTTCCCCGCCCTTCCCGACCAGGACCTGACGCCCGGCGCGCACGGTGCCGACAACAGTGCCTTCGATCTTCACGACCCCTTCGGCAGTGATGTCGCCCACGACGCGCATGCCGGTCCCGATGATCGAGAGGCCCGTCTCGGTTTCGGGAACGCCGTGCCCCTTCTCCGTGAAGATGGCCATGTCAATTCTCCTGTTTCACGACCGTGAGGGGATCGAGCGACTTGCCCTCGCGGCGGATTTCGAAGTGGAGGTGCGGCGCGGTGGATCGCCCGGAGCTGCCCGAGAGCGCGATCACCTGCCCCGCCACGACCGAGTCACCTTCGCGGACCACGACGCGCGAGGCGTGCCCATACATCGTCTCATATCCGGCGGTGTGCCGCAAGAGGACGAACAGCCCGTAGGCGGGGTCCGTGCCGGCCTGCGCCACGACACCGGCGGAGGCGGCGCGCACCGGTGTGCCGCTCGGGACGGCGATGTCGATGCCGGGATGCGACTCGTCGGGGTCGCCGGCCCGCACCTGCCCGCGGGTCACGAACCCGCCGGCGTCGAGCGGCCAATGGAGCGGCGTGGCCGAGTCGGACGCGAAGCGCGACGGGGCGCCCGGCGCCCGCGCCCGCACGGCGAGCGCGCGCGGCAGGTCGGCGCGCAGGACGACCTTCTCAGGCGGGGCCTTCACCCCCAGCAGTTGCCGCAGCTCCTGGTAGTTCGCCTCCGCCCGGTTCAGTGCGGCGGCGAGCTGCTGCACGCGGCCGTTCTCCGCCTCGAGCCGCGCCACCTGCCGGTCGAGGAACTGCGCCCGCACGGCGTTCCGCGTGATCGGTCCGGCGAACAAGAAGAACAGCACGACCAGGACCGCGATGCCGCCCGCCGTCCACTTGCTGACTTCGAAGGCCCACAACGGCACCCGGTACTGGCGGGATTCGAGCTCGCCATCGGTGTGGACAACGATGGTGACGCTCTTGCGCCTCATCCGTCGAACGGCGCTCCCAGAATCAACTCGAGCAGTCGGGCGAGGTCGTCGTTCGAATAAAAGTTGACGTGGATCTGCCCCTTCCCTTTCGCCCGCAGCGTGACGCGCACGTCGGTCCCGAGCCGCCGCCGCAGCGCGTCCTCGATGCGGCGCACTTCGGGCGCGGCGCCGAGTCCCTGCTTCAAGCGCGGCCGCCGCACCGGCGCTCGGCCGCCGCGCACGCGATCCTCGACATCGCGCACCGACAGCCCCAGGTCGACGGCTTCCTTGGCGACGGTTGCGACCGCGCGCGGGTCGTCGAGCGCGAGCAGGGCGCGCGCGTGCCCGACCGAGAGCCGCCCCTCGTGCAGCAGCGCGAGCACGCCCGCCGGGAGTTTGAGGAGGCGGAGCGCATTGGCGACGGTGGAGCGGTCGCGTCCCACCGCGTCGGCGACGTCCTGGTGGGTGAGGTTGAACTCGGCGATGAGGCGCTCGTAGCCCCGCGCCTCATCCACCGGCGACAGATCGTCGCGTTGCAGGTTCTCGATCAGCGCGAGCGTGAGCACCGTGCGGTCATCCACATCGCGCTTCACCGCCGGGATGCGATCCCAGCCCAGCGCCTGGCAGGCGCGCAGCCGCCGCTCGCCGGCGATCAACTCGAAGCCCGAGCCGCGCTCGCCGGGCGCGGTACGCACCACGACCGGCTGCAGCAGACCCGCCTTGAGGATCGACGCCTTCAACTCGGCCAGCGCGGCCGGATCCACGTCCCGGCGCGGCTGGTAGGGGTTGGGCCGAATCTCGGCGATCGCCAGCTCGACGAGGCTCCCTTCGCGTTCGGCTTCTTCGCGCGTGGGTCCCAGCAGGGCTTCGAGCCCTCGACCGAGACGCCGGCGACCAGCGATGGTTTCCGTCATGCGGGCACCTCCGGCAGCGGTTCAGGGGCGGGCGGGGCAGGGGGAACGGGGGGGACGGACGCGGCGGCGCCGGCGCGCTCGACCCGACGGATCAGCTCCTGCGCTACCGCCAAGTAGCTCTTCGCCCCCACGGACTGCACGTCGTACAGCAGGATCGGCTTGCCGAAGCTGGGCGCTTCGGCGAGGCGCACGTTGCGAGGAATCGTGATGCCGAACATCTGTGCGCCGAAGTATTCCTTCGCTTCGTCGGCGACCTGCCTGCTGAGGTTCAAGCGCGCATCGAACATCGTCAGCAGCACGCCGTCGATGGCAAGCGCCGGGTTGAAATTCCGCTGCACCAGCTTCACGGTGTTGAGCAGCTGGGACAGTCCTTCCAGCGCGTAGTATTCGCACTGGATGGGGATCAGCACGCTGTCCGCCGCGGTGAGCATGTTGAGCGTGAGCAGTCCGAGCGACGGCGGGCAGTCGATGACGATGTACTGGTACTGGTCGCGGACCGGCTGCAAGGCGCGCCGCATCATCGCTTCGCGTCCCTGTTTGCCGACGAGCTCGAGCTCGGCACCGACGAGATCCTGGGTGGCCGGGACGACGTCGAGAAAGGGGAAGTGGACGTGGGCGAAGCGGGCGTCCGCGAGCGGGCGGCCGTCGAGCAACGCGTCGTACAGGGAGTGGCGGATGCGGTCGCGCTCGATGCCGACGCCGCTGGTCGAGTTCGCCTGGGGGTCGGCGTCGACGAGGAGCGTCTTGCGCTCCGCGGTGGCGAGCGAGGCGGCGACGTTGACGGCGGTGGTGGTCTTCCCAACGCCGCCCTTCTGGTTAGCGATGGCGATGACGCGAGACATCTGATAACCAATTGTGCCGCAATGAGTTATATCGCGCGACGCTCACAAGGGGTCAAATATACGTCGCGCACCATGGCTGGTAAAGTGCTGGTTTCACGTGAAACCATAGGGAAGTTTCACGTGAAACATATGGATTCAGGCCACCCGGCGCCGCCACCGTGCCGTCTCGACCACGAGGTTGTGAAGGTCGCTCGGACTGACGCCCGGAATCCGCGCCGCCTGGGCGAGCGACGTGGGACGCACGCGATCGAGCTTCTGTCGCGCTTCGGTCGCCAGACTCCGCAGCTCGAGGTAGGGAAGCTCGACGGGCAGCACGAACCCGGCGAGCTCGGCGAGCCGACTCGCCGCCTCGCGCTCGCGCGCCAAATAGCCGTCGTACTTGAGCTCGATCTCCGCGCTCGCTACCACAGCGTCGTCGCACGACACCGCCACGCCCGCGGCCTCGAGCAACGCCCGCAACCCGACACCGGGCCGCCGGGCCACGGTCGCCACGCGCTCCGGCTCGGCCAGCGCCGTGCCGGTCGGGGCCAACACGCGAGCGGCTTGGTCCGGACTGAGCGTTGTCTCCCGCGCCGTGTCGAGCAGCAGCTCTTCCTCGCGCAGCCGTCGCTCCGCGTCGCGCCACTCCTGCGCCGTCAGCAATTGCAACCGCTCCGCGAGGGGCGCCAGCCGACGCAGCGCATTGTCTTGCCGCAGCAGCAGCCGAAACTCGGACCGGGAGGTGAACAGCCGATATGGCTCGTCGACCCCTCGCGTGATCAGGTCGTCGACCAGCACCCCGATGTACGCCTCGTCTCTCGCGAACAGCACCGGCTCCAGCCCGCGCACGCGGCGAACCGCGTTGATCCCGGCGACGACGCCCTGGCCGGCCGCCTCCTCGTATCCGGTCGTACCATTGATCTGACCGGCAAAGAACAGCCGCTCGATCGCCTTCGTCTCGAGCCAGGGAGTGAGCTGCGTCGGTGGGTAGTAGTCGTACTCGATCGCGTACCCAGGCCGCGTCAGCCGCGCCCGCTCGAGGCCGGGGACGGCGTGCAGGAACTCGAGTTGCACGCTGACGGGCAGGGAAGTGGAGAGCCCGTTTACGTACAGCTCGTGCGTGTCGAGCCCTTCGGGCTCGAGGAAGACCTGATGCCGCTGGGCATCGGGGAACTTCACGATCTTGTCTTCGACCGAGGGGCAATACCGCGGACCCCGCGCCGCGATGGCGCCGCCGTACAGCGCCGACTCCTTCAAGTGCCGGCGGACGATGTCCTTGACGGCTTCACCGGCCCACGTGATCCAACACGGCACCTGAGGGGGCCGCTCGGCCCGTTCATAGAAGGAGAAGCGGTACGCGGTCTGGTCTCCGTCCTGACGCTCGACCTTGGACCAATCGACCGAGCGGCCGTCCACCCGCGGCGGCGTGCCGGTCTTGAAGCGCGACACTGTAAGTCCAAGTGATTCAATGTGTTGTGCAACTGCAACAGCGGGCTGGTCCCCCGCCCGCCCCGCTGGAATCTGAGTGTCCGTGAACCCTCGGCCATCGGACGTCGCCACACCCGCCACTTGCGTTCCCTCGAGGATGAGGCGGCTCACCATGCCCTGCGTCAGCTCGAGGTTGGGGAAGCGCTCGAGCAGTGCGCGCGCCGCGCGCCGGTACAACGTGCGATCGCACTGGGCGCGCGGCGCCCACACCGCTGGTCCCTTCGAGCGGTTGAGCATCCGAAACTGGATCGTCGCGCGGTCGGTGGCGCGGCCCATGATGCCGCCGAGCGCGTCGATCTCGCGCACCACGGTGCCCTTCGCGATCCCGCCGATGGCGGGATTGCAGCTCAGCTGGCCGATGGTGTCGAGGTTAGACGTGAGGAGAAGGGTCTTGGCGCCGAGGCGAGCGGACATGACGGCGGCCTCCGTGCCGGCGTGACCGGCTCCCACGACGATCACATCGTACTCCATAGCCATGTGGACAAACTACGTTGACGGGCAAGGCAAAGGCTAGACGCACAGACGTGCCGCGGGGAACAGTCAACGGGGTTTGGGACGATCCGCCACCTGGCTGATCTTCCGGAGCAGTCCGAACAAGGTCTTGCTCGTCTCCGTCGCGAGAGCCTCCAATCGCGCGAATTCGGGGAGCTGGATGTAGCCCACGTCCCGCGCGATGACGAGCGCCGTCTGCACCTCCGCTAGCGAACCCCACGCCGTATCCAGGAACCTGCGGTAGTCCCGTGTGCCCCGTCTGGTGGTTCCTTCGGCGATGTTGAGGGGGATGCTGTAGCAGGCTCGTCTCAGCTGGTCGGCGAGCGCGCCCTGCTCGAAATCCGGAAACCGGTTGGCCGCTTTGACGCACTCGACGGCCAGTCGCTGGGAGTGCTGCCATGCCTTGAGAGTGTGGTGGATTGGCACGCTACGAAGATGGCAAACGGAAGTGCTGGGTGCGGTACCATTCTCGCGCAGGTCGTACCCCGTTTACTCGCCGGCTCTGCTTACCGCGGTGCGTCTGTGCGCCTAGCCTTGGCTTCGCCTAGGCGGTCTTGATCCACCTCAGCAGTTCCTTAAGGTTTGGCCGCTTGCCAGTCATCAGGATCCCGACGCGATAGATCCTCGCCGCAATCCAGGTGACCAGCACCGTCCCTCCGACCAGCAGCGTGAGGGAGCCGATCACGTCCAGCGCCGTGAGATTGCCCGCCGCCCACCGCGCCGGCGTCGCGATCGGCGCCGTGAACGGGACCAGGGAGAGCGTCACGGCAAGCCGGGATTCCGGGTTGGCCAGCGTGGCGAACGAGCCGAAGAACGCGATCATGATCAGGACCGTGACGGGGACCTGGCTTTGTCGCGCCTCCTGCTCGGTGGAGCACGTCGCGGCGACGGCCGCGAACATCGCCGAATACAGGAAGAAGCCGCCCAGGAAGAATGCGATGAACACGAGCGCCGTCGTGCCGGACACGTGCGGCACCTGGAACACCTGCCCGACCTCCGGGTCGCCGCCGCCCATGCGGCTGACCAGCGCCGCCCGCTGGCCGAGCAACAGCCGACCCGACGCCCCCCAGATCGCGAACTGGACGAGCGAGACCGCCCCGACGCCGAGCAGCTTGCCGAGCAGCAGCTGGAACGGCCTGAGGGAGCTCACCAGGACCTCGATGACGCGCGACGTCTTCTCCTCGATCACCGAGCCCATGACCTGCACCCCGTAGAGGAGCAGGGAGATGTAGAGAATCAGCATCATGAAATAGGCGAGCGAGAACGACTGGCCGGCGCTTTCGTCAGTGGTCCGCCCCTGGGTGATCTTCTTGGTGTCGAGCGACACCCGAATCTGGGCGCGGGCGACCAGCGTCGGATCCACCCCGGCGCGCTCCAGGCGCGCGCGCTCGGCGAGTCTCCCCAGTGTCTCGCGCAGGAGGCCAATGTCTTCGAGCGATGACACATTGGAAGCGCGGTATTGCGCCCGGCCGGTGGCGGTCAGGGAGTCCGACAACACGAGAAACCCGTCGATGCTCTTGCGGCCGACCTCGCGCGCCAACGAGTCCTCCACGCCCGGACCGCCCGGCACCCGCCCCACGACGAAGAACCGCTGCGTGGAGTCGAGCCGCGCAGCGACCACGGCCCCGAGCGCCGTGGTGGTACGGTCGACCACCACCACTCGCTTGACGCCGCCACCGGCGGACATGAGCAGCGGCAGCAGGAAGATCGCCGCGAAGAACACCGGCCCGAGCAGCGCCATCACCCAGAACGACTTTTTGCGGACCCGCTCCACGAACTCCCGCCGCACGACGGCCCAGACCTTACGCACGGGCCGCCTCCGCGTCCGGCTGCGCTGCGGCCCGAGCGGCCTCCGGCCCCACCAGGTCGATGAAGATCTTGTTCAATGACGGTTCCATGAGCTCGAACCGCGACAGCCGCGCCCCTGAGGCGACGAGCCGCTGCAGGATCTGCTGGGCGTCCGCCGCCGGGGCGAGCTCGAGCTCGGCGTACTGGCCGTAGTCGTCGACCTTCTTGACCAGCCCCTGGTCCGCGAACACCTGCTGGGCGGCGCCGGCGCTCCCGTCGAACCCGATGACGAGATGGTGACCGCCGCGGGTCCGCTTGATGTCGCTCAAGGCTCCGTCCACCAGCTTGCGCCCGCGGGCGATGATGCACAGCTCGTCGCACAGCTTCTCGGCCTGCTCCATGATGTGGGTCGAGAACAGGATGGTCTTGCCGCGGCGGCGCAGCTCGAGCACGGTATCCTTCAGCACCTGCGCGTTCACCGGGTCGAGCCCGGAGAACGGTTCGTCCAGGATCACGAGGTCGGGATCGTGCAGCATCGTCGCGATGAACTGCACCTTCTGCTGCATCCCCTTCGAGAGCTCGTTCACGCGGCGCAGGCGCCAGTCGCCCAGACCGAGGCGGTCCAGCCACTCGAGCGCCCGGGTGCGGGCCACCCGGCGCGGGACGCCCTTCACCTCGGCGAGGAACACGAGGACGTCGAGCACCCGCATCCGGGGGTACAGGCCCCGCTCCTCCGGCAGGTAGCCGACGCGCCCCGAAGGATCGCGCCCCGCTCCGCGCTCACCGAACAGCCGGACCTCGCCCTCGTCCGGCTCGAGGATGTCCATGATCATGCGAATCGACGTGGTCTTCCCGGCGCCGTTGGGCCCGAGCAGGCCGAAGATCACGCCGCTCGGGACCGCGAGCGACAGGCCATCGACCGCGGTGTGACCGGCGAAGCGCTTGGTGACGCGGTCGAGGACGACGACGGGGCTGTTCATGCTGCGGTAAATCTGGCGGGGAAGGGGGAAGAGGGAAGGGGACGGGGCCCGCTACGGCTTCATGGCGTCCGTCAGTGCGTTCCACGGAAGCAGCGCGCACTTGATGCGCACCGGGAATTTGGACACGCCGGCGAGAGCCCGCAGGTCGCCGAGCGTCTTGTCTTTCGCCGCGGTCTCGTCGCCCTGCATCATCGCGCTCATCCGCGCCGCGAGCGTGAGCGCCTGCGAGACCGTGCGATCCTTGAGGAGCTGCGTCATCATCGACGCCGACGCCTGGCTGATCGAGCAGCCCCGGCCGATGAAGCGGACATCCCGGATCACGTCGTCCGCGACGCGCAGCTGCAGGTCGATCTCATCTCCGCACAGGGGATTGTTGAGCGAGACCGAATGCGTCGCCCCCTCGAGCGCGCCCTTGTTGCGGGGGCGGCGGTAGTGATCGAGAATCAGCTCCTGGTAGAGCGCGCTGAGTCGAGGCTCAGGCGGGGACGTATCCAAAGAGCGCTCCCGCCTTGACGAGCGAGCCGGTCAGCGCGGTGACGTCGGCCGGCTCGTTATAGAGGTAAAACGAGGCGCGCGCGGTCGCGGCGACGTTGAGGCGCCGCATCAGCGGCTGGGCACAGTGGTGGCCGGCCCGGATGCAGACCCCGTCCTGATCGAGGATGGTGGCGATGTCGTGCGGGTGGATGTCGCCGTACGTGAAGGACACGACCCCCGCCCGGTGACCGCGCGGCCCGTAGACCGTCACACCCTCAATCTGGGTCAGTTGCTCGATCGCCGCCTGGGCGAGGGCCCGTTCGTGCTCGGCGATGCGATCGAGACCGATCGTCTCGAGGTAGTCGATCGCCGCCGCGAGCCCGACCGCGGCTTCCACGTTCGGCGTCCCGGCTTCGAACTTGTGCGGGATCTTGTTGTAGGTCGAGTGGTCGTCGAACACACGCGAGATCATCTCGCCGCCCCCGTGATAGGGGGGCATCGCGTCGAGCAGCTCCGGCTTGGCGACCAGGGCCCCCGAGCCCATCGGCCCGAGCATCTTGTGACCCGACAGGGCGTAGAAGTCGCAATCGAGCGCCTGGACGTCGACCTTCAGATGAGGCGTGGACTGCGCGCCGTCCACCACGACGACCGCCCCGGCCGCGTGCGCCAGCTTGGCGAGCTGCGCCGCCGGGTTCACGGTGCCGAGCGCGTTCGAGACGTACGGGAAGGCGACGAGCTTCGGGCGCCGCTCGAGCGCCGTCCCGAAGTCGGAGAGGTCGACGCGACCGTCCTCCGTGATCTCGACCATCCGCAGTGTCGCGCCGTGCTCCTGACAGAGGATCTGCCACGGCACGACGTTCGAGTGGTGGTCCATCGCCGTTACCACCACCGTGTCGCCCCGCCCGACGTGGGCGCGGCCGTAGGAGCCCGCGACCAGATTGATCGACTCGGTCGTGCCGCGCGTGAACACGACGCCCTCGGGCGCCCACGCGTTCACGAACCCGGCGATCTTCGCGCGCGCCGCTTCGTAGGCTTCGGTGGCGCGGATCGCGAGGCTGTACGCCCCGCGGTGCACGTTGGCATTGGTGGTGCGGTAGTAGTCGGCGATCGCGCGCAGCACGGCCTCGGGTTTCTGAGTCGTGGCGGCGTTGTCCAGGTACACGAGCCGGCGGCCGTTCTCCCGCCGCTCGAGCAACGGGAAGTCGGCGCGGAGGCGGGCGGCGTCGAGCATCAGGCGAGCCCGGCGCGGACCAGGCCGTCGAGGCGCTCCCGCACGTCGGGACGCTGCATCCGGCCGAGGATCTCGGCCGCGAACCCGTAGGTCACGAGGCTCCGCGCCGTCTCGGGCGAGAGGCCGCGGCTGCGGAGGTAGTACAGCGCCGTCTGGTCGAGCGGCCCGACCGTCGAGCCGTGCGTGCACTTCACATCGTCGGCGTAGATCTCGAGCTGGGGCTGGCTGTCGGCCCGCGCCTCGGTCGAGAGCAGCAGGTTGTTGTTCGTCTGCTTCGAATCGGTCCGCTGCGCGCCGGGCCGCACAATGATGCGGCCGTTGAACACGCCGTGCGCCCGCTCCGCCAGCACGCCGTTGAAGAACTCGTGACTGGCGCAATGCGGCTGGGCGTGGTCGATCACCGTGTGATGATCCGCGTGCTGGCTGCCGCCCAGCAGGTACAGGCCGTTGAGAATCAACTCGGCCCCCGGGCCGTCGAGCACGGTCGTGATGTCGTGCCGGGCGAGCGAGCCACCCAGAGTGAGGGCATGCAGTGCGAGGTAACTGTCGCGTTCCTGTCGGGATTGTGTCGTGGCGATGTGGTAGGCGTTTCGGCCCTCGCGCTGTACGCGATACAGCTCGACGCGCGCCGCTTCGCCGACCACCGTCTCCGTAACGGCGTTGGTCCATTGCACGCCGTCGGCGAGCGACGCGTAGCTCTCAATCAGAGCGGCCCGGGCGCCGCGCTCGACCACGAACAGGCTGCGCGGATGACTGACCGCCGGCCCATCCGCTGCTCCGCCCCCAGCGCCGCTCGTCGCCAGGAACAGGATTTCGAGCGGCTGGGCCAGCGCGGTGTCCGCCGCGATGTGCACGAACGCGCCGTCGGCGAGAAACGCGGTGTTCAGCGCCGCGAAGGCATTGTCCTGCCATGGGGCGTACCGCGCGAGGTGACGCCGGGCGAGCTCGCCACCCGGGCCCGCTCGAGTAGCCGCGGCGAGGCTCGTCGCCTGCACGCCCTCGGGCAGACCGGCGAGCGAGGACAGCCCGGGAGCGTAGCGCCCGTCCACGACCACGATGCGTGGACCCAACCCCAACGCCAGGGACTCGACGACCGCGGGAGACGGGAGGCGGGAGACGAGAGGCGGTGCGAGCGTGAAGTGCTGCTCGGCGATGGGAGCGACGCTGGTGAAGCGCCACGCCTCCTGCTTCATCGTGGGAAAGCCGAGTGCGGCGAACCGCGCGATCGCCCCCTCACGGATCTCCCGCAGCCAGGGGGGGGCGCCTGCGGCCCCGTTGCTCGCGAACGCCTGGAAATCCTTGACGTAGGGTTCCGTCATGCCACCGGCGCCGCCTCGCGGATCCAGTCGTACCCCTTTTCTTCGAGCTCGAGCGCCAGCTCTTTACCGCCCGACTTCACGATCCGCCCGGCCGACAGCACGTGCACGACGTCGGGCTGGATGTGCGTCAGAATCCGGTAGTAGTGCGTCACGATGACGGTGGCGTTGTCGGGGCGGCGGAGTTTTTGCACCGTCTGCGCCACGGTCTTGAGCGCGTCGATGTCGAGCCCGGAGTCCGTCTCGTCGAGGATCGCGAGCTTAGGCTCGAGCACCGCGAGCTGCAGGATCTCGTTGCGCTTCTTCTCGCCGCCCGAGAATCCCTCGTTCACCGGGCGACTGAGATAGCTGTCGTCCCAGCCGATGACCTTGAGCTTTTCCTCGAGTGCGTCCATGAACTCCACGGGCCCGAGCTGCTCCTCACCGCGATGCTTGCGGATCGCGTTCACGGCGGCGCGGAGGAAGTAGGCGTTGGTGATACCGCGGATCGCGACCGGATACTGAAAGGCCAGGAACACGCCTTCGCGCGCCCGCTCTTCGGGCGTCATCGCCAGCAGGTCCTTCCCTTCATACCGGGCCGAGCCCGCGGTGACCACATAGGCGGGATGCCCCGCCAGCACCTGGGCGAGGGTGCTCTTGCCGGAGCCGTTCGGCCCCATGATGGCGTGCACCTCTCCGGCACGCACCGTGAGGTCGATGCCGCGCAGGATCTCCTGGCCTTCGACTGTCGCGTGCAGGTCGCGGATCTCGAGCAATGCGTTTCTCGTCATCCGACGCTGCCTTCGAGCGAGATCCCGAGCAGCCGCTGCGCCTCGACGGCGAACTCCATCGGCAGCTCCTTGAAGACTTCCTTGCAGAACCCGTTGACGATCATCGAGACGGCGTCCTCCGCCGACAGACCGCGCTGCTTGGCATAGAAGATCTGGTCCTCGCCGATCTTCGACGTCGAGGCCTCGTGCTCCATGATCGCCGTGCTGTTGCGCACGTCGATGTACGGGAAGGTGTGCGCTCCGCACCGGTCACCGATCAGCATCGAGTCGCACTGCGAATAATTGCGGGCGTGCTCGGCGCCCTTCAGAATCTTCACGAGGCCACGATAGGTGTTCTGCCCGCGACCAGCGGAGATACCCTTGGACACGATCGTCGACCTGGTGTTCTTCCCCATGTGGATCATCTTCGTGCCGGTGTCGGCCTGCTGGCGCTGGTTCGTCACCGCCACCGAGTAGAACTCGCCGATGGAGTTGTCGCCCTGGAGGATGCAGCCGGGATACTTCCAGGTGATCGCCGAGCCGGTCTCGACCTGCGTCCACGAGATCTTCGAGTTCTTGCCGCGGCACGCGCCGCGCTTGGTGACGAAGTTGAAGATCCCGCCGCGGCCTTCCTCGTCGCCCGGGTACCAATTCTGGATAGTCGAGTACTTGATCGTGGCGTCGTCCAGCGCCACGAGCTCCACGACGGCCGCGTGCAGCTGGTTCTCGTCGCGGACCGGCGCGGAGCACCCTTCGAGGTAGCTGACGGAGCTCCCTGCCTCGGCGACGATGAGGGTGCGCTCGAACTGCCCGGTCGACGACGCGTTGATCCGGAAGTACGTGGAGAGCTCAAGCGGGCAGCGCACGCCCTTGGGGATGTAGGCGAACGAGCCGTCGGTGAACACCGCGGAGTTCAAGGCCGCGAAGAAGTTGTCGTTGTGCGGGACCACCGAGCCGAGGTATTTCCGGACCAGGTCCGGGTGCTCGCGGATCGCTTCGGAGATTGCACAAAAGATGATCCCCTGCCGGGCGAGGGTCTCCCGAAACGTGGTGGCGACCGAGACCGAGTCGAATACCGCGTCCACGGCGACGCCCGCCAGTCGCTTCCGCTCTTCGATCGGGATCCCCAGCTTTTCGAACGTCTCGATCAGCTTGGGATCGACCTGGTCCAGGCTATCGAGCTTGGGGCGTTGCTTGGGCGCCGCGTAGTAGCTGATCGCCTGATAATCGATCGGTCCGTACGTCACGTTCGACCAATGGGGCTCCGGCATCTTGAGCCAGTTGCGGTACGCCTTGAGCCGCCACTCGAGCATCCACTGCGGTTCGCCTTTCTTCGCCGAAATCAGGCGGATGACGTCCTCGCTCAGGCCGGGCGGGACGACGTCGGCCTCGATGTCGGTGACGAACCCGTACTTGTACGGCTGGAGAACCTGGGCTTCGATCCCGGAGCTCATGGCGACTCCCGTGGCGGCGCCGTGGTGAAGGTGATGGCGTATTCGCATGCGTTGCAACCGCTCGCGATGTGGGCGCGCCGCTCGACGGCTGCGCCGAGCACGTCCCGCAGAAACCGCTCTTCGGCCGCACACACCTCGGGGAAACGCTCGGCCACCGCGCGAATGGCGCAGTTGTGCTCGGACAGCCGGAACGTCCCGGCCGCCTCCTGCCATTCGGCCATGTAGCCCTGCTGGTTCATCAGCCGGGCGACCACGTCCAGGCGCTCGGACGCCCCGGCGCCGGCGAGCTCGGCCTGCAGCCGGCGGGTGAGATCGCGGTAATGGTCTTCGAACAGCCCGACCGCCGCCTTGCGGCCGCCCTGGTCGGCCACCCGCTGGAGCAGCTGTGTCAGCGTCTCCTCATAGGCACGCGGGAACAGGCCCTCTCCGTCGGGACTCAGCCGATACGCGAAGGTGGGCGCGCCGACGCCGCGCTGCTCGCGACCGTAGGCGATCAGCGCCTCGGCTTCGAGCTCCTTCAGGTGATGGCGGATCGCGTTGACGGACACGCCCAGCTGGTGGGCGAGCTGTTTCGCCGTGAGCGGTTGGGCACGCTTCAACGCAAGCAGGATTTCCGCGCGAAGTCCTTTGTGCGCCGTGAGTTGCAGAGGATGGATGCGCATCGGAAGCCGAATCCTAAGTGACTTACTCGGGATTGTCAACTAAATAAAGCAAGTTTGGTGTGAATTCGTAAGGCGCTGCTAGACAGAGACATCAGACGTCAGACATCAGACGTCTGACGTCTAGTAGATATCCCGATTCACCTCTCGTACGAGCCGCTCGTAGTCCTCGGGCGTGTTGACGTCGTCGAGCACGGCGGGGTCGTCCACGGCGACGGTGACGAGCCGGGACGCGTGCGTGCAGAGCACCGCGTTGACGCCATGTCGGGTCGCGGCCTCGCTCGTCTCGATCTCCTCGAACAACGAGGCATCCCAGATGACCGGCTGCCCGCGGCGCGCGCCGAACGCGGGCACGACGGCGGGAGCAGCGCCGCGGGCGTACGCGTCGATGAGGCGTTCGACCGTCGCCAGTCGGACGTGCGGCAAGTCGACCGGCCAGGCGAGCACGGCGGCCGGGTGGAGTGGTTGCAACGCTGCGAGCGCGGCCCGGAGTGAGCCGATTGGGCCCGTGGTGACGTCCGGGGTCTCGACGACCATGCAGTCATGGGGCGCGAGGATGGGTGTGACGCGCGGGGCGTCCGGGCCGAGCACCACGAGGCGGAGCTTCAGGTCGAGCGCCTCCAACGCCTCGAGAATGCGGATAATGAAGGGGCGGCCTCGGAAGTCGAGCAACGGCTTGGGGGTACCCATCCGCGCCGAGCGCCCAGCCGCGAGCACGACGCCGGCCAAGGTCATGACTCCTAGCTTACGCCGAGTTGCACCGCGGCGCCAAACCCCCAAATTTGGCGGCCCATGGCCGTACGACGCATTCGCCAGCTGGGCGATCCCATCCTGCGGGTCCGCTGCGAGCGGGTCCAGAACCCGAAGTCGGCCGCGACGCGGCTGATCGCGGACGACCTGCGGGACACGCTGCGTGTGGCGAAGGAAAAGTACAAGATGGGCCGGGCCATGGCGGCGCCGCAGATCGGCGCGCCGGTGCGCATCGTGTTCGTCCAAATGGACAAGCAGCGCTGGACCATGATCAACCCGGAGATCACCGACGTCGGGCCGGAGGACTTCCTCGTGTGGGACGATTGCTTCTCCTTCCCGAATGTGTTCGTGCGCGTGACGCGGGCCTACACGGCGACGCTCACCTACACCGACCTGAAGGGCAAGCAGCACACCATGCAGCTCGAGGGCCCGATGGCCGAGTTGCTGCAGCACGAGATCGACCATCTCGACGGGATCCTCGCGCTCGACCGCGCCGCGGGCCCCGATCCGTTCGCCTTTCGCTCGGAATGGGAGAAGGTCCACGACCCTGCGGAGCGCTACGGCCTGCCCAAGCCGCGCGAGCTGCCCTGACGGGCGAGCAGAACGGGCCCGTCAGTTTCGCGACCGTAGCCGACCCGATTAGATTGAAACGCGACAGGGGTGCTCGCCCATTGCGGCGAGCTGAGATCACACCCTTTGAACCTGATCCGGCTAGCACCGGCGAAGGGAGTCGGTTATGGATTGCGTGACCCAGCAGAACCTGGCCCGCCAGGGCACCACCACCCCCCAGATGCAGCGCGTCGCGGAGCGGGAAGAGCTCCCGGTCGAGCTGGTGCGCGACGAGGTCGCTCGCGGCCGGCTCATCATCCCCGCCAACGTGAATCACCTCGCCGGGCGTCTCGACCCCATGGCCATCGGCAAGGTGGCGCGGGTGAAGATCAACGCCAACATCGGCAACTCGGCGGTCGAGTCCAACATCGACCAGGAGCTCGAGAAGCTGCATCACGCGGTGCACTACGGCGCCGACACCGTGATGGACCTCTCCACCGGCGGCGACATCGACGCGATCCGGCGGGCGATCCTCGAGGCCTCACCGGTCCCGATCGGCACCGTGCCGATCTACCAGGCCGTGACGGAGGTGAAGAACGTCGAGGACCTGACGGCGGACGACCTGCTCGACATGCTCGAGCACCAGGCGCAGCAGGGGGTGGATTACGTCACCGTGCACTGCGGCATCCTGCGCGAGTATGTGGGACTCGCGCTCGGCCGGGTGACGGGGATCGTGTCGCGCGGTGGATCGCTGCACGCGTACTGGATGATGCACCACAACCGGCAGAACCCGTTCTATACCCACTTCGACCGCATCTTGGAGATCGCGCGCAAATACGACGTGACCCTCTCGCTGGGCGACGCGCTGCGGCCGGGGAGCCTGGCGGACGCGAACGACCGGGCGCAGTTCGCCGAGCTCGAGACCCTGGGCGAGCTGACGGCACGCGCCTGGGCGCAGGACGTGCAGGTGATGATCGAGGGCCCGGGGCACATCCCGCTGCACCTGATCGAGATCAACGTCCGGAAGGAGAAGGAGATCTGCCACGAGGCGCCGTTCTACACCCTCGGCCCCCTCGTGACCGACATTGCGCCGGGCTACGACCACATCACGTCGGCGATCGGCGCCGCGATGATCGGCTGGCACGGCGCCGACATGCTGTGCTACGTGACCCGCAAGGAGCACCTCGGCCTGCCCAACGCCGAGGAAGTGCGCGAGGGCGTGATCGCGTACAAGATCGCCGCGCACGCCGCGGACATCGCGCGCGGGCGCGCGGGCGCGCGGGCGCGCGACGACGCGCTGTCGCGGGCGCGCTTCGCGTTCGACTGGAACGAGCAGTTCCGGCTGGCGCTCGACCCGGCGCGGGCGCGCGAGCTGCACGACGAATCGCTGCCGGCGGAGTACTTCAAGTCGGCCGAGTTCTGCGCGATGTGCGGCCCGAAGTTCTGCTCGATGCACATTACGCGGGAGATTACGCGGAAGCTGGAGGAGACGAAGGACGCCGTGCCGGCCGACTGAGTCAGCTCCTCACGAGCCCGAACGCCCGTACGGGGAAGCTCCCCACGCCTTTCACTTTGGCCGGCACCGCGAAGAAGCGGAATCCCGCATCGGGCAGCTCAGCCAGGTTGCATAAGTGCTCGACGATGGGGATCCCGGCGCCGAGCAGGATGGTGTGCGCGGGCCGGGCACCGTCGGCGGCGTCGTCGATGTTGAGGGAGTCGATACCGACTAGCGCGGCACCCGCCGAGACGAGGCGCTCCACGGCGTCGCGGGTGAGGAACGGATGAGCCGAGCCGTATCGC
>Ga0209472_1000764_pt1 | contig 18801 bp, 15 predicted proteins | sample GraSoiAngelo_130_FD_185887 | JGI IMG/M metagenome (GOLD analysis project Ga0209472, IMG submission 185887) | Grasslands soil microbial communities from the Angelo Coastal Reserve, California, USA - 14_0929_02_20cm (SPAdes) (version 2) | ecosystem: Environmental > Terrestrial > Soil > Grasslands ...
TAGATCCGGGCGCCTGGAACCAACACAACCGGCGACCAGGTACACCAGTCCGAGACACAGGAACACTGCCCCACGACTCGGTTTTCGCACAGAATGCTCCTCACCGGATGTCGCCGGCTGTGCAAAGCTTAGCTGACGCGAGGCTGGCACGCCCCGGAGTGACGCATGAAGACCGCGAAACTGTTCAAGAACGGCGAGAGTCAGGCGGTTCGCTTGCCGAAGGAGTTTCGCTTTCCAGGCAAAGAGATGTTCATCAAGCGTGTCGGGAGTGCCGTCGTCTTGTCTCCTTTACGTCACCTCCTCTCCCTGCAGTTCCAGTACAAGGATTGGGCCTTTTGCATTTGCTCAACATATTGAGTAAAAATACTCATCAAATTGAGTAAAGGCGCGTGAGCTTTGTCAGCAGACCTCAGGCTGCGGTTCTCAGTCGCCGGCTGCGCGAGGCGCGGCGCTTTGTCCAGGCCGTTACCGGACCACGGCAGGTAGGCAAGACAACGCTCGTTCGGCAGGTGATCGAGACCGGACATTTTCGGGTCCGTTTTGCGAGCGCGGCCAGGCCTTTCCTGACACGCTCCGTCGCCCCCTCATGGGTTACCGCCCCTGCGGCCAGACTGTAATATCCGAGAACGCGCAGATCCTTCACCAGGACGTAGGTCTGCGCGCTGTGCGCCTGTGGGCTGCTCCATGCCTGGCGCTTCAGTAAGCGGTTCAGATCTTCCTTGCCGCAATCGAAGCTGTCGAGCAGGTGCTCGCGGCGCAGCTTCTCGATCGCGCCGTAGTCGTTCACTCCAGAACGCTAGGCGTTTTGAGAAGTCTTTCGAGGCGCGGGCGGGATTTCGAGGGAGCGTCGAGCGCGGCGACAAAGGCGTCATATTGCCTGGCGCTCAGCGGGAATTCGCGGCGGTCCGCGAGCGTTTCGGCGGCGGCCGCAAGCCCCTTGTCAAGAATGAAGGCGCTCCTTGGTGTGGCTGGGGAGAGGGCTGGCAAGCGCTGCAAGTGGTTGATTGTTAAGCCCCTAGAACATCCGACAACGGTTTGAAAATCCGCGTGTCGGTGGTTCGATTCCGCCCCTGGCCACCATTTGAATCAGTTGGGCGATTTTCCTATTTTCCGAGATTTTGGGTTGTCTAATATCCGGGCCGCCGGTCACCGAAACGCATCCAGGCCTGCCAGACGCGCCGAGCACGAGATTAAGGTCTGCCGTAGTAGCGGCAGGAACCGCTACGCCGCTGGCGCTTTCGATGACCGCGCGCGGACCCGGTTGGGTGCCGGTCCTGTTGAGTGCCGGAACGTCAGGGAAGACTGTACGACGTGCTCGGAATGATCGGGCGGCTGGCCGCTCAGGATACGCAGCAGCAACTGCGCTGCTTTCGCAGCCATGTCGGGGATCGGTTGTCTGATCGTGGTGAGGGCGGGCCACACCTGCTCGGCGAGCGGGACATCGTCGAAGCCGACGACTGAAAGTTGCTCGGGTACTGCGATGCCCATGCTGTGTGCGACCGCCAGAACCCCCGCCGCCATCTCGTCATTGCTCGCGAAGATGGCACTCGGACGCCTCGCCGGCGGCAGAGTGAGCAGCTTGCGTGCGCATTGCATGCCCGAGGCATGCGAGTTGTAGCCTTGCGAAACGAGTGAGGCCTGCGGGCGCAGGCCGCACACCCGCAGTCCGTCGAGGTAACCCCGGTGGCGGTCGGCTACGGCTGCATGGTCTGGATTACCTATGATGAAGCCGACGCGTTGGTGTCCGAGTGCTACGAGCTGTTCGGTCATCGCGGCGCAGATCTCCCTATCGTTGGTGTAGACGCTGCGGTGTTTATCGGCGTGCTTCGCCGGGGCGATGCGAACGAAAGGGATGCGCTGCCGCTCCAGCACGGCAGCGATGGCATGCTGATCCGACAACGGAGGAGTCAGAATCACTCCATCGGCGCGCGAACGGCGTACGTTCCGCGCCACGTCATCGGCCACCGTGGACGAGCGGTAATCGCACGGCTGCATGACGACCTGATAGTTCGCCGCTCGACAGCTCTCGATGACGCCGGCCAACACGCTGGTCGCGTAGTATTCACACGAGAGGTCGTAAAGCAGTGCCAGCAGATACGACCGGTTTCCACCCAGACCACGCGCGGAAGGGTTCGGATGGTAGTCGAGCTTCTCGATCGCCCGCGCCACGCGCGCCCGGAGGGCGGGTTTCACTGTCGTTACATTATTGATCACCCGCGAAACGGTCTTTATCGAGACGCCGGCCTGCGCCGCGACATCGATGATGGTTGCGTTCGCCATAGCGCCTGTGACGGTGTCCGGTTGCACGCGGGATTGCAATAGCTGAGTCCGAATCCATAAGGAAATAGCGGCGGCTGCGCTCGGTCATGCCGGTTGAAGCCCGTCTGTCCGGGGGTGCGCGGCCAGGAAAAGGACAGTCTGCCGGTGAAATCAGCATTGACCTCTCCGCTGGTCTGTCTGAACAGCACATCGGCGACGCCCTCACCCTCGGTGCCTGGGAGCCAGGCGACGACGAAGGCATCGGACGCGTCCAGCGCGGGAGTGACGAACAACGGACGACCGGTGAGGAAGACAGCCACGACGGGGATGCCATCCCGCTTCAAGCGCTGCAGCAAGGCGAGATCGGGACTCGGCGGGTCGTCCTTCGACTGGTGCGGCTGATCGCCGGCGCCCTCGCGCGGCTTCCCGCGGCTCTCGAGCCCGACCGGCACAGCGCCCTCGGGTGCCGGCCTCGCCAAATTGACCTCGGGGTCCAGCAGCTGGCGGTGCTCGAAGTCGATGGAGCGGAGGTCGCCATGCCACTCGGCGTAGGGAGTCTCACCGAAGACGACGATCGCGACGTCGGGCCGGCTCTGGTAGATACCATCGACACTCAGGGTCGCCGTGCCGCCGGCGCCAGCCACGGTCGCGCGGATGCCGGCGAAGATCGAGGTGGCCCCGGGAAAATCTACGTTGGAATTGCCTGTTCCCTGCCAGGTGATCGTCCAGCCACCCGATTGCATCCCGACATCATCGGCTCCCCTCCCGGCGACCAGCACATTGAGATTGGGGCGCAACGGCAATACGCCGCCCGCATTCTTGAGGAGCACGAGCGACTTGCGCACCGCCTCACGGGCGACCGCCCTATGCTCAGGAGAGCCGAGCAGCGCGCGCTGGTTCGCCAGAGGCCGCGACGAGGGACGGCCCTTCTCGAACAGTCCGGCACGCATCTTAACCCTCAAGATCCGCGTCACCGCCTCATCAATGCGCGATTCGAGTATGTCGCCCGCGCGCACCTGCGCAACGGTGCTTTCCAGAAACGCTTTCCACGCGGTCGGCACCATGACGAGATCGATGCCGGCGTTGATGGCATGCGCGCAGTGGTCTTTCGAGCAGCCCTGCACCCCGTCGACCCCGTCCCAGTCGCTGACGACCAGCCCGTCGAAGCCGAGTCGCTCCTTCAGAACATCCGTCAGTAGATAGCGGTGGCCATGGACCTTGATGCCCTGCCAGCTGTTATAGGAGGCCATCACTGTCTGAACACCGGCGCCGATCGCGCCTATGTACCCCTGGGCATGGATGTCGCGCAACTCACGCTCCGAAGCGCGGTTGTCCCCCCGGTCCACCCCGTTGGCGGTACCGCCGTCGCCGATGAAGTGCTTGGCGGTCGCGACGATATGACTCGCGTTCAGAAACGACGGACTGCCCACCACACCCTGCAATCCGCGGACAATGCGACCAGCGTAGGCCCGCACGATCGCGGGGTCCTCGGAGTATCCCTCGTACGCGCGCCCCCACCTGTCATCGCGCACCACGGCCACGATCGGGGCGAACGTCCAATCGATTCCGGTCACCGCGACTTCGCTGGCCGTGACCGCACCGATGCGCTCGATAAGATCCGGGTCGTGTGCTGCGCCGAGTCCGATGTTATGGGGGAACAGTGTCGCACCGATCACGTTGTTATGGCCGTGGACCGCATCCGTGCCCCAGATGACCGGTATGGCGGGGGCGCCTGAGGAGCTATCCATCGACGCGTCGTAGAAGCGATCGGCGAGGGCGACCCAATCCGAAACGGCGGCGTGCTTGTCGTTGCCGGGGAATGCCCCGCCACCGTTGAAAACCGACCCCAGCCGATACTTGCGCTCGTCTTCCGGTGTGACGTAGCGGATATCGGCCTGCACCATCTGCGCGACTTTCTGCTCGAGCGTGAGCTGCCGCAGCAGGTCGTGGATGCGGGTTTCGATCTTCGGGTCGGGTACGACCGGACCCACCGCGCGCGGCCAAACAACGGCCGTGCGTGCCGGTGATGCGGGCAGGGCTTGCGCCGAGGCATCACGCGCGCAGCCGGCGGCCGGGATACCGCCGCAGGACATGGCGAGAACGAGCGTGAGCAAGCGCTTCATGGCTCTGATATCACGGCCAGGCTCCCCGAACGTCCAGGAGACGTCGCAAGGCTCGAGGGGGGCCTCGCTGCGATTCGGTGACTGATGGGCGCGCCCTAGAAGCTCACTTGCATGCGAACTCCAAACGTCCGCGGTGGATTGAAGACGAACTCCTGAGTGCCCGTGTCGATCGTTGTCTGAGTCGCGTGCGCTTCATCCGTCACGTTGTTGACGAACCCCTCGACGCGGACGTTGCTCTTTTCGTGTATGTAGCCGATGCCGAGATCCAGGTGGGTGTAGCTGTCGACCCGGTCATAGAGTCGCATCAGGTCGGGCCCATATGCGGTGGCGACTCCCACCGCGTCGACCCCGGTCACCTGCTTGGCACCGTTGTGGCCCGGAGCGCCGTTGAACGCTGTGAGGAACTGTGAGCTCTTGTAGGTGGCGGACACAACCCAATCCATGCTGCCGCCCGGCACCCCGAAGGTCTGGCCGACGCGCAGGTTGAGCGTCACGTGCGGCGTGAGCGGCAGCTCGTTGTCGGTCAAGTCCACCTGCAATGTTCCGCCCGACGGACTGCCGCGGCGGCCATCGGTCACCACGCCACTCAGGTATTTCGTGTCTTGCAGGAGCAGGGTTCCGGCAATGTTGAATCCCGCGGTCAGTTTGTACGAGCTGTCGAACTGCAGCCCCATGTTCCTCGACTTGCCGACATTCTGATTGAGCGTCACGGTCGGGCACGGCAGGTTTGGATTGTGCGCCAGACAGTTGGCCTCGCCGACGGGGTCGTTGGCGAGGAAGGCAATGCCGATCAGGCTGCTGAAGACCTGGTCACTGTACCGCATGTAGTAGGCGGATGCGTTGAAAACCAGGGGCCGGTCCGCGAGCCGGAAGACGTTCTTGCTGCCGACCTCGAACATGGTCGCCTTCTCGGGGCCGACACCCGGGGTCACGAGGTGCGTTCCCGGGTGAGCCGGGTCGACATCCACGGTATCGTTGAAGCTCGGTGCCTTGTTTCCCGTGGCAACCAACAGATAAAGCAGCTTGTCGTCGGTGAGCTCGTAGGAGGTGCGGAAGCGCCAGTCGGCGTACTTGGCGTCATTAGACCCCGTCTGCACCGTTGCGCCCCCGAACGCTATTCCCAGGCCGGGATAATTGGCGCAGCTGTTGCCGAAGGCGCTCGCCTGCACACAGCCGCCATTCAGGAATGTGGCCAGGGTGTCGTTGATGCCATAGGAGGTGATACCGCCGCGGTACAGCGCGACGATGTTCTGCAGATCGTTCGGATGCCCGTCGCCGGTGGGATCGGTCGTTCGCAGCGTGCGACCGAGCCCGACCATCTCAAAACCCGGCGTCCCGGTGCGGATCGCGACCCCGTTGGTATTGAGGCCGGCGATGAAGTTAAAGCCACTGCGATCCTTGGTCTCGTGCGAGTAGCGCACCCCGCCCGTGACCTTCAGCCGCTTGATCGGGGCGAAAGTCAGGTCCGCGTAGGCGGACTTCGATTCGCCGTTCGTCGCGCCCTGGTTGAACTCGAGGTAGGGGAGGTTGGTGTTGTAGTCGAGGGGAATCCCCAGGAACACGTCCTGGTACTCATGGAAGTAGTAAAGTCCGGTCGCCCACGTGAAGCGCTCGGCGCCGTCGGGCGAGGTGAAGCGCAGTTCGTGGCTGTGCATCTTAGAAGTGGTATCCCAGATGAGGGCGCTGTAGTTCCCCCAGTACCGCTCGGACATGTAGGTCTGCGCCAGCGCCGTTCCCGGCGTTGCGAGACCGCCCCGCTGCACGATGATGTTGTCCTCGCCCGGGAAGGCGTAGTCACGCGAGGTCGTGTGATCCGACATGTAGTGAAGATCGCGATAGCCGGCGATGTACTGCGCGTTCAGGAAGCCGGTTCGGTAGGTAGTGTTCAACGCGAGGCCCCAGTGACGCGTATCCTGGGTGGGGTTGAAAGCGACCATGTAGACTTGGCGTGGGTCGCTCACGTCGTTGAAATTTATGCCCGCCGTGGCGGCGTTGAAGAAATCGACGCCGCGCGAGCCGGTACCTTTCGAGCGCAGGTAGTCCCCGGTGAAAAGCACAGACAGCTGCTCAACCGGCTGCAGCAGCAGGTGTGTGCGCCCGCCGATATCGTCCTGAGACTCCCACCCGCTTAGATTCCCCAGTGGGCCCAGGTTCTTGACGAAGGGATCGTGTTTGGACGTGTAAACCGAGAAGCGCGCAGCAGCGATTTGCGCGATCGGCACGTTCAGTGCAGCGCGCGTTTCCTGGTGGTTGTAGTCCCCCGTGGCGTACTCGACGTAGCCGTCCCATCTGCCGAGGGTCGGTTTTCTGGAAACGATATTGATGGTTCCGCCCAGTGCATTGCGGCCGCCAATCGTGCCCTGAGGACCCACGTTCACTTCCACGCGCTGCAGGTCGAAGAAGGCGACGCCAAGCCCGCGCGGCCGTGGGACGTAGACATCATCGAGGTGCGGATCTATCGCCGGATCGCCGAGCTCCGTGTTGGCGTTGCTGCCGATGCCGCGGACATAGAGCTCGATGTTATCTTCGTAGTTGGAGATCTCCACACCGGGCAGCAGCGCCGGCAAGTCGACGAAGTTTCCCAGTCCCAGCGAATCGAGTTGGCTCTGGGTGGCGGAAACCGCCGTGCCCGCATAGCTTTGCAGCGTCTGGGTGACGCGCTCGACCGAGATGACGACCTCCTGTAGCGGCTCTTGCCCCGGTTGTGTCTGGGGCGCCTGTTGGGCGAGAAGAACGGCCGGAGAACAGAGCAAGGCGCGTCCGGCGGATCGCGCCAGAGACCTGAGAACAGTCATTTCTTAGTCCCCTGCTGACTGTGTCTGCGTCAAGAAATACTCTCTCGAAGATAGCGTTGTCAATATAGTCGCATAAAACCCGATAAAAACTCGGTAAAACCCGAAAGACAGCGCTGGTACAAGTAGCATGCGTCGCAGATTAAAGATGCGCGGCGGTCGGCCTACGGGTCTGGGGAAATCGGAACGGACCCAAGGAAGTGCACCCGCTGAGGTGGCAGCTTGCGAAGCTCGGACTTTGGCGTTGCCTGATCGGCGATCGCCGGGTGCGACGCTGCCCTGATCTGGTCTCCCGGCGTTCAAGCGCCGGTCAGGGGTCCGCGTCCTTCCCAGACGGTTTGAAGCCCCTAGCTACTTGTCAGGGGACCTTGCGGAGGTAATCGTAAGCCTGTCGCGCCGCATCAAGTGCGGCCACCCCCCTTGAATGCTTCATTAGCGAGGCAAGGTGTCAGCGCTGTCAATTTTCGTGCGTCTGCGTCGTTCCTACGGCGACCGCCCATGAGCGAAGATGTAGCGTGGGCGTGGCTGCGCCTGAGCGGGCAAGGGGGAGCCGTGGACGGGGCGATGGGGGCACTGCCGTCCTTGTGGGACACCGTGGTCGTCGCGGCATACGTCCCGGCGCTCGTGCTGTTCGGCGCGTGGGTCTCGCGGCGCCAGCTGCATCCGGAGGATTATTTCCTCGCCTCGCGCGGCTTGCGCTGGCCGGCGATCGGCGTGGCGCTGCTCGCCTCGAACATCTCCTCGAGCGCCCTCGTCGGACTTGCCGGCGCCGCCTACGCGACCGGGATCTCGGTATACGACTACGAGTGGTCGGCGGCGGTCATCCTGGTGTTCTTTTGCGTGTTTCTGCTGCCGTTCGTGCTGAGCAGCCGCGTTTACACCATGCCGGAGTTCCTCGAGCGCCGCTACGACGGGAGGGCGAGGCTGTACTTTGCGGCCCTGACGCTTTTTCTGAACGTCACCGTGGATGCGGCCGCAGCGCTCTACAGCGGCTCTCTGGTGATATGCGTGTTGTTCCCAGGGAGTCCACTCTGGGTGATCATCGTCGCGCTCGCCGGGGCCGCCGGTCTCTACACCGTGCTCGGGGGACTGCGTGCCGTGATCTACACCGAAGCCGTGCAGGGGGTCCTGCTCCTCTTCGGCGCCGTGGTCATCGCGTCGGCGGCGTTCTCGCACGCTGGAGGCTGGCACACGGTCATGACATCGGTCCCACCGAGTGCGCTCTCCTTGATTCGCCCGGCCGGTGATCCCGGAGTTCCCTGGCCCGGGCTGCTGTTCGGTATTCCGGTGCTCGGCTTCTACTACTGGTGCACCAACCAGTGCATCGTGCAGCGCGTGCTCTCCGCCCGCACGCTCGAGGACGGACGCGCGGGTGCCCTGTTCGCGGGGTTCCTCAAGCTGCCGGTGCTGTTCCTCATGGTGCTGCCTGGCACCTGCGCGATCGTGCTCTTCCCGCATCTCCCGCGAGCTGATCTGGTCTATCCGTCGCTGGTGTTCAGGCTGCTGCCGGCGGGGCTGCTGGGACTCGTGGCTGCGAGCTTTGCGGCGGCGACCATGGCCTCGGTCGCCTCGACCCTCAACTCCACTTCCGCCCTCATTACCATGGACATCATCCGGCGCATCGCACCGACGCTCTCGGACCGGAAAGTGGTCCGGATCGGACGCCTATGTACGGCCGTGCTGCTGCTCGTGGCGATGCTGTGGGCGCCGCAGCTCGAGCACTTCCCGTCGCTGTGGCAGTACCTGCAGGCGATGCTCGCATATGCGGTACCGCCGATCGTCGCGCTGTTTGTAGTGGGGCTCTTCTGGCGCGGCGCGAACGTCGCCGGCGCGAGGGCGACGCTGCTGGTTGGGACGGCCTGCGGAATCGGGCTGTTCCTGGCCAACGTGGTATTCCACCGGGTGCGCCTGCATTTCCTCTACGTAGCCCCGGTGCTGCTACTCATCGACGCAGCGATACTGATCGGGGTGAGCCTGTGGGGCGGCCGCCCCGCCGAGCGCGTCGACTCGGTCATTTGGACCGCGGCCTACTTTCGTGCGGAGAGCGAGCGCCTCAGGGCGGTCCCGGTGTGGCGCAACTACCGCGTGCAGGCGGCCCTATTGCTGCTCCTGACAGCGTGCGTCGTGGTCGCGTTTCGGTAGGCCGCGAGACCCGGCTTCAGGCGACAATGCTCCGCGGACTGCACGACGAGTAATTCTGTGATTGCACGGCATGCGGCATGCGTTGATCGATCTGTACAAGGACAAGAAAGGGAATGTCTACGTAAAGCCGAAGGGCGGCAGCGGTCCGGGTGAACCAACGGGCATCAACATCAAGAATCTCTGAGGAGATCGCATATGGAAGAAAATGCGCCGGATAGCGCAATTAAAGTGCGGCTCGTTATTACGAGTGACAGCCTGCCTCCGAAGACCATTTCAGATCTTCTCGGTGTTGTACCCACCAAGACGTGGCTACGAGGGGAGACTGTTCATACCAAGGCAACCAACGTTCATAAGGAAAATGGCTGGGTCCTGAGCCTTGAGGGGCTGAGCGGCGAACTGATTGCTGAGCGGATCATCGATCGACTTATTGCACTGGTGCCCCAAGGCAGGCTCGCCGCGCTGTACAAACAGCATCAGGGGTCTATCGCTGTGGAACTCTCTATAGTGACTTATGTGTCGGGGTCTGAACCCACCCCATCTATTTCGCTGACTCAGGCCCAGGTGGCTTTTCTTGCAGATTGCGGCGGTACTTTTGACGTGGATATGTATCTCCGATGAAAGGGCACGCGGGGCCATCGCGTTCCTCGGCGGAATGACTCAAAGCTGCTGCCCAAAGTCTCCGATGACGGCTGAGGAATGTTCGGGTGCGGCGGCACCACCAAGCGGTCCTCCGCTGCGAAAGGAGTCGCGTTCTCCGGCCGATTGAACAGGCGAACAGAGTTTCCAACCGACTGCGTGAACCTCGGCTTGGGCTGTCTAATACTATCTCCGGCTAACTCAGCGAATCAGGTCCTTATCTCCCCGTAACTCCGAAAAATATTAGGACACTCGGCTTGCCATATCCGCTTTCGGTTCAACAAGTTACTCGTCTTTGGGCTCTGGGCTGAAAATCCGCGTGTCGGTGGTTCGATTCCGCCCCTGGCCACCATCGCCCCAGTTTCAAGTGCTTGAGCTCGCCTGTCACTTCGGCCGGCGCTTGCTCAGGTGCGATTGCAGCCATGCTTGCACCAGTGGATGGCCATTCGATCCGTAATGCGGCGACGGCAAGGTTGCTTCTCCGGGCTCAGGTGTGCGTAGACCAGGACCATCTGCATCGACGCGCAGGCCGCCGCGTGCCTGGAGTTCGACGAGCGTCGTGGCGTAGGGCGTGCCACCGGAATGTCGTTGATGCTGACCGTCGGAGGGCGCGCTTACCCACAGCAGGAAACGCTGGACATAACGTCGTGGGAAGCCTACAAGTAACAACGGTTCGTGACTCTTTCGCCTCGCGGCTATCTATTGGCCAGGCGTGATTCCTTGCGCCCCTCCCGCCAGCCCGCGATCTGACCTGTCCTCCGAACTACGGTGCAGCGCGCTGCGGCGTACTTCACTCGGTGACTCTATCGTCTGAGCCCCGCGTGGAACTCCATCCGCTGGCCCCCGTTTGATGCTCGAGTGTCTCGAGGACCGCGCAGCCCGGCCGGCACCGTTCCGTATCCTGGCAGGCCGGTAGTGTGGCCTGCTGTCGATGGGGCTCGGCGCTGCTCGTCCCAAGCGTAATCACCAAGGAATCATCATCATGACAAGTCAGACAACCAGTCATTCCAAGTCTACCGGGCAGGCCACCGCCGCTCAGACCGTCAGGGGTCCGGCCTCCGAGAATGTCGGCACATCGCCACCGACACTAACGCAAGCAATTCCGTCGGCGCTCCGCGAAGCAGCGATTGCCACGGCCGCTTACTACCGGGCCGAGCAGCGTGGCTTTGCACCAGGCAACGAACTCGCCGATTGGCTTGCCGCCGAGCGCGAAGTCGAACCTCTGTAGGTACAGGAAGAATTTCGCTCCCCATCAGTGTTTGACACCCGCGAGTGGGGGATCCGTGACAGCTCGCGGGAGTGGCACCGTGGCACTAGGGGCGCAAGCCTAGCGAGACGAGAATGCGCGACACCTGGCTCCTGCTGTACGGGCGCGCAAAGCGCCGCTCGCTCAATTGGGCCACCCGCCGCAGCGTCCACAGATCAGTGGCAAAGCCTTCGGCCAGCGCCCCCCCGGTAAGTGCCCGCATCAGCTCGCGGCGCTGCGCGGCGTCCAGACCCGCGGGTCGACCCCGCGGCCGACTCTTGAGCGCTGCCAAACCGCCCGCCTCGAGCTGCGCGTTCCACTCGGACACCGTCGCGCGCGATACGCTGACGCGTCGCGCCACTTCGGCCTGCGCCACACCTTGCCGCAACAATCCGCCCGCCCGCAGGCCTATGAGGCGCACCTGAGGTCGAGTGGGAGAAATAATAGTGGCGAAGCATGATTCCGATCGATTCCCAGGGACGGCACGCGAGGAACCCTCCGGCACGGCGTCGGAAACATTCGATGTCCTTTGGGGGACACTCGTCGAACTCCTGGGTTCGCCCGCGACAGCGACCCTGTTGCGGCGGAGCGCAAGGAGGCGGCTGGGAGATTTCCCGGAACTCGTAGAGCTTGCGATCACGCGACAGGGCTTTGAATACACCTACGCCGTTCCGGCCGATTGGAAGCACGCAAACGAACGGTCAAACGCCGCACTTCAAGCCCTCGTACAAGATCTCTGCTGCTTGCTATTGGAGCTGACCGGACCGGTTGTCTTGCGCCGGTTGAAAACGTCGTCGCAACTGGCGAAGTGTCTCCAGTCTCTTGCGGAGGGCAAATGAAGACCAAACCGACGCTGCAACTCGAGAGTACTGGCGATGAGTCGTTTGATGCGATTCTCGGCGGAGGACTTCCCGCGCAGTCGGTTGTTGTTATCGCCGGTGAGCCGGGCTCCGGCAAGACGGTGCTAACGCTCCAGATCCTGTTTCGTGCGGCTCGTCAAGGAAAGAAATGTCTTTACATTACGACGCTGGCGGAGCCAGCGATCAAAGTCCTACGGTACATGCAGCTCTTCGCTTTCTTCGATGCCGCGTTAGCCGATAAGCAGATCGTAACCGCCGACCTCAGTGCGGCCGTGAGAAAAGGCGCCGACGCCACTCTGACAGAACTTTCGGCAATGATCGAAAAGCATCAACCGACGTTCCTGGCCATCGACAGCTTCCGTGGGATTGCTGACCATATCGGTGCCCGCCATATCGCCCGGTCGTTCGTCTACGATCTCGCCACGCAGACAGCGGGCTGGGGTGTCACGACTCTTCTCGTCGGCGAATACGCCGCAGATGAGTTGTCGAAGTACGCGGAATTTGCGATCGCCGATGGGATCCTGCGATTGGGCGCAGAAAAACAGGAATTGACATCTGTTCGTGAAATTGAAGTGTTGAAGCTCCGGGGCATGGACTACGTGTCGGGCATCCACTTTCTTGAGATCAGCGACAAAGGTGTGTTCGTGTTCCCTCGTGTCCGTGCGCCAAAACAAGCGGACGCTCTCGGCGTCGAGAAGCCCGAGAGAGTGTCAACGGGAATTGACGGACTGGATGAGCTGTTCGGTGGTGGAATCCCGCGTACCGGCAACACGTTGCTTGAGGGCCCGACGGGGTCTGGGAAAACGATACTAAGCCTTCAGTTCCTAATGGCGGGAGCCCAGCAAGGAGAGAAGGGCATTCTCTTCACCTTGGAAGAGACGCCGGACCAGCTTCGGGCGATTGGGATTAGCCTCGGTTGGGACTTGTCGGAAATGGAGCGAAAGGGTCTGTTGCTGATCAGCTATATCTCGCCTGTCGAGCTTTCGACCGATCGCTACCTCCACATCGCTCGCGAACGGGTGGTCACAAGTAAAGCACGGCGCGCCGTCTTCGACAGTCTCACGTCGATGCAGCTTGGCGTGCCATCCGAGCGCCGATTCAAGGAACTGGTGTACTCGCTCAGCAAACACATGCGCGCCGCCAATGTGACGCTCTTGATGACGATGGAGGGGCCTCAACTGCTAGGTGCGGAGGAACTGTCCGGACACGGCATCTCATTTATTGCGGATAACCTGTTACGTCTGCGGTACATGGAGGTCTACGGCAGGCTTGAGCGTGGCATCTCGATCTTGAAAGCGCGAGGGATAAAGCACCAAACGCAGGTTCGACTGCTCAGGATCGGGCATGGCGGCGTGACACTTACGGAGGCCGGCTTGAGGGGCGACGAGGCGTCTTAACCGGCAGAGCGCCCGCCAAAGCAAGAGCAATGCGATGAAATCATCCGTTCGCGACCAAATGGAGTTCTCTCAGGCCGCAAGCACCTTCGCGGAGATCGCACACCTACTCGAGTCGGAGAAAAGCAGGGATGCACGGGTTCATCGCGTGCTCGAACTACTCGACCACCTCGTTCCCAATGAATGTTGCGCGTTGCTGGTGCGGCCCTCCTCGAAGGACGCACATCTTTTCATCATTCCAGAAGCCGCCGCAACGGCGCGGGCCGCTGCTCTATCGTCGCTCTCGAACATGCTGCACGTGATGAAAGGCAATCGCGAGATCGAACCGTCGGGTACCGGTTCAGGCCATCTCGTGCTGCCGGTCATCGGAGCAGATCGGATCATCGGCGTGCTGCAAGTGGAACGCCACGACACCTATGACCTCCACCATGTCCAACTGCTTTCCGCCGTGGCCTCCCAACTAGGGGTCTATTTGGCGATGGTGGAGCTAAAGGATCGTGAGCGGCGAGCGCAAGACGTGCTGCGCGAAAATGAGTCGCGTCTGCGCGCGATGTCCCAGCATGACGTTCTCACCGATTTGCCCAACCGATTGTTGTTAAAGGACCGGCTAACCCAGGCAATTTCACGAGCCCGTCGTAATCACAAGCAGCTCGCGGTGCTGTTCTTGGACTTGGACGGTTTCAAGCACATCAATGACTCCCTCGGCCATGCCGTTGGCGACAAACTCCTCCAATCCGTAGCAGCACGCATATCGGCTTGTGTCCGCGAATCCGACACGGTAAGCCGCCAGGGTGGCGATGAGTTTGTGATATTGCTGTCCGAAGTCAAACAAGCAGCGGACGCGGCCATCTGCGCGGCGAAGATCATCTCCGAGCTCAAGAGGGAGCACAGCATCGGCGAGCACTGTCTTCGAGTTACCGTGAGCATCGGCCTAAGCAGCTACCCCAGCGACGGTGAAGATGGTGAGACGCTGCTCAAGAATGCCGACACGGCGATGTATCATGCCAAGGAATATGGGCGTGACAATTACCAATTCTTTAGACCAGACATGGGTCTCCAGGCCGTCGAGCGTCAATCGCTGGAAGGCCGACTGCGATATGCTCTGGAACGCCGGCAGTTGTTGTTGCATTACCAACCGATGATAAATCTAAAAACAGGAGCTATAACGAGTGTTGAGGCGCTCGTACGCTGGCAACATCCAGAGCGCGGGCTGCTTCTTCCGGGGCAATTCCTGACGATCGCCGAAGACACCGGGATGATTGTAGCAATCGGCCAATGGGTGCTCCGCGAGGCGTGCTGGCAAACGCGGGAATGGCTTGATGCGGGCCTACTAGGCGTTCCCGTGGCAGTCAACATCTCGTCGCTGGAATTTCGGAGCGCCCCGTTTCTCGAGGGCATTCAGGGCGCCCTGAAGAATGCCCGCCTGGATCCCAGATATCTGCAACTCGAATTAACCGAAACCGTTCTCATGCGACATGCTGAATCCACTGCCTGCGCGCTTGATCAACTCAAAGCCATCGGTGTGCGGCTGGCCGTTGATGACTTTGGCACCGGCTATTCCAGCTTGAGTTATCTGACTCGATTTCCCATCGACGCCGTGAAGGTGGACCAATCGTTCGTGCGCGACATCATGGCCAGTACCGACGACGCTATCGTCGTTAGCGCGGTCATCAGCATGGGTAAAAGTCTCAAGCACAGGGTGATCGCTGAGGGTGTGGAAACACCAGAGCAGTTGGCATTTCTTCAGGCCCATGGCTGCGATGAGGGCCAAGGGTACTATTTCAGTCGGCCCTTGGTTGCACAGCAGTTCGCGAAGTTACTGGAAACGGGTATCTCAGCAACTATTTGAAAATATAGCGTGGTTCCTTTTCACCAGGACTCTGCGAAGCTGCGTAGCGCCCGCAGCTCGGGAGCCGGCTCGATCCGGTTCTCCTTCAATATGCTGGCAATGCTGCCATGTCCAACCTGATGTCCCAGATTCGCCAGCGCGCCTCGAATTCGCGTGTATCCCAAGACGGATTTTCAAGCGCCATCTGCAGAACGAGATCGACGATCGTTTTCATGACGCGTGGCCGGCCTGGGCCGCGACGCTGACTGTAGTTCCACTTGGAGGCCACTAATTCGCGGTACCATCGCAAAAGCGTGTCCGGTGTGACGAGGGTTTCAAGCTCGGTCAACACCTTGCGCCCGAGTGCTCGCGCTTTTCGTGCAAGTCGGCGGCGTTCGGCGTCGGTGAAACGAAGCCGCGTCCCACCCAAGCGCTCCTTCAGTACACGGTTCTCTTCCTGGAGATACTCGATCACATCAAGCTGATGGCGGTTGACCCATCCTGCGAACATCACAAGGAGTAGGTGGAGAGGCAGTAGGTGCAGATCGTCGCTGTTGCCCATCGCCGCAGGCGGCCGGGATATTGGATGCATCCGATGTTTCCGCTCTTCATGGTGAGAAGCTTCGCACACGGGCAGTGCGAACACAGCGGGGAGTTTCCGGGAGATTTGGCGCAAACCCAATGGGACGTGAGCGCTGCTGCACTTAGTAGTCCGTCGCGCATTGAGTGGATCTGACAGAAGTGCCCTCGGACGATCAGGGGCTTTCCCGACAAGGCAGCCTGACGCAGCAGCGGTTCACGACGTAGCCGTCTCCTGCGGGAGCGCCGCGATCAGATGGAACCCCACAGAGTCCGCGGCCAAGACAAAGCGGTCTTCCACGCCGGCGCTGGCCTTCGTCTTGTCGGCGAATTGATAGTCGCATGTCACGACCAGCAAACGATCTCGCGGCTGCAGCTCCGCTACCTGTAGCGGTGTGATGCTCTGGACGGCAGTCCCCTCGTCATCGAGGGTGGTGAGGAAATCTTCAAAGCGCAACGGACAGTTGTAGCTCGCGCGGAGCAGCGTGCACAGCTCTTGATGGCGTCGGCGCTCCTTTGTCCGATACGGCGCAAGTAGATCGTCCTTGCTGACGCATAGCAGGGTCTTGTCCGCGCGCGCGGCGCAGATCATCGCGCTGGCTTCACCGGCACCGATCACGCGGCGCTCAAACCACCCCTGCGGCAGGTTGTCGAGGCACAAGTCCCAGAAGGAAACGTAGAGATGGCTGGCCATGGCTTTAACCTCCGCCTGGCATCTGCAAAAGTGATAGTACCGAGTAATTTAGCAATTGGCCGACGACTAATCTAGCAAGTAGCCGACACTGAAACTTGCAATTGGCCGCCCCCGGGACCTAGCATCGTCTGTGCCTCGCAGAACCCAATTATATTCACGCTATCTCGCACCTCGTCTGCGCGAGTCGCTGGCGGACACGCCGGCGGTGCTGATTCACGGTCCGCGGCAGAGCGGCAAAACGACGTTGGCCCGCGCCATCGGCGAGCCGCGCGGCTACCGGTACGTGTCGTTTGACGACGAGGCGATTAGAAGAGCCGCGCAGAACGATCCGATCGGCTTTGTGGCAGGGCTACCAACGCGCGTGATTCTCGATGAAGTACAACGGGTCCCGGAGATCTTCACCTCTCTCAAGACGGTCATCGACCTCAGGCGCTCGGCCGGAAGATTCATCCTTACCGGTTCGGCGAATGTCTTGCTCATCCCGAAGCTGGCCGATTCTCTGGCGGGCCGGATGGGGTTACTACGCCTTCATCCACTGGCGCAATGCGAGCTCGCCGGGTCCCGGCCTCGATTTCTCGATGCCCTGTTTCGCGGCAGCTTTCGCACCGGACTGGCGGAGCCGCTCGGCACTACACTTGCCGCTCGTATCGTCGGCGGCGGATATCCCGCCGCGCTCGCGCGGCATGACTCAGCGCGGCGTCGCGCGTGGTATCGGGACTTGGTGGAAACGCAGATCCAGCGCGACGTCCGCGATGTGACGCGCGTCCATTCGTTCGACGCGCTGCCCAGACTTCTGGCGCTCGCGGCGGCTCACACGGCGCGACTGATCAACATTTCCGATCTTGCCGCGCCGTTCCAGATCAGTCGACAGACTATCCATGATTACGTGACGGTGCTGGAGCGCATCTTTCTCCTGGAGCGGCTTGCGCCATGGCACAGCAATCGGTTAAGCCGGCTGGTGAAAACGCCGAAGCTCCACATGGGCGACACGGGCCTGGCCTGCGCGTTGCTCGGAATCGATGCTGCGTCACTTCACAAGGAACGTGAGCGACTCGGGCCATTGCTGGAAACCTTCGTGTTGCAGGAACTTAGACGGCAAGCCAGCTGGCGACCCGATCCGGTCGATTTCTTTCACTATCGCGATCGCGATGACTTTGAAGTGGATATCGTGCTGGAGTTCGGGAGCGTCGCGGTGGCCGGGATCGAGGTGAAGGCAGCGGCTACTGTCGTCGAAGCGGATTTTCGCGGGCTACGAAAACTCCGTGAGGCGGCAGGTCAACGGTTCAGATCGGGAGTAGTGCTCTACGATGGCACTGCAAGTGTGAGCTTTGGGGATGGGCTATTCGCCGTGCCGATTCGTCGCGTATGGGAGTCGCAATGATGGAGTTCCCACAAAGCACCCTGTGCCAGAAACGTGTCGAACTCAGCTTCGGTGTGCCGGGATTGTGCCTGGGTGAGACTGGGGTCGGGGCTAGCAAGCGTCGCAAGTGATTGATCTAATAGAAGCCCCCTGAAAATCCGCGTGTCGGTGGTTCGATTCCGCCCCTGGCCACCATCAAATCAAAAACTTAGGCCTGCCGTGCCAACATCAACTGTGAGACATCCGATCCTGCCCTGCTGGGATAAATATTTCACGACCTGAGAAAGTTGGTCTTTTAAGTCCTTGGTCGCAATCGATAGCTCGCGCGACTCCCAAGGGTATGAAATATCAAGTGGCTGGATCTATGCAAATCAGGTATTTATCTGCACGCAAGGGGTCCAAATATTTCATAGCTCTCACTACCGAGCGCCGACTCGGCGCATCGTGCGAGGACGCGGCGCGATGAGTGACATGGGCAACCGGTTTCGGGCGTTGGACGTGCTGCGTGGTCTCACGCTCGCGCTGATGATTGTCGTGAACATGCAGATCGGTGACGGCAAATCCTACCCGCCACTGCTGCACGCGGGTTGGGATGGCCTGACGCTGACGGACCTCGTGTTTCCGACGTTTATGTTCGTGGTCGGAACGACGCTCACTTTCACACTCGAGAAGTACGAACCTCTGGGCGACGCGGCAGTCCTGCGCAAGATCGCGATGCGCACTGCCCTGATCTTTCTGTGCGGTTACCTGCTCTACTGGTGTCCATTCTTCAGGGTCGATGGCACCGGGCACGTCGTCCTCGCGCCGATTGCATACACGCGCATTTTCGGCGTGCTGCAGCGCATCGCCCTCGGCTACGGCGCGGCGGCCCTAATCGTGCATTATGGA
>Ga0209472_1000770_pt1 | contig 18739 bp, 18 predicted proteins | sample GraSoiAngelo_130_FD_185887 | JGI IMG/M metagenome (GOLD analysis project Ga0209472, IMG submission 185887) | Grasslands soil microbial communities from the Angelo Coastal Reserve, California, USA - 14_0929_02_20cm (SPAdes) (version 2) | ecosystem: Environmental > Terrestrial > Soil > Grasslands ...
CCCGCCGTTACGGCAGCACCCAAACGGCGCGGGCCGAGAAGAAAGCTTAGATTGCTGTCGAGGCGCTTGTGCCAAGCGCCTTGTTGGGCGGCTGGCCCAGCCGCCCCTTCATTTTATGGATATTAATCTGCTCATCGAACGCAAACGCGAACGTTTCGCAGAACTGGAACGCGACATCGCCGACCCACATCTCTTTGATAATCGCAAGCGCGCCAGCGAGATCATGCGCGAACATGCGAGCGTCAAGCAACTCCTCGAACGCTGGAACGAACTTGAAGCGGCGCGACGCCAGTTGGACGACAACCGGGAATTGGTCACTTCGCGCGACGTCGAGATCGCGGCGATGGCCGATGATGAAATTCCTGATTTGGAAAAACGAGTTGTCGATCTTGAACGGGAGATTCAAATCGGTCTTCTCCCACCAGACGAGCATGAAAATCGAGATGCCATCGTCGAAATTCGTGCCGGCACAGGCGGGAACGAGGCAGCAATTTTCGCCGCTGATCTTTACCGGATGTACAATCGCTATGCTGAGTCCGTCGGCTTAAAGACCGAGGACTTGGAATCGAGTCCATCGGAACTTGGTGGGCTGAAAGAAGTAATTTTTCGCGTTTCCGGCGATGCGGTTTTTCGAAAGCTGCGTTACGAAAGCGGCGTTCATCGGGTGCAACGGGTGCCAGCCACGGAAGCACAGGGTCGCATTCACACTTCTACCGCGACGGTGGCGGTCTTGCCGGAAGCAGAAGATGTAGATCTTGAATTGAAGCCTGACGATTTACGCATCGAAGTTTCGCGCGCTGGCGGACCGGGCGGGCAGGGCGTGAATACGACCGACTCCGCGGTGCAAGTTCTGCATATTCCCACGGGAACGATCGTGCGTTGTCAGGACGGGAGAAGCCAAATCAAAAACAAGGAGCGGGCGCTGAGCATTCTGCGGGCGCGCTTGCTCGAGCGAAAGCAGCGCGAGGAAGCTGAGAAATACAGTGCGCAACGTCGTGGCCAAATCGGCACCGGGGGGCGGGAGGAAAAAATTCGCACCTACAATTTTCCGCAGAACCGCGTGACCGATCATCGCATTGGTTTGACGCTTTATAACTTAGATCGCGTCATGAATGGCGATCTCGGAGAATTGATCCGAGCGCTGCAAGCGGCCGGTGTGAAAGAGCGACTTGGAGATGTTGTGGAAAGCGCTGCGCTCTCAGCGTCTTGATTTGGAACGCGGTAGCGCGCGTTTCTCCATTATTCAAAGAATGACGGTCCTTGAAGTGCTGGAATCGACCACAGCGTATTTTCGGAAGCGGGAAATTGACAGTCCCCGCTTGAATGGAGAGCACTTGCTCGCGCAGGTTCTGGGCTGCAAGCGCATCGACCTTTATCTCAAATTCGAGCGGGAGCTAGACGAAGCGGAGTTGGCCCTGCTGCGCGAACGTGTCCGGCGCCGTGGCCAGGGCGAACCGCTCCAGCATTTGCTCGGCACGGTGGAATTTTGTGGCCACACGTTCCTATGCGATAAGCGCGCGCTCGTTCCGCGACCTGAAACGGAGCAACTGGTCGAGTTGCTAATTTCAAAATGCCAATTTTCAAATCCTCGTTTCCGGATGGTCGATGTTGGCACCGGCAGCGGAGTGATTGTCCTCACTCTGGCAAGGGAATTTTCCGAGGCGGACATTTTTGCAGTCGATATTTCCGAGGAGGCGCTCGCACTAGCACTCGAAAACGCGGAGAGGCTCGGCTTGAACGACCACATTCGTTTTGAGAAAAGCAATCTCCTCCGGGATATTAAAGGGACATTCGATCTCATTGTCGCGAATCTTCCCTATATCGCGGCGCAAGATCGGCATATTCTACCCCGCGAGGTCTTGCACGACCCGGACGTCGCGCTGTTTTCCGGCGCGCGTGGCGACGAATTGGTGCGGGAATTGATTTCGCAGGCGCCGGCGCGCCTCCGCCCGGGCGGAATGCTGGCCTTGGAAGTCGGGCTAGGCCAGAGCGAAGCGCTTTTTTCGACATTGGCGGGAAAAAATTACCGCGACATTTGTTTGGAAAACGATTATTCAGGTAGACCCCGATTCCTTTTTGCCAGGTATGGATAAGATCCTCATTCACGGTGGCCATCCGCTCTCGGGTTCTATCAAGGTGAGCGGCTCGAAAAATTCCTCCCTGCCGATCCTGGCCGCGACGCTGCTCACTCGCGAGCCATGCGTCGTTCATGGCGTACCCGACCTGAGCGATACGCATTACATGTTGCAAATTCTAATCCATCTGGGGGCGCAAGTGGAACGCGCCAGCGGCACAGTGAGCGTGTCGGCTGACAACATCGAATCGGTAGCGCCTTACCATGTCGTTCGCAAAATGCGCGCTTCTATTTGCGTGCTCGGGCCGCTGTTGGGCCGTTGCAAAGAAGCGACCGTGTCGTTGCCCGGCGGCTGCGTGATCGGTGATCGACCGATTGATCTGCATTTGAAAGGCTTTGAGGCGCTCGGCGCGGCGGTACGTGTCGAAGGCGGCAACGTCAAAGTTTTTGCGCCGAAGTTGACCGGCGCGGTAATTAATCTGCGAGGCAAATTCGGTCCGACAGTCCTGGGCACGGATAACGTGATGATGGCAGCTGTGCTCGCGGATGGGGTGACCGTGATCGAAGGAGCGGCGCAAGAACCGGAGGTTGTCGATCTCGCCAATTTTTTGAACAAAATGGGGGCGAGGATTGAAGGCGCCGGAACGCGCCGAATTATCATTGAAGGCGTGGCGGCGTTACACGGAACCGAACATGATGTTATCCCGGACCGAATTGAAGCGGGAACATTTCTGGTGGCTGGGGCGATTTGCGGCAAAGGAATTACCGTTAAGCGGATCCAGCCGGAGCATGTTCGCTCGACCACGGAGGCACTGGCCAGTTGCGGTTTTCCAATCGACATCGCCGACCACGCGATTTCGATCTCGCCCAATGGGGAGGCGAAGGCGCTCGAACTAACTACCGAACCGTATCCTGGTTTTCCGAGTGATATGCAGGCGCAGATGTGCGCATTGCTCTCCACAACCGACGGCATCAGTGTTATCACGGAAAATATTTTTCCGCAGCGCTACATGCACGTCGCGGAGCTAAAACGCATGGGAGCGGAGATGCAGCTGGAGGGAGCAACCGCGGTCATCCAGGGCGTCGATCGTCTTTTTGGCGCGCCGGTGATGGCGAGCGACCTGCGCGCATCCGCTGCCTTGGTGCTTGCGGGATTGAAGGCCGATGGAATTACGGAAGTGAGCCGCGTCTATCACATCGATCGCGGCTACGAACGGCTTGATGAAAAATTGAGCGAGCTCGGCGCGCACATCGAGCGAGTAAAAGAAACGTAGCGCGAGGCTTTTTCTTGCTCTCGTCCGCGGCAAGCGCAACACTTTTTCTACTACTCGAGCGAAAGGTTAAGCCAATGGAAACATCAACGACTTCATCAAACGTTCGGACGTGGACTGTGCTTTGCCATGCCAGCGCCTTGGCCGGATTGTTTTTTCATTTCCTAGGTCATCTTTTCGGCCCGCTCATCGTCTGGTTAGTGAAACGTGGCGACTCGCCCGAGATCGACGCGCACGGAAAAGAATCGCTCAATTTCCAGATTTCCATGCTGATTTACGACGCGATTGCCGCAATTCTCTGCTTCGTGCTTATCGGCATTCCGATTCTGATCGCGCTTTGGATACTGAATACGGTATTTGTCATCATCGCGTCGGTCAAAGCGAGCGAAGGAACGCTCTATCGCTATCCGTTTACGATCCGGTTCATCAATTAAATGACGAAGCACAAAGGGCGAATGACGAAGGAAATCTCAATGCTCAAATGATGAAACTGTCGCCAGGTATATTTTTGGTCATTCGGATTTCGTCATTCGTCATTTTTATCGGCGAGCGCGCGCAGCGTTTTTAGGTTTGCCACATCTTCAGCCAGGTCTTTCCCTTTCGGTGTCTCCAGAACTTTTGGAATTTTCCGGAACCGCCGATGACGCATGATGAAGCGGAAAGCGTCGAGGCCGATTTTGCCCTTTCCGATATGTTCGTGTCGATCTACGCGTGAGTCGCGGGCGGTTTTGGAATCGTTGACATGAATCGCGGCGAGACGGTCGAGACCGATCGCTTGATCAAATTGGGCGAACGTTTTTCGAACCCCTGATTCGCTGCCGATATCGTAACCTGCTGCGAAGACATGCGCAGTGTCGAGACAAACACAGAGTCTCTCCGGTTCGTGCACACCGCTGATGATGTAAGCGAGATGTTCGAATTTGTTTCCAAGGCATGAACCCTGTCCGGCCGTCGTTTCAAGCGCGATGCGGATGTTCACCTTTGGAACTTTGCGGAAGACCGCGTCTATGGAAGCGACGATCTTTTTCAATCCACCTTCTTCGCCGGCACCGAGATGCGCTCCCGGATGGAGAACCAGAAATGGCAATTCGAGTTGATCGCCACGGATGAGTTCCTGGGACAAAGCGCGGATTGAATTGGCGTGAAACTGCCGATTGGTTGCGGCCAGGTTGATGAGATAATTCGCATGCGCGAAGATCGACAACAAATTGCCGCGGTCTCGATGCTCAAGAAAAGCGCGGATCTCGTCGCGCGTGAGCGGGCGTGCGAACCATTGCATATTATTCTTCACAAACATCTGGATCGCGGTGCAACTGATAGAGCAGCCGCGCTCGATCGCCATATGCACGCCACCGCTGATCGACATGTGGGCGCCCAGGAGCAAAGATGATTGGTTAGAGCGCTGTCGCGCTCTCTGCTTCTTCACAATTGACAATCCGAATTCGCTAGAACCGTTTTGGGTGCCAATCGGGCTTCTTCAAGCTCCCTTCGCCGGTGTATTCGAAAAGCTTATACACCGGTGCGAGCAACAGGCCCGGTCCCTTCATGTTCAGTCGCAAGTTGAAATCGAGCTTGTCGTCCAGGAAATGAATATCGCCGTGACCGAGCATGCTGAAGAATGTGCCGGCAGCGTCGAAATCGTCGATATGAATGATTCCTTCACTGATGGTAAAACTCGTGCTCGCCTTGTGCGCGATGCTGTACCCGCTGCCCGGAACGATATGGTTTAGAATTCCTGAAAGTGGCCCGAAAATGGGAATTGCGAAAACGTTGCCGTTGGTGACTTCCACTTTTCCGCGGCCACGCATCGTGCGCGCATCGCTCCCCAAGCCGGTGAAATCATACGTGCCGCTCAACTGCCCGTGTGCGGTCTGGTAGTTGTAGTACAAATCGGTCAGGTGCGGAAAATCGATTGCGCTTACAGAAACGTTTGCTCGATAGTGCGGATCATTTCGGGCCAGCGAAATGTCGGCATTTCCGCGTACTGTGCCGGAAAGAAGAGCGCCGCGAAGATCGACAATTTGCAATCGATCATCGGTAAAGAGCAATCGTGCGGCGACGCGATCGAAGGGCAAAGTTTTTCCAAGGAAATCGTAGTCTATCCCGTTCGCACCGTCGACCGTAATCTCGAGATGCGTGTTCTTGCCGCCGCGAAACTGATATATGCCATTGGCGGTGACAGTGGGCGGGTGGCGAAATTTGTAAGGCACAATGGTTTGCCAAACCTTCGGGTCAATCCAAAAAATCGCTTCCGCTGGATCCAAAAAGCTTTTGATATTTGAGACGCGCACCTCGTGTCTTTTAAAATCATAGGTGAAATTGCCGGCGCCGGTCCCTTCATCGCGTAGGACATGAAAATCCTGGCAAGAGATGGCGCCGTCGGCAAAATGGATCTTCATGCTTCCACCGTTCATGCCGACGCCGTGAAATCGCGTTCGGTCCAACGTGATGGTTCCATCGCCTCGCCAATTCTCCGGGTTGTGATCCTTGCCCCGAATTGCGAGGTGGATTGTAGGGGAGCGCTGCCATTCCCATTCCCCGAGAAATTCCGCCAAATCGAAAGGGACAAACGCTCGCATCGCCCCGGGACTGATTGTACTGTCGATATTCAAACGAAAATCGTTCGGGCCGTCGAAGAGATCGGCCCTAAGCTGGCCGGTTTGATGTCCAAGGCGTACATCGCGGAGCAACGCGCGCTCGCCATCCCAGGAAAAATCGGCGGCTAAATCGGAGAACGGCACCCTCTTGTAGGCAAAACTTGCAACGATGGCGTGGCCGATGATCTGTGGTCGAAGAAGACTCTGGCCTAAATTTGCTGAACCAGAGATCTCAACCACAGGTGGCGAGTAGAACGTTATGTCTGCGAGCGGTCCGCCAAGATCGAAAGCATCGAGAAAAATTTTCAGATCCAGGCTGCTGCGCATTTGAAAATTAACGCGGTTGCCTTGCCGGCTCCAATCGGCACGCCCGGCAAAACTGCCGCTGCCATCGTTCCATTCGCAGTGCGTGATATTCAAATGTTGGTCGCTCCATTCGGCAGTGGCAGACAAGCCTCTCATTTCGTAATTGCCTCGTTGCAACCGGTCTCCGCTCAGTGTTGCCTCGACCCGCGCATTCTCGAGTTCTGCAACGTCTCCGCTAAATTTTATCTGCAATGAAGGAGGCGCGGCCGGGAAGCTGAACTTTTGCAGTTCCTTGACGATGCGTTCCAAAATCGCCAGCCCCTTTTGCCACTCTTCTTCTGAAACCGGCGATGATGGCTGGTAATTCGCCCGTTTGATTAGCTGGCCAGTCGCGGAAATCCGCACTCCGCAAAAAACACCTTCCGCCTGGCTGACGTAAATTTGCTCAGGCGGAAAATAGACGTGGGCGCGCAACTCATTGAACTGGGCACCATTAATCGTTCCCTCGGCATCTTTGAGAGGCAGCGTGATTTGTGCGTTCTGAACGTCGAGTGCGTTCAAAAATGGCTCATGATGGATGAGCGCCGCATAATTAATATCCAACGAGACTTCACTGATACGGGCGAGCGTCTTCTCGCGATTTTTGTAATCGAAGATTCGCACATTCTTCGCGACCAGGCCGCGGAACGGATCCAATGTCAACCGCCCGATTGAAGCTTCGACACCGCGTTTGTGCAATTCCTCGACCACGCGGTAACGCCATTGCCGGCCGAAGCCTCTTTTCGCGAGGTACCAACCGCCGCTCAAAGAGACTGCAATTGCAACGAACACCACCAGACGCGCCACATTTACGGCGATGCGATGCACAAAAGTGGGTTGTCGATCTCGCGTCGGTGCGACGTTTTTCGGCGGTTCGAGAATGGCCGGCATCAAGTATAGTCAAAGATGTTTCGACTTCGCTCAACCTGACAAACAAATCATGAGTGTTTCCGATCTGCCGGCGGTCAACGCGTCGCTCAATCTTGTCAGCACCGTCTTCATCTCGATGGGTTGGTATCTGATCCGGCACGGTGCATGGCGCCGTCACATGGCCTGCATGATCACTGCGGTGATTTCGTCTACATTTTTTCTAGCCGGTTACGTCGTTTACCATGCGCATGTGGGTGAGAAATCGACAGCCTTCACAGCACAGGGAATCGTACGTCCAGTTTATTTCGCGATGTTGATTTCGCACATCCTCTTCGCATTCGTCACCTTGCCCTTGGTGATTTTGACTCTTATTCCGGTGTTTCGCCGCCGCTGGGATCGCCATCGGCGTATCGCGCGCTGGACGATGCCAATCTGGCTCTATGTCTCAGTCACAGGGGTGCTGGTTTATCTGATGCTCTACAAGTGGTTTCCTCCGGCAAATCTTGCGTTTGGCTATTAGTTGATGTTTGATCAGAGGACGCGCTGTCGCGCAGACAAAGAAATCTATGGTGACGATCGCGACGTTTAACGAGTCGGCAAAAGCGAGGCAGCTTAAACGGCGCTTCCACGACGTTGGACTGAAGGCCGATGTTCACAATGAAGCGCCGTTGCAGCAAGTCGGATTCATGTCGCGGCCGCAAGCGAATGCTAAGGTAATGGTGGAGGATGACGATTTCGAGAGGGCGCAAAGCCTGATGGTTGATTGGGAAGCAACTGATCCGGACATCGCTGCTGCCGTGATTCGCTGCCCGCAATGCGGCTCCTCAAATATCGAGTATCCGCAGATGACCCGCAAATTCATCACCCCCGCGCTCGTTGGCGTTCTTTGCACGTTGAAAATTATTCCGAAGGAATTTTATTGTTTGGATTGCCACTTCACGTGGAGCAACGAAGAAGAGCGTACCCTGGGCCGCCTCTGGCATCGTTTCTTTCCTGGCCTCGAGTCGGGCAAAGAGAGTTCGTAGGACAACCGCTCTGCTCGACCGGCGCGATTGATTCCTCGCGCGCGATTCTTCTTGTGATTGACCTCCGATTGCTTCGATTGCCTCAAACCATGAGAGCCTCCCATTCGCATCGGCTTCGCCTCGCTCCGAGCGGCGCGTGGACTCCGCTCGGATCCACAGTCGCGCTCTGACATCCATGAAGTGGCTTTTCGCTTTGCTCCTGGCCCTGATCATCTTCGGCGGTGCCGCCTGGTTTGGTTACAACTTTTTCGTCAAAGAAGAAATCGCAGTGAAAAAGGAACAAAGTGGAGAGGTTACGCCTGCACCCACGCCAGACATCAGTCTTCCCGAGCTTCAGGCAGCGGCGAAACTGCGACAAGATGGGAAGCTGACTGAGACTCGTGACGCGCTCATTGCCTTTATCCAAAAATATCCCGCCGGGTTGCATGTCGAAGAAGCCAAAGATTTGCTCGGCGAAGTGAACATCGACATCTTCCTCTCGCGTTACCCTTCGCCCGAGAAGACCGACTATGTTGTACGGTCTGGGGACGTGCTCGCCAAGATTGCGAGGAAGCTGAAAACCACGCCCGAACTCATCATGCGGATGAATAATTTAAGCGGGACGATGCTGCACATCGGGGAGCATCTGCTCATTTCGCATCCGGATTTTTCTCTTGTAGTTCAACGGAAGGCAAAGGTGGTCGTGCTCCTTAATCACGGCGCCTTTTTCAAGCAATACCATGTGGGGGAAGAAAAGTTGCCGCCCAAACAGCCGGCGAAAATCACGACGAAGGTCGCGGAGACGATGGCTTGGAGAGACGGAAAGCGCGTCGGCCTCGGCAGTAAGGATTACATTGGCAGCACCCGCTGGGTCCGCCTCAACGCAGCGGCTTACACGCTTTACTCAATACCTGATTCCGCGCATCCCAACCTGACCCAGCCACCGCCTCCACTTGGCCTCGGCCTGGCCGCTTCCGACGTCGAGGAGCTAAGCAGCCTTGTAAACAACCACACCCCTGTCAGCATTACGGATTGAAGAGTTGATGGGATTGATGGATGCAATCTTGAAAAATCCGGCGTGCCTGACGCTTTAACGCTTCGATATTCTATGGAATTGCAACCGCTCGATTTCGAAAAACCGATCTTCGAACTGCAACGGCGTTTGCAGGATTTGAAGGCTCATTCCGACGAGCACGATGTCGATCTTGACTCGGCGGTCGGTGCAATTGAGGCAAAGCTCCGCCAAACCCGCCGCGAGATTTACGGCAACCTGACTGCCTGGCAGCGTGTCCAAATCGCGCGGCATGTGCAGCGGCCATTCGCGCTCGATTACGTCGAACGATGTTTTAAAAACTGGACTGAACTGCACGGTGATCGCCGTTTTGCCGATGACAAGGCCATGCCGAGCGGTCTTGCCATGCTTGGCAAGCAGCGCTGTGTGGTTATCACTCACCAAAAAGGGCGCAACACGAAAGAAAACGTGATGCGCAATTTTGGGTGCGCCCATCCGGAAGGCTATCGGAAGGCGCTGCGCCTGATGCGGCTGGGCGAAAAATTCGGCATACCCGTGATTTCATTGATCGATACGCCGGGGGCGTTTCCAGGGATTGGATCGGAGGAACGCCACATCTCGGAAGCAATTGCAGTAAACCTTCGCGAAATGATGAGGCTTCGTGTGCCCATTATCGCCGCTGTTGTCGGCGAGGGTGGATCGGGCGGCGCGCTTGGCATTGGCGTCGCCGATCGCGTGTTAATTCTCGAGAACGCTTACTACTCGGTGATCAGTCCGGAGGCGTGCTCCGCCATTTTGTGGAGAGATCGCCGTCACGCTGCCGAAGCAGCCGAGGCGCTCAAACTGACCGCGCGGGATTTATTGAAGCTCGAAGTGGTCGACGAAATTGTCCCCGAGCCAGAAGGCGGTGCGCATCGGGACTATGATTCGATCGCCGAAAACTTCGGCACCGCTCTTCGCGAAAATCTGGAGCGCATCTCTGGCATTTCAATTGAGGACCTGTTAACCAGGCGCTACGAAAAATTTCGGCGCATCGGGGGTTTCGCCGAACCCAAACCCACGTCCGCTTCGGCGCGTTCGTGACGTGATTCCCAGCAATTGGCAGACATCGGCGGGTGTTTGGCCGCTCGGCGTTTTTGTTGCTGTAGCTCTGATAGCGGGAAGCGCTGCAGGATCCGACTTCCATTTTGATCGCGACACATTGGCGTTCCAAAACGCCACCGTGCTGAAGTACAAGAACGGGGTTCCCTTTCTGCGTGCAAGATCGACAAGCGACGATCCCGCCAACAAGTATACTCGCTGCTGTTTTGTCATGACACGCACCGTGATGCAATTCCGTAAATTCGCCCGGTTCGATCCAGCCGGCATCCCGCTGGATGACAACCAACTTCGGGCCCGCATTCGTGCGGTTTCGCGCCACTTTGCCTGGCAAGAGCCATTACCGGAAAACGAGCGAATTGTTTTTCCCGGTTATGCAAATCTGCGCCAGATGAGCAACGCTCGCGCTGAGGTATTCAAAGAAAATATCGGCAGTGGGTTCATAACTTATTTTCGGCCCAGCAACGGCCGAATGTTTTTCCAGCACAGTCGGAAATATCAGGACAGAACTCATGCCAACCTTGATGCCGCCCTCTCACGTGGTGACCTGTTCGTCGGTTATCTTTCCACTTATCCGAAACTAAGTATTAATCACGCGGTGCTGGTGTACGCCCGGGAAAAACTTCGCCCCGGAGACGAACTGGAACATTATCTGGTTTACGATCCAAATCATGCCGAAGCGCCGCGCCAGCTAACTTGGTCGCCTCGTGAGCGTGCCTTTTCTTATCAGAAAGACATAGACTTCATCGGCGGGTTCGTTCGCGTTTATCAAGCTTACGGCAATCCGCTGCAGTGAAAACGATTCATTCAAAGGAGAACGCCAATGCCAAATAAGCCAACCCCAGCGCCCGTGCCCCCTTCACCGCCGCCGGTGCCGCCTCCAGAACCTTTGCCGCCCAATCCGCCGCCGGTGCCGCCGGTCGGAAGATAGAGGCGGTCGGTCAAGGACGATGTCCCTCAGGTTACGGAGGAAACAAAAACCGGAGCGCGGGACTGACGCGCGCGCCCCAGGCGGCTTCGGTGTGCTCGGCGCCTTCGACTTCCATGTATTGAAGATCGTCGCGAAGTCTCCAGCCTTTCTTGGCAAGCCGATCGCGCAACGCGCGGGCTTGTTCCCAACCAGCCTCGCGTGTTCCCGTGTCGAGCCAGATTTTCAGCGGCGGCTTTTCTTCAATTGAATCGACGAGTCGATAAATGGCGAAATCGTCCCACCAAATCGATGGCGACATTACCATTAGGCGGGTAAAGGTCCCCGGAAACAAAATTCCAATTGCGAGGGTCACGAGACCACCGAGAGACGAGCCACCCAAGCCGGTAAATTGAGTTTCGCGTTTCGTCGAATACTTCCTGTCGATGTAGGGCTTAAGTTCCTCGATCAAAAACTGCCCGTATTGGCGGGCAAGGCCGCGGCTGCGCTTCTTTCGCTTTTCCTTCGCATCGATCACTCCGCGCGTCGGCGAGTATTCGTGAATCCGGTCCTCACCCATGTTCGCGATCGCCACGATAATGAGCGGCGCGAGCACCTTTTTGCGAATCAGGCGCTCGGCTGTTTCATCAACGCCCCATTCCACGCCCGCAAAAGAGGTGGCGGCATCAAAAATATTCTGCCCATCATGCAGGTACAGCACCGGATAACGCCGGCGCGAGAACCGCCGGTAGCCCGGCGGCAGGTAAACCAGCACGTCGCGCCGATTGCCAAGAATGTCGGACGGAAATCCACGATGTCGTTTGATGTTTCCAGTGAGCGTGTGTTTGGGCATGCAAGGCGAAATGGATCGTTTAGGATGTCGATCTTGTCCAACCGACGCCGCTCTCAAGGCTGGACACAAAACGAAAGAACATGCTCACTGTCCACCCGGTTTGATGAACCACCCCTACCTGAAATGAACGAACGCTACATCAAATGGTGGACACCGTATTTAAGCCGCGAGTTTGAAATGCTTGCGTTCGGCGACGGCGGCGGACTGCCGCTGGTTCTCTTTCCGACTTCGTTCGGCAGTTATTATCAGAACAAAGACTTCGGACTCGTCGGTTCCGTGGCTAGCTACGTCGACTCCGGCCGAGTCACGGTTTATTGCCCGGACGCCATCGACCTTGAGAGTTTCTACAATAAATCGATTCATCCCGCGGACCGGATGCGCACGCACAACGCTTACGAAAACGTGATCGTGCGAGACGTGTTCGATCTCGCACGGCGCGAATGCAATTGTCATCGCGTTGCGGTCAGCGGCGCGAGCCTCGGCGCTTATCACGCTGCGAATATTGCTTTTCGTCACCCCGATTTGGTGAGCCATCTCATCAGCTTGAGCGGCTCGTTCGACATCAGCTCGTTCTTCGATGGTTATCACGATGATAATATTTATTTCAATAGTCCGTACGAATATCTCCCGAACACGACCGATCCGTGGAAATACAACCACATGGGCATAATCCTTGGCACCGGCGAATGGGATAACACGCGCCATGAAAGCTTACGCCTCTCCGAGATTCTGAATTCAAAAGGTATTAAGCACTTTCTCGACGACCGGAGATGGTGCGGCCACGAATGGAGCTATTGGCGCGACATGCTGCCGTATTATTTATCGCTTATGTGAGCGTTAACGTACTATCCTCATGAAAAAAATCGGAATCCTCTTTGGTCAGGAGCATAGTTTTCCGCCAGCCTTTGTTGAACGGGTGAATCAAAAAACGGGTGGAAGTGAGATCGTGGCGGAATTCGTCAAGATCGACAAGGTGCTCCAGGGTGAGCCGTGCGGTTACGACGTGGTGATCGATCGCATCTCGCAGGACGTGCCGTTTTATCGCGCGTGGCTCAAGAACGCGGCCCTCGCCGGAACTGCAGTCGTGAACAACCCTTTCTGGTGGAGCGCGGACGAGAAATTTTTCAACAACGCTCTCGCGACCAAGATCGGCGTCGCCGTTCCGCGCACGGTGTTGCTCCCGTCGAACCAGCCGCCGCCGGACACGAACGACAAATCATTCCGTAATCTCGGGTATCCGCTCGATTGGGAAGGAATTTTCAGCTACGTCGGTTGGCCGGCATTCTTCAAACCGTTTGCAGGCGGCGGCTGGAAAAACGTCTATCGCCTGCACAACTCCGAGGAGTTTTTCCGCGCTTATAACGAAACTGGCCAGCTCGTGATGATGTTGCAGGAGGAAGTCAAATTCGACATGTATTTCCGCTGCTACTCGATCGATCAACGGCACGTTCGCATCATGCCATACGAGCCGCGGCATCCATATCATTTGCGTTACCAAACCGAATGGCAGGCGCCCAAGAAAATTTTGCAAGAAGTCGAGCGAGGTGTGCTCACGCTGAACCAGTATCTTGGCTACGACTTAAATACGGTTGAGTTCGCCATTCGCGATGGCGTGCCACTCGCAATCGATTTTTGTAATCCCGCGCCCGATGCGGAGGCCGCCAATGTCGGCCAGGCGAACTTCGAATGGGCCGTGGAAGCTGTTTCCGAAATGGCCATTCGCAAAGCACGCGAACACCTTGCCGGTCGCGACAATTTAAGCTGGGGCAAGTTCATGCAGGCCGCGGTGGACAAGCGCGAACTCCGCGAGCTCGCGTGACGTTGATAAGTATTTGTAGCCGGCGTCGCTGACGCCGGTCCTGCGGTCAGCGATCGCGGCTACAGATTCGGACGGGATGACAGCGAGCCGTTTTTGACGGAAGTTTGCTGCTCCTGATGAGCGCCAAGAAGCACGTATTCACGCTCGGTATCGAAGAAGAATTCGCCATCATCGATCCGGAAACGCGCGAGCTGCGCTCCCATATTCATGAAATCCTCGAGGGCGGAAAAATCATGCTCAAAGAGCAGATCAAGCCGGAGATGCACCAATCTGTGGTTGAGCTCGGAACCGAAATCTGCCAATCGATCGTCGATGCGCGGGCCCATGTTCTTGAGCTGCGTAGCAAACTCGCGGAACTGGCAGGTCGCAGCGGATTAAAGATTGCCTCCGTTGGAACGCATCCCTTTTCGCATTGGCACGATCAGCTGATTACCGAAGGCGAGCGTTACCAGGAGATAGTGAAGGATATGCAGTTGCTCGCCCGCGCGAATCTCATTTTCGGCTTGCACGTTCATGTTGGCATTCCAGATCGCGCTGTCGCCATCCATGTGATGAATCAGGCGCGCTATTTTTTGCCTCACATTTACGCGCTGTCGGTGAACTCACCGTTCTGGGTTGGCCATAACACTGGATTAAAAGGGTATCGGCTCAAAGTGTTCGAGCGTTTTCCGCGCACCGGGATTCCGGACGCGTTCGAGAGCCTTTCCGAGTACGAAGACTATTGCAAGTTGCTCGTCAAGACCGGCTGCGTCGATAACGCGAAGAGAATCTGGTGGGACATCCGGTTGCATCCGTTCTTCGACACCCTGGAGGTCCGTGTGTGCGATGCGCAATCACGGGTGGACGACACGCTCGCGATCGCGGCTTTGATTCAAGCCGTGATCGCGAAATTACACAAGCTGCTCCGCCAAAACATCACCTTCCGCGTTTATCGCCGGCGTCTTCTTGACGAAAACCGGTGGCGCGCCTCCCGCTATGGGATCGATGGCAAATTGATCGATTTTGGCAAGGAGGCGGAAGTCGACACACGCAGCCTGTTAAATGAGCTGCTCGAGTTCGTCTCGACCGAAGTAAGCGAGCTCGGCAGCGAAAAGGAAATGGCGCACATCGAGCGGATCATGCGTGAAGGCACCGGAGCGGATCGACAACTCGGTGTGTGGGAACGCACGCACGATATGAAAGCCGTGGTCGACAACATCGTCACAGAAACGTACGAAGGACTGAACGTGCTGCGGGAAAGCGTTGCTTAGCTTCCGGCGACAATTAGCGCGATCTGGCGATGCCCACGACTTAGGCGGTTTTCCGGACGCTAAGCAATTTCTGGCGCGCTGCTTGCAATCTTCGCAGCATCACTGCGCTCATCCGTTTAAACAGCTCAAAGCCGAGCGCGGTATCTTTTTCGCAATACTCTCGCAAGACCGTGCCGTAAAAGAAAATCGCGGTCGTATCTTCTAATGCCCGTGCGGTGAAATGCCAGGCGTAAGGTGGGAAAAGCCACGACCACCCAAGTAGGTCGCTATCATGTATCTCGTCAATCCTCACCGGTTCGCCGAGCGTTGATGATTCAAGCGCTACTTTGCCGCGCTCGATAAGATAAAAGCGATTTGCCCCCTCACCTTCACGAAAGATGACATCTTCGGCCTCGAAATGTGAGCGCATCGCGCAGTCCGCAAGCAACCGGATGTGATGCTCGCTCATCCCGTAGAGAAAAGGGTGCGCTGCGACCTGCGCTTCAAGTTTGACGCGATCTGAGTGAAGAGTGCGTGCGTCGTCTTCTGTCATAGTCTTCGTTGGTCGCCTATTTCGTTGCGCAAATGCGCTCACGAAAATATAGCGTCAAAGTTTAATTGGGCGTTTGTTGGCATTTAGCAGGGATTGAGTTGGTCGAAATTGGTGAACTCAGCTACCCGATTTCAGGAACTCGAGAATCTTCTTGTGTTCTTCCGGAGTGAGATTAGCGCGGACGCGCATATGCATCATGACTACCTCCCATTGTGCCGGGCTATAGCTGCTCGGCGATCTTATATTATGACAACGGATGCAGTTCTCTGCCCAGAGTTCCGCACCGCCTTTCCCAGTTGCTGCCGCTGCGGAAACTTGTCCCGACTGCTGATTGGCAGCGCAACTGATCAGCCAGGTCGTAGCCACGCAGGAAATAATAATCACGGCGCCGGGCAAGCCAATCCATTTACGGATTCTCGAAACAATTTCCTTCATGGTTAAAAACCGACTGCTACCTGCGTCATGAAGGCATTCTGATCTCGGGCGCCGCCATTCTTATCATCGAGTTCATAAGCCACTTTGACTACAGCGCTCGGCGTAACCCAGTAGTTTAATCCCAACGTGAAGCGTTGTTCGTCAAAGCCCACCGGTGTGTGCAGTTGATTGAGCCGATCGTAACGAAACACACCCTCGACGTTCTTGATAATGTCATTGTCGATGTGGGTTGGCCGGTAGGCCAGCTGCACATAACCGCCGTTGCGATTGTTGTTGAATTCGAGCGGGCCGAAACCTTGTTGTCCGTCAGGGTCGTAAACGAAATCCCCGACGTGCGACCAAACCCATTGCGCGCGAAAGTTGATCAAACCTTTCAGCAAGGGTGAGTCCTGCACATAATTAAAATCTGCCGACTGTAGAATTGCTTCCACGACCTGGTCGCGCGGCCCGACTTTTGACCGCTGAATTCCGTAACCGATTTCAAGTTGCGGAATTGGAATGAAACCAACGTGGCCCCCAATGGCGACATGTCCGCCGACATTGGCGTCGTTATCGAAATCGAGGGTACCCAGTTCAGAGAAGTCGTCCGGAGCGGTGATAAGACCGGGCGCGTTTGCCACAAAAGCCACATACTCCAGCTTGGTCGGGCCCATCGGGATGACGCCGCGGATTTGTGCACCTAATTCCGATTCGGGCAGTAAACCATCGTAAACGGCCAACGGCTTGTCGGGAAGTTTATTCACCCAGTTCATGTGCTGGCGCTCGACGAAATAATCCGTTGGATTCAGGAACCGACCGACTCCTATTGTCATGTAGTCATTCAAAAGATAAGAGGCTTGCGCTATCTCCAGATTGATCGTTGTCTCCTCGTCCTCAAATTCGAGCTCCAGCTCTCCTTCAAAAAAAAGCCGATCCGTCAGCTTCCAAAGGAAAATGGCATTGAATGCAGCATCAAAAAAAGGATCCTCACCGCTACGCGCTGTAAACCCGGCAGTGCCGTAACCAGCCAGCAAAAACTTTGTCGATCCGGGAAATGTTTCCTTCACTTGGCTCTTGAGTGTTTCCACTTGCTGCCGCAGTTCATCGGTGGCGGCTTGCGATGGCATTTCAGTAACGACTTGCTTCCCCTCGGCGGGCGCTGCCGGAGGGCCTTTTGCAAGCTGCCCAATCTGTGCTTTCAATGCCTCCAGCTCTTGCTTCATCTCCTCGTGCTCTGCCTTGAGCTTGTCGTACTCGGCGCGCGAGACGTAATCGGAGGATGGCGGGGACGAAGCGACCTCTTGCGCCGTCGCCGCGAACGGAATGAACAACCAGATCAGAGCTACAAAACCGCTTGCGATCGTCTGGCTCACAATGATCGGAATTGCGCGGATCATTTATTTCCCAGCAAAAGTTTTGATGTAATTCACAAGCTCCCAGCGTTGTGACTCCGACAAAGATCCTCTCCACGAAACCATTGGGGATCGACCTTCCGAGATTTTCCAGAATAGTTCGCCATCGGTTTCTCCTGATCGGATACGCGCGCCCAAATCTGCCGGCTTTTTCTCTAATGCGGCTCCGCCCGGGCCATCCCCTCTTCCAGATGACCCGTGGCAGGTCATGCAGTTTGCAGCGTAGAGCTTTTGCCCGAGGGCGGTCGCATTGGCGTTTCCGGCAACTGGATTTGGCCGGTTGACAGCGGTGGGCGGAGCTTTCCAATCCGAGCTGCTTTGCGCCAGCAGCGATCCGCTGATCGAGAAAACTGCCAGTACGATCAGTGCTCCCAAACAAGTGGCAGGAGAATTTCGTGATTTGCTCACCCGAGTGATTGGCGATCTGATTTTGTTCGCTTCAAAGTTAGGACACTCCCAAGTTTGGATCAGGTGGACGCGGCGCTGCTTCTGTCTTGCGCCGTAGCGCATCGATGCTCCAACGCCCCGGCCCGTAAAAAATAATGAAAAAGAAAACCCAGCAATTGATCAGGGCGAGTTCGCCTCCATTCATGATTGGGAAAAACTTTGCCTCCAGCGTGGGCACCGTCCCCACGTAAAACATGAGGTAAGCGACTGCCATCTCGCCGCTCGCGAGAAAGGCCGCGACACGCGTGAACAGCCCAAACGCAATCAGAAATCCGCAGACGAGTTCGATAATGCCCGCGACAAATGCGAGCCCTGACATCCCGTGACCACCACCGGGATATCCGAAAAGCTTTTGGCCGCCATGACATGCGTAGGCCAAGCCAACAATCAGTCGCACGATGCAGTAGACTGGATCCGCAAATCGATTCAGAGAGTTCAACTCGTATTGTTATCTCAGGAGTTGCCGAAGTTGACTGCGCATTTTTACGGAAAATGCGCCGGCGTATTTTTCGATCGCTGATGCGGAGCTCGAAACTGCGTCGGCGATTGGCGCGTGAGTTTTTTGAAAACACGATTGAACTGCGACAGCGACTGAAACCCGACGGCGAACGCGATCTCGCTGATACGCAGATTCGAATTCAGCAGGAGATCACAGGCTTTTTCGAATCGGATGCGTGCGACGTAATCGACAAAATTTACGCCGGTGACTTGCTTGAACTTTTCGCTCAGATGATTTGCGCTGATATTGACCGCTTTCGCCACTTTCCTCAACGAAAGCTCTTCAACTGAATGCTCCTCGATGAAACTTCGCGCCTTCCAGATTTCCACCGGTTC
>Ga0209472_1000771_pt1 | contig 18733 bp, 14 predicted proteins | sample GraSoiAngelo_130_FD_185887 | JGI IMG/M metagenome (GOLD analysis project Ga0209472, IMG submission 185887) | Grasslands soil microbial communities from the Angelo Coastal Reserve, California, USA - 14_0929_02_20cm (SPAdes) (version 2) | ecosystem: Environmental > Terrestrial > Soil > Grasslands ...
GTATCGCCCCGAAGCGGGTCTTCCGGTGCTGCGCTTCGTGCACCCGCGGTGGAGCGGCCTGTGGTCGGCGCTCGCGCGCGCCGACGCGCAGCTCTACTACACGAGCTGCGCCGGCATGCAGGTGGCGCTGCTCGCTCTGTTCTGCGCGCGTCGCGGCAGGCGCTTTGTCTTCCGGAGCGCGAGCGACTCGGACTGCGACCCCTCGAAACTCCTCATCCGCTACGCGCGCGACCGCTGGCTGTACGCCTACGGGCTGCGTCGCGCCGACGCGATTCTCGTGCAGAGCGCCGCGCAGGCCGCTTCTCTGGCACGTCACTTCGGCCTCTTCGGCCGTCTGGCCGGAATGCTGGTCGAGCCGGCGTCCGCAGAGCAGGAGCGCGACATCGACGTGCTGTGGGTCGCAAACATCCGCCGCCTGAAGCGACCGGACCGCATGCTGGCACTGGCCGCCCGGCTGCCCGAGGCCACCATTCACATGGTGGGCGGTCCGCTCCCCGGCGAGGAGGCGCTCTATGCGGAAGTCCGGCGCGAAGCCTCGCGCAGGCCGAATCTCGTCTTCCACGGCCGCTTGTCCTATCACGACACGAACGCGCTCTACGCGCGTGCCCGGCTGCTGGTCAACACCTCGGAGGTCGAGGGGTTCCCGAACACCTATCTGCAGGCCTGGATCAACGGCGTTCCGGTCATCAGTTACCTCGACCCCGACGGTGTCATCGGCCGCAATGGGCTGGGCGCGAAAGTCGAGTCGCCTCTGCGGATGCGCCAAGAGGTGCTGCGACTGCTCGGCGACCGGAGCGCGCTCGCGGCGGCGGGCGCGCGATGCCGCGCCTTCATGGAGCGCGAGTTCGCCGAGGAGCGGATCCTCGCGCCCTATCTCGCCGCCTTCGAGGAGGTGATCCGTAATCGCAACCGCACCGCGGGAATTGCGGCCACGAGCGCGAGGCGCCATGTCTGAGACCGCCTTCATCATCACGATCGACACCGAGGGCGACAACCTGTGGTCGCAGCCGCGCGTCATCACCACGCACAACGCCCGCTTCCTGCCGCGCTTCCAGTCGCTGTGCGAGCGCTTCGGCTTCCGCCCCGTGTATCTGACCAACTACGAGATGGCGATATGCGACGTCTTCGTCGAATTCGGGCGCGACGTCATCGCGCGCCGCGCGGGCGAGATCGGCATGCACTTGCACGCGTGGAACTCGCCGCCCCTGGTGCCCCTGACCGACGACGACTTGCGCCACCAGCCGTACCTGATCGAATACCCGGATGCGGTGATGAAGGCAAAGATCAAGCTCATGACGCAGCTGCTGCAGGAGCAATTCGGGCAGCCGATCGTGAGCCATCGCGCCGGGCGGTTCGCCTTCGACGGCCGCTACGCCGCGATGCTCCTGGAACAGGATTATCGGGTGGATTGCTCGGTCACGCCCGGGATCGACTGGAGCGCCACGCCGGGGGCCCCGGGCGGGACCGGCGGCACCAACTACAGCCATTTTCCGGACCAGCCCTACTTTCTGCGGCCGTGCGCCATCTCCGCCCCAGCGCAAAGCGGACTGCTCGAGGTACCCGTGACCATCGAGACCAGCCGCCTGGTCCGGCGCGCGCCTTGGGCGTATCGACCGCCGGTCATTCGCGGCCTCGCCGGTCGAATCTCGCCCCGGCACAGTTGGCTGTGCCCGGGGGAGAACGGCCTGCGTGGCATGCTGCGCGCCGCGCACGGCGCCCGCGCGCGCGGGGCGAGCTGCGTCGAATTGATGCTGCACTCCTCGGAACTGATGCCGGGCGGCAGCCCGACTTTCCGCACTGTGGCGGCGATCGAGCGCCTGTACGCGGACCTGGAAGTCCTCTTCGAGGATCTGTCCGCCTGGTGCGCAGGCTTGACGCTGCGTGAATTCCATACCCGCATGACCACGGAGGCACCCGCGGTACCGATACCGGCGGACGGCTCGCAAATGCGATTAAGGACGTCCCTTGAGGAAACCCTATGAACGATATCTCAGAGCCGACGCAGCGGTTCACGAGCGGTGAGACTCGTACTACCTATCTTGCGAAAAATCGCATTGCGGTTGGTCCGCCTGGCGACCCGGAGGAATTCCGGCGCGAGTACCAGCGCTTCGAGAGATTGCTGCCTCAGCGCACGCCGCTTCGCGTCCTGGATATTGGCTGCGGCACCGGCGCGTGGAGCGTACACTGGGTCAGTCTCGGCTCCAAAGTCACCGGAGTCGACTTTGACGCCGAATTCGTTGCCCGCGCCCGACAGCGCGAGAATCTCGCAGATAACGCCGTTTTCCGCGGGATCGTCGCCGACGCAACAAAACTTCCGGACGATATTGGAGAATTTGACGTGGTCGCGCTCAATTGCCTGCTGGAACACGTGCCCGATTGGCGTGCCGTTATCAGGGAAGCCGTGCGCGCGCTTGCACCGGGGGGAGTTCTCCTTCTGCACACCACCAACCGCTACAACCCGTTTCAAGGCGAGGTAAATCACTTCCCCTTCTATCCTTGGATCCCGGCGCGGCTGCGTGATCGCATTCTGGCTTGGATCATGAAGCATCGCCGCGATCTTGTTAACTACACGGATTTCCCGGCAGTGAACTGGTTCTCCTCGCCGCAGCTCTCGAAGGTCCTGCAAGACCTGGGACTCGAGGTCTACGATCGACTGGACCTCATGCGACCGACGCAACTGACCGGACTGCGCTCGATCGCACGATGGATGCTGCCGGGCAGCGACCATCCGGCCCGTTTCAAATTCCTGTTTTACCTGGTATCACCGACAGTCTCCCTGTATGCCCGGCGTCCAACCAAGTCCGCGGCTCCCTCGCGGGCTCAACCCGCCGCGGCGCTACGGCAAAGCTCCTGAGCCGAGTGCTTCGCGCGTCGGACCGCGCCGCACGCGCGCATGCACGACCGAAACGGGCTTTCCCACCGGAGTGTGATAGTTGGCGAGCTTGAGGTAGCAGCCCTGTCCCGCATACAGAGTCGGTCCGCGGTAATGCACAATCTGCTTGCCGTCGACCCACGCATCGAACCAGCCGTCGCCGTGCGAAGACCATCTCACGTGGTAGACGAAGTCATACCAGCGGTTCTTCACGATCGGGCCGATCTCCCAGCGCTGGGTGGGCGAGCCCGGCGCGCCGCTCGAGACTACCGGCCCCGCGGAGATGGCGAAACGCAGCCGCGGCGGGAAGTCCGCCACATCGACCTGGAAATTCGCCTGGCCCCGCGAGCCGGTGTGATGAAAGTCGAACACCACGCCCCACGGCCACGGGTCGGCAGCGGTCGCCACCGGAAGCTCGTAGTCGGAAGGAAAGAGCAGCGAGTGTGCCCACCATTGCTCCTGTCCCTCGAAGCAGCCGCTCGCCTCGGGTGAGAGCGCCAGGTCCGCGCGCTCCGCTTCCCCGCTGCCGGCGATGTCGCGGTCGCCGGGCAAGGTTCGCAGGCGCACGCCGGAGCGCCCCGCCACCTCCACCAGAGTGACCCGATCAGGCGCCTTCGCCTGCTGGGCGAATCCGCACGCGCTCCAGGAGGCCTCAAAGCCGCACGAGAACCGCGCTGCCACCTCAGTGTGCATATAAGCGGCGCTCGCAGCGGCAACGGCGAGCAGCGACGCGAGCATCCAGTGCGTGCGTGCGCTGGCGCTCATCGACCCGCTCACGGCCGTGGCGCTGGGAGGTGCACGGTCGCGCCGACATCAGGGCGCCCGCCAAACGCCGCTCGGTTCAGGCGCTCGATCTCCGGGAGCTCGCTGGCGAGCAGATCGAACAGCAGCCGGTCGTAGGGTTGCCCGTCGATGAAATGGCACTGCCGCTGTCTGCCGATGAAACGAAAGCCGAGCCGCTCGGCGCTGCGCCGCGAGACGTTGTGCTCGACGATCCAGGTGTTGACTGTATGCAGTCCGAGATCCCGGAACACGAGAGCCAGAAACCGCGACGCCGCGATGCGCCCCCAGCCCCGGCTGCGGAAGGACTTGTCTCCCGCAACGATCCAGAAAGTCCCGGTTCGCATGTTGCGGTCGACGTTGGTGAGAGCGACGATGCCAATTGGGGTGTCGTCCGCGTCCGAGGTATACAGCCGGATGAAGTTGCTCTGACGCTGCACCATGATCTTGAGCAGCGCCGGCGTGACGCCCTGCGTGCTGCTGCCGAAATCGAGCCACTGGTAGTTCTCCTTGCGCTGCAGCCAGGCCGCGGCCAGCTCGAAGTCCGCAAACGAGCTGAGCGGCCGGAGCGTCATGTCGAGGACTCCCGGCTCCGCAGCCGGCTGCCGGCGGACCCGGGCACCCTGCGGGGCGCGCTTCCGCCCCACAGAGCGTCGTAGGCTGCGAGTAACCGCGGCGCCTCGTGGCGCCATTCCAGGTGCTCCGCCACGCGCCGGCGGCCGAAGGCGCCCATGGCGGCGCGCCGTGCCGGGTCATCCAGCAGCTCGACAATCTTTCCGGCGAAATCCACTGCGTCGTTCCTGCGCGCGTATAGCGACGCCTGCTGCGCCGAGAAACGCCCCTCGGTCAGGTCGAACTGCACGATCGGCTTGCCGAGTGCCATGTACTCCATGACCTTGTTCATGGTCGATTTGTCGTTCATCTCGTTGGCGATATCCGGGTTGACGCACACGTCGGCCGTATTGAGCATTGCCAGCAGCTCGCGGTCCGGTACGCGCCCGGTGAAGGTGACGAATTCGGCCACGCCGAGGTCGGCTGCGAAGGACTTCATCTGCTGCAGTGACGTGCCACCACCGACGAGCCCGAACTGTATGTCGCACCGGTGCAGACCGAACACAATGTGCTGCACCGCCCGCAGCAGGTAGTCGACCCCTTCCTGCCGCCCCATCACGCCAACGTAGCCGACGAGGTACCGCCGGCCGCACTTCAGCCGCTCATCCGGCGCAAGCCGCTTCAGCCTGGCCAGATCCGGCCCGCTGCGCACCACAAAGACCCGCTCCGGAGCCATGCGCCCGCGCGCGATGGCGACTTGCCGATAGGATTCATTGGTCGCGATCGAGACGTCGGCAGCCCGGAACGTCAGCCGCTCGAGGCGCAGCATCAACCGGTAGAGGAAATCACGCCGCCCGAATTTCGCCTCATAGAGCTCCGGGGCGAGATCGTGGTGATCAAACAGGAATTTCTTGCCGAACAACTTGAAGAATCCTGCGACCAGCACCAGCAGGTCAGGCGGGTTGCAAGCGTGCACCACGTCGAAGCCGCGGGTGAGCAGGACGCGCCACGACAGAATGAACGTCTGCACGATCGCGCTCGCGTACTCCAGCGCATAACCGGCTGCACTCGAAGCTTCGAGCGGCAGTCGATACCGATAGACGTAGATCGCGTCGATGACCTCGAATTTGAGCTCACATCCCGGTCCGGTGGGGCAGACGATCGACACCGCGTACCCCGCGTCGCGCAGCGTACACGCCTCCTGCCACACGCGCCGGTCGAACGGGCTGGGCAGATTCTCCACCAGGATCAGGACGCGCCTCACCAGCAGATCCCTTCGTAGACGCCGGAGGCACTGCGGGACTCGGAGACCCGCACCAGGTCGATGAGGGTCTGACGAAGCCCAAGTCGGCGCGGGATGTCGCGGAACTCGGGCGCCGCGTTGCCGATGACGATGGTGTCGGCATGCTCCAGCACCTCATCGATACTGGACACCATCAGCCCGGAGATGTGCGGAATGCGGTGCAGGATATAGTCGCGGTTGGCTCCGTGGATGCTCGCGAGTCTGACTGCGCCGTCATAAATGCGCAGCTCGAAGCCCTTGCCGAGCAGTCGCTCGGTCAGCTCGACCACCGGGCTGTTGCGCAGGTCATCGGAGCCGGCTTTGAAGCTGAAGCCGAGAATGCCAACCTTGCGGTTGCCGTGGTCGATCACCGTTTGCAGGGCGCGCTCGATCTGCAGCTCGTTGCTTGGCAGGACCGCGGCCAGAATGGGCAGCGAGACATCGAGCGATTTTGCCTTGTGCAGCAGGGCGCGCAGGTCCTTGGGCAGGCACGAGCCGCCGAAAGCGAAGCCCGGCCTGAGGTAACACGAGGACAGGTTGAGCTTGGTGTCCTGGCAGAAAATCTCCATCACGCGGTGGCTGTCCATCTGCAGGGCCTTGCAGAGGTTGCCGATCTCGTTGGCAAAGCCGACCTTGAGCGCGTGCCAGGCGTTGTCGGCGTATTTGACCATTTCAGCGGTCTCGATGTCGGTGCGGATCAGCGGCGCGGGAATGCCCGCATACAGACTGGCAAGTACGTTGCCGCTCGCGCGCGTCAGCTCTCCGATCACGGTCTTCGGCGGATTGAGGTAGTCGTGTACCGCGGTCCCCTCGCGCAGAAACTCGGGATTGACGCACACACCGAAATCGGTTCCGGCGTGCCGTCCGGAGCTGGCCTCCAGCGTGGGAATCACGAGCTCACGCATGGTTCCGGGAAGCAAGGTGCTGCGCACCACCACGACCGGCGCCCCGGGGTGTACGCGCAGCGCGGCGCCGACCTGCTCGCAGACGCGGCGCACATGCCGGAGCTCGATGTCGCCATTGCTCCGGCTCGGCGTTCCGACGCAGACGAGAATCACGTCGGATTGCTGGATCGCGACTGCGACCTCGGTGGTCGCCGACAGCCGGCCGGCTTCGACCTGTTGCGCGATGACCTGATCGATCTCCTTCTCGATGATCGGCGACTTGCCGGCGTTGACGAGCTCCACCTTCCGCGGTTCGGCGTCGATGCCGATCACCTCGTGGCCGGCGCGCGCCAAGCATCCGGCAACGACCGTGCCGACATAGCCAAGTCCCAGGACGCTTATCTGCACGCGTGCGCTCCGCCTCGAGCTGCGTCGCTCGGGCGCGCCGCGGGCTTGCGCGCATGCACGATCCGATGCCAGCCCCAGCACCGACCGAGCGCGCCGCGCAGGAATCCCGGCATCACCCGGCCGAGCACGCCCCAGTGACGGTGGTCGAAGAAATGGATCTCAGTGCGAAGGATCTCGAATCCCGCCAGTAACTGTCTGGCTTCGGAAGCGTCGTAGACCCTGCAGTACGGATAGTCGGGCCCGTTGGTGTTGCGGCTCAGCCATTCCCCCTCGGAGGGGAAGCCGCGCTCGAGATAGATCTGGCGGTGCCGTTCCAGTTTGGCGCGCGGCAGACCCAGGCGCTCCAGCAGCGGGATCATTCCGGGCAGGCGCAGCAGCCGCAACCCGAGCTTGCGCAGGAACTTGATCTCCAGCGCGTAGTTGATGGAGGTTCGGTTGTACAGCATCAGAAGAAACTCGCCGCCGGGTTTGAGCACCCGGTGAATCTCGGCGACGGCGCGCTGCGCTTCGGGGATGTGCTGCAGGACTCCGAACGAATACACCGCATCGAAAGTCCCGTCCGGGAAGTCGAGCGACCTCGCGTCGCGCTCCAGAGCGACGCCCGGCATTGAAAAGGCGCGTAACGCCTGCGCGGTCGCCTCGGTCGACCCGCGGTCGACGTTGATGCCCGTGTAGAGCGCGCCGGCGCCGATGATGCGACGGGCATCGGTGCCGACGCCGGCACCGACTTCCAGCACGCGCTTGCCGCGCCAGTCGATCCATGACAGGCATTCGAGGATGTGGGGCTGCAGCGCATAACGCTGCCGCTCGACGTCCAGAAAGAACTCGCGCGACAGCCGCTCGCGCGCACTCAACTCCGAATCGCAGGGCTGGCGGTCCCAGTGGGCTCGCACCCGCTCCTGCGCGACCGCGGCGTCCATGGCTAGTTCCTCCTCGACCGACCCTGGTTTTTTATCGATCCTCAAGCTGTCATCTACGACTGCGCCGGATAGTCCGATCGGCACATGAGCTCGGTCCGCAGCAGCGCGTCTCCCTCGAGTCGCGCACGCCAGACGATGGTCGGCGACGGTTGCCGCTCATCGTAACGGCGGGAAACCCAGCCGCAGAGCGGCTGCAGGCTCCCGCGGTGGAGCTGCACGACGGCGTCGCGGTGGCGGGGCAGCTCCGCCACCAGCGTCCACTGTGCGCGCCGGATGGCAAAGCCGGCCGGCACGGCCTCGAGCGTGCAGCGCTCATCGCAGTGAAGGAAGAGCTCGACGTCGTGGGCGCCCGACATCTGCAGCCGATCCTCGATCAGGACGCGGCGCGCGCGCTTGTCGAGGGTGATCCGCCTGCGGTGCAGCACCGGGTCCGAAAGGCGCAGGTACCCGTCGTGCCAACCCTCGAACGCGTCGGCGGCGTCCGAGCTCTCCCAGGTGTCGCACCGCGCCCGCGCCTGCTTCACCCACATGAAGTCGCCGCCGGCCTGCGACTGATCCACGCCGTCGATGCGCAGCGTGTTGTGCGCGGCGGTGCCGCGGAAGTACGCGCGCCACTCGCCGCCACCGTGATACGCGTAGGTCCCGGGATCGATCAGGAACTCCAGCCCGCCGAGCGACAGCGTGAAGGCGAGCGCATCGGCATGTCCGTGGGCGGCGATGCTGCGATAGCCGAGGGGACCGGCGTCCGCGACCAGACGGATCTCCTCCGCGGTCTCGAAGTCGCAGCCGAGGATGTAATAGCCGCCGCCCGGGAAAGCCCGGCGGAGCGGCGCCCGCGCGCGCGGCTCCTCGACCCGGCGGAACAGCTCCCCGGCCCGCGATCCGAAGAGCCAGCGCGTCTTGTCGTCCAGCTTCCCGGCTTTCGCCTTGAGCTCGCCGCTGCCGAACAGAATCGCCCCGCTCGCGAGCAGCGAGCGATAGGTCGAGAAGTCGGGGCTCTGCGCCAGTCGCGTTACCGCGCCATCGTCGGCGTCCCCGATCATCGGCACGTTGCCGCCCGCATCCATGATCGAGGCGAGGAAGGCGAGCATCGCCGCCAGGCGCTGCTCGTAGGACGCGGAGAAGCGCTCGCCGGCGCTGCGGCCCGCGAGCAGCGCGAGCAGCAGGAAATCCAGCACGAATTGCTGGTAGCACACCGCCTGCTCCAGATTGGCGCCGTCGGTCGAGCTCTGCAGCAGCGCCTCGCGCTCGAGAATCTGCTGTGCCACCTGCCGCCAGTCCCGCACCGTGGGCCAGCACGGCCATGTCAGGCCCGCGATGTAGAGCCCCGCCGCCTCGCCGATGAGATGATTGTTGGCCGAGGAGTGGCGCGAGAAGTATCCGTGTATGAAACGTGCGTGCTCGTAGACGGAATCAAGCCAGAGCCGCCTGAACTCCGCCCCGCCGCTGCCGGCGAAGAAAGGCGCGGCCGCGCCGCCCGAGAGCTGCCAGGCGATCGACCAGTTGATGAGCCGGATGGCCGCCTCGAGCGCGCTGCACCAGTTGGGCCCGAGGCCCTGAGGGCAGGCCCGGATCCAGCTGTCCAGATGCTCCTTGAGAACACCCAGGTATTGAGGCTCCCGGGTGAGCGCGTAGCCCTGGGCCAGTGTCACGAGGTGCAGATGGCGGTTCACCTCCCACAGGTACTTGATGTCCCCGACCAGGCGGCGGTCGCGGTAGTTGAGCAGCTTCCCGGCGGTCAGCGGCGCCTGTGTGCCGGTCTTGGGGTCGCAGTTCCAGCGCGGCGGTGCGCCGCCGTTGGCGCAGCTGACCCCGAAGACCTCGAGCTCTCCGGCGACGATCCGATCCGCAGCCGCCACGTAGGGTGCCGCGTCGATGCCCTCCGGAGCATGCACCCACCGCGTGGCCCAGGGGCCCCGATCGGGCGACGGGATCGACCGGCGCCGCGGCGCAATCGACTCGACGTGCGCTGCGATGAGCCTCGCGGCGCGGTAGGGCAGCTCCGCCGGCGACATGCAGAGCAGTCGATTGAACCGCCATCGCAGAGTCGGGCCCCAGCTCCGGCGGAGTGGCTCGGCTTGCGCAGCGCGCACACGCGACCCCGGCTCAGACATGGGCGCCCCGGCGGCTCGGTGCGCGCGCGCACAGCTGCGCGTACACCCCGGAGAGCTCGGCTGCGAGCCGGCTGATGGAGTAGCCAGCCACGATGGTCGTACGGCTCGCCTCGCTCATGCGCGCGAGCGCCGCGCGATCGCCGGCTAGCTGGCGGATCGCGGCGGCAATCGCCTGCGCAGAGCGCCCCTCCATCAGCAGACCGTTGACCCCGTCGGTGACCAGCTGCGGTATCGCGCCCACCCGCGTAGCGATCACCGGAACGCCTGCGGCCATGCTCTCGAGCAAGGCGTAGGGAAGTCCCTCGCAGTTGCTCGTCGGCAGGAGGGAAACATCGGCCCGCCGCAGCAGCGTGAGCTTCGCCACCCCGTGCACCTGTCCCGGGAAGGAAACGCGCTCGAGCCCGCGCGATGCTGCGAGCTGCCGCAGCGCGAGCTCCTCCGGGCCGCTGCCGGCGATGATGAGCTCGGTGGCGATACCCTCGGAGCACACGAGCGCCACGGCCTCGAGCAGCTCGTACAGGCCCTTCTCGCGCACGAGCCGCCCCATGTACAGGAGCCTCAGCGGTGCATCCGGGGCTGCGGTCTTGCGCTCCACGGCGGCGTAGTGAGTGCAATCGACGCCGTTCGGGAAAGCAAACACCGGGGTCGAGCCGACGAAGCCGCGGAAGGCGTCGCGCTCCGGCGCCGACACGGCCACGATCACGTCGGCGAAGCGCAGCGTCGAACGCAGGAGAGCCGCGAGCAGCCGATATCCGCGGCAGAACACCTGCGGCAAGGCTCCGCCGTGCACCTGGTAGAGGACCCGCGCGCCGCAGAGCTTCGCCACGATGAGGTAGGCGAGATCCCGCCAGTAGGCGCGCGGGGTGAGCGCGGTGTTGAGGTGCACGATCGCGGCGCGCTTGCGGAGTACCGCCGCCGCCAGGCGGAAGGGGCTCACGATGAGGCGCGCGGCGCGCCCGACTGCGCCCTCGTCACGGCCCTCGCCGCCCACCTCGAAGTGGATCAGCTCGAACTTCTCGGCGAGGCGCGAGCTCATCAAGAGACTCAGGTGCGTGCTGATGCCGCCCACAGCGTCGAGCCGCGGCCCGAGCAGGAGGGCCGTCGCCCGCGGAACATCGGTCTCGGGAGCGTCGTGGCCGGCAGCACCTGCGGCCGCGCGGGCCGTGACCTGCTCCACCGAACCGCACACCCCGAGCAGCAGCCGCTCGTAACGGTCGATCATCGCCTCCTCGTCGAAGGCAGCTTCGGCCTTGGCGCGGGCGCTGCGACCCATCGCGAGCCGGGTGTCACGGTCTGTGAGCTGCGACAGACATTCAACCAGTGCGCCGGTATCGCCCGGCGGGAACAGCAGTCCATTGCGCCCCGGCTCGATCAGCTCCGTGGCTCCGCCGACCTGCGAATGCACCAGCGGCTTGCCCATGGCCATGGCCTCGATGGCCGCGAGCGACAGCGCCTCGGTCGTCAGGCTGCAGAGGCACACGACATCGCAGGCCGCGAGGTACGGCCTGACGTCTTCGCGGAAGCCGGTGACGGTCACTTCGCGCTCGACACCGAGCGTGCGCGCGCGCGCTTCGACCACGCCCCGCGTCGGGCCGTCGCCGACCAGCAATCCTCTCGCGGGGAGGCCTGCCCGGCGCAGCCGTGCGATGGCTTCGATGAGCTGGATGTGGTTCTTCTCGGGCCGCAGCACCGCGGTGATCCCGATCACGTAGTCGCTATCCGCGTAGCCGAGCTCGGTACGCAATGTGTGCCGCTCGAGCGCGCTGCGGTGGTCCTGAAAATGCCGCGTGTCGATGCCGTTGTGGATCACCGTGTTGCGGCGTGACAGCAGAGCACGACGCATGCAGTAGCGCCGCTGGTTTTCGGATACGAACACGGTGCAGTCCACCGCCGCCCACATCAACGGCCTGTAGGCGAGCAGCTGAGCCTCCTGCTTGAGACCCGGTGAGCTCGTCGAGTGATAGATCAGGATCAGCGGCGCTCGTATCCGCGACCAGCCGCGAGCAAGCGTCGCGTACATCAGCGCATAGGCGTTCGCCGCAAGCAGCGCCGAGGGCTGGATGCGCGCCACCTCCGTCGCAAGGCGGCTCACTGCCTTGAGGTCGAGGTAGCGGGAAGCCCCGAGACTGAATGTCGTCCCGGCGGCTTGCAGGCGCAGCCGCGCACGCAGGTCGCTTTCGGGCTTCACGTAGCCGAGGTGGCACTCGTGGCCGCGCTCGGCGAGTCGGTTCGCGAGCGTGATAGCCTGACGCTCCGCGCCCCCGTGGGCCAGCGAGCCGGTGAGGATCATCAGTCGCACCGCGCCGCACCCCCGCTCACGACTTCGCGCCTCATGGCCTGCGCCGCAGGCCCGCGAAGGCGGCCCGCCAGGCCGCACACGGCGATGAGCGCCAGATACGCCACCGCCAGCAGCACACCGCCCGCGGCGACACGCACCTCCGGCCCAAACCCCGCGGGCACGCGACTCACGAGCACCCACGAGAGGACGCCGGCGAGCACCGCGCACAGCAGCAGCAGTCCCAGCGAGCGCCAGTCCTGCAAGTGGCGCCAGGGGATGCCGGTGCAGCGCGAGATGCGCCACAGCGTGCCCACCTGCTCGAGGTAAATCGCAGTCACGCTGCCGACCGCCGCCCCCGCGAGGCCGCCGGCGCGCGCGCAGGTCCAGCTGAGAGCCACGGACAGCACGAGCGCGAGCGCGCCGAGCCGCATGCTGAATGGGCCCTGCCGCAGCAGCAGCATGAGGGTGGCCGGCTCGATCACCAGCGCGATCAGCCCGAGAATGTAAATGCGCATCACGGGCGCGGCGGCGACGTACGCCGACGTATAGATGATGGTCACGATCTCGGCGCTGAACACAAACGCAAAGACAAGCACCGGATACAGCAGTGCTGCGGCGAGGACGCTGCCGCGACTGTTGAGCTCGAGCATGCCGCGCAGATCGCCGGTGGCCTCCAGGCGGCTGATGCTCGGCAGGAACGCCTGCTGCACCGACACCCGGCAGAGGTGCACGAGGGGACTCAAGAGCGCGGCGATCGAGAACGAGGCGAACATTCCAACGGAGAACAATGCGGTCGCGACCCACTGATCCGCCTGCGCGCGCAGGCCGTAGAGGGCGCCCGTGAACGCGAAAGGCGCCGTTTGCCGCAACTGCCGAGTGAAGGCGCGCCGGCGCAGGAACGGCCCTTTGAGGCCGTGGTATCGCGCCACGTAGGCGAGCAACAGCGCGAACTTGAAAATCGCGAAGCCGAGCAGCGTCAGCAGGATGGGCTCGAGCTGGCGCGTCAGGACGGCCGCCGCGGACAGCGCGACGGCGCGCAGCGCCGAAAGACCGATGATCGTTCTCGTCTGCCACCTCACGCGCTCTTCGGTGCTGCCAATCAGGTCGAGCAACGACGCTACGACCCAGAACATCACGAATGTTGGCAGCAGCGCCCCGTTGGACGAGAGCTCGCGCACGTTCCGGGGCAGCCATGGATCCCACCCGCTCACCGCGCAGGCCGCGATCAGCCCCGCTGCGCTCAGGTACAACAGCGCCTGGTTGATGTAGAGGCGCTTCTCTTCGTCGCCCGAGCGCGGCAGGAAGTAGAAGAGACCGGCGGCCATCGCCTGGGTCACCACCGCCATGACGGTTCCCGCCACCAGCCACAGCAAGCGGTAGCTGCCGAAGGCTTCGGGTGTCAGGTAGCGCACCAGCACGACCGGCAGGAGGAACTGGATCGCGTAATCGATGGCATTGGCGGCGCCGAGCGAGATGGCCCGGTGCCCGAGCCTGTGCGGCACGGCAGGGGCGGTCGCGGCGCCGGTCCCCGAGCTCACGTCCGCCCGCCGCGCGACTCGTCCTGCGCGATGTCCGCAGCGCCGGACTGCCGCCCGCGATAGCCGTACATCATGCCGATCGCGAGCCACAGGAAGGCCTGCTCGGGGCGCGGCGTCAGGCTGCTGTCGGTGAAGTCGGAAACGAGCATACCCACGAGGCCCGCTGCCGCTCCCTGGAAGAATCCGCGCAGCCCCGCGGGGATGTCGGGATCCTTCGCCATCGCGCGCAGTCCTTTCCACGCATGCGCGAAGTAGGCGCACAGCAGTACCAGCCCCGTCAGGCCCATGTCGAGCGCGGCCTGCAGGAAAGCGTTGTGCGGATGGTTCACCGCCAGCGTCACGGTTCCCGCGCCCCGGCGCATGGTATCCGACCAGAGCATCGCGCCGATGCCGTTGCCGAACAGCGGATGGTGCAGGACCTCCGGCAGCAGCGGCAGCCACAGCCCGTTCACCCGTCCCGCGCTGATGGCATCGATACCCGCGCCCTGCCCGGCGGAGAGTCGCTCGTAGATCGCCTGCGGCGCGAACAACAGGGCACCGCCCACGGCGACGCAGGTGATGATCAGAGTCCTGGCGCTGAAACGCCGCAGCACGTACAGCACGGTCGCCACCGCCATCGCAACGAACCCGCCGCGCGAGAAGGTCAGGACGAGCGCCACCAGGCTCAGTCCCAGGGCGAGGAGCAGCGCCAGCCGCAAGCCACGGCTCCCGGAGTCGGACCAGGTGAACAGCGCGAGCGCAACGGCGCTCGCGTACAGACGCCCGAAGTCGTTGGCGTGCATCCCGAGCGGCGAGAGAAACTCGCGCGCCTCGCTGCTGGCGAGCTGGTTGAGCGACATGCCCGAGTGCGCCACGTACACCGGCACCAGCACGTCCATGATGCACATCGACATGATCACCGGGATGAGCAATTTCTCCGGGCGCGCCGACTTCGCCACCGCGGCCCCGGCCAGCAGCGCAAAGACCACCATGAGCAGTGGTTTCGCCACCCACTCCCGCAGGTAGGCCGCGGCATTGGCGAAATCGAGCCCCTGAAAGAGGATGAGCAGCGCGGGCGCGATTTCGTGGATGTGGCGCGAGCCGATGGCGCCCGCGATCACGATCGGCACGATGTAGAGCCACAGGAGCGGTTGCGGCAGGAACTGCGGCAGGCTCCGGTCGGCCGCCGCATGCAGCAGGCACGAGAAGAGCGTACCGACCAGCAGGAGGTTGAGGGGATTGAGCCCGACGACCCCGAACATCTCGTGCGGAAAGAGCGTGCTGCTGCCCGATATCGGCATCAACACAATGAGCAGCACGACGCCGATGCGGAAATCCACGAGGATCAGCGTGCAGGCGATCAGCGATGCGCACAGATAGAACGAAGTGAGTCCACCGGCCGCAACGGCGATACCCCACAGCGCTCCGAGCAGCCCGATCATGAGCAGTACCGGGCGCTCGTTCAGGGCGGCGGCTGTGAGACTCCGGGTCCGCAACGGAACCTCCGAGTCCGCGTCAGAATCTGTTGAGCGCGGTGCCGACGACGAGGGCGCCGGCATCACGGAAGTCCCGCACCAACCCGGCGGCGTCGTCGATACGCGTGTGGTTCGCGCGGGCGAGCACCAGCACGCTGCCGGCACTGAAGGCGACGCTCTGCGCGTCGGCGTTCTCCCTGGCCGGCGGCGTATCGATCAGGATCACGTCGTATTCGTTGCGCGCGAGCTGCAGGAACGTCGTCAGCGCCGGTCGCAGCAGCAGCTCCTGCGGATTGGGTGGTCGGGCGCCGGCGGGCAGCACCGCGAGCGGGCCGAACGCGGGCACCGGCATGGCCGCCTCATGCCCGGCGCGTCCCGAGAGCACCGCCGAGAGGCCAACCCGGTCCGAAACATTGAAGATCTCGAACTGTCGCGGCGCCCTGAAGTCTGCGTCGATGATCAGCGTGCGCAAGCCCAGCTGCGCGAACAGCACGGCGAGGTTGGCGGTCACGTAGCTGCGGCCCTCGAACGAGCCGGGACTGGCGATCGCCAGCGCGCGAGGCTCGCGTTCGAGCTTCGACCATTGAATCAGCAGCTGCGTCCTGAGCGCCCGCAGCTGCTCGGCGTTGGGGTGTAGCGCATCGCGGGAAACGGCCAGATCGGCACTGAAGGCATCGCCGTCGGCCGGCAGGTACGGATAGTCGTACTGCTTGGCCAGGGCCGCGCGCAGGTCTTCCAGAGTAATCAGTTGCAGCCGCAGCGCGGCTTCGCCGAATCGCACGCCGCGCGACTCCTGCAGCCTGATCACCTGCTCGATGCCCGCGCGGTCGAGCTTGCCCTCGGCGGCCAGGATGTCGCCGATACGCAGGTCGCGGCGCACCACCGAGCCCTGCGCTGCATCCAGCGGCAGAATTCCGTTGCGGTCTCTCATGGTGCGTCACTGAGGCCTGGGCAGCGCGCGCAGCACCGTGGCCGGCGGGCCGAGCAGCAGGCGCGCGCGCTTGCGCTTGCCCTCCTCGCCGAGCACGGCGAGCACCGGTACTGGGCTCGCGCTCTGCAGGTCTTCCGGGGAGCGCACCCGCGGATCGTGCATCTCGAGGAGTGCCGCCAGAATGCCGCCGAGCACTACACCGGTGAAGAGCGACAGCGCGATGTTGAGCGCGATGTTGGGGCGGTAGGGCTTCAGCGGCGCCACCGCCGGATTCAGCACCTCGACGTTCGTCTGACTCGCCCGGCTGTCGACCTGACTCACGACGTAGCGCTGCATCGCGGTCTCGTAGGCGCGCTCGGCCGACTGCACGTTGCGCACGAGCACCGTCTCTTCCGGGGCCTGCGGCCCCGCACGGCCCGTCTTGAGAGCATCGTCCGGCCCCGCTTCGACCCGGGCGGCCGCCGCGCCCTCAGCGAGCTTGCGCATCTCCGTCTGCAGTCGGGTGCGCAGTGTCTGGTTCTCGGAAACCTGGCGCCGGTACACGGGGTGGTTGGCGCCGTACTGCGTGGCGAGCTCCTGAAGCTTCTCCTCTCCGTGCAGCAGCTCGGCCTTGAGCTGCTGGACGAAGGCATTGTCCGCGACCTGCGGGATGCTCTCCGGATGCTGCGTGGCCTTCGCCTGCACCGCAAGCTTCGCCTGCGCGAGCTTCGCCTGCGCATCCTCCAGGTTGGCGCGCAGGCCCTTGAGCTGCTCGTCGAACCAGGCCGCTGCCTTGCGCGTCGGGGCAACGCGCAGCTCGAGCATCGTGTCGACATAGGCCTTGGCATACGCGTTGGCGATCGCCGCGGCCCAGCGCGGATCGGCGCAGGTGAAGCTCGCCTGGATGACGCTGCTCTGCGAGGTCTCCGCCTTGAAATTCCGCCGTAACACCTCGACCAGCAGCTCTTCGGTGCGGCCACTCCTGGCCCCCCTCATACCGAGCGCGGCCAGCGCGCCCGGTGACTCCGCGAGGCGCAGCTCCTGCGCCACCGCGCGGGCGACCTTGGGGCTCGTGAGGATGTCCACCTGCGTCTGCAAGTAGCTCATGCGCTCCTGCGGCAGCACGAGCGGACGCAGCGCATCGCTGAGGGACTGCTCGTCCCGCGTGTCCACCAGCAGCGATACGGTTGCGCGATAGCTCTTCGGCATCATGAGGCTCGCCAGCGTCGCGGCCAGCACGACCGACGCCAGCGCTACGACGAAGACCCGGCGCCGGGCACGCAAGGCCCGCAGCAGCTGTCGCAGATTCATGGCCTCGTTGCCCTAGAACAGCCGCTCGCGGACCAGGATGACGTCATTGGGCTGCACGGCATCCGTCGGCCGTACCTCCCTGAGGTCGCGGATCTGGCCGTCCGGCATCCTGCGTTGGATCTCGAGCCCGTGCAGCGTGCCGCGCGCCGTGAGTCCGCCACCAACCGAGAGCGCCTGCATCACCGTCATGTCCGGCTCGAGGCGGTAGGCACCGGCGCGCTGCACTTCCCCGTAGATGTAGAACTGCGGCGCCCGTTCCACATAAATCACATCGCCGTTCTCCAGGCGGATGTCGTGCGACATGTCGCCGGTTCGATACATGGCTGGAACGTCTATCGATGTCCTGCTCGGCTTGCCATGATTGTTGAGCATCACGACGACGTTGTCGTCGCCGCCCGGGCTGATGCCGCCCGCCAGCGCCAGGACGTCGGTCAGTTTGCTGCTCACGTCGTCCAGCGGGTAGCGTCCCGGTCGGCCGACCTGCCCGAGCACCGATATCTGTCGGCTACGCACTTGCAGCACGCTCAGATTCACTTGAGGCCTGACCACGAATTTGCCACGGGCCAGCTGTTGCGCGATGCGCGCTTCGGCATCCGCGGGCGCGAGGCCGCCGATGACCACCTCGCCGATCAACGGGAAGTTGATCGCGCCGCGCTCGGAGATGCGCGCCTCGGTGGTGAGGTCGGGGTTCTGGAACACGGTGATGCGGACCGTGTCGCCGTCGCCGAGCAACTCGTTCGACTCGCCGACCGCGGCTTGCGATGCGATCAGCGCGACAAGCGCATAACCGACTCGATAAAGAACGGCTCGTCTGGCTGGTCCCATGCCACAGTAAGCTAGCCGTCACACTTTATCGTCCCGTTGCTCGCTCGCTAGTCCGACCTACCTATTGCGGTAGCTTCGTCGACATAATTACTCTACGTGCCGGTCGAGATCTAACGATATAATCTGTCGTGTTGGGTTGTTTGATTGTCGTCGTAACGCGACGTAAGTGTGTCGCGATTGAACGACACGGGGGTTCCGATGAAACTGTTGCGCGCAAGTGCGGTCGCGGCGGCGATCTTCGTGTTGGCGCCGCCGCCGCCAGCCAGCGCCCAGATCTCGCCCAACGCGGTGTGGTCGTGCGAGTTCACCAACTCGCCTACCGACTGCGGCTTGTTCTTACAGGCGTTCGCGTCGAGTCGCGCCACGATCGTCAGTCCCGGGCGCGACGGGCCCACGGCGGTCCAGCTGATTACGCAGCCGGGTGACATCAATATCGCCGGCAGCGGCGCGAACGAGCGCACCGATCTGACGCTCTCGACCTCCTCGACCTACTGCAACCAGGGACAGGACGAGTGGTGGGCGCACTCGCTCATGTTCCCGCCGGGCTATGTGCCCCCACCGGTCGCTTCGGTCTGGAACTGGGGCGCGCTCTTCGACTTTCACAA
>Ga0209472_1000774_pt1 | contig 18717 bp, 12 predicted proteins | sample GraSoiAngelo_130_FD_185887 | JGI IMG/M metagenome (GOLD analysis project Ga0209472, IMG submission 185887) | Grasslands soil microbial communities from the Angelo Coastal Reserve, California, USA - 14_0929_02_20cm (SPAdes) (version 2) | ecosystem: Environmental > Terrestrial > Soil > Grasslands ...
GCGGTCGGTTACTTTCAGCCGCTCCGCTGCCGCTACCTGCGAAAGATGCTTCAGCTGTACCTCGTGCAGCACTTTCAATCGGTCCCGTTCTCGTTGGCTCAAAGTGATTCGCTCCGTCTCCATGGGGACCTCGGACATCCATGAAAGCGGACATTTCTACTTTGCACAAACCGGACATTCTCATTTTGCGGCGACAGCGACTAGTGATTTCTTGACAATTTATTCACTGGCGTATATGTACGGATTCCGGCCCTTCCACGGTTAAGTACTCGGCTCGCATCTAAAGCGGGCCTACAGGGGGGAGTGATGATGAATGGAAGATTTTTTGGAACATTGATGTGCCTGGTGGTCGTTCTTCTCTCAACCTTCGCGTCCTCTAAGGAGGCACTGGCGCAGCAGCAAGCCGTCAGCAATCCTCCGGTGAGCCCTCTCGTCCGTGTGCTTCATGCCAAGGGAATTCTCACGGATGAAGAAATGTCACAAATCAACCAAGCGTATATTTCCGGTGAGGCCGATCAACGTTTGGCGAAGCTCCTTCTCTTGAAGGGCGTCATTTCGCAGGCCGATTACGATCAAACAGTGGCTGCGGGCACCTTTGTGAATGCGTCCAAAGCGGATACGGCCGGGGCCCACGTCGTTTCTGCTGTCTATCGAGTTCCGGGAAGTACTCCCGCGGCCGTTCCAGTTCTGCCCCCTGCCTCGACAGTGGCACCGGCAGTGTCGTCCACAGCTCCGCCATCCGAGCAAACGGCGTCAGCGGCGCCCGCAGTGATACCCGCGATTACGCCAACTCGGGTGTTTCCCGTTGGCGGCCTCCCGCGGGAGGGGCTCAAGCCTGCATTCAGTATCGGGACACTACGAGTCACGCCGTACGGTTTCATCAAGGCCACATTCGTTCATGACAGTTCCTCGCCGGGCGGCGACGATTTTCCGCTTCCGGGGTTCTTGACAGATACAGGACCAGAAGGCTCGCCGGAATTTCACGTGAAGGCGCGTTCCTCGCGGTTCGGGGCCAACTTCGAATGGCTGGATCCTTCGCCAAATCTCACCGTGACCGGAAAGATCGAGGCTGATTTTGAGGGGAATTTCAGCCGCGCCGACAACAGAAATCTATCGTCAATCCGCTCGAGCATGCCCTCGATTCGATTGGCGTATGTGCGCCTGGACTACAAAGCTGGGGAGAAAGATACTTTCTCGACCGTGCTCGGCCAGGACTGGACGCCGTTCTCTTCCTCGACGCTTCCCAACTTGCTGGAGACGACGATACTGGGCGGCGGGTACGGGACATTGTGGGAACGTGATCCACAGGTCCGCGTCGGATGGACGCATGACTTCGGCGGTTTCAAGCTGATGCCAGAAGTTGCCGCCGTGCTGCCAGCTTCCGGCGACGTGCCAGGCGCTAACAACCTTGCCAACCAACTCGGATTCGGCGAACGACAGGGACCCGATTCCTCGAGGCCCACCGTGGAAGGCCGCATCGTGGCGCAATTCCAACTCGACCATGCCCCAGGCGTGGCTCCAGCGCAGATCATCTTTAGCGGCGAACAGGGGGAGCGAAAGGCGATTGTGCTACCCTCGGCGTTCGCAGTCGGCTCACCGCTTAGGACAGCGTTTCCACAGGGCGCGACCGTGACAAGCAACACGGACGGCTGGACTGGGGAGCTGCAGTTGCCAACGCGCTATTTCACTTTGCTCGGGAAGTACTACACCGGGAGCGATCTGCGGTGGTTTTTTGGTGGCCAGTTCTTCTCGAACTACAACGACACCTCTAGTATCGTAGGTGCCCCGACGCTCGTACCGTCGATCGACGGTGCTTCAAATGTCGCCTTTGGGACGAATGCCAGCGGCGCGCTCGTGGTTGCGCCGCAGCGCCCCGTCCGCGCAGCTGGAGGATTCGTCAACCTCGGCCTCCCGCTCTCGCGGATCTTCGGGGCCGATCCACAAGGCCGGAACATGGGCTGGTCGCTCTATATGCACTACGGAGTAGACTTTGCCAAGGCACGAGATGTTGAGCGCTTCAATCCAGGTGGCGCGCGGCACAAGAGTCCTCTGTACGCGGGCACGCTCTACTATAAGCTAAACAATTGGGTCACGTTCGCGTTTGAACAGTCACTCTACGAGACAAACGCTGTGGCAGGTACGGCGGGGGCATTGCCGCTCTTTAGAGGAATTCCCTCTCGTACCTGGCGTGATCTGCGCTCGGAAGGCGGCACTATTTTCACTTTCTGAATCGCTTGAACGAGAGCGAAGGCGGCGCCGACAGAGCTTGGTCGGTCGAGAATAATTGGCCAGGCGCGCAATTTCGTCTGACCCTGCTCATGCTAGGGGTCTGGACGCGATGTGCCAAGCTGGTGGTCTTTGATAGCGCAATCTTGAAGCCAGCAACAGAAAGGCATGACCGAGCAGGCTGGGGCCGGATGAGGATGTCTTGCGACCTGCTACTGAGTAAGCTGTTCCCGCTTCGGAAATAAAGTGTGCACAGGAATGTGGGTCGGATCAGGGTCCAAAAACCTGTGGCAATCAGTTCCTTGGGATTCCGCTGCGGGTTGTCAGTGCCGTTCTGTATCACTAAGTTCCAGCGAAATGCCACTTTCTCACGACGGCGTTCTAGTCGCAGATCACGCCTGGGGAACGGGAAGGGAACAATAAGCCCCAAATACCACGCAAAACCGTGATGCAAGACGCGAGAAAGAGCTAGTAGAATCAACTACATGCATTTTCTGGAGCAATCGGCAGGTCGTGGGTTCAACTCCCACTCTCGGCTCCACTTATCCCCTTTACAGACCAGCATAAATCGCTTGCCCATCCTTCTGTTCCTAGCCTAAAGTATCACCGTAACCGTTACAGAACACTGTCGGCCGGCACTGCCTTGATATCCAGCCCCAATGGTTCAACGTAATACCGCTGGTCATGGTTCTTGGCTACGATTCGCCTTGGGCTCTGTAGACTTTTGCTTCTTTTGAACCAAAATCGATGACGATAAGCCGCCGAGTTACGCTTTTCGACATAGCCAATGCCCTGGGCATATCTACCGGTACGGTGCACCGCGCTTTGCATGGCAATCCCGACGTAAATCCCATGACCAGAACCCGTGTCCTGCAGATGTCGAAGAACATGGGTTATCGCCCTAACATGGTTGCGCGCCTACTCTCGCAAAAAAAGCATTTTCGCGTTTCTGTGAACACGCTGAAAGGCACGACTTCCTTCTGGGATGAGGTCCGCAGCGGCATTGGTGAAGAGGCTCAGGCCCTCGGCATGCATGCTGAAGATGTCGAATTCCGCACGTTCCCACGCTTGGGAGAAGGAGAAGAAGAGGCCTTTGAAGCGGCGATGGCTGCGGAGTCGGATGGCATCATCCTGTTCCCAAGCCGTCCAAGCAGCCTGCGTGACTGGATGCGGCGCGCCACGCGGCCAAGAATTCCTGTCGTTTGCGTGTCCACGGACGCACCGGAAACAAGCAGGCTTGCCGCCGTTTCCGTGGACACCATGGCAAGCGGCTCCTTGGCAGCCGACCTGATGGGGAGATTTCTGAATCGGAAGGGCAAAGTCGCGGTGACACTGAGCGCACTGGCCGTGACCGAGCACGCGGAAAAACTGGCTGCCTTCGAGAAGACGCTCAAATCCTTGCATTCCGACATTTCGCTCGTTGATCCCATTGAGGATCACGACGTCGAATCGGAAGCTTATGACAAGTGCAGGAAGCTGTTTGCCGCCCATCCCGATTTAGCGGGGATTTACGTGACCACGGAAGCCTCGATGCCGGTGGTCGAGGCAGCTAGGGACGCTCAATTACTGGACCGTCTTACTATCATTGCCACTGATTTGTTCCCCGCCATCATCGACCAAATTCGTGACCGCAATGTAGCCGCAACGATCTATCAGCGGCCGCGCACTCAGGGCATACTCGCGTTTCGCGTTCTGCAGGAGTTCTTGTTCTATGGCAGAGGCCCTGCCTTTCGTGTCACTCTCGCACCGCACCTGATCATGCGGGGCAATCTGGATTTCTTTCTGGAGAAGCAGGCTTCCAGTGGGACCGGCGCGAGGGCTGCAGCCGCCGCAAACGATATGCCTTCTGACTTTGCCTATTGGAACTACGACTGAACATTGTCACCGAGGTCTTTACCATACTGGGTTGCAATTCGTACCGATTGCCTACAATCAGCGGTCCCAGGCTGGAAAGAGCGGCCGCGCACAGGCCGCCCTTTTTTTGAACGGGCCAGACACGACTCCCACTCTCGGCTCCAGAGTTCTCGTGGAATTATCCAAACCGGAAGCGTAGTTTCACGCGAACATCATGCTGGACGGATTTGCCGGAAGGATTGCAAGCAGCGGCGCGCGGTATCGAGTTCCGTAAAACGGCTGCCTTCCTGTTCGATGAGGTAGTATTCCACTCCGCCGCCGCTCTCGGCTGCCTCGAAAATATTCTTCCACTCGCCGGCGCCTTCCCCGAACAGAACTTTGTAACCTTTCTCTGGTTCCGGCGACCAATCCTTGAGATGAAGAGAGCGAATTCGGCCGGGATTCGCGTGTATCCATGCTACGGGATCGGAGCCGGCCTCCAGGCAAGTGCCCACATCCAGTTGCAGCATGACGGAAGGCTTCGTATTCTTCGCCAGGATTTCCATCGGGCGCTGGCCGTCAACCGCAGTGAACTCCAGCCGGTGATTGTGATATCCGGCTTTCAGTCCGGAAGTTTCCAGTTGATCGGCGGCGGCATTCAGAGCATCGGCCACGGTCTTCCAGCCATCCAGGCCGGGCTGGGGTTTCGCCGAAGCCATGACCACGTATTTGCTGCCCAAAATCAAGTTGAAGTCGCGCGCTCTGCCGATTTTCTCCGGACTCAAATTCGAACTGTCGTTGTGCGTTGAGAAGCATCGAATGCTGAGATCGTCCAAGAGCTTTCTCATCTGTTTGGTTTGCGCTTCGGACCATTCGAAATACGGCGCATAGAATTCAACGCCCTCGTATCCCATCTCCGCGACGGCGCGCACGGTGCCCGCGGGATCTTTTTTCAGTTCTTCGCGGACAGAATAGAGCTCCAGGCCGGCGGGAATCGATTTCGCCGCGCGAGCCGAAAGCGCCCATGGCAGCATCGCCGAAAAAGCAATAAACGACCGCCGCGAAAGTGTGTGTGTGGTCATGACTGAATCCTCATGCCAGGCGGAATCGTAACAAAAACTCAATCCGCATGCGACATTTCCTTCACCGCCTCGCGCCCGGGCACGAGACTCCGCACGATCACGTACAGAACGGGAATGAAAACGAGGTTCAGCGTTGTTGCGGCAATCATTCCGCCAAAGACGGTCGTTCCAACGTCCAGCGCGGCCCGCGCCCTGCGCCAGCACCAATGGCACAACACCAAGAATGAACGCCAGCGAAGTCCCTAGTCCGCGGTTGCATGTCCCGGGACGACTGCGTCCGCAGGCCGCGAATGTCGCGCCCGGAAGAAGGCAAAGCGATCCAGGACCTTCTCCTGGAACTCTTCGAGGTAGAGATAGATCGCCGGAGTAATGAAAAGGGTGATGAACTGCGACACAATCAGGCCGCCAACCACAACGAGTCCGAGCGGCCGGCGCGAGGAGCCATCCGCCCCGTAGCCGAGGGCGATGGGAAGGGCGCCCATGAGCGCGGCCATGGTGGTCATCATGATGGGACGGAAGCGCTCCATGCTAGCCTCGTGAATTGCTTGATCGTCTGGTACACCGTGCTCGACCCGCTGTTGCGCGAAGTCCACGACCATGATTCCGTTTTTCTTCACGATGCCCATGAGCATGAACATACCGATGAACCCGTATAAAGAAGCCTCGGCGCCAAACAGCCACAGGGTCAGGAGGCCACCGACGAGCGCAACCGGCAACGAGGAGAGCACGGTGATCGGATGCAAGTAGCTCTCGTACAAAATTGCCAAAATCACGTACATGACAAAGACCGCGAGAAACATGAGGATGGTAAGGCTCGATACCGTGTCGCGGAACGTAAGCGCTTCGCCCCGGAACTCGCCGCGAATTCCCGCCGGCAAGACTTGCTTCGCAGCCTTCTCCACGAAATCGGTTGCCTGCCCGATGGAATAGCCTGGCTTTAAGTTGAAGAACAGCGTGGCGCTCGTGAATTGGTTGATGTGATTGACGGATTGCGGGCCCAACATCGGGTACCAAGTCGCCAGGGCGTTGAGCGGAACCATGCGCGAGCCGTCGTCGCTCTTGATGTACAGCAGATGAAGATCCTGAGGCTCGGAACGCTGATCGTCGGCAACTTCCAGGATCACCTGGTATTGGTCGGTGGGCTTCTTGATGAGATAGACGTAGTTCTGCGCGTACGCTTGGTGCAGAAGATTGAGAACCCTCGTCTCGGAGACGCCGTAGGTCTTGGATTGCTCGCGGAGGATGTCGACCCGCAGATTCGGGGTATGGTTGAACAGGTCGGAGTTGACAAAGAGGAATCCCGGGAACTCGAACATTTTGCGCATCAGGGTTCCTGAACTGGCATAGACCTCGTTCGGATCGATCCCGGAAATGGAATAAGCAAACTGGCCCTGCAGCTGCGCCGTGGCTCCGGTGCTGATCTGCAGCACGGGCTGGGGCTTGAGAAATGTCAGCAGACCGGGGACCTTGGAGTTCAACTGTCCCATCAACTGCCCGGTTACGACCTGAATGGGAGGACGCTTATCGGGAGCCTTCAGGAACGCGAGCACCAGGCCTTGGTTGGCGGGGAAAAATGAATTGTTGCCGCTCATGGTGAAGGTCATGTCCACGGCGGGGTTGGTATGGAGGACGTCCTCGACCTCTATTTGGTGCGTATGCATTTCGTAGTGCGACGTACCCTCCTGAGCGATGAACACGCCGAGGGCGAAGGAACTGTCGCCGATGGGGAGAAAGGCCTTCGGGACGATATAGAAAAGATAGCCGGTTCCCAGCAGACAAACCACCCAAATCGCCAGGGAAATCCAGCGATACCGAAGGAAAAACCACAACGAGCGTCCATAGACGGCTAGTACCCTTTTTTCTGCGCCGCCGATGACGCGCTCGATCCAGTTCCTCTCCGCCCGCTCTCCGCGCTCCCGAAGCAGGCCGGAACACATCAAGGGCGTGAGCGTCAGCGAAACGATGCCGCTGGCGAAAATCGAAACGATGATGGTGATGGAGAATTCGCGAAAAATGCGCCCCACCAGGCCGCTCATAAAGACCAGCGGGAGGAATACGGCGGCTAGGGAAATGGTCATGGCGAGAATCGTGAAGCTGATTTCCCTGGCGGACTGCAGGGCGGCTTCGAGGGCACCGAGGCCGCTCTCCATGAGGCGAACGGTATTCTCCAGGAAGACGATGGCGTCATCGACCAAGAATCCGATGGCCAGCGTCAGGGCCATTAAGGACAGGTTGTCCAGGCTGTAGCCCAGGATGTTCATGACCACGAAGGTGAGCAGGAGGGAGAGGGGCAGCGCCACAACCGGTATCAAGGTGTCGCGCACGCGGCCTAGAAAAATAAAGATCACCAGGACAACCAAGGCGAACGCGATGAGCAGCGTCGCCTGAACATCCTTGACGCTGTTCACGATGCTTTGCGAACGGTCATAAATGGGAACGATTCCAACAGAACTCGGGAGCTGGGCCTGCACCGTGGGAAGGAGGTCGCGGATGGATTTGGCAACTTCGACGGCGTTTGATCCCGCGCGCCGGAAAACCGCAACGACCACCGTAGCGGCCGGAACCTCGTGTCCGCGGTACCAAAAGCGCATGCTGATGCGTTCGTCTTGCAATCCGTTTTTTACAGTCGCGACGTCTTTCAGATAGACCGGAGCGCCGTTGCCTTGCCTGACGATTAAATCTTCATACTGGCGCGCTTCGCTGAGCTGCCCTTCGGGCTGAAGCAAGAAGGTGTGATGCGCGCCGTCAAATTGGCCCGCTCCCGTGGAACTGGTGCCGTTCTTCAGCGCCGCCGTCAAATCATCAATGGTTAGACTGCGCGCGGCCATCGCGGAAGGGTCGGCCTTGATGCGCACTGCGGACTGAGCGCCGTACACGGCCACTTGGCTCACGCCAGGGAGAATGCTGATGCGCTCGCCGACTTGCGTATTGGCATAGTCGAAGAGCTGGCCCTGCGTGGCGCTGTCACTGGTGATCCCGACGTACATGATGGGCTGGTCGTTCGGATTGGTTTTGGTGAAGGTGGGCGGGCTCGGTAAATCCACGGGAAGTTGCGCCGTCGCGCGCGTAATGGCCGCCTGAACGTCGGTTGCCGCAGCATCTACACTCTTGGAGAGATCGAACTGCAGGACGAAACTCGAGTGCCCCTGTCCACTGTTGGAAGTCACCAACTCAAGGCCGGGAATCTGCATGAACTGACGCTCGAGCGGGGTGGCCACGTTGTTCGCCATGGTCTCTGGCGTTGCGCCGGGATAACCAACGTTAACTTGAATGACGGGATAGTCGACAGCAGGCAAGTCATTGACCGGCAAGGCGAAATAAGCGAGTACACCAAAAACGATGGCCGAGATCGTCAGCACCGCGGTCATCACCGGGCGGCGAATAAATGGTTCAGACAGATTCATGTATCTTCGTTTCCATTACTTTGTCCTCGCTGGCGCATCCGCCGGCGCGCTCCCCGCAGGTCCCGCGCCGGCGGTATCCACACGCACCTTGCTGTTCGGAGCTACGGTCATCTGGCCGGCCACGATGACGTTCTCTCCCGCGGCGACACCTTGGGTAATCACCACGTTATCGCCTTGCCGCTGGCCTAAGGTCACGAGTCGAAGGTCCGCGGTGTTGTCGGGTTTCACCACGTAGACGAAGGGACCCTTTTGGCTGATCTGTGTGGCTTGGTTGGGGATCAGCACCGCCCCCTTCTGCGTTGCCAGGACTAGCCTGACGTTGAGAAATTGCCCCGGCCAGAAATGGTGATCGGGGTTGGAGATGGTGGCGCGCAAAAAGACCGTGCCAGTGCCGTTCTGGACGGTGTTATCGAGAAATGTGAGCTTACCGCCGCGGACGTGCTCTTCCGGATCCGAGGGCAGCCTCACCAAGGTCTTTAGCGTTCCGCGGGTCATCTCTTTTTGCACATTGGGGAGGTCGCGCTCAGTTATGGTGAAGTCCGCATAAATCGGATCCAGGCGCTGGATCAGCAACAACCCGGTCGTGTTGGCCTGCACGACGTTTCCGACGTCGACCAGTCGCGCGCCGGCGCGCCCCTGGATGGGCGAGTGAATATAACAATACTCCAGGTTGAGCTGGGCGGTTTCGAGCGCCGCCTCTGCCGATTCCACCTGTGCCTGATCGACCTCGACGGTGCTCTTCTTGGCGTCATAATCCTGCTTTGCGATGACCTTCGAGTTGAATAGCTCCGAGCTGCGCGCGAACTCTACTTTCGCGAGTTCGAGCGCCGCTTTTGCTTGGGCCAGAGCGCCCTTTGCCGAATCGAGCTGGGCTTGATACGGACGCGGATCAATCACAAAGAGCAACTGCCCTTTGGCCAGATCAGCGCCATCCTGGAATTGCCTTTGCGTAATGCGGCCGCCGACTTGCGGGGTTACAGTAACCGACTCGAAAGCGAAGCTCTTGCCGATCTCGTCGAGGTACACGGGCACATCTTGGGCTTGCGCCTTGACTACACTCACTAGGGGCGGAGGCGAGAGTTGAGGACCAGCAGCTTGGGGATTCGCTCGGTTACAGCCCAAAGCTGCGATTTGCAAGACAAACAGCGGTAGGACATACAGAAATCCGAGCTTCCACTTCATCTTTAGCCTCTCCTCGTCTGTCTATACGCTGCCAGCCAAGCCTACATTGCGGGACGAGTCCAACAGCCTATAGTCGACGGCACGCCCGGCACGTTTCTCTGAAGTTTGCGAGGGCCGGTTCCACTCATAAAGCGAGACACACCTAAGACTAGTTTAGACGCCAACGAGGGAAACGCGTTACATTTCGCGAGTTGCACTGTGAGCCTGAGGCAAGCTGCGCTTCAGTAACCGCGGTGTCAATTCTACCCCGCCGGCAGCTGGCTCGCCGGGCCCATTCTTCCGGAGTCGGATACTCAATAAAAATCGCGGGAATCGATTCTCTTGCTGGAAAGTCCGAGTTGCAGCACGTCCATCTGCTCCGGCCGGTCAAAAACCTTCCCCGGAAAAAGCCTTTTCGTCAGCAAGCGCACGCCGCCAAACGCCGCGCCCAGCACCACGGCCGCCACCATGAACAAGATTGTCGCGAGGATAATCACGACAAGTCTGTTGATCAGCGGTGGGTCGGTGACCGTCTGGTGCGGCTCGTTCCAGGTCACTTCCGTTTCGTAATTCACCGCGCGGCGCAACGAATCGCCATACTTCGCCGAGGACGGTTTCAGCACGATCGAGAGCAGGGAAGCCTTGCGTTCGATGCTTGTTCCCGCTTGCTTTGCCGCGGGCGAAATCGCTTGCTCCAAATGCCGCAAATGCTGCTCGGCGAGTTGCGGCGTAGGATAGTCGAGCAGCAGCAGCACCGCTTCCTCGTTTCCTTCGCGGTATTGCGCCAGCATCGCTTCCGCGTTCATGTCGAATCCCGCTTCGCTCACCAGGTTCGCGAACTCATCCCGCTTTAGCGCGGCAATGGCATTCTGAAATGCCGCAGGCCCTCGCGCATATCTTTGCGTCCCGTCGCTGAATCCCCGTGGCAAGTACGTTCGAATCGGCGGAAGCGGCGTCTGGTCAGCATGCGCGCTCACCGCGTTCACCAGCGTTACCAAATCCGCTGTGGAAATAGCCGGCGCCGGCCGTACCTCCAGAATGGAACTCCCCACCAGGACAAACAGCCGGTCGCCATCCACGGCCGAAGTCCTGTTCAATGTCGACGGACGCATTTCCGGCCGAATCAGCGCGGTGTACATCTCGTACGCGCTGCTGGGATCGCGGTATTTCTGCAAATTTACTTCGATTTTGGCGCTGCCGGAGGAGTACTCGCAGAATTCACCAGGCGCGCGTCCGGTTTCCTTCCACACGTCCAGGTAATTGGATTTAGCTTCCGTTTCCACCCACATGGGACTCGGCTGGCCGGACCAACTGGCGAAATGAGCGGGAAGTTTCTGCTGCTGAGCGGACGAATACGACGCGGCGGCAAGCGCTAGGGACAACCCGGCAATAAAACGAAATTTTCGCATCCCGGCTTCTATTAGACACCAACAGACTAGTTTTGGTTGCGAGATTGTTCAACCGTTGCCGACGCAGGGCGCACGGTGCCCGGCTTGGCCGGCAGGTTCATCGTGACGCTGTTCATGCTCTCCAGATAGCTGGCCATGCCCTGGTAAAGCCCTTCCGCCACTTTTTGCCTTTGCTCGGGCTTCTTCAGCAATTGTTCATCCGCTGGATTGCTCAGGAAAGATATCTCCGTCAGGATCGACGGCATGGCCGCGCCAATCAGCACCACAAAAGGAGCTTTCCGCACGCCGCGGTTCTTCACCGGCTTGTTCGTCTTTTGAATCCGCCTCGAAAGGGAATCCTGGATATCCTCGGCAAGTTCCTTGGACTCGTCAATCTTTTCCGTCCGCGTGATTTTCAGCACCAGGTCCTGGAGGTCGTGCACGCCTCCTTGTGCGGTGGCGTTCTCTCGCGCCGCTACTTCCATTGCTTCCGCTGAACCTTTCAAGTTCAGGTAGTACGTCTCAATGCCGCGGGCCGCGTGATCCCGGCTCGAATTTGCGTGAATGGAAATGAACAGGTCCGCCTTGGCCTGGTTCGCCATGTTCGTCCGCTCCTCCAGCGGAACAAAGGTGTCATCCGAGCGCGTGTACACGACGTCCGCGCCCGGCAGCCGCTGCTCGATAATTTTCCCCAGCCGCAGCGCCACGTCCAGGCACAGGTCTTTTTCCATCAAGCCCGTTGGGCCAATCGTTCCCGTATCGTGGCCACCGTGGCCCGCGTCGATCACGATCCTTCCGATCTTCAAGCCCAGTGTGCGCGTCAGCGTCGATTGCCCGTCGCGCGTCGGCTGCGGAGTGCTTGCTGGCCGGACCAAGTCTGGCTTCGCGCCTTCAGCCGCCGTTTTCAATGGCTTCGACTTGGAGTTTTTCGCGGCCAGAGGCGCATTGCGCGCCACCGCGGAAGAACTATCCCCCGCGCTTGAGCCGTTACTTCCGCCAGCCGTACCTCCGTTAGTCGCGCCAGCGTTAACCGCGCTGCCACTGATCGTCGTATTTATGGCGCTCTTCGCATTCGCCACTATCTTTTGCAAAGGAGAAGTAGTTTCCGCCGCCGGTTCTTTTCCCGAACCATTCTGAGCGGTTTGCATTCCGCCGCCGGCTGTTGCGCTCTTGTTCGTGTCTTCCGCGCCAGCTTCCTGCGCGGGCTTCCCCATTGCGGTTCGTACCGGCACAGCTGACGAAGAGTCCCCAAATAAATCAATCAAAAGCTGCGGTGGATTGCCGGACAGCGAAGCGGCATAATTCTTAACTCCGTTTACGTCCAGCACCACGCGCACCACGCCGTTGTGATTTTGTGCCACGCGCACCGCCAGCAGCAGGCCGTCGTCAACGTGGATATTCGCGCGTGTCACTTCCGGCGTCAGCTGCGCCGAATGCAAATCAAAAAAGATGCGCTCGGGATTCGCAATGCGCCCCGAAGTGTATTGCACGCTGTCTTCGAGATCGATCGTTACCCGCGTGGCGTCGCCGTTGGAAGCCGCGCGAATCCGCTGCACCTGCGGGATCCCGCGTGATCCCTTGCCGCTGACGGATTTGCCGCCGGAGTGTGCTGGCGCCTCCGCGCGCGGTTCCTCAATACTTGACCATGCCGTCTTTGCATTGGAAGCCGCGTTGTTCGCGTCGGGCGGTACGTCGCCGTTTTGCAGCAGCGCCAATTCCGCCAGCGCTTCTTGCGCTTCGCGTTTTCTCGGCGAACGCGGATAGCGTTTCAGGAAATCTTCATAAGTTTTCTTCGCCAGCCCCGAATCCCCCAAATGCTCGCGCTGCAGCTTCGCCGTTCGCAGAATCGCATCCTGGCAATACTTGCTCGTCGGATATTCGCGCACCAGGAATTGGTAAGTGTCCACGGCCGACTGGTAGTAAGCGCGTCCAAAACGGTCGCCCATCTCGGTGTAAAGTTCCGCAACGGCCAGCAGGGAATCAGGGACTTCCGGAGCCCGCGGCGTAATCATGGCGACGCGGCGATAAACCAAAACCACTTGTTTGTAATCTGCGAGTGTGCGTTTTTCGGCGGGTTTGCTGTTCAGCGCCGCGCGCTGCTCTTCCGCGCGCGCAAATTGCGCTGTCGCCGACTGGCGCTTCAGCGACGCGGTGGCGGCGGCTTCCGCATTCGTTTTTGCCGGTGCCGCAGAAACAAAAAACAGCGCAGCGCTCAGCGCCGCAAAAACCGGCGAAAGACGGGCGAAGCTCATCCGCAATGTTTTTTCCGCCCCAAACATCAACCCGCATCCCCCAAACGTCATGACCGAAAAACCGCCATGCACTTCAGACTTCAGAAAAAAACAAACCTAGAAAAAACAAACGCCAAAAAATTCAAACTTCCGAGGCGCCAATTTCTCGCCCCGGAAAACCAAAAAAGCTGCCAACTGCGTGCAGCTCTTTCTATTCGTTGGTGAATACGATGCGGCCTTCTGGCGTGACGTCTTTGTGGATCGCGTGGGAACCGACGTAAGCGCCAGCAAGACGTCCTGAGCCTGGCCGGAAGTAGGCGTTCTGTACTTTCTGCACATAGTTCCGCGTCTCTCGGAACGCGGGGACGCCGTGAACTTTGTCCACAGCGCCCTCACCCGCATTGTACGCCGCCAGGGCCAGGTCAAGGTTGCCATTGTATCGTTCTAGCAACCACTTCAAATGTTTAACCCCGGCGTCGATATTTTGTTGCGGGTCGAACACGTCATAGGCTCCGTATCGTTGTGCCGTCGTGGGAATCAACTGCATCAATCCGCCGGCGCCCTTGTGCGACCACGCCTTGGGATTCCAGTTCGATTCCGTTTCGATCACCGCGCGGACCAGTGCAGGATCCACGCGATGGCGGTCCGCCGCTTCTCGTACGATTTTTTCGACGCCGTCGCGGCCCATGTCCAGGGCCAGACGGCTGCGTCCCGTAAAAGAAGTTTCGGAGGGCAAGTAGATGCTGGTGCGCGGCTTCGCGGCAGAGAGCTTCGGTGATGGCGGTTCGGCGTTCACGAAAAATTGCCGTCCGTCATCATTCAGGACCTTGGCGATCTGCGCGTTCGCACCATTCGCGAAAAACGATGCGAAGAAAATCGCGCAAAAAGCCAGCGTGGTCCTAATTAGCCTTGCCGTGTTTGCCGTGCGTCTCGTCATTCCATTAGCCCGGTCGACTGTTACCCCGGTTGTGCCGGGGTTCTGCCTTGGGGAAGGCGACAACAATCTTGGAACCTACTACACAGCAGACAGTTTTCAACATTGGCGTTTTATCGTCAATGTTCCTTCCGTACTAGGCCCCCATCCGAGCGGTCTACCCAAAGGGAGGTCGCCTGGCGGTGGCTCATCTTGCTACGTGCTCCTGGGACAAGGAGTCGGCCGCTTGATAGCCGCACCCGTAAATGTCTCCCGTAAGACACGGTTCTGGCGCAACCCCATTATAACAAGGGCTCTAGTAGGGAGGGGATGCTCAATAGGGCACTTTTTAGGCCAGCTGTGTCTTTGGCGCCAGCCTCTGCAAGGTCAGGCCTTCCCCCCCCTGAACCGCCTAGCTGTTTGGCCAGCGCCTGTATCAGCTTGCCAGCATGGACTTTAGCGGTCAGGTCCTTGGTGACGCCGGCGATCAGGGCTACTTTTCCGTTTTCCGGCATGCCCAGAGCAACCACTCCGGAACCCAGCTTCTGCCGCAGGCTGTCCACAAGTTGCCTAAGTCCTTCGCGATCAACATTTTGCACCTCTGCGGCAATAAGTTTAATCCCTTTAACAACTTGCACGCGGCCTGCGAGGTCATCGATTTGGCTGAGCGCCCCTTTGCGTTTCATGTCCTCAAGCTGCTTGTGGGCAGATTTTAGCTGGCTTTCGTAAAAGTCAATTAGCCGCTCGCCGAAGGTCGCTAGGGTCTCGGCCCGTTCTTCCTCAATGCGAACCTTGCTACGGAACCCTGAAGCGAGCGCAGCTAGCTTCTGGTAGTGCTCTACTGCGCCAATGCCGGTGACGGCTTCGATGCGGCGAACGCCCGCGGCCACGGATTCTTCGCTAACGATTTTGAGCACGCCGATATCGCCGACGCGCTGGACGTGGGTGCCGCCGCAAAGTTCCTTGGAGTAGAAGCCGCGAGTGGCACGAGGATCGGGGATGGTCACCACGCGGACGTTGTGTTCAGGATACTTGTCGCCGAAAAATGCGAGCGCGCCGGAAGCCAGAGCCTCTTCGAGCGAAGTCACGTTCGTCTCGATTTCCGTGTTCAGGCGAATCTCGTCGTTCACCTGTTGCTCGATGTCGCGCAGCTCTTCCGCATCCACGTGCGCGAAATGCGAAAAGTCAAAGCGCAGCCGGTCGGGAGCATTCAGCGAGCCGGACTGTTTTACGTGCGTGCCCAGAATATTGCGCAGCGCCGCATTCACCAGGTGCGTTCCGGTGTGATTGCGAACGATGCGCGCGCGGCGGTCGGCATCGGCCACGACCGCAACGCGATCGCCGACGCGCAGCGTGTCCTTCGCCACAACTTTGTGTGCGACGAGTCCCGCGACGGGATAAAATGCGCCCGTTACTTCCGCGAGCAGTTGCGATTCCGAATTGTCGTAGAACGCGCCCGTGTCCGCCACCTGCCCGCCGGACTCGGCATAAATCGCCGTGCGGTCGAGGACAATTTCGCCGCTTTCGCCCGGCTTCAGCTCGTTGACCGCTGCATTTTTCGTAATGATCGCTTCAATCCGAGAATCCTTCGCCGTCGTCCCATGATAGAAGTCCGGCTCCGTCGTGAAGCGGTCCGCAATCTTTGCATACGCCGGATTCGCCGCCTCCTTCGCCCCGCCTTTCCACGACGCGCGGCCCCTTTGCTTCTGCAAATCCATTGCGTTGTCAAAGCCAGCCCAGTCGACATCGATGCCTTCGAGGCGTGCAGCTTCTTCTATGACATCTCTTCGAAGACCAAACGTGTCGTATAAACGAAAGGCTTGTTCGCCTGGCAGCGTCACTTGCTTGATTATCAGTCCTCCTCCGGACGGTCGGCTGACCTTCTCTTTATTCAAAGGCGCTGCAAATTCTTTAAACTTTTCAAGGCCTACTGTCATCGTTCGCCGAAAACGTTTGGTTTCAGCCGTCAAAGCCTGGCGCACTTGGCGAATGCCCTCACGGATTTCGGGATAAGCGTTCCCCATCAACTCAACAACTTTTTCGGCCATCTTGGGCAGGAAATCGTCCGGAATATTCTCAGGTAACCCAACGTTCAGAAGTGCCCGATTTACTATCTTGCGCAACACGTAGCCGCGCCCTTCGTTAGAGGGAGCCACGCCGTCGGCAATCAGAAACGTCGCGGCGCGGGAATGGTCAGCAATAATTTTTCGCGAAGTCTCCTCATCAGCATCGGTCATATCGTGGTGTAAAAGGTTGGCGGCCTCTGACATAAGTGGCTGGAAGAGATCGGTATCGTAGTTGGAGATTTTTCCCTGCAGAACTGCGGCGATGCGTTCAAGGCCCATGCCTGTGTCCACACAAGGCTTCGGAAGTGGTGTGAAGATGCCGTCGCTACCGCGATTAAACTGCATGAAGACGAGATTCCAGATCTCAACGTAGCGGCCGCAATCGCAGGGGAATTTGCAATCCGCGTGGCCTTCGTCGGAAGCGGCAGGGCCCATGTCGTAATGAATCTCGCTGCACGGTCCGCACGGGCCTGTATCACCCATGGCCCAGAAATTCTCGTCGAAACCGGGGATGGGGACTATGCGGTCCTCAGCGACACCCTGACCCAACCAGGCACCATGCGCCTCCTCGTCGACTCCCAGAATCGCGCCGTCGGGAAGTTGAACGCCTCCGAAAACTGTGACGTACAGTTTGCCCTTTGCAATGTCAAACCAATCTGCAGAGGTAACAAGTTCCCATGCGAACGCGACTGCATCCTCTTTGAAATAATCGCCGAACGAAAAATTGCCGAGCATCTCGAAAAACGTGTGATGGCGCTTGGTGAAGCCGACATTTTCCAGGTCGTTGTGCTTGCCGCCGGCGCGCACGCATTTTTGGGCGGAGGTGGCTTTGTTGTAGTCGCGTTTTTCGAGGCCCAGGAAAACGTCCTTGAACTGGTTCATCCCCGCGTTGGTAAAGAGCAGCGTGGGATCGCCATGCGGCACCAGCGACGAGCTGCGCACCCGGCGATGACGTTTGGACTCAAAGAAGCGCAGGAAGGCTTCGCGGATTTCGTTGCCGCTCCAAGACTTTTCCCTTGTGCCTGCGCGCGTCACGTCTGGCTCAACACCGAAGAAATTTTCATGGTAGAAGTATCGCAGAGACCCGCACGAGCGGCAATCTAGCCTCCTCGCAGGTTCCCTTTGAGGCGACTGCACCCCCCCACCCCCGGCATGAAATTGCATGAATATCAAAGGAAAGGACTTACAAAAAAAGTATTCGTAATTGATTCATTCTAAAGGGCGCGATTTTGGTTGTTTTGGAATAGCAAAGGCCGACACGGCCGCCCGGAAAAAGAAAAAGCGGGAGGAGGCTCCCGCTGTTATACGTAGTAATCTACAAAGCAGAGTATACCACAAAGTAAGAAGAAGTCAAATGAAAAATGAATAGTGGGACAGGTTGAATTCTGACCCCTATTGTCACGATTAAGAAAATTCAAACTGTTCCCCTGCCGAAAAGCGAAGCCGGATTCATGGACCAGCAGAGAAAGTTACTCCGTCTCGACTTCGGGTAATTCTTCCCTTGTTAGCGCCTTCAATTCGCGGCGCACGACGTCGGCGGAGAAGCCAGCGCGGAGCAGGCTGCCGTACAGGGAAGCCATTTTCTTTTCATCAATCTTTTTCCTGGTGTCGGGGCCTCGATACGACCGAAGCTTGCGCTCGATGCGCTGGCGGACCATGGCGGCTTCGTCGGAAGTCTGGGCGACTTCTTCGAGGGCCGAGGAGATGTGGCGGTCGGGGATGCCGCGCGCGCGGAGGTCGCGGGCGACGCGGTATTTTCCTTGCTTGCGGGATTCGGTGCGCTGCCGGGCGAATTGTTTGGCGTACCGCGCGTCGTCGATCATGCCGCTTTCTTTCAGGCGCGCCATCACTACTTGCACCAGCAGCTTGTTGTCGCTGCGGCGCTCCAGCTTTTGCTTCATTTCGTGGATGGAATGCGCACGGCGCATCAACGCGCGCACGGCGACGTCGTACAACTCAGCTTCGGTCTCCAGTTGGCGAAGCCTACTGAACATAGAGGAAGGATAGAAGAGAAAGTGGCGAGTGGCTAGTGGCGAGTGGCGAGAAGTGAAGAGATAAGGGCGAAGACAGACCAGTAGCGAGTAGCGATCTAGCCGGTAGAAGAGGTTCAAGAGTTGAAAGTTTAAAAGTTCAACGGGAAAGAAAGAAGGCAAAGACAACGCAGAGGTACCGGAGGACGCTGAAAATGTAGAAATCTAAAAAGGTGGCAACTTCTGTTGGTCGTCGCTTCTTAGGGTTTCATCCAGAAGCCGATTGCCATCATCACACCGAGACCAAGCGTAACAACCGCGACGTCCAGGACGCGGAGCTTTTTCGGCCAGACGTAGCTGGGCTTCCAATTCTTAAGGATGCCTAACCGAATAGCCGAGAGCAGAATACTGTATTTGCCAAGTATGGATGAAAATGATTCCAA
>Ga0209472_1000775_pt1 | contig 18713 bp, 18 predicted proteins | sample GraSoiAngelo_130_FD_185887 | JGI IMG/M metagenome (GOLD analysis project Ga0209472, IMG submission 185887) | Grasslands soil microbial communities from the Angelo Coastal Reserve, California, USA - 14_0929_02_20cm (SPAdes) (version 2) | ecosystem: Environmental > Terrestrial > Soil > Grasslands ...
GCTGACCCGTTACTACGCGCCGAAGAACTTCAACTTCTGGTACTTCTTCGGGTCGCTCGCCCTTGTGGTGCTGGTCATGCAGCTTCTGACCGGCATCTTCCTCACCATGTTCTACAAGCCCGGCGAGCTCACCTCGTTCGACTCGGTCGAGTACATCATGCGTGAGGTGGACTTCGGCTGGCTCATCCGCTACCTGCATTCCACCGGCGCCTCCGCGTTCTTCATCGTCGTCTACCTGCACATGTTCCGGGCGTTCCTGTACGGCTCGTACCGCGCGCCGCGCGAGCTCCTGTGGCTGATCGGCATGCTGGTGTACCTGGCGCTCATGGCCGAGGCCTTCATGGGTTACGTGCTGCCCTGGGGCAACATGTCGTTCTGGGGCGCGCAGGTGATCGTGAACCTGTTCGGCACCATCCCCGGAATCGGCACCCCACTGGTGGAATGGATCCGCGGCGACTACGGCATTGCCGATGCGACGCTGACCCGCTTCTTTGCGCTGCATGTGGTGGCGCTGCCGCTCGCGCTGCTGCTGCTGGTGATGCTGCACCTGGTGGCGCTGCACCGCACCGGCTCGAACAACCCCGATGGCATCGAGATCAAGGAGAAGGTGGGCGCTGACGGCATGCCGCTCGACGGCATTCCGTTCCACCCCTACTACACGGTCAAGGACGTGGTCGGCGTCGGGGTGTTCCTGCTGCTGTTCGCGCTGGTGGTGTTCTTCAAACCGACTCTCGGCGGCCTGTTCCTCGAGGCGCCGAACTTCGAGCCCGCCAATCCCCTGTCCACACCCGAGCACATCGCGCCGGTGTGGTACTTCACGCCTTACTACGCGATGCTGCGCGCGGTGCCGGATCAGCGCATGGGGGCGCTGCTCATGCTCCTGGCGGTGGTGTTGTTCCTGTTCCTGCCCTGGCTCGACCGCTCGCCGGTGAAGTCCATGCGCTATCGCGGCTGGATCTCGCGCACGGCGCTGGCGTTGTTCGCGCTGTCGTTCGTGGCGCTCGGGTACCTTGGCCTGCAGCCGGCGGAAGGCCTGTATGTGGTGCTGGCGCGCATTTTCGCGGCCATCTACTTCGCGTTCTTCCTGCTCATGCCGTTCTACAGCCGCATCGACCCGGTGAAGCCCGTGCCCGACCGAGTGGTCTTCCATGCGCACTGAAGCCGGGCGCGGCAGGGGCGGATTCCTGGCCGCGGCACTGCTGGCAGCGGCGGCTGCACACGGCGCGCGGGCGGCCGAGGGGGCGTCCGGCGGCGCGGAGGCGACGGCCGGGTTCGGCGCCGACTGGCAGAGCTGGCACGCCGCCAACGACGTATCCGACATGGCCTCGGTGCAGCGCGGCGCGCGCAACTTCGTCAGCTACTGCCTCGGGTGCCACTCGCTCAAGTACGAGCGCTGGTCGCGCCTGGCGCAGGACCTGGGTGTTCCGCCGCGGCTGCTGGAGCAGGACCTGCTGCCGCCCGGAGACAAACCCGCGCAGTACATCCTCACCAGCATGCCGGCGGCGGATTCGCAGGCCTGGTTCGGCAAGACCCCGCCGGACCTGAGTCTGATGGCGCGGGCCCGCGGTCAGGACTACCTCTACCAGTTCCTGAGGACCTTCTACGTGGATCCCGCGAGTCAGACGGGCGCCAACAACCTGCGGCTGCCGGCCACCGCCATGCCGCACGTGCTCTCGGAGCTCGAGGGACTCAAACGCGCCGTATACCGGCAAGCGGCCGGCAGCGCGCCAGCGGGGCAGGTCACCCACCAGCAGGTGTTCGACCACTTCGAGCAGATCGCCCCCGGACGCCTGAGCGCCGCGGAGTACGACGGCTTCGTACGCGATACGGTGAACTTCCTCGACTACGTCAGCGAACCGACGCAGACGGCGCGCCGCGCACTGGGCGTGTGGGTAGTGCTGTTTCTGCTGGTGTTCACCTGGCTCGCCTGGCTGGTGAAGCGCGAGTACTGGAAGGATGTGCACTGACCGTGGCGCCTGGGCGCCGGCGGCACCGGGCGCTTGCAACGGACGGGTCGCTGGAGCGGAATTTGTCGAGCAGACGATCCATCATGACACTGTTTTCCGCGCCCAATGACCCGTGGAGTCATCGCACGCGCATCGTGCTGGCCGAAAAAGGCATCAGCATCGATATCGTGAGCGTCGAAGCCGGGCGCTTTCCGGAGGATCTGCTCGATCTCAACCCCTACCACAGCGTGCCCACGCTGGTGGACCGGGATCTGGTGCTGTACGACTCGCGCGTCATCATCGAATACCTCGACGAGCGCTTCCCGCATCCGCCCCTGATGCCGGTCGATCCGGTGACCCGCGCGCAGTTCCGGCTGGCGCTGTACCGCATCGAGCGCGACTGGTACACGCTCGCGCGCCAGATCGATCAGGAGCCGGACAAGAAACAGAGCGTCAAGCTGAAGAAGATCCTGCGCGATACGATTCTGCAGAGCACCGATCTGTTCAAGGTGAAGCCGTACTTTCTGTCCGACGAGTTCTCGCTGGTCGATGCCACCATTGCGCCGGTGCTGTGGCGGCTGCCTCACTATGAGATCGACCTGCCGCCACAGGCCCAGCCGATCGAGAAGTATGCGCAGCTGGTGTTCTCGCGCCCGGCGTTCCGCGAGGGCCTGTCGGAGCGCGAGCAGGAGATGCGCCTGTGAGCGCCACGAATAACAAGGTGTTGCCCAAGCGCCCCTACCTGCTGCGCGCCATGCATCAATGGATCACGGAGTGCGGCAACACCCCGCACGTGATCGTCGATGCGGGGCGGGAGGGCGCGGAGGTGCCGCGTGCCTATGTCAAGGACGGCAAGATCGTGCTGAATCTGAGCGAGGGCGCCACCCAGCGCCTGCGCCTCGGCAACGAGGCGGTGGAGTTCGAGGCGCGCTTCGCCGGCGTGATCCACCACGTCCGCTTTCCGGTGACTGCGGTGCTCGGCATCTACGCGCGCGAGACCGGCGAGGGGATGGTGTTCTCCGAGCAGGACCTGGGGCCCGAGCCACCGACGCGGCCGACGAGCGCGGAGGAGGGCGGTGCGCGCCGCCCGCGGCTGAAGGTGGTCAAGTAACGCGCGCCTGCAAGCCGGGTTCTGTCGAGGGCAATCATTCCTCTGGGGTCCCCGTCACCGTGGACCTCTAGCGGCCTACCCGGAAGCGCGCGCGGATCAGCGCTGCGCCCGCCCGGTAAGGGGCGGAAGCGGCTTCCCTATTTGGCCTTGCTCCAGGTGGGGTTTACCGTGCCGTCGCGTGTTGCCACCGACGCGGTGCGCTCTTACCGCACCGTTTCACCCTTGCCGGTCCCGTGAGGGACTTGGGCGGTCTGCTCTCTGTTGCACTTTCCGTGGGCTCGCGCCCCCCAGGCGTTACCTGGCACCCGATCCGCCGGAGCCCGGACTTTCCTCCACCCGCGCCATTGCTGGCGAAGGCAGCGATTGCCCGGCCGACTCTCGCGGATCACGATACGGGCGCCCGTAAGGAAGTCAAATGGGGCTGCCCGCGCAGGTCGGGCGCGGGCAGTGGGTGCCACCGCCGCAGCGTCCGGTACCCGGAAACGCAATGGCTCGAACTAAGCTCGGTTGCGCGGAGTTTGGAACTCTAGGACTCCAGGTCCTCATCAATGCCCTTCTCAGAACCCTTCGCCGCATCTTTCTGTGCCGGTGATTCTTCGGCTTGCTGTTGTCGCAACTTCAACCAGTCTTCCCTTCCCTTCGACCGAAGCTCCTCAGGCGTCGGCGACGCCCCCTGTGGACGCAGTTTCAGCCACTCTTCCTGGCCTCGCTTTTTCGTTTCATCAACCTCGGAGCGAGTGGTGGACGACTGCTCCTGAGCACACTCGCGGTGCTTTTCGGCTTCACGCAGCGCAGCAACGTCGGCCAGGTCTTGCGGTCGTCCTGCGGAAATTTTCGCAGCCAGCAGATCCTCGCGCGAGATAAACGGGGCAGTGAGGTCGTCGTCGATTGCGACGTCCACTCGCCTCTGCCACGCCCCGTCAAAATCAACACCGCTGATGCTTGGAAATATATCCACCATCACCGGCGGCGTGCCCATGCGGAAAAAACTACCCGCCTCCGTAAAGTCTTGTGGGCTCAGCCCTTGGAGCGGAGCTCCAAACTGCGCCAATGCCGCGTATACCGCCCTGGAATTTGCGGCGTCTGCGCTGATCAGGACGTCAAGATCCTTGGTTGCCCGCGGCTGGGCATGAAATGAGACGGCATACCCGCCGACGATCAGATACTTAACGCGCTGGGCGTTGAAGGCGGACAAGAGTTCTTTGAAGTCTCGGAACATCCAGAGCCTGTCCCTTTATTGCATAGGTGGCAACAGTGATGTCCATCACCGCGCGAATCCGCTCGCCCGGCGGCAGGCGATGCCACGCCCGGTATGCAGCGGCGTTCATCGACTCCACGCTATCGTACCGCGTGATGCGCTTATCCATTCAAGAGAACTTAGCACGATCTGAGCGTGCCCGGCCGGCTCTCGCCGGTCACGATACGGGCGCGCGCGCCGAAGTCAAATGCCCTTGCGCGGCACCGGATCGGCCCCCACGACACCGAACCCATGAGCCTGCGCAGCCAGCCCCAGGGCGGCGTCATGAGTAGCCATGAGTGGATCGATGCCCATCGCATCTCTCCAAAGCAGTGCGGATGCGAGATGAATCGCATCCAGAGTCCCCAGTTCCGTTGGCATGGGTTGCGCGGCGCGATCGAGAATGATGGCGTCGACCTCGACAAGCTCGAGCGAATCGATGAGCGCCAGGATCGTCGAGCGGCGTCGCGCGACCTCAGTATCGGGAAGCTGAGCGCGTAGCCTCGCTCGATCGAGCGTGCGCAGGCTCTCGGTCGCAAGCAGCGCGCTCGATACGCCGCGGTCAATCCGCCTCCACTGCGGCAGCGCGTAAAGGCGACGCGCAGCAACACGGATGAGTCGACATAGGCAATCATCGATGGCTCTGGCGCTCTTCAATCAGCAAGCCGACGATATCCAGGTCGAGGCGCGCCGGCTTCGGTAGCGGGATCTTGTTGGGCGCTGGCGTGCCGGATGCGGGCTTGCGGATGCGCAGGGCTGTGCGTTCCCGGATCGGAACGATATGCGCGATCGCAGTATTGCGATCCAGGACGGCGAGAGTCTCACCGCGCTGAACGGTGCGAAGAAACTCGCTCAGACGGGCCTTGAGTTCCGCAATTCGCACCTGCTTCATGACTATATATGACCATAACTAGTCACACATAGCAATGCGAAACCTGGCGACAAAATAACGCGGCCGCGCCGCCACCACGATCAGCGATCCTCGCGAAGCCCGCGGGCGCCTGGCTCAACCGCTGGGAGGCGATGCGCCTGCCGCCGACGCCCCGGACGGCTCATCGCCGGCCTCCCGCCATTGCGTATCCCAGCTCTCGATCTCGTAACGGTCGGTCAGCGGGAACCCCGGCGGACGCTCGTGCTCGAGGCGCTTGTCGAACTCGTACCGGGTCGCATAGCGCGGCTCGGTTGCCGACAACGATCCGGCGGTGAGACTGCCCAGGATCAGCAGAGTGCCGCTGCGCGGAGCATCGTAGTCGACGACGACAAAGCGGCGTCGCGCGTACACGGCGGCCTGGATCTCGAGGTCGCCGCGCCCGGTCACATCGGGTCGGGCGATCTCGATGTCCTTGGCGCAGAGCAGGCCCAGGTAATCGCCGGCCTCCGCTGTCCGGCGCGGGTCGTGCGCGTAGATCAGGCTACCTTCGATGACTATGCGCTCCGGCGAATAAACCAACACCTTGCCGCTGACGGTACCGTGCACGGCCAGGGCGGCGTTGCGCCCACCGAGGATGTAAGCCGGTGTACTCATGAGCTCCCTGTGCTCGGGACCGGCGACACCGAGCTCACGCCACCCGTAGCTGCCGTCGGGGTAGAAGGTGATGCGCGTGTCATGCCCGAACGATCGGCCCGGCGCGCCGCCCCCCGTCCCGGAGTCGGGTAGTGAGAACGTCCCGGGCAACGGGATGCGTCCCGCCCGCGTTGCCAGGCCGCCGCGGAAGATCTCGTCCTTCTGCCTGTAGCCCTCCGCGGTTCCGAGCGTGAATCCGGCTCCCGCGGTGGTGACCAGACTCAGGAATCGCGGCGCCACGGCCCGGTCGTAGCCGACCTCAATCGGGGAATTGCTGTGGAAGCGGCCCACGATCTCGTCATCGTGGAACTGCACTTCCGGGTCCGGCCGGTCGACGAGCTGCGCAAAGTGGGAAAACGCCAGGCGCTTCATCTGGAGCTGCGTGCGCAGGCGTCGGCCGTTCTCTTCGGTGGTGATCTCGACGGTCATGCGCTCGAGGTCCATGCTGTCGGCCGCAGGCTGTCTCTCCAGCAAGGCGACGTATTGCCGGCCCTCATGCATCAACGAGAGCCGCGCTTGCCTGAGATTTACGTCGCGCAGCTTCTCCGCCGCCTGCATGACCCAGCGGGTGAGGACGGATCGCTGGACCGCCGGTATGTCGATACCGGCCGGCTGCGCCACCGGTGCCACCGGCGCGACCCGCGCGACCGGCGCGACCGGCGTGACGGGCGTAACGGGCGTAACCGGCGCGACCGGCGTGACCGGTGCGACCGATGCCGGGGCTTCGCTGTCGCTGGGCGCAGTGGTGCTCAGGACAGGCGCTTCCCCGGACGGGGAATCGCGCCCGGACGGGGCGTCACCGGGGCTGGCCTCACTCGGCGTGACCGCCGCAGGCAGCGCAGGCGGCGCCACTGTTCGCGGCTGCGAGCCTACGGCACGGGATCGACTCGGCGCCGCGGCAGAGAGCAACTCTTCACGCGAGTCGGTAGTCGGTGCGGCGGGCGCTTCAACCGGTCCGGCCCGGTCGTGCTCATCCTCGGGCCCGCGGTCCTGCGACTCGACGTACACTCGAAGCTCGGGCGCCGAGCTCGGCTTCATCGATTCGACGCTCGCCACGCCGATCGTCAGCAAGAGCAGCAGATGCACGCCGGCTGAGGCGGCACCGGCCCAGACGATGCGCCGATTGGGCGACTCCGCCGCCAGGCCCATCTGGAACGCATCCACGGCGTCCGGAGCGGCAGGATTTTCGAGCCCTGACGTAGGCACCCTCTTGCCCCGCGTTGCTCGACAGCTGAAGGGGCTATTCTCGTTGGACGGCCTGCTTTTCGAAATACCCGTCAGCAGCGCCGTGCCCCAGGGCAGCGAGACGCCGGCCGGCAAATACCCCGGGCGGCGTGGTCAAGCTGACGCATCGGGCAGAGTTTCCCGGATCCCCAGCGGGGCCTGGAGCCGAGCGATGGGCTGCTGCCGAATGGAGCGGGGAAGTTTTCCCCATGTGAAACGCCCGCGGGAACCACGTAAGCTTGACTTCGGTCAACCGAGCGAGCGCCAAGTCGCTGCGTGCTCAGGGAGGCATTGTGCGGACACTCAAGACACTCATGACTGCGGTTGGATTGGCCGCATCGGCGGCATGCGTTGCGGGGCCGTTCTGTGTGCTCGTGACGGGCCTCGGACAGGACTGCAAGTACTACGACGAGGGAAGCTGCGCGCAGGCGGCCATGGAGCGGCACGGCGCGTGCGTCGACAGATCGACCGGACTCGCAACCGGGTTCAACCGGGGTGCTCGTTACTGCCTCGTGGGGGCAGGCGAGAACCGCTGCGAGTACTACGACGCCGCCTCGTGCGCGAAAGTGGCGCAGGACCATGGAGGCACCTGCGTCCAGCGTCCCCGCTCGGGAACCTGAGCCGTAATACGGCCGGCTGACGAAGCGGTCAGAGCCGGCTGACGATCCCGGCTAGGGCATCTCCTCGCCCTCCGGCAACGCAGTCGCGTCGCGGGCGGGGAGAGCGATGCGTGCGGCGAGCGCGTAGGCCGTCGCACGGCTGGCCCCGGTCAGCTGCGCGGCGATCGCCGCGACCCTGCCCGGCGGCAGCTCCTTCGCGAGCAGCTCCACGGCACGTCGCAGGAGCTGCCCGTCGACGGGGCCCGTGGCCGCGGCGGCGCCATGCACCACGATGGTGATCTCGCCGCGCTGGAAGTTCTCCTCCACCTGTGCCCGCGCGAGCAGCTCTTGCAGCGTGCCGCGGTAGACGGTCTCGTGCGCCTTGGTGAGCTCGCGCGCCACCGCCGCCGGGCGCTCCACGCCGAACTCCGCCGCCATATCGGCGAGCGTCCTCACGATGCGGTGAGGCGCTTCGAAGAACACCAGCGTGCGCGGCTCATGCGCGAGAGCGGCGAGCGCCGCACGCCGCTCGCGCTCGCGCGACGGCAGGAAGCCCTCGAAGCAGAAGCGCTCGGTCGGCAGCCCCGCGACCGCGAGCGCGCTGGTGATCGCCGAGGGCCCCGGAATCGCGTGCACCTCGAAGCCCGCGCGCGCGGCGCGCTGCACCAGCTCCAGTCCCGGATCGGACAGGAGCGGGGTGCCCGCATCGCTGACCAGCGCGATGGTTTCACCGGCCGCGAGCCGGGCGAGGAGCTGCGGGGTGCGCTGCGACTCGTTGTGCTCGTGCAGCGACACCAGGGGCTTGGCGATACCGAGGGCGCTGAGCAGCACGCGCGTGTGACGCGTGTCCTCGGCGGCAATCACGTCGGCGCTGAGCAACGCCTCGCGCGCCCGCGCGCTCAGGTCCGCGAGGTTGCCGATCGGCGTGGCGATGACCTGCAGCCGCCCGTTGCTCCTGCCCACTATAATCCCCGCCTCATGCCGCTTAGGGTTTGCGGCCCACCGCATCGTGCGCGCCAACGACAGGCCCTTCAACAGATGCCCGTACGCCCGATCATCCGCTTCCTGCTCCTGGCAGCGGCCGCGCTGGCACTGAGCGCCTGTGCGAGTCTCACCGAGCGCGCGGGGCTCCCGCCATCCCTCGAGCGTGCCGAGGCGCTCGAGCGTGCCGGCGATGCCGCGGGCGCGGCGCGCGTGTACGAGGAACTCGCGGGGGAGAACAGCGGCGCGGAGCGCAACGCCCTCCTGTTGCGCGCCGCGCGCGGCTACCTCGCCGCCCACCATGCCGAGGACGCGGCGCGCGTGCTGGCGCTGCCCGAAGGTCCGCTGTCCGCGGAGCAGAGCACCGAGCGCGCGCTCTCCAACGCGGAGCTCGCCATCGAGCGCGGCCAGGGGCGGGAAGCGTGGCAGCAGCTCGCCGCGATCGCCGAACCGCGCAGCGCTGCGCAGGCGGCGCGCTATCACGAGCTGCAGGCGCGCGCGGCGCTCGCGGCCGGCCGCCCCCCAGGCGGGCCCGCCGGCGCAGCACCGGAGGAGGTCGGGCCGCACATCGCGCTGCTGCTGCCGATCACCGGCCGCGCGGCAGCTGCCGCCGTGAGCGTGCGCTATGGTTTCATGACGGCGTATTACCAGACCCCGACGGCCGAGCGACCGCGGGTGCGCGTCTACGACACCGGCACGCACAGCGTGGCGGATGCGCTGGCGCAGGCGAGCCAACAGGGGGCCGACTTCATCGTCGGCCCGCTGACCCGCGAGGAGGTGGCCGCCGCCGCGGCGTTCTCCGCGCCCCGGGCGCCGCTCCTGGCGCTCAACTTCCTGCCGGCGGAACAGCCGGCGCCGGCGCAGTTCTATCAGTACGCGCTGTCGCCCGAGGATGAGGCGCGCCTCGCGGCGCGGCGCATCCTGGACGATCATCACCGCCGCGGGGTGGCGCTGGTGCCGGCGGGGGACTGGGGCGAGCGGGTGCTGGCCGCCTTCAAACAGGAGCTGCAGGCCGGCGGGGGCGAGCTGCTCGGCGCCGCGGTCATCGATGCGTCGCGCACCGACTACACCGGCTCGATCACCGAGGTGCTGCGCATCAGTGACAGCACGGCGCGCTACCGGCGCCTGGAGTCCGCACTCGGCATCAAGCTGCAGTTCGAGCCACGGCGCCGCGCCGACATCGAATTCATCTTCGCTGCGGCACAGTCCAACACCGAGCGGCTGCTGCGGCCGCAGCTGCGCTTTCATTACGCCGGCGACATTCCCACCTACGCGACCTCGGACGCCTTTGAGCCGGACGTGCGCGCCAACGAGGAGCTCGATGGCCTGATGTTTCCGGACATGCCGTGGATGCTGGGAGGGGATCTGGCGGATGCGGTGCACGCCGCCACCCGCGAGGCGTGGCCCAGCGGCGGCCCGCAGCGCGGCCGGCTGTTCGCCTTCGGCTTCGATGCGTTCCGCCTGGCGCAGGCGCTGCGCCAGCGCGGCGCTCCGGGCGACGTCAGCCTCGCGGGCCTGACCGGCCGCCTGAGCGTCGATCCCGAGCGGCGCGTGCGCCGCGAGATGGACTGGGCGCAGTTGCACAACGGCGAGCTGCGGCTGCTGCCGGCGCCGGGGCCGTGATTTCGAGATCCGGCCGATGCTCACCGCTCGACAGCAAAGCGGACGACGCGCCGAGGAGCTGGCCGCCGAATTCCTGCGCGCGCGCGGCTTCGAGATCCTGCAGCGCAACTACCTGCGCCGGCTCGGCGAGCTCGACTTAGTCGTGCGCGGCGCCGGCGTGTTGGTGATCGCCGAGGTGCGCACCCGTGCGAGCAGCGCCTACGGCGGCGCGGCGGCGAGCGTCGACCGGCGCAAACAGCAGCGCATCACACGCGCCGCGAGAGCGCTCCTGCAGCAGCGTGCGGAGCTGGCGCAGCTGCCGGTGCGCTTCGACGTCATCGTGGTGGGGGACCCGCACGGCGCCGCGCCGCGCATCGAGTGGATCCAGCATGCGTTCGAGGCCTGAAGCGCCGCACCGCCGAAGCTTTCTGCGCACCACTGTGTAAAGTTCGTTGGGCAAGCCGCTGATTGTTAACACTGAATGCGCTTCGCGACTTTGCGACACTGTGGTTCCTGACATAAGTGCTTCCACATAAGTCTTTGTGAATGCGACGAATTTCTCACTATTTTGAATTGACATAGTTCGCCCCCGATTCCATAGTGGCGCCCAGTGGGAGAAAGTGGGGGGAAATGGGCGGCTCTCGCCCTGACGGGTCATGTTTCGCGGCGCAACGAAGATCACCCTGGATGACAAGGGGCGGATGGTCATGCCCAACCGCTACCGCGAGCAGATCAGCGAACTCGCCCAGGGAAAGCTGGTCGTCACCGTCGACAAGGATCAGTGCCTCCTCATCTATCCGCTGCCCGAATGGGAAGTGACCGAACGCAAGCTGATGAGCCTGCCGACGCTGAACGCGACCGCGCGCCGGCTGCAGCGGCTGATGGTCGGCTATGCGACGGATCTGCCTCTTGACGGGCACGGGAGGCTCCTGCTGCCACCCGAGCTGCGCGAGTTCGCGAAGCTCGGGCGCCATGGAATGCTGATCGGTCAGGGCAATCGGTTCGAGCTGTGGGATGAGGCGCGCTGGAACGAGCGGCGCGACCTGTGGCTGAACACCGAGGCCGCCCCGGGCGATCTGCCTTCCGAGCTCGAGTCACTGTCGCTGTAAGGGTTTCGACTGGTTGGCGCAGCCCGTGGCAAGCGCACTCAAGGGGGCGGGGCCGTTCCGCTTCGCAGGTGGATGAGCACACACCGGTGCTCGCCGCCGAGGCGCTCGCAGGGCTCGCCGTGGAAGCGGGCGGTTACTATGTCGATGCGACGTTCGGGCGTGGCGGTCATACGTCACTACTCCTCCAGGCCCTGGGTCGAGAAGGCCGCGTGCTCGCGCTCGACCGCGATCCGCAGGCCATCGCGGCCGGCCGGCAGCGTTTTGCCGACGAAATGCGGCTTACGCTCGTGCACGCGTCGTTTGCCGACCTCGGCACGCTCGTGCCGGCACACGCGCACGATCGTGCTTGCCGCGGTGTGCTCTTCGACCTCGGCGTGTCCTCGCCGCAGCTCGATGATCCGCAGCGCGGGTTCAGCTTCCGCGCTGACGGCCCGCTCGACATGCGCATGGACCCGACGCGCGGCGAACCCGTTTCTGCGTGGCTCGCTCGTGCGAGCCTTGACGAGATGCGCCAGGTGATCGCCACCTTCGGAGAGGAGCGTTTCGCGCGGCGCGTGGCGCAGGCCATCGTCGCGGCGCGGCGCGCTCATGCGCTCACCCGCACCGGCGAGCTCGCCGCCCTCATCGGGGCCGCCGTGCGCACGCGCGAGCCCGGTAAGCATCCGGCGACCCGCACGTTCCAGGCGCTGCGCATGTTCATCAACGACGAGCTCGGGCAGCTCGAGCGTGGCCTCGCCGGCGCGCTCGGGGCCCTCGCCCCCGGCGGGCGGCTCGCGGTCATCAGCTTCCACTCCCTCGAGGATCGAGTGGTCAAGCGCTTCATGCAGCGCGAGTCACAGATCGACCCGGCCCTGAAGGACCTGCCCCTCGTGCCCCCCGGCGCGCAGCCGCGCCTGAAGCTCATCGGCCGCAAGAGCCGACCGGCATCGGCGGAGCTGCAGAGGAACCCCCGCGCCCGCAGCGCGCTGCTGCGCGTGGCGGAGCGACTCGCGTGAACGCGCGTGCGGCGCTCATTATTGCCGTGCCGCTGCTGTGGCTGGCGGCGCTCGGCTCGGCGGCCAGCGCCATCTACTGCAAGCACCGCGCACGGCAGATGTTCGTGGAGCTGGAGGCTCTGAACGCGCGCCGCGACAACCTGGAAATCGAATGGGGCCAGCTGCAGCTCGAGCAGAGCGCCTGGTCCACGCATGCCTTCGTCGAGCGCGTCGCGAGCGCGAAGCTGCGCATGGCGATGCCGCCCCCGAAGCAGATCGAGATCGTCGCCCCATGAAGAGCCGCAGCGCACGCGACGCAGCGCCTGCCTCGTTCCGCTGGCGCTCGCTCCTGTTGCAGGGGCTGCTGGCGATCAGCGCGCTGGCGCTCGCCTGGCGCGCGGTGAATCTGCAACTCGTCGATCACGGCTTTCTCGCCCGCGAGGGCGATGCGCGTTTCTCGCGCGTGCTGGAGATCGCCGCGCACCGCGGCACCATCACCGACCGCTACGGCGAGCCGCTCGCGGTCAGCACGCCCGTGGACTCGGTGTGGGTGAATCCGCGCGAGCTGGCGCTCGCCACCGAGCAAATTCCGCGACTCGCCGCCGCGCTGAAGCTCGACCGCCAGGAGCTCGCGCGCCGGGTCACCAGCAATCTCGAGCGCGAGTTCCTGTACCTCGCGCGCCACCGCCAGCCCGCGGAAGCCGAGCAGATCAAGGCGCTCGGGATCCCGGGCGTGTACACCTCGCGCGAGTACCGCCGCTATTACCCCACCGGCGAGGTGACCGGGCACCTGCTCGGGTTCACCAACGTCGATGATGCCGGGCAGGAGGGCCTGGAGCTCGCCTTCGATCACTGGCTCGCCGGCGAGGATGGCGCGAAGCGTGTCATCCAGGACCGCTACGGACGCATCGTCCAGAACGTGGAGAGCATCAAGCCGGCGCGTCCGGGGCGCGACCTGGTGCTGTCGATCGACCTGCGCATCCAGTACCTTGCGTACCGTGAGCTCAAGGCGGCGATCCGCGACCAGCGCGCGCGCGCGGGCTCCGCGGTGGTGCTCGACGTCACCAGCGGCGAGGTGCTCGCGATGGTGAACCAGCCGGCCTACAACCCCAACGACCGCGACCAGATCCAGAGCGGCGTCTATCGCAACCGCGCGGCCACCGATATCTTCGAGCCCGGCTCATCCATCAAGCCGTTCTTCGTGGCCGCGGGGCTCGCCTCGGGCAAATACGACAACCGCAGCCTCATCGACACCTCGCCGGGCTTCTTCAAGGTCGGCGTGAAGATCTTCGAGGACGAGCACAACTACGGCGCGATCGACATCGCCACCGTGCTCGCCAAGAGCTCCAACGTCGGCATGGCGCACATCGCCCTCACGCTGCCGCCGGAGGAGATCTGGAGCACGCTGAACCATCTGGGTTTCGGCCAGGTCAGCACCAGCGGCTATCCGGGGGAGTCGGCGGGCCTCTTGCCCGTCTACTCGCAGTGGCGTCCCATCGGCATCGTCACCATGTCCCATGGCTACGGGCTCTCGGTCACGCCGCTGCAGCTGGCGCACGCCTACGCAACCATCGGCGCGTTCGGCATCGCCCGCCCGGTATCCTTCCTGCGCGTCGAGGGAGCGGCGCCCGGCGAGCGGGCGCTCGGGTCCCAGGTGTGCCGCGAGCTGGTCGGCATGCTCGAGTCGGTGGTGGCCGCGGAAGGCACCGGCAAGCTCGCGGCCATCCCGGGCTACCGCGTATCGGGCAAGACCGGCACCGCGTGGAAAGCCACCGCCGGCGGCTATTCGACCGATCGCTACATGGCGGTGTTCGGCGGGGTGGCTCCGGCGAGCGAGCCACGCCTCGCCGCGGTGGTGGTCATCGACGAGCCGGGCGCGGGACTTCACATGGGCGGACAGGTCGCAGCTCCCGTGTTCTCCAGGGTGATCGGCGGGACGCTGCGCTTGCTCGCCGTGGCGCCCGACCAGCCCGTCAAGGCGCCCGAGGAACTGCCGGCCAGCCCCGCCCTCGATACGCGCACGGCGGCGCTGCCATGAGCGAAGGCACGCACACGGGCACGGTGACGACGCGCTCGCTTGCGCAGCTCACCGCCGGCTTTGCCGCCGCGCCCGCGCAGGTGCTGGTGAGCGATGTGACGCTCGACAGCCGCGCCGTGCTTCCCGGCGCGCTGTTTCTCGCCTGCCGGGGACGCACCCACCACGGGCTCGAATTCGCCGCCGAGGCCGTGGCGCGCGGCGCACGCGCCGTGCTCTACGAGCGCGACGGCGAGACCGGGGAGGCGGCCCCGCAACTGCCCGCCGGCACGTTCGTCGCCGCGGTGCCGAAGCTTGGCGAGCGCGCCGGCCTCATCGCGGACCGCTTCTTCGGCGCGCCCTCACAGCAGCTCACGGTCGCGGGCATCACCGGCACCAACGGCAAGACCACCTGTGCGTGGCTGCTGGCGCAGGCGCTGCAGCATTGCCGCCGCCGGTGCGCGTATATCGGCACGCTCGGCGTAGGCATGCCCGCACAGCTCACTCCCACGCTGCACACCACTTCGGATGCGGTGAGCATTCACCGCCAGCTCGCAGCGCTGCGCTCCCTCGGCGCCGAATGCGTGAGCATGGAGGTGTCCTCGCACGCCCTCGACCAGGGGCGCGTCAACGGCGTGCGCTTCAACACCGCCGCCTTCACCAACCTGACCCGCGATCATCTCGACTATCACGGCACCATGGAGGCCTATGGCGCGGCCAAGGCGCGCCTCCTCGCCTTACCCGGGCTCGCCCACCGGGTCATCAATGTCGATGATCCGTTCGGGGCGCGTTTGGCCGAGGAGGGCTCCACGGCCAGCCTCACCGTCACCACGCGCGCCTCCGCGGCGCTGCCGCGCGGTGTGCAGTTCGTGCGCGCCGCGCGCGTCACACCCGATCCGGGCGGACTTCTCATCGAGGTGCAGTCGAGCTTCGGGGGCGCGCAGCTGCCGCTGCGCCTGATGGGCGAGTTCAACGTCGACAACGCGCTCACGGTGCTGGCGGTGCTGCTCGCCTGGAACATCCCGCTCGACGAGGCGGCGCGCGCGCTGTCGGCGAGCCGGGCGGCGAGCGGGCGCATGGAGATGTTCGGCGGGCGCGGGCGCACGCCGCTCGCCATCGTGGACTACGCGCATACCCCCGATGCGCTCGCCAACGCGCTGCGCGCGGCGCGCCTGCACTGCCGCGGACAGCTGCGGGTGGTGTTCGGCTGTGGCGGCGAGCGCGACGCCGGCAAGCGCCCGCTCATGGGCAAGGTCGCGGCCGAGCTCGCCGACGACCTCATCGTGACCGACGACAACCCGCGCGGCGAAGACGCGGCGCGGATCGTCGCGGACATCGTCGCCGGTGTGCCGCAGCGCGCGCCGCTCGTGATCGAGCACGACCGCGGGCTCGCCATCCGCATGGCCCTGCAGCGCTCGGGCCCCGAGGACGTGGTGCTGATCGCCGGCAAGGGGCACGAGGAGTATCAGATCCACGGCGGCGTGCGGCGCGCGTTCCGCGACCAGGCGGTGGTCAGCGCCGAGCTCGCGAGGCTGCCGGCATGAAACGCACGCTGGCGGAGTTTGCGCGCGCCTGCGGCGGCCGGCTGTCCGGGGCCGACGCCGCGTACACCGACGTGGTGAGCGACTCGCGCACGCTCACCGCCCAACAGCTGTTCATAGCGCTCAAGGGGCCGAGGTTCGACGGCCACGACTTCCTCGGCGCGGCGCTCGCCCTTGGGGCCGCCGGCGCGCTGGTCGATGCCGAGCGGCCGGTGAAGCTGGCGCAGATCATCGTGCCCGATACCCAGGCGGCGCTCGAGCGCGCCGCGCGGGCCTGGCGCGCGCATTTTCGCGGCCCACTGGTGGGCGTGGCGGGCAGCAACGGCAAGACCACCGCCAAGGAAATGACGGCCGCGATCCTCGGGGAGGCCGGCAGCTGTCTGGCCACCCGCGGCAATCTCAACAACCACATCGGCGTGCCGCTGACGCTGCTGCGCCTCACGCCCGCGCATCGCTTTGCGGTGGTGGAAATGGGCGCCAATCGCTCCGGCGAAGTCGCCGCCCTGGTCGCCATCGCGCGCCCCACCATCGGCATGATCACCAATGCCGGAGCCGAGCACCTCGAGGGCTTCGGCAGCCTCGAAGCGGTGGCGCGCGCCGAGGGCGAAATGGTCGCAGCCCTCACCGCCGAGGCCACCGCCGTCATCAATGCGGACGACGAGTTCGCGGGCCTGTGGCGCGCGCTCACCCCGGCGCGCGTGGTCAGCTTCGGGGTGCGCGAGCCGGCGGACTTCAGCGCGAGCGAGCTGCACACCGCGGTGGGCTCCGCGGGGTTCCGCACCCACTTCCGGCTCACCGCCCCCTCCGGCAGCGCCGCGATTCAACTCGCGGTGGGCGGCGCCCACAACGTCGCCAACGCGCTCGCCGCCGCCGCCGCCGCGGCCAGCGCCGGCGCCAGCCTCGAGCACATCGCGGCGGGTCTGGCCGCGGTGCGCGCGGTTCCCGGGCGGCTGCAGTTCAAGCAGGGCGCGAGCGGCGCCTGGCTCATCGACGACTCCTACAACGCCAATCCCAGCTCGGTGCGGGCCGCCATCGAGGTGCTCGGCTCGCTCGCGGGCCGCAGGTGGCTGGTGCTGGGCGACATGGCGGAGCTCGGCGAGTTCGCGGAAAGTGCGCACAGCGAGATCGGCGAATTCGCGCGCGCACACGGCGTCGAGCGCCTGTATGCAACCGGTGCGCTCGCGGCGCGCGCGGTCGACAGCTTCGGTGCGGGCGCGCACTGGTTTGCCGACGCCGCCGCGCTCACCGCCGCGCTCAGCGCGGAGCTCGGCCGGGCGGGGCCGCAGGTGCGCCTCCTCATCAAGGGCTCGCGCATGAACCGCCTGGAGCGCGTGGTGGATGCGCTCACCGCCGACCCCTCTGCCACGGGCGGACATTGAATGCTCTACTGGATCACACAGCAGCTCCCCGCCCGCATCCCGGGTGCGCATGTGTTCGCGTACCTGACGTTCCGGGCGATCCTCGCCACCGCCTCGGCGCTCGGCCTGTCGCTGCTCGTCGGTCCGTCGCTGATCAGGCACCTGGTGCGCGGTCAGATCGGGCAGGTGGTGCGCGACGACGGCCCGCCCACTCACCTGCTGAAGGCCGGCACCCCGACCATGGGTGGCACGCTGATCCTCGTGACTACGCTCGCCAGCACGCTGTTGTGGGCCGAGCTGTCGAATCGCCTCGTCTGGACGGTGCTCGGCGTCACCTTCGCCTTCGGCCTCATCGGCTTCTACGACGACTACCTGAAGCTCATGGTGCGCAACCCCAGGGGCCTGGTGCCGCGCTGGAAGTATTTCTGGCAATCGGTGGCCGGGCTCGCCACCGCCGCGACGCTCTACTACACCGCCACCGAGCCGGCGGAGACCACGCTGTTTCTGCCGTTCTTCAAGACCTTTCACGCGCCGCTCTCGGCCTTCGGCTTCATCGTGCTCTCCTATCTGATGATCGTCGGCATGAGCAACGCCGTGAATCTCACCGACGGGCTCGACGGGCTGGCGATCATGCCGGCGGCGCTGGTGAGCTCGGCGCTCGGGATCTTCGCCTACGCCAGCGGCAATGCGGTGTTCGCCCACTACCTGCAGATTCCCGACATCCGCGGCGCGGGCGAGCTGTTGATCTTCTGTGCTTCGCTCGCGGGGGCGGGCCTCGGGTTCCTGTGGTTCAACTCCTATCCGGCCCAGGTGTTCATGGGGGACGTCGGGGCGCTGGCGATCGGAGCGGCCATCGGGGTGCTGGCGGTGATCGTGCGCCAGGAGCTGGTCGTGCTGGTGATGAGCGGGGTGTTCGTGCTCGAGACCGCTTCCGTGATCCTGCAGGTCGCCTCCTTCAAGCTCACCGGCAAGCGCATCTTCAGGATGGCGCCCATCCACCACCACTTCGAGCTCAAGGGCTGGCCGGAGCCGAAGGTGATCGTGCGTTTCTGGATCATCTCGCTGCTGCTGGTGCTCGCAGGTCTTGCGACGCTGAAACTGCGATGAGCGCCGACACCACCAACGCACCGTACGCCGTGATCGTGGGCTTGGGCGCCACCGGGCTGTCGTGCGCGCGGCATCTGCGGCTGCGCGGCTGGCGCCTCGCGGTGACCGATACACGCACGGCGCCCCCGCAGCTTCCCGCCCTGCGCGCGCTCGATGCGCTCATCACGGTGCGCAGCGGCGGGCTCGATGCGGCCCTCCTCGAGGGCGCGGTGTGCGTGGTCGCATCCCCCGGGGTGTCGCTCGCCGAGCCGTTCTTCGCCGAGGCGCGCCGGCGCGGGCTCACGATCGTGGGCGACATCGAGCTGTTCGCGCGCGCGGTCGATGCACCGGTGGTCGGCATCACCGG
>Ga0209472_1000779_pt1 | contig 18646 bp, 16 predicted proteins | sample GraSoiAngelo_130_FD_185887 | JGI IMG/M metagenome (GOLD analysis project Ga0209472, IMG submission 185887) | Grasslands soil microbial communities from the Angelo Coastal Reserve, California, USA - 14_0929_02_20cm (SPAdes) (version 2) | ecosystem: Environmental > Terrestrial > Soil > Grasslands ...
TTCGGAGAAATCTGGCAGCGCCACCCAGCTCAGAGCCATCACAACCACTTGCATGGCTATAGTGTTGAAACTGCCAGCATAGTTCAGGGCGCTCACGCTCCCGCTCGGCAGCCACGTCGCGAACGTCTGATCGATAAAGCTGTTGGCCACTCCGATCATCGCCGCGCCAAGAAGACTGAATTGAGCGGCCAGGCTGTGTCTTACATGCACGTTGCTCCCGCATCCGACCGACCCTCCGCGGGAAGCATTCCAGGCAGGAACAACGAGAATGACAGCTTGCACGGCTGCGCCAGCCACCAAGGACCAGGCCAGAATATCGATGCTGGGCTTCGATGCGCTCCAGATCATCGCGAGGGAAACGGCCGTGCCAAGCGCCGGAGAGAGGCCTACGGCCCAATAGCGTTTGCGCGCCAGGAGTTCGGCGGAACAGACGGCGTAAAACCCGGTTAAAACCACTAGCGCCGAGGCCCAGCGCAGCATCCTGGCCGTCAATGTCGATCGGTAGGGATCGAAGGCTGCGCCCACGAGATGAGCCAAGGGCGAGGCGAAAAGCGCAATCAGAAGCGTCACCAAAAGCGAAACTGCGGTAAAAATGGCAAGCGCGCTTCGAAAGACGGTTGCCCGGGCTTCTTCGCCTTCCTCTGAGGCTTTTGCCAGAGCGGGTACGAGGGCTCCGGCTGTCGTACTGCTAACTAATGCCCCAATCAAATTCGGCAACAGAATCGCCAACGCATAGGCGTCCATCTCAGGCGTGGTGCCAAAGAGCCGCCCAACGACCACCGCCTTGACCATTGAGAGCGTATACGCGAACAGAGATGCCGCGCCGTAAACAAAGGTGTGACGCAGCAAGCCTCCCCCTTGTTTTGGTGAGCCTGGTTGCGCTTCATCCGCTGGCGTATTTGAGATGCAGCTAGTTGCCATTTCACTTTCATCCGGCGAGATTTGACGTAATACAACGGCGTAATTTGACTACGATCTGCCCATTCTCTGTCGAGCCCTACGCTTCGGTGCGCTTTCCGAACAAGTATCGCTTCAGCAGGTTCAAACGCCTCAATAGATGAGGCTGAGTTTTGGCGTATCGCGCCGCTTCCCCTAGGAAAGCAGCCGTAATTGCTGCGAACAAGCCGATTATCGTGCCTGCGATCACGATCACAGCACGCTTGGGTTTTGATTTCCATTCGGGAGGTACGGCAGGATCAAGAACCTGGATAACGGCCGCACTCTTTGCCTCATCAATTTTGGCGATTTCCAACTGCTTTGCCAGTAGTTCGAAGATGGTTTCGAAATACTTGACGTCACGCAACCGGCGTACGTACTCAAGCCCTGCTGAGGGAATCTTGCCTGTGGGCAGTTGGAGTTCCCCGACTGGTCCTCTTACATCCCTTTGTAGAGCACCGAGGTGAGCTTTTAGGGCTTGCAGTTCGTCTTCTGCGCGAATCAGCTCAGGATTCTGTGGTGTCGCAAACGTCTTCATTGCTTGGATCTGTACTTCTTTCGCGGCGATCTGGCCGCGTGCTATCGAGACTGAGGAAATAAGCGCTTTTGCCTGCTCATCTAACTGAATTAAGCCAGTGGTTTCTTGTGTCTTCCGCATGTCCTGTTCGGCCCGCGCGAGATCATCGCTTGCCGAACGCAGTTGCTGTTCGAAGAATAGCCTGCGCTGCGCTGCCTCGGTCACCGCCAGCGTTTGGTTCAATTTGTAGAGCTCGTTCACGTACGCATTCGCGATATCAGCGGCACGTTTCGGGTCACGGTCCTGAACTGAAATTGAAATCACGCCGTTCTTGCCCGAATCGATATCGGTCACGTCCTCTAAACGTTTGCGAGCATCCATCATCCGCTTGACCTTGTATACGTTCATCAGATTGAACTTCTGAATCAGAGCGTCACTCAGCGTGCGGCTCTGCAGCATGGCTACATAGAGGTCGTTCGGATTTCGGATGCCGAGGTCCTTGCCGGCCAGTCCGGCAAGCGATCCAAGCGACGATCCCATCTGTCCGAGCATCGCACCAGTGACGGATTGAGTTTGCTGCGGAGGCAAGATCTTGGTGTTTGCAGTATAAGTTTTCGGGAGCAAAAGCGAATAAGCCAGTGATACGGCTGCGCAAAGGAAGGTCAGCGAAACGATCATCCATTTGCGCTTAGCCAATACAATCAGCAAATCCAGAAAGTGAGCGTCACCATTGGTTGGAGCGTCAGTGATTGTTAACTCCACCTGCGACAACTCAGGCCCAGCAGTCTCGGTCTGTATAGAAGGCTTGCTCAACTCCAGTTACTCCTGCGTTCCTGAATCCACGTCTCTTAGTGCCTCATCTACGCTCAGTACGGCTGCGCCTGAAGCGAGTTCTGAGAAGGTCTGCGACCCGTGGCGGTCTCTGAGGGGCGGCAGCCAGCTGCACTCTAATCATAAGTGGTACTAGAAATTCGATAAGATTTTCACCGCACTTTCTTGGAGACGAAAACGACCTCACCTGCCATTTACGTGGCCCTCTTCGTTTGACCTCTCACGGCAAGGCAATGATATGGCGAAAGATATCCCGAGCCGCGAACATAATATTACATTTAATAAGCAGCAGGCACAAAGGCTGAATCCTTGCACGCTTCCGAGGTGGATATTCGTACCTGCTGCGACTTTGGCCGGGGCGGACTCTATCTGCTTGAAATTAGTGGATAACTAGCTGCTTGTGGAAGCACGACGATTCCTTGGGCGGATGCCACGGCGAGCTTGGGGCCAATCATGGGCCTTGCCTAGAATGTTTACCAGGCAGCCCCTACGATTCGTCACGCATCTCTTGTCTCAAGGTCAGTTGACCAATTTAAGCATTTGGAACAAATATTGGTTGTTCTTTCTTCTGCAATGTATCAGAATTTTCGGGCCAACCAGCTTAGCATTCCGGTTTGGTGTGTTCCGTTAACAAGATGAAATCATATCTTCTGGTTTTTGCAGCCAGTCTGGTTGTATCGACCGCCCTGACCTGGGTCGTCCGTGAGGTGTCGAAGCGATTCGGCATTCTCCCAGAGCCGGACTCGCATCACATTCACCGCCAGCCCATCTCTCGGCTCGGCGGCGTCGCCATTTTCTTAACTTTTTGTTGCTCACTGTTTTTACTCTATCTGGGTTCGCGCTTTGGCTTCCTCCCAAGTCCGGCAGGAAGAGACCCGTTGAAGATTCTTTTGCCGGCGGTTCTGCTTTTTGCTACGGGCCTATTTGATGATCTTAGAGCTTTGCGGGCGAGAACCAAGCTGCTAGTTCAGATTTGCGGGGCCCTGTGGCTATGTTGGAACGGATTATGCTTTCCCGAGTTTGATTTGCAAATTTCGGGAATTTCCTTTGGCCATGTTCTCAGTATAGGTATGACGGTGTGCTGGGTCGTCTGGGTGTGCAATGGAATTAATTTCATCGATGGGCTGGACGGACTTGCCGCAGGCACATCAGTGCTCCTCACGGTGCCCATATTTGTTGTGGCCCTCTTGACGGGCAAAGTCATTGTTGCCATGGCAGCAATAGCCCTTGCCGGTGCGGTGCTCGGCTTTCTTAGTTTCAACTACAATCCAGCGACGATCTTTCTTGGCGATTCAGGTAGTCTCTTTCTAGGTTTTGTTCTGAGCGGTCTGGTTCTTGCCGAAGCCAAGAACGGCGGCGCTAGCCTTAGAAGTTTGGTCATTCCTCTGATCGCCTTCGCACTTCCGCTCACGGACACGGTGCTAACCTTTTTGCGGCGGATCCTTAGCGGTCGCGCGCTGTTTGACCCGGATCGCAAGCATATTCACCACAAGCTACTGGACATGGGCTTGAGTCACCGGCAAGCGGTAGGGATTCTTTACGGCGTGTCAGCCTCCAGCGTTGGGTTGAGCTTGTTGTTCCTGTCGCCTCGCTTTGGGCGTGGGTCAGTAGCCGTGGGCGGCGTAAGTCTCCTGATTGCATTTCTAGGGATACAGCGACTTGGTTATAACGAATTCCGAGAGATATCGGATATTGGGAAAACCTTACAGCGTCACGCGCGAGCTTTTGTTTTCAATGCGACCGTCTGGAAGACCGTGGCAAGGTTGAGCACTGTCCGCAATCCGATGCAACTAACCGAGCTGCTGGAGACCTGCTTACGCCCGGGGTTCTGTGGTTTCGAGCTGGCCTTGAGTTCCCGATTCAGCAAAACGAAGCTTCGCGGAATCCCCAAGAGCTGCATGATCCGGCGTTTCTGGGGGCCAACCAATCTCCGAACGGCGAGGCTCAGCATTGACCTCGCCACGCGCAATTCCGGTCCCATCGGTAGTCTCCGCGTCTATCCTGATTGGAACGTTCCATTGCCCGTTGATGTTGAGATTCTCATGGAGGAAATAGGCGGGGGCTTGAGTCTTGCCTTGGCGCGAATCCTCCAATCTGCTTCGGGAGAACTGACAAAGATTCCCGCGTTCGAGAGGGCAGATTCAACAGAAATCGATAAGAGTCGTGATACGGTAGGCCCCGCCGCCGTAGCTGGTAACTGATCTGTCCGCTCCTGCCTAACAAAAAGCGAATATACGCACGGTTGTAGCCGTTCAAAATGGGTGCCAACCCGTTTCCGCGTGGTACATCTGAACTCACATCTGAACCCTTTCTAGACTCACGGTTGCGTGGGAGCAACCGTGGGAACAGTAGGGGTTTCTGCCTGCTCTAAGTGCTTCAAAATGTTACAAAGTGTTCCTTTGCCTGTCTCATAAGTCATTGATATACAATGGCTTATCTACGTTGCCAAGGTTCAGGTGTCGGTTCGATTCCGATAGGCCGCTCCATAAAATCAAACACTTACAGACTCTCCTTTCTCAGCGCGGGCCCGACGCCGTCATCATCACCACTTCAAACGACCGGCACCTGGAGATTCTGCGCGAGTGCGCCAAGCGGCACATTCATTATTCCGTCGAGAAGCCCATGGCGACGAACGCGGCCGACGCCCGCGAGATGGAGAGGTTGGCCAAGGAGGCTGGAATCAAGCTCATGGTGAACTACTGGAACGCGTGGGTGGCCCCGAGCCACGAGCTTTTTCATCGCGTGAAAGACGGACAGCTTGGCGATGTTCAGAAAATCATCGTCCAATACGGGCACGCGGGTCCCAAGGAGATTGGCGTGTCGGAGTACTTTGCAAATTGGCTTTACGATCCGGTCAAAAATGGCGGCGGCGCGATCATGGATTTCGGATGCTACGGGGCAGAGTGGGCTCTGTGGTTGAAGGGCCGGCCCAAAGGCGTGCAAGGGATCGCGCAAAAGTTGAAGGTTTCACAACACAACCAAGTGGATGACGACGCAACGATTCTTCTTGATTACCCGGACGCCACTGTAATTGTTGAGGCTTCCTGGGACTGGCCGTACAGCATGGGGCAGGTGCAGGTCTTTGGCCCAAAGGGGAGCTTGCTTGCAACGCGGAACACCTTGTTCTCCCGGTCCACGGCAGATCGCGGGAAATCAGGATTAGAGGGCGAGCCGGTTGCCCTCAACGCACTGCAGGGAGCCACGAGCAATCCCCTTGCGTACTTCGTGGACTGCATCCGTCACGATAAAGCAATCGAAGAGCCGCTGTCGGCTCAATTGAACGTGCAGGTGCTGGACATTTTGGATGCAGCGCGCGAGTCTGTGCGAACGGGCCGCAGGCAGGAGCTAAAGTGAGACGTGGCGGTTTTGTCAGGCAAGCTTGACGGATTGAAGTAGTTACCGGACTCAGCGAGAATCTCCTGTCGAGTTTTCCTCAGCCGTGCGAAATTCCCGTGAAATACTTGTCCGACTACCGTTAGAATCAAGTCGTCGCCTTCCTCCAAATGAAAAAAATCACTATCGCTGTCGGCAGTAAGCGTGGCCCCAAGCTCAGCGCGGTTACGGAAGCCCTCCAGTCATTCTCTGCAACGCTAGCTCACGATGCTGAATTCGAGGTCGTCGGCGTGGAAGTGGAAAGCGGAGTCAGCCATACGCCTACGTCGCGCGGTGAATTGATGCGCGGCGCCCGCCAGCGCGCGGAAGCTCTGCAGGAAATCGCGCTCCAGCGTGAGGTTGCCTGGCAGTACTTCGTCGGCCTGGAAGGTGGGGTCGATGTTGTGAAGGAAGGCGAGTCAACGGACGAGATGCCGCGTCATCCCGGAATGCGGCAGAATGGGCAGCGCCGCGTCTTTCTCGAGAGCTGGGCGTATGTTTCCGATGGCGCGCGAGGCTATTACGGCCGCTCCGGCAGTATTGAGCTCCCTGAAGCTTTGGCTCACGATGTTCTCGAAAATAGCGTGGAGCTTGCCGTAGCGATCGACCGATTTGCCGGTACCGTTGGGATTCGCGACGCGCAGGGCGCCTGGGGCGTGCTCTCCAACAATTTCATCAGCCGGCAGGAAGCATTTCGCGTTGCCGTGATTGCCGCGTTTGCGCCGTTCTATAATTCAAGGATGTATCGCATCCAAGCCGCCGGCGCATCAAATTCTTTAGGGTAAATTTGTGGCCGATATCGGATAATCGCGTCAAAGAACGAACTTCTTTGCTGAACACTGATTATTGAAAACGGATAACTGGTCTTAAGGGAGCGACTGTGGACATCGTGAAAGGTAATATGGGCTGGATCGAAGTCGTCGTCGGCCCGATGTTTTCCGGCAAAAGCGAAGAGCTGATCCGCCGCCTGCGCCGCGCGGAGATAGCGCGCCAGCGCGTGCAGATCTTTAAGCCGGCCATCGACGCGCGTTACACCGCCAACGAAATCGTGTCCCATTCCGGCCTCGGCATTCCATCTGACAACGTCTTGAAAGCCGCCGACATCATGGAAAAACTGTCGCCGCGCACCGAAGTCATCGGCATCGACGAAGCACAGTTCCTTGGCGACGAAGTTGTCGACGTTTGTACCAAACTTGCCAATCTCGGCAAGCGTGTTATCGTCGCCGGCCTTGACACCGATTACCGTGGCCGCCCGTTCGAACCAATGCCGCGCCTTCTCGCGATCGCTGAAGAAATCACCAAGCTCCTTGCGATTTGCGTCCGCTGCGGCAATCCCGCGGTTCACACGCAGCGCCTGGTTGAAAGCGAAGAGCTAATCGTTGTCGGCGCAATGGGTGCCTACGAAGCTCGCTGCCGCCGCTGCTTCGAGCCGAACCCTGCCCTCGCGCAGGAGAAGAAGGACGGCCCCCAGCTCATTGCTCGCAACCGCGCCGCCTCTGCCGGCGTCAGTTGATTCCTTCACCGCACACGGGTCATTGCCTTTCCGTGGACATTCATCACCGTCATTTCTTGAGATAGCCGTCGCATTCCGTCAAACTGGCTCGGCAGAAATCCTCTTGAATCGAGCTAGCTCGCGCCCATGATCATCGAATCCAAAGCACCAACCCGTGTGGACTTCGCCGGCGGAACGCTGGACATCTGGCCGCTCTATTTATTTCACCCGAGCGCGGTCACCGTGAACGCCGCGATTTCACTTTATGCCTCCTGCGTCATAGAGACCAATGATCCCGACGATAGCCGTATCAAGCTGGTCTCTCGCGACATCAAACGGGAAGAAAGTTTTGCTTCCTTTGCGGCTCTCGTAAAAGCCAAGCGCTATCGCCTCCCGCTCCTCGCGGAAATCACCAAGTTTTTCCATCCGCAGGGCGGCTTTACACTGACCACTGATTCGGAAGCTCCCGCCGGCGCGGGTATCGGCGGCTCCAGCGCCATGGCCGTAGCCATTTGCGCCGCCCTTGACCGCTTTACCGGGGCAGGGAAGAGCAAGGTCGACTGGATCCACATCAGCCGCGATGCCGAAGCCATTGTCATCAATGTTCCCACTGGAACGCAGGACCACTATCCTCCAGCGTTTGGCGGCGCCGCTGCCATCGAACTCCCGCCCGGCGGCGAACATCGCGTTGAATTGCGCGTCAATCTCGACGAGCTTGAGCGCCGCGTGATGGTCGCTTACACCGGCAAGCCGCGCCAGCATGGCATCAACAACTGGGAAGTCTTCAAGGCGCATATCGGGGGCAAGCGCTCGGTGCAAAACAGCCTCGAGCGCATTTCTGAAGTGGCCCAGGAAATGCGCGTAGCCATGGAAAAACCCGATTGGCAGGAGGCTGGCCGCCTCATGCGCGAGGAATGGTCCTTCCGCAAACGAAACTTGCCTACCATCTCGACGAAAACCATCGACCGCGTCATCGATAATGCCCGCCGCAACGGCGCGCTGGCAGGCAAAGTCTGCGGGGCGGGCGGTGGCGGGTGTGTTGTCCTTTTGATCGAGCCAGCCGCTCGCGACCGCGTGGAAAACGCCATTCGTGAAGCTGGGGCCAAAGTGCTGCCCATGACCATCGACCGTCAGGGCGTTCAAGTGGTTTCCCGCTAGAAACTTGGCCCAAATCCCCGTCCGGTCGTACAGTTTGGCCCCAATCGAGGACAGGTAAGGGAGAAACGTCTCCTCCGCACCGAGGCACCTGTTCACCGGCTTCCCGGCATCGTAGAATAGGGTAAGTGGGCCCGCCCGGTCTGGGTCCGCCGTGCATATGAGCTGGCTTGCTTTATCCCTGACGCTTCTCCTTTTCGCTGACGCGGATGTTCCGCGCGTCAACAGTCTTCGTCCGCCCGCGAACCCGTCTCCCAGCTTTCCCGCGGACGATGAGATTCCCCTCTTTCCAAACGGCGGCGCAACTCTTGATAACACGCAGTCTGGCAGCCAATCTCAGTCGAAAGCCACGCCTCCTGCGAAGAACTCCAACGCGACACTCCAGGAAAGTTCAAAGCTCTCTCTTATCCGCTATGTCTCTGGCGAATTTGCCAAAGCCGTCAAGCCGCTGCCGGCGGGCAAGGACGGTTTCCACGTCATCGTGGGCAAGCCACTGGAGCCGGAGATGCTCGACCGCGCTGTTGCCACGCATGGCCCGGCCGTGAATACCGGCGATGACGTGCAGATCACCAGGCTGGAGTTCCGCGACCATCAGATTATTGTCGATGTGAACGGCGGTGGCCGCGGCAAGAGGCACTGGCGGGATCATATCCAAATCGGCATGGGTGGCGGTTATCCGACCATGCAGCCGACCTCAACGCAGGATCAGGGCCCGCCGGGGATGCAGCCCGGCATGGGCAGCACGATTTTCCTGGAATTCAACAAGCCGGTTCCAGACCTGACGCCGGATGAATTGAAGCAGCTCCTGACGCCGTTTCTCAATTTTTCCAAGGAGCGTTCTGCGGCCGTGCAGTGGTTTGATACGCTGCCACCGGAAATGAAGAAGGCCATCCAGGATCGCAGGCCCGTCGTGGGCATGGACCGCGAAGAACTGATTGCCGCCATCGGCAAGCCCGACCACAAAGTGCGCGAGCGCGATTCCGACGGCAATGATATCGAGGACTGGATTTACGGCCAGCCTCCCTCGAAAACCGTCTTCGTCCGCTTCCAGGGCGATCGCGTCACTTCAATTAAGCAATTCCCCCAATGACAGAATCAGCCGCACCAGTTACGGCGGCAGCTACGCCATCATTCAGAATTTTGTTACACCGTTTTGCTGTCCCCATGCTTTGGTTCTTTATTGGGGTCACGTTTCTCATCGGACTGACCCCTTATAGGCTCTTGCCGGATGTCTTTCTCTTTGCTTGCGCATTTGTCTGGTTCAAGAAACCGCAACTCCGCCGGGCTCGGGTCCTGTGCTTGGTTCTAACAGGCTTTCTCTTGATGGAGCTTCTTCTTCCCTTCGACGTTAGCATTCTCTACTGGCCAGGTCGCCCGCGCATCGTCCGTCTTGTGATGGGACTCCCCACGGCAAAAACTGCTGAGCGCGCCAGGCGCGGTGAAGTTGCGCTCGGGGGCTGCATCGTTTCAGGAAATGAACCACGCTGGATTTTGATCTGGTAACTCAGCAGTTTTGCGGATGGGCGTGTCATCAGTGAAGTCTATGATTTGAACTCTGACTAACACTTCCATTCATTCCCGCGGTTCCATGGCAGGTGGCCACTCCAAGACGGCAATTCTTCCATCCGGCTGTCGTTCTAACGTGGGAGCGTACAGTCCAAGCTGCTGCCTCCTCCACCACGTTCCTTGTGAACGTTTTTCCGCTGGCGTGGTGAACCAATATCGCCAAATCACGGCGCGTACCTGCCGCGGCGGACTGTCCGGAAACGGATTCCCGGCAAAAAGCAGCAGCACGTCCGCATCTCCACGCAGCAAACTCTCCTCCGTCCGCACCACGATCGGCTCCTGCCGCCACGTACTCAGCGATGCAAACCACAAATTCCAATCGAACCGTGGCTGATACGGCGCGTAAATCCCCGGCGCCTTGCTCGGGTCTTGTGGCTTGAAACGGAACGGATAGATAAGCCAAGTTTGTCCATCATCGGAACCCTGGAACTCGATTTCATAGCGTCCGCGCGTCATCACGGCGAACAACCCATAGCGGTTCGCGATGCGAAAGGGCTCCAGCGCCGAAACCGGTGTCGTCCACCTCGGCCACGGCTTGACCATCCACACCATTTGTGCCAGCGTCGCGTAGAAAATCCACGTCAGCATCACCGCCGTCACGGCGATTTTCAACGCGGAGCCTTGTGCCCGGAGTCTCGTTCGCCATTTGTCTTCGGGAGCCGGTACGCTAAGAGGCTTGGCCTCTTTCGTGGTGAGGTAACTCCTTTTCATGAATCGCGGCAACCAGGGGAGCACGAACCGGTCATCGAGCAGCAAAATCCCCAGTGCCAGCACCAGGTAATTCAGAAACGTGTAGTTAGCCGAAAGGATGATGCCGATCTGCCATGGCGTAATGATCAGAAAACACAAGATGTGCAGTCGTCGCGGCAGGAACATCATCCACACCAGCCCCAGCTCCAGCAGCAGCGTTCCCATCGCCGTCGCCGCGTGGAACCAGGGCGGCAGGTGCTGCATATACCAGCCAATCCAAGTTGGCAGCGGCCCGTTCTGGTAATATTCATCGAGCGCCGTGAAATTCCGCCATTGAGGGTCGCCCCCCATGATCTTTGCCACGCCCGATTCAAAATAAATCCGGAAGCATTCCCACACCGGTAGAAACAAGCTCGCTCGCGACGGTCTGTTTTCTTCGCCCCAACCCGGCCGGAATCCCGCCGGTGCGAAAAACAGGGAAATGAATCCAGCCTCCAGCAGCATTCCGTCGGATTGATATGCGGAGAAATCCTGCGCCGCGCTCACGAACGAGAGAAAACACGCCAAACAAATCGCCAGCATGCCCCGCGGCCAGAAATTCAAAACCAGCAGCACCGAAGCGATCATGCCCGCCCAGCAAATTCCGGTGAGCATGTGCGCGCTGCCCGAAAACCAAAGCACCGTTGGCGCATACCAGTAGGCCGTGTGGCCAAAACGTTCAGCGAGTGCTTGCAGGTATTCGCCCGCGGGAAGAATCCCGTGTGGCCCAATCAATCCGCGAATTTGCGGCAGCAGCGAGAAAAATGCCGAGTAAAAAATCAGGCCAAGCGCGCGCAAAAAAATCCATCGCGGAATTAGGCGGCCGGAAGCGCCATGTTCGGGGTCAAACAGCCATCGCAATGCGGACGCAGGTGACCAGCCGCTCATCAGCGGTCATTATAACGGCCTAGTGTTGGCGATGGGCCAGTTTCCGATTTGGAGGAACATGCACTGTGCAGCCGTAAAGTCCGAATCAGAAAATAACCGGTTAGAATGTCTTGCCTTTGCGAGTACTGCGATGAACCATATCGATCAGGAAACCAGCATGCAGATTAGGCTAGCCAGCGTAATGGTTGAGAATCAGGAGAACGCTCTCCGCTTTTACACCGCCAAATTGGGCTTCGTAAAGAACAAAGACATACCGATGGGGCAATTTCGTTGGTTGTGACCGTGTCTTCGCCGGAAGGCGCCGAAGGCGTCGAACTAGTATTGGAACGTATGAGTTTCCCGCCAGCTCAGACGTATCAGAAGGCCTTGTTTGCTGCTGGCATTCCTGCCACGGCTTTCCTGACGAGCGACATCCACGCTGAGTTCCGGCGCCTCAAGGCGCTTGGTGTTAAATTCCGTGGTGTACCAGCGAGTATGGGGCCCATCACCGCCGTCCTGTTCGAGGACACCTGCGGCAACCTCATCAACCTGGTTCAACCTGCGGCCTAGCGCTACGGCCGATAGCGACTTGCCACGCGGAGCGCGTCCGTCCCCGAGTGTAAGGTCAGCATTGGTTGCCCCAATCCATTTCTTCAGAATCGACGTTACCCACTGTTTGAAGTAGTAGAAGGCGGGATCCCTGCGGCGAGATTCTCCCTCAATAACCGTTAGGTGGGCCTGCAAGTAATCCGCTTCGGTACAAATCTTCAATTTCGTTCTCAGTGGTTGTTCCTACAGCAGGAAACTTCCCCCTGGGCTAAAACGGCTTTTCGCAAACAACAATCTTTCGTCGAAAAAAACGACAGCGTCAGTCTCGCTGCTCTGTTACCGGCTGGGTTGCGACTGGTGGCACAGCTGCGTGCAGTCCTCCTCCGAACCCTTGTTTTATGAGTTTGAAAATTGTGCGCCGATTTTCGAGAATCGTTTTCAGCCAGGCAAAGCGGCCCATTTGCGGAAAATAAATTCCCCGGAAGCAGAGGCGTGCAATAAGGATGTTGATCCGATAGCCCAGCGGCTTGTGGTTCAGTGAATCCACCGCCCTTCCGATTGCCTCCGGACTGTAAGAGCTGATCCACCCCTTGCGTACCTCGTTATGCGCTTCGTCGATGCTCATTTTCAGCGGCGTATGGGCCATTGCAAAGGGAATGAACTCTTGCCAGTGCTTCGGGCGGGTGAGCCGCCCCGCGGCTTCCAGCTTTTTGTACAGGGGCGTCGCAGGAAGAGGGGTCATCAAGCCAAAGATAGGCAGTCCAGGAGGCCAAGTACGAATTTCCCTCAGAGTTCGCTCCGCCACGCCAGGCGTGTCATTGTCCATGCCAAAGATAAAAGAGGTGATCGCAAAAACGTTGCGCTGGGCGAGCCTATCGAGCACCACGGCATATTCACCCGGCTTGTTAAAGCCCTTTTTTACGTCGGCAAGGTTGGCCGGATCGATGGATTCCATTCCGATGAAGATCCACTTGCCTCCGGCGGCCGCGATCAGATCAACTAGCTCCTCATCGCGTAGCAGATTGGCGCTGATCTGGGCGACCCAATGCACTTGCGCGTTAGCCGCAATGATGTCTCGCAGCAATGATTTTGTGCGCTTTACGTTGATGGCAAAATTGTCGTCGATGAAAAATACGGCAATCTGGCCGCCCTCCTCCCGCGCGCGCGCTTTCAGCAGCAAGAGTTCGTTCACCACGCTTTCATTGGTCCGAAAGCGGATGGAGTCGCCAAAAAATCCCGTCACAGTGCAAAACTCGCATCCGTAAGGGCAGCCGCGCCCGGACTCCACGGGAATAATTCGAAAGGTTCCCCAGCCGGCTCCCACTCGCTTGAGAAGTGGGTGCAATATGCCCGGGAGCAAATTGAATTGGTCCAGTTTGATTTTGTCCCAGGGAATCTCCGGATAGGACTGCAGCGATGGTTTGCGCTCTTGGCCAAAGTCGTCCACTGGCGCGTAGACATCCTTGAGTGTGCCGCGCACGGCATCTTCTACAATTCTGGGCCATGTCTCATCAGCTTCGCCAAGAGCAACCGCATCGGCATGGCGCGAGCCGCCGTCACGCCCCAGGGCCTCATCGGCCATTTCCGTGACGTGAGGGCCGCCCATTACCACCTTTACTCCCACGGCGCGCACTGCGTCCGCCATGCGATAGGCTTTGGCGATCATCCTGGTCATCGCACCGATGCCAACCAGTCCGACATTTTGTTCACGCACATATCGCGCAATACTTTCTTCATCCATGGGCTGCGCGTTGCCGTCGATCAGCACTACTTCATGGCCGGGCGGAGTCAGTGCTTGGAGCAGAAACATCCAAAGATGCGGCATGAAGTTGCGGGTCACGCCGTTGTCCGGGTTGTACAGTAAGATTTTCATTTAAGGGGAATTTCTATTTCAGAAACAGGACAGGAGGGACTGCCCACGTTCCAATGTCAATAAAAGCGCACAAAGCTTTTGGGAAGCTCCATCAATGCAGTATGAGCCACCAAGGAACGCACAACTGTTCAAAATTGACATCCGATGGGTATGAGTCACCGTCTCCAGAGTCTTGACAGCCGACACGACGCGACCTCGACGAAACAGCAGCTATTCCAGCTCTCGACCCAGACGCGCGCTATGCAGCCGCGCTCGGTCAGGCGGGCTGCTGGTAGAGGCCGATCACATTCCCGGATGGGTCGCGGAATCTCGCGGTGATCTCCGGCGCATCCATCCCGATCGGTTGCACGATCTCGCCGCCGCTGGCGACTACCGCGTCAACGGTCGCGGCCATGCTGTCCACCATAATGTAAAACAGGAGGCCGGGTTTTGCGGTGGGCGACCGGCCGAGTACCCACGCGCCGCTCACTTCGCCGGTCGTGTCGTCAAAAGCGGTGCTGCCATCGCCACGTTTGCGGACGTTCCACGCGAACACCTTTTTGTAAAACTCGGCCGAGCGCGCAATATCCGTTGCGGGAAGTTCGATATAGCAAATCTTGCCGTTGACCATCGTTGGAGGCATCCATGTACCCTCAGGGCGCTGCATCTTAGCGCGTCCTCAAGCTCAAAATCAATTCTCCTCGCGTTGACTTTTCTCCTCGCAACCCCTAGCATTTTCTGTTCACCCGCGGCCGTCACTCGCTCCTGCACAGCCGCAATTTTCGGACACTCCATCGGAGGAAGAATGCCCATTAAGGTTGGCATCAACGGCTTCGGCCGCATCGGTCGCAACATCATGCGCACCGCGCTCGACGATAGAGACATTCAGTTCGTCGCCGTCAACGACGTTACCGACGCGAAAACGCTCGCGCACCTTTTGAAGTACGATTCCGTCCTCGGAAATCTTCCCCACAACGTGACGCATACCGATGATACCATCGCCGTCGAAGGCAAGAGCTTCAAAGTTTTCAAGACCAAGGATCCCGCCGAAATCAATTGGGCTTCTGTCGGAGCCGATATCGTTGTCGAATCCACCGGCCTCTTCACCAAAGGCGTTGACGCCAAAAAGCATCTCCGCGCTCCCGTGAAAAAAGTGATCATCTCCGCCCCTGCCGATGGCCCCGACGCCACTTTCGTCCTCGGCGTGAACGACAAGACTTACAATCCTGCGGCGCACCACGTCATTTCCAACGCCTCCTGCACCACCAATTGCCTCGCTCCCGTTGCCAAAGTTCTCCAGGAGGCTTTTGGCATCAACAGCGGCACCATGACCACCATCCACTCGTACACCAACGATCAAAAACTCCTCGACCTGCCCCATAAGGACCTTCGCCGCGCGCGTGCCGCCGCCATCAACATGATTCCAAGCTCCACCGGCGCCGCTAAAGCTCTTCACCTCGTCATTCCCGAATTGAAGGGCAAGCTCGACGGCTATGCCATGCGCGTACCCACTCCCAACGTCAGTGTCGTGGATCTCACCGTTTTCGTCGACAAGCCAGCGACAAAAGAATCCGTCAACGCCGCCTTGAAAGCCGCCGCCAGCGGCCCCATGAAGGGCATCCTCAGTTACACCGAAGAGGAACTCGTCTCCGCCGACTTCAAGGGGAATTCCAATTCCTCCATCGTCGACGCCGAATACACCAAAGTTGTGGGCGACCGCTGCGTAAAAGTTCTGGCCTGGTACGACAATGAGTGGGGCTACTCCTGCCGCTGCCGCGACCTCATCAAGCTCCTGGCCTCCAAATTTTAAGCGCAGTTGTCAGCGGTCAGTCCACAGTCCACAGGAAAAGCGGAATGAAACTTCTGCCGCATCTCTTGTCTGACTGAAAACTGACAACTGAAGGCTGAAAACTGAAGACTAAAAACCTACATCATGAACAAGCTCACCATCAACGACCTCGACCTCCGCGGCAAACGCGTCTTCATTCGCGTGGACTTCAATGTTCCCCTCAAAGACGGGGTCGTCACTGACGACACCCGCATCCGCGAAACAATTCCTACTCTACGCCTTGCTATTCAAAAAGGCGCTCGCCTCGTGCTCGCTTCGCATCTCGGCCGTCCCAGAGGCGGCCCGGATCTGAAGTATTCCGTGAGGCCGGCCGCGAAAAAACTGGAAGAGCTCCTCGGCAATCCCGTGGCGTTTGCGCTCGATTGCGTGGGCCCCGGCGCCGCAGGCCAGAGCAAAGCCTTGCGCGACGGTGAAATCCTCGTCCTGGAAAACGTCCGCTTCCATCCCGAGGAAGAAAAAAACGACGAAGCTTTTTCCAAACAGCTTGCCGCTCTCTGCGACGGCATTTTCATTTGCGATGCTTTCGGCTCCGCGCATCGCGCGCACGCTTCTGTTGTTGGCATCACGCGCTTCGTCCAGCAATCTGCCGCCGGCCTGCTCATGGAAAAGGAACTGGCCTATCTCGGCAAAGCGGTCACGAACCCCGCTCGCCCCTTCGTCGCCATTCTTGGCGGCGCCAAAGTCAGCGACAAAATCGAAGTCGTAGAAAATCTCATGAAAATCGCTGATGCCATGCTCATCGGCGGCGGCATGGCTTACACGTTTCTCAAAGCCGAAGGCCAGCCCATTGGCAAGTCGCTCGTCGAAGACGACAAGCTGGATCTCGCCAAGCGTCTGCGTGAAGAAGCGCAAGCAAAAAAATTCGCTCTGCTTCTTCCCGTCGATCACGTCGTCGGTGCCGAATTCAAGGCCGACACTGCCACGAAAATCGTTCCCGTTTCCGCCACGCCCGACGGCTGGATGGGTCTCGACATCGGCCCGAAAACCATCGACACCTACCGCCAAAAAATTGCCAGCGCCAAAACCATCGTCTGGAACGGCCCTATGGGTGTCTTCGAAATGCCCGCGTTCGCCAAAGGCACTCTCGAAATAGCCAAAGCCGTCGCCGCGGCTACCACAAGTGGCGCCACTTCCATCGTCGGCGGCGGCGATTCCGTCGCCGCCCTCCACCAATCCGGCGTTGCGGACAAAATTTCGCACATCTCCACCGGCGGCGGCGCCTCCCTCGAATTTCTCGGCGGACGCAAACTCCCCGGCGTCGAAGCCCTTACCAACAAATGACCTCCTTTCTTCTCTGCGAACCCTCTGCGTTCTCAGCGTCTCTGCGTTGTCTTTTTCTTTCTTTTCTTCGGAGGCTCACATGCGACGCCGCGTAATCGCTGGCAACTGGAAAATGTACAAAACACTCGCGGACACCCGCGCGTTTTTCTCCGCGTTCCTCCCGCTCGTTTCGAACGCAAAGCATTGCGACATCGTCGTCGCCCCGCCGTTCACGGCGATCTCGACCGCCGCCGAAGCTGCAAAAGACTCCAGCGTTGCCATCGCCGGCCAAAACGTTTCCTGGAGCAAGGAAGGCGCCTTCACCGGCGAAGTTTCCGCCCCCATGCTTGCTGAAGCCGGCTGCCGCTACGTCGTCATCGGCCATTCCGAGCGCCGCCAGCTCTTTCGCGAAACCGACGACAACGTCGCCAAAAAAACTTTGATGGCGCTGGAAAGCGGCCTCACTCCCATCGTCTGCCTGGGGGAAACCCAGGAAGAGCGCGACGCCGGCCTCGCCGAGGCAATCCTCAGCCGCCAATTCAACGGTGGTCCCGGCGCGTTGACCTCGGACGAGTTCTCCCGTATTCTGATTGCATACGAGCCTGTTTGGGCCATCGGCACGGGCCGCACGGCGACGCCGGAAATTGCCGCCGAGGCACATAGCCTTCTCCGGCGCTGCGCAGGAGAGAGGTTTTCCGTCCGCCACGCCTCCGCGCTTCGGATTCTTTATGGCGGCAGCGTCAAGCCTGACAATATTCAGGGATTGATGGTGCAGGAAGAATTGGACGGCGCGCTCGTGGGCGGCGCAAGCCTCGACCCGAAATCGTTCGCCGCGATCGTAAATTTCAGGTAGCGCTCTGGCCTTTTGGCCGCGCACCTCGGATTCTCGCTCTCTGATAGAAGGGAAGTATGGAAACAAAAACTGCAATGAAGTGGACACTCGCTCTCCTTGTCGGCTTTGGCATAATTGTCATCGGCTTCCGGTTCGCCGGGTGGTTGCTCACTAGTTTTTTCGTTTTGAATTGCCTCGTTCTGATCATCGTCGTGCTGCTCCAGAGCGGCAAAGCCGCCGACCTCGCTGGCGCCTTCGGCGGCGCGGGCAGCCAGACTGCTTTCGGCCCGCGCGGCGCCGCCAACGTTCTCTCGAAGGCCACCACGTGGTGCGCCGTCATGTTTATGGTGTGCGCCTTTGCTATGGTGCTGCGCACCGATAAGGCTGTCGGCGCAGGCAGCTCGGTCCTCGAAAAAGTTTCGCAGCCCACGCCAAAAGCCCCTGCGCCTGCTCCGGCGACTTCCCCTTCGACGACACCGGCAACCACGCCGGCCACGTCGCAGCCCAATTCGCAGCCTGTTTCTCAGCCTCCCGCAGCCCCTGCGACTAAGCCGACCACAACGCCTTCCACGTCGCAGCCCAGCTCGAAACCGGCTTCTCCACCGCCGGCGTCTTCACAGCCAGCTCCGGCGCAGCCGAAGAAACCCTAGCGGATTCGAAATCGCATTCTCGAATCGCTCATTTGACACTCTCCATCATTGCCTCTACGATGGTTTAACGCGGTCGTGGCGGAACTGGCAGACGCACTAGCTTGAGGTGCTAGCGCCGCAAGGCGTGGAGGTTCGAGTCCTCTCGACCGCACCAAAATTCTGCAGCCCATCGCTATCCATGTTCAGACT
>Ga0209472_1000782_pt1 | contig 18628 bp, 16 predicted proteins | sample GraSoiAngelo_130_FD_185887 | JGI IMG/M metagenome (GOLD analysis project Ga0209472, IMG submission 185887) | Grasslands soil microbial communities from the Angelo Coastal Reserve, California, USA - 14_0929_02_20cm (SPAdes) (version 2) | ecosystem: Environmental > Terrestrial > Soil > Grasslands ...
TTTCCTCGACCCGGGCGAGATGTTCCGGATTGGGATGATGGTGCGGAAAAATGCGCGTGCTGCTGAAAAAACCGGAAAGCACTACATCCCGGCCGGTGGCGTCCGTCGTGCACGAAGCCAGCAGGTCCGGCGAAACGATTCCGAGCAGAGTGCGGAGTTCGAAAATATCCCAGCGCTCCCGCCCCAGTATGGAAATGCTGGACCCGTCTCGCGCAAGCGGATAGCACTCCCGGGTAATGGTCTTGATCAGCGTCGATTTACCACAGCCATTCGGCCCCAGGATGCACACGTGCTCCCCGCGGGCAATCTCCAGGTTCACGTCATGAAGGGCTTCGCGGTCACCACGCATGACCGTAACGTGCGCTAGTGAGAGCAGCGGCGCCGCAGTGGAGTTCATTCTGATCTCAGGGGCATAGACGGCTTCGTGGTCGCAAGCATCGATGACAGCCCAATCTTAACCGAGCGCAGGTCTTATGCAACGGAGCAGAGGAGGCAACGAGGCTTGGTGGAATGAGAGGAAGAGGATCGCTATGTTTCACTCTGAAACGGGGGACTGGCCATTCGGCGACCAAAAAATAAAAAGGAGGTGAAAACAGCTTCGTTCTCACCTCCCGGGGTGGTGGGGTGTTGCTTGACAATGCCTCTTGGCGGCTCAGCAGGCCTGCCCTGCCAGGCAGGTCTGCGGCCTCACTCGCGACTGTTTATACAGTTCGTTAGGAGACTCACCACCAAAGAGCTTGTCTTTGTGCGGTTTGTAGCACTGCAAAACGCACGTGTCAACGACAAAAAAGTAAACGAATCGATGAGAAAAAATGCGCCCACGCCTCACTTTATTCAGGTTCGCAAGTGGTTGGGATCAGCGTCGAGCCTGAGGAAACTCCGAGTAGCGCAGGAGAAATGCCGTTAGTCCTGCGAGAAGTCCCGCAGTGATGATCACACCTTCCCAAACGATTCCCGTCGCAAGAACCTGCGACGCCGGAGCGCCAAAGGGCGCAAGCAGCACGACAAGCGCCGCCTCGCGAACACCGATACCGCCTTGCGTAATGGGCATCACGGCGGCGATTTTGGCAAGCGGCCACGCGAAGAGCCACACGCGCAGCGGGAGACGGAGTCCGCAAGTGATGCCCAGGAGAGCGGTGAGCACAACATAAGCGCCCTGCACGGAAGTTCCCAGCAACCAGCCAAAGACCAGCCGCCACGGACGTCGCGAAACTGCACGGATCGCGTGACGAAGTTGCGCGAGCCTCCGCCGGATTCGAATGGAGCGTCCGCGCAAGATTGGCCGGTACAATGCCAAAACGAGTCCCCAAAAAGCTGCTGCGCCAACGACGCCGACAAAGAGCAAGCGTTTTGCCGGCGCCTGCAACGGAACCGGCAAGGAACCCGGCAGCAGCATCAGGCCCAGCGAGATAAGCGTGAGCTGCGCAGCCACATCGAGAAAACGGTCCGCCACGTTCCCGGTGATTACCGCGGCGGGACGCGGACTACGCGAAATTCCCACCGCGAGACGGGCCACGTCTCCACCGATAATCGACGGCAGAAAAAGGGCGCCGAACAGTCCGCTGGTGTAGCACTGCGCACTGGCCGCGAAACTAAGCTGCGCGCCCGCCGAATTCACCACCGTGTGCCACTTGGTGATGCCGCCCGTCAAAGCCACCAGATAAATCAGCAACACCGCGATGAAGCGACTGAAGGGGAAGCGCGCTAATGCGCTACGCAGCGGGGCAACTGGCAGTAGGTAAAAAAGAATTCCTAGAATTAGCAGCGCCGCCACCCAGCGCAGCAAAAGAAAAACCCAGCCATGGTTGGATTTTTGCGGCTGGCGGTCTGCTGTCATTCTAGGAAGTTCATTTTCGATGGGTACAAATCACGCGCCGAAGATCTCGTTGATTTTCTCCGCCAACTTGAAGTCGTAGTCGCTGATGCCTTTCACGCTGTGCGTATTCAGGTCGATAACCACTTTGTTCCACACGTTGAACCACTCCGGGTGATGGTTCATGGACTCTGCGACTAGCGCGACACGCGTCATGTTGCCAAACGCGGTCACAAAATCCTTGCAGGTAAATTCCCTGTGCAGTTTGCTGTTCACAAGAGTCCATCCCTTGGTCTTGGAAAGCTGCGCGTTAATTTCGGGATCGGAAAGTTTTTTTGCAGGCATGTAGCGCTCCTCCGCAATCGGCTGGTTTGTTCACCAGCCATTATGCGGCGCAAGCCTCGCTCCAGCAACAAAGCCGGCTTTAACGGCGCGAACGCCGGGCATCCAAACGCGTGGAACGCTTCTTCGTTGAATGCGCGCGCGAATTCCATTATCGTAGGGGTTTCTTTTTGCAGCGAAAATGCGCGTTGTGCGCATGCGAATCAGGGGGAGTGGAGAACGACGTGAAAAAGAAAATTCGCGCCATTCAGTACGGTGTGGGTCCGATTGGCGCATCCATCGCGCGCCTGATGCGGGAAAAACAGGCCATTGAAATTATCGGCGCCATCGATACCGATCCCGCGAAAGTGGGGCGTGACCTCGGCGAAGTGGTCGGCGCAACGGATGCGCCTTGGGGTGTGAGCGTTTCCGCGGATGCCCAGGAAGTGCTGGAGCAGAATGCGGACGTGGTGATCCATTCGACATCGTCATCGCTTGCAAAAGTGATGGACCAGTTGCTGATGTGCCTGAAAGCTGAATCGTCCGTCGTTTCGACTTGCGAAGAATTATCCTATCCGTTTCGAACGCACCCGGAACTCGCCGCGACGTTGGATTCCGCGGCGAAAGAATCCGGCGTGGCGCTGGTGGGCACCGGTGTGAACCCGGGCTTCGTCATGGACAAACTGGTCGTGACGCTCGCAGCCGTTTCGCAGCGCATCGAACACGCCAAAGCGCTGCGCGTGGTGGACGCATCGAAGCGGCGCCTGCCGCTGCAGAAAAAAATCGGCGCCGGAATGACCGTCGAAGAATTCCGCGCGCAGGTAAAAGCCGGCGTGATCAAGCACGTTGGCTTGCCGGAGTCCGTTGCCATGGTTGCGGACGGTTTGAATTTGCCAGTCGAACAAATTATGGAAACGATCGAGCCTAAAGTGGCCACCGAGCGTGTGCAGACGGAATACCTCACCGTCGAAGCGGGCCAAGCGGCGGGAGTGCACCAAATTGGCCGCGGACTCTCGAAAGACGGCAAAGAACTCGTGTATCTCGAATTGCAGATGTATGTCGGCGCCAAAGATCCTGCCGACACCATCACGCTGACGGGGCATCCAAACATCAGTCTGGTGATTCCGGACGGCTCCCACGGTGATATCGCTACGGCTTCGGTCGTCGTGAACTCGATTCCCGTGATCCTTGACGCGCCAGCCGGCCTGCGCACTGCGCGCGACCTGCCGATTGGCTTCTTCTCGCCGAACGCCCGCCCATAACCGCACGGCTCCGCTCTGCCCTGCTTCCTACAGCGAAGTTACCGACTCGCAGCGGCCTCCAAAATTTCTTCTTCCAGAGGCGGCTGGCGGAGCGATGATGGGTGCGGGCCCAGAAGGCAGGCGTTCCATGAAGCTCCCAGAAACCAAGCAATCCTGGATCATGGCCGGAAGTGTCGTCCTTGTCGTTGCCGGTCTCTTTTTTGCGCAGTTCGTCATCGTCAAGGCTGCCGGGTGGTTCAAACAAACACGGGAACGCCGCATCACCAAGGCCACCGATACAGTGACCCCGGATCGCTTGCTCGCGCGGTGCGGCGCAGCGATCGAGGACACGACCACGGATGTCTATCCGATCGTCAAACGCACCATGCGGTATAAAATCAGCAGCCAGCGAACCGCTCTGTTCACCTTCACACGAACGGCCGACGAACCGCAAAACTGGGTGCTGCTCTCCATGCAAGACTCGCTGGGAGACGTATCGTACGAAACTCCCGAAGCGAAAATTTCCGCGCTCCCCTGCCTGGACTCCACCAGGTAATTCGCGCTGGCAAATTAGGATCGATCGCCTCCTTCAGTTGTGTTTCATGAACTCGCCCTTATGGCCAGTCAGCGAGTTGTAGAGCGTTTCGATAAACGCATCGGCGTTGACGAACTGGCCGGAGAACTTTTCCCATGGCGCGAGAATTTTCTCCTGCTTCATCTGGTCCAGCGTTTTGTGACCGTCGATGGCTTTCTGCACGACGGCGGAAGTTTCCTTGAGCATTTTGGTGAATGCCCGAACATCGTCGAGATTTGAGAGCGCGCCGTGGCCGGGGATCACTTTCACGTCGGCCGGCAACTGCGCGGTGGCTTTTTCCATAGCGTCGATCATGCCTTGGACGCTACCGCCGCTGGCCACGTCAATGAACGGGAAGCCGTAGCGCACGAAGTCGTCGCCCATGTGCACGACATTATTTTTTGGAAAGAAAATGATGGAATCGCCGTCGGTGTGGCCGGAGGGAAAATGCAGCGCGCGAATATCCTCTCCGTTCAGATGGACGGTCACATCGTGCTCGAAGGTGATAATCGGCAGCGCGGCTTTCTCAGCAGGCTTCACTTCCATCTTGATTGACCCGCCATTACCCGCCGTGCCGCCGGATTCGAGGCGCTTGCGGACATTATCCTGCGCGATCAGCGTGGAGCCCGCATTGTTGAAGGGCACGTTTCCGCCCGTGTGGTCCCCGTGGTAATGCGTGTTGATGACGAAGCGCACGGGCTTGTCCGTAATTTTCAATTCCTTGAGTGCGGCCTGGATTTTATCCGCCAGCGGAGCGAATTGGTCGTCCACAATGACTATGCCGTCTTCGCCCACGGAGGCGGCGATGTTGCCGCCCTGACCTTCGAGCATGTAGATGTTACCGGAAACCTTGGTCGCCTTGATTTGCACCTTGGAAAAGTCCGGCTGTTGCTGCGCTGCGGCAGTTTGCCAACAAACCAGCTCCGCGCTAGCCAGTGAAAGAATCATCCAAGTCCGTAGCTTGCTACTCATTTAGCTCCTCCTCAGGAATGCGCGGGGGGATTCTATCATTGCGAGCGCCGGACAACCGCTATTTGGCTTATTCCCAGGACGGCACCGCGCGCCGGGCGAGGAGCGCTTCCGCGGCCCACTTCCCAAGATAGACGGAGAGCGCCACGCCATGGCCGTTGTAGCCGGCGAGGATCATCACCTGCTTGCTGCAAGCATGGTGGCGGAAGATGGGGCGCATTTTATCCGTAAGGAGAATCGGGCCGCCCCAGCGGTGCGTAATACGCACGGATTCAAGCACGGGATGCAAATTGCGGACGCGGTTTTCGAGCCAGCGGATACGGTCCGCGGATTGACCACGGCACACATCGTAGTGGCGCAAGTCGCGCGGGGCGTTTTTCTTTGAGCCACCGCCAAGAGGGAAGCGAGACGGCGTTCCGACGTAAGGAGGTACAAGCCCCGCGCCGAAAATGACGCCGTTTGATTCGAGCAAGCGTCCCCACAAATAAGGCAAATCGACGCTGTAAAACGGGCGGCGCGACCCGAGGCCGATGGCTTTGAGCTGCGCGGCGGAAAGCGGCGCAGTCGCCACAGCAAAGGTGAGTTTCGGCGCGGCAGCCGCGCGCAGGCCAGACAGTTTCAGGGACAACGCGTTGGTCGCGAGAAGGACTTGTCCTGCGCGAATTTCTTTTTGCTGAATGCGGCCGCGGAGTTCGTGGGAGACGCGCAAGTGCAGCGGATTCGAGAAGTCCAGCGAACGAACTTCGGCGTGCTCGACGATTTGAGCGCCGGCGTTCTGCGCTGCGCGCGCAAGGCCTGCGACGACTCTGCCTGGGTCCACCGTGCCACCGGGCACAAGGTGGACGACTTTTAGTTCGCCGTAGTCGTTCCACGAAATCGGCGAATCCCCTGCCGAAGCGGAACGGCCGAGCTCCCAGACGCCAGGAAGCGTTAGCCGCGAGTTAATGCGCAGAGCGTCGAGAATTTTCTTGTAGTCTGCGAGCACGTCACCGAGTCCGGGGAGGTGTCCAGCAGCGGTTTCTGAAAGCGCCATGCCGCCCGTGCGGCCGCTGGCGCCATCACCGAGCGAAGCAGACTCCAGTACCAGCACGGACTTCCCGGGAGCAAAACGCCGCAACCACGCCGCTGCGGAAAGGCCGGAGAAGCCTCCGCCAACAATCGCAAAGTCCGCGTGATCCGGAAGAGAGCTCCGGGCAGGACGGAAATCAACCCTCCAGGGTGGCGTGCCCCAAGGATGGGCTTTGCGAATCGTGGTACTGCGATGAGCTTTGCGCCGCATGGCATTTCTTTGATGCAGGGAGAATGCCGTGCGTGGCGAAATTTTCCGCGAACTTTTGAAAGCCTCTTGCGCGCCGTCGCCCGATCAAGTCTTAGGCTGTGACACGCGGGAGAAGAGAACGACGATCATGGCGAGAGCACTCACCAGAAGGGGAAACCACACTGGCGAAAGCCAGGGCACTGGAATCAGGAAGAGCACATCCGGATCCCTGACCGAAAGGGGCCAACGCACCGTGGCCCAAAGAGCTGCGTAGTACACGATGTCCCAAATGGCGAAGGTCCAAAGGAAAACGGCGGCGCGAGCCCTGGAGTTGGCGGAAGTGAGCAAAGCAACGGTTAACAACATAAGGATGGTGGCGGCCTCACGGAAGACTTCGAGCGTGAGCAGACTCTTCGGGAATTGCGTAATCGCCTGGGATTGAACGTAATACTGTCCTGACATGCGAACAACGTCCGCGAGCGTTCCCTGATATCCGGGGAGCAGTCCGGTGGCTGCGCGCAGATAGACGACGACTATGGCTTCCAGGAATCCGAACGCCGCCGCAAACACGCCGCTGATCGCCAGTTGCCGCGATGTGACTGGGACGCCGCTGCGGCGCCAGGAGAACCATGCCAGCGGAGGAATCAAAATGATGAGGTTTACCCACCAAGGCTGGGCGACGAGTGCGATGGCCATGGAATGATTCTACTGTGAGTCAAGGCAAAGAAGTTCGAGGAGCAAAGAGAAAAACAAGCCGTCGCGATGTGGCCCTACTGTCCAGTGAGCTGGTGAAAGTCTCTCTTTTTAGACGAGCCCTTCTTAAGATACAGGGCCCGGTCCGCCGCGCCGAAAAGGTCAGCGATGGTCTTGCCATCGTGCGGATAAACCGCAATGCCCGTGCTTACAGTGACGGGCGGTTCGTCGCCATCCGTGCTCAAGCGTTCGGCAATTCGATTGGCGACGCGTTGCGCTGCCTGTGCGTCCGCTTCAGGGAGAACGAGTACGAATTCGTCTCCGCCGTAGCGAGCGGCAATGTCGACGGCACGGCAATGAATGCGAAGAATGTTTGCCAGCCGGCAGATGGCTTCGGTTCCCACGAGATGGCCGTAAGTGTCATTGATCTTCTTCAGCCCATCCAAATCGGCAACAACGATGGCAAAGGGCCGCGCGGTGCGCTCGTACCGCTTGATTTCCGAGTCCAGGGCGTCGAGCAGCCTCCGGTAGTTGGCGAGGCCCGTGAGCGGGTCGGTGACCACCAATTGCCGCACGTATTCAGCGGCGCGTTTGTGCTCTGTGAATTCGGCGGCAAGCGCCATGGAAGTTACGGCCATGACGCCGACAAAGGATTGCAACAACAACAGCGACGTATTTTGCGACACCCTTGCAAACGGACCAAACCCGTGTGCCGTGCCCCAGGTGGCGATCGCTGCTAGGGCAAAGATGGCAGTCACCGCCTTTCGGCGGCCGAAGCGGAACGCCGCCCAGACCAGGAAAGGAATGCAAAGGTATTCCAACGGATAATTTTTCACCGAAAAATCAAAACGGCCTCCGAACACAATCCAGCCCGTGGAAAATAGTCCCAAAAACAGCAATGCGAGCTCCGTGATCTGCCTGCGGCTCCAATGCACGCGAGGATTCTCCCACCAGAGGAGAACCAGGGGAGTGACGACCACCGCGCCAACCGCGTCCCCTAGCCACCACGTTGACCAGATGGAGCCGTAAGTCTTCCAGCTTGCCAACCCCACCACGGCGAGCGTGGTGACGCCAACCGTTGCGCTTATCATCGGGCTGACCATTCCCGCCAAAACCGCAAACTTATATATATCCTGCGCCCGTTGAAACGCTTGCTTCCCGGCGGCAAATCGCGTCACCAGACAGCTGCCGATAACTCCTTCGAGCGTGTTTCCCGCCGCAATAGCCAGCGACGTAAACGCGGAACCAGCCGTGGTCATATTCACCAGGAAAGCTCCCGCCAGGATGGCGGGCCAAACGCGGTACCCCAGGATAAGGAAAGCGGCAAGCGAGATGCCGGTGCAAGGCCAAATGGCGGTCGCGCTGGCGTTTACGTGGGCGAGTTTTAGCCCAAGTTTCCCGGCAGCGAAGTAAACGGCAGCCAGAACCACGAGAGTGGGTATGTTTCCCGGAAATCGTGGGCGGGCCATGCGCCTCCTCGATTCGCAGGGTGGCCTGCTTACTCAGTCTGTAGCCGTGGACAGGCTTCTCGTCAAGCACAGAAGTAGAGCGCTGAGCACCCTTTGACAAGTGTACTAGAACTATCAGTACATTTCAAATTGGCACTGGAACGCGGCTTCGGGAATCATCAGGATGCCCTGCTCACCCAACGCGATAATGCTCGCCTATGTCGTTGCGCGACATAGTTGCATGTAGAATCTGCAAATGGAGCCGACCTGATGAATCTCAATCATCCCGTTGTTCCTCTGCTCGGACGCTTGATGATGACGTACATCTTCGCGACCAGTGGGATCGGAAAGATATTTGGCTGGTCCGGAAATGTGGCGTACATGAGCACCAGACATTTACCGATGATTCCGCTGCTGCTCGCTGTGGCGATTCGTAGTTGAAGTGGCAGGTTCGCTATGTCTCGTAACAGGATACGAGGCGCGCATCGAGGCGTTTGTCATGTTCTGGTACACGACTGCGGTGACGATTCTGTTCCACAACTACTGAGTATCGCGGCTCGGGGAAATGGGCCCTGGGCCGGCGCGGCGATTCGTGAAGCGCCCAGTCTGTGAACAACGGCCGCTCCTCCATGGAGACGTTGAAAGCCGCTGAGGGCGCCGGTCGCCGGTCCATTCCTGATGAAGCAATCTCGCGAAACTTTTGAATCTTGCCTGGGTCTGGGGCGCTCATGAATGGCCTCCAAGCGAGGACTCTAACAGACGGCCAGCCTGTCCCGAATGGGCGCCTTGGCCGTCGAACCTTTCTTGTCGGTCAAAATTTCCTAGGGAAAATACCTGAATGTAAGTTGCAGCTTTTCCTTTCTTGTCTGTGCGCCGGGGAAATGTTACGGATTCATTAGCCAACCAGGTTCTCTTGTGCGAGGACCGCCAGGAGCTTCCGCGAGTTTCGATTCTGGAAGGCATCTCGGGGGCACAGTGTCGAAAAGAAGCTTCTATGCTATCGCCTGCTCGGCGGCGGTGGGACTTATCCTGGTTATCTTTTTCTTGACGCGCCCGGCGGCGCTCAAAAGCCCGTCTGGCGATACCGCCAATAAGTCCTGGAACCGAGAGGCCATCGGGGCGACCTACGTGGCAACCCAGCTCAGAGAGATGGACAAAACTCATTCCACGTTGACTCTATCCTACGATCTGGAGAACAACACGGATTCCGATTTTCGCCTGGACGCTGGCCCAGGAATCGTGGTCCTGAGCAGGCTTGAAGCTGATGGGAGCTTGAGCCAGCAAGAGCCGGTGCGGCTGAGCTACCCGGTGTTTCTGCCGGCCAGGCAACATGCACGTCTGGCCATTGAAATCACGCAGCCATTCGCCTGGCCTTCCGAAGACAACCCCGCCTATATAGACAAGCTCAGGGAATTTGTGAAGCAGCGGTTGGCGAACGTCCAGGAATTCGTTCTTTTTGATCAATCCAGCCGCACCGAAGTCAAACTGCCTGGTGTGTGGCAGCAACTGCAGGAAACGGCGCAGGCGAGTTACTGATGTCTGGCAAACGAATCGACAACAAAGAGATGCCAGGCGAGCGCTCACCCCTAAGAGTGTTGGGACTCTCAAGCGCGTTGGCGCTTGCTACGGCGGGAAACTAAATTATGTCCATATCCTCGGCAATTCAGAATTTTGAAAAGCAGGCTAGCGAGCGGCGCGCTCGTTCTAGGGAACCGCTCAAATGGGTGGTCCTTACCTATTTCGGTCAGGACAATTGGGGCAAGCTGATTGACTTGAACGAAACTGGAATGCGCTTTGAATTCTATCAGGCCCCGTCTGACGGCAAGCGGATCAACTTTAAGTTCGAAGCAATAGGCCTTTCACCGGCTTCGTTTGGCGGCGAGACCATCAAGGAATCGTTCCAGGCGGAGGGCGACGTCCGATGGACGCTCGATTTTGAAAGGATTGCTGGGGTGCAGTTTGCCAATCTAGCGGAAAACAGCCGCCACCAGATTCGCAAGTGGCTTTCCATTGAAGCCTCAGCTGATACCGTTCCTGCAAACACCAACATGAAAAAGGAAGCGCCGGCTGCACTGCCAACGCCGCTCGAACCTCTGCCGCCTCCCGCTGAAGCAATCCTCAAGGTAGACGAGAGCGAGTCGCCGCCCGACATCGGCTATGCAGTGTCCCGTGTGCCAGTCGTAGATACATCCTCACCTCTCGTAGCAAAGATTCTCGAAGCAACCACGTTCGAGGCCTACTCCAGGATCTTCGAAGAGGAGGAAAAGCAGCAGCCAAAGACTTCTCGCCCAATTCCGCGTATGAGCCGAACTCAGTGGATGGGTGCAATGATTGGTGTGGCGGCAATGGTGGTGATTGTCGGCATCGGGATGGCTGTTCCCCGGCTTGTCCGAAGAAATCATGCCGTCGATCAAATTCCGACTCCGGCTGTCGGCAAGGGCGAAACCACTGGAGCCGAAAACGGCTCGGCGGCTGGGAATCCGCGCCCGTTCCTGGTGGAAGTCTTGGACGCCAACAACCGGCGGTGGCTCTTGTGGTTTGTCAATAACGGCCCCAGCGATGAAACGACGCAAGCCTCCTACAAATCCCCGTTGCCTTCTTCTGGTGCGTCTGTAAAAAGTGATAGCCGCCCAAAGCAACCCGCTGCCACAACGAAGTCTGCGACGCCTCACAAATTCACCTTGATTGTGCCCGAAGCAAACCGGCCCAATGCGAATAGTTCGGCTGCGAATTCTGCCTCTCTCGCAGCCCCGGTAGTTCGTGATGAGCTGCAGGTGTCGCCCGAGGCGCCGATGACAAGCATTCTTTCCACTCACGCCGCGCCGAAGCCCGTCTCCGCGTCTCCGCCTATTGGCGGCCAAGTTCAGCCGGCGCGCCTCCTCAAGTCAGTGCAGCCCGTGTATCCGCAGATGGCCCGATCGAGCCATGCAGCGGGGGACGTCACCGTGGACGCGCTCATTGATGCAGACGGCAATGTCACCAATTGGAAAGCCGTGTCCGGCCCGCCGATTCTGCGGCAAGCGGCCATAGACGCCATAAAGCAATGGAAATATGATCCTGCCCGATTGGATGGTCGGCCCGTGGCGATACACCTTACCTTGACGGTAAGATTTCACGGCGACTAGGTCACGCAAGGCGGTGCGGCAGTCCCGTTCGATTCGAATGTGGCACAGGACCCGTGTCAACTCTTCCAGAATCTCATGACTGCGGAGTAGTCCAGGTCTTCCTTGGCGGCTCCTTTGACGTAGTTGTAGGTTTCGCGTGCGGCAGCCGTAGCAGGCAACGCCACGCCAAGTTGATTGGCAAGGTCGAGCGCAAGACCGAGATCCTTGTGCATGAGGCGCAGCGGAAAACTCGGTACATATTCCCCCTTGAGAAGATTAGGCGCTTTGACGTCGAGTACACCGGAGCGCGCCATGCTCGATTGCATGACCTCCACGAGTCTTTCGCCCTGAATGCCCGCGCGCGTGACCAGAGCCAGAGCTTCAGCGAGCGCGTCCACCTGCAGCGCGAGAATCAAGTTCATCGCCAGCTTAACGGTTTGGCCAGCCCCGTTGGGGCCCAGATGAAACCATTTCTTCCCCATCACGCCCAGGATGGGTTCCGCCTCCTTCAGCGTATCGGCATCGCCGCCAATCATGAAAAGCAGCTCGCCTTTTTTTGCGCCCCAGTCGCCGCCCGTGACCGGTGCGTCTAGAAAACGCACACCTCGTTCCGCACAGGCCGCGGCGATCTTGCGCGCCAACGACGGCGAAATGGTGCTGGAGTCCACATAAATGCTGCCGCGCTTGACCGCTTGCATCGCGCCATTCGAACCCCACAAAACTTCTTCCAGCGCGGGAGGATCGCTGACTATCGTGAGAAGAAAATCGGCAGCGGCGGCAACTTCCTGCGGGGACTTTGCGGGTTTCGCTCCCGCGGCCACCAATTCATCGGCGCGCGAAGCAGTTCGGTTCCACACGGTGAGAGAGTATCCAGCCTTGATGAGATTCATGCCCATGGGGCGGCCCATCAAGCCAAGTCCGATTAATCCAATTTTTTTTCTGCCAGCGGATGATTCCAAAAGAGGCCTCCTTGAATTAGCGGGCGCAATGCAAGCCTGCGCATTTCTCAAAAAAAAGAGGACACGATTGTAGCCGAATCCCAACTGGAAAGTAGAGTCGGGAATCTTTCGAACCGATCAGGCGAACGAATCAGGCGGTCTTGGGACGGTGAGAGAGCGGTAGGATACCCGGCGCGCCACCAGCGGAAGCCGCAGCAGCGGCGCTGAGAGGCTTTTCGGCAATGTCGGACTCGACGGGAGCTTCGAGTGCAGCTTTGGAGGCTACTGCGGCAGAAGTGGCATTTGCGGAGGCCCCGGAATCGGGCTTCTCCACGATGCGCACAAGATACTGATAAGGGATTTCCCAGCGGAAATGTCTGTGCTGGCCGCGCTGGTCTAAATTCTGTTCGAGGAAAATGGAACGGCCGGAGTCGGCCACGAAAGTGCCGGAAGCCGGCAGAAGAATATCGCCGGCGCGATATTGCACCTCCACGCGGCGCCCGAGAAAGGCGGAGTAGCGAGCCATCCTGTACTCAGTCTCTGAAACCAGTAGTAATACGGTCAATAGTACGAAAGGACCCCTTACGCAAAACTGTGGAAAAACAGCGCAGCGAATGTGGAAAAAGCTGGTGTAACTCTGCAAAGCACGAGGATCGTGATTCGTTCGAATTCTGGAAAGTGATCAGCGGCGGGAAAGTTTGACCGCGCCGCGGCTGGATTTTTCCAGCGTGTCCGATTGGAGATAAGACTTCGCGCGCGCGTCGCCCTGAGAATCGGCAAAATTCCTCCCGGGCTGACCGGGAAGATCCACGAGCGCGCCGGCGACGGCTTCCGTAGTGTAAGAACCCATGGAATGGCCGCCGACGCCGATACGGTTGGCGTCAATCTTTCCCAGGAGTCCAGGCACACGCTTCCCGACCAAGGGTAGCGCATCCAGAAGGTAAGAAATATCCAGCGGACGGCTCTCCCAAAGAGCAGGTTTTTTCAGCGCGTCGCGCACTGCCTGCAGGAAGCGGATATTTTCTTCGCCTTGGTTGCGCCGGTGCACAGTGGAGTCATCATGAGTGGGCTGAATGGTCACGTAGCCGTAGCTCGCCCAGTGGCGCGTGAGTCCATCACAGCAATTCTGCGAGCCGCCGGCCCCGTGCGAAAAGACAATGAAGGGGTACTTCCCGGCAGGATTGGGATAAAAAATTCGCACGTGTAATTCTTTGCCACGCTTCGCATCGTGCAAGACGAGGTCTTCGGCTTCAGAGACGGCGTACGGACCTGGCTCCAGCTCGTAGCCATTCGCGTCACTCGAAGCTGGAACTGGAGCAGAGGGCGGAGGAGAGATGGCCCGATGTATTTCGGGAGTCGGCGCGGGAACACGATTCGCGGGCAGATTCCGAGCGCGGAAACCAGTGCCACCTGTGGGACGCGTGATGAAATATGCGGAAATCAAACTCAGAGTGGCGATTAACAAAACGTTAGTGATCCGGCGCACAGCACGGCGGCGGCGTATGTAGTCGCGCGGGAGAGGCGGCAAGAGCCTTCGAACGTGAGCCAAAAGGAACATGGCGCGTTTGAGCTTCGGCGAATTTTCAGCGGGCCTGGTTACAAACTCAGGCCGGATCAAAAAGTTTCGGGGCTGGTCTCTGACCACCTAACGGAACTTCCACTGTAAACCCAGAGGCTGGGAAGACTCGGTGAGCGGGCCATTGTCATTGTAGCAAGAAAAACCGGTCAGGGAGGCTGCTCAAATCCTTGACTTTTTCTGGAGGAAGGCTATTGTCTGCGTGCCGGGGTTTTGGGGATCGTGTACCCGAGCCGAGAGTTGGCGAGAGCTTAAGGCCGGGAAAAAACGCCGCAGCGATGCAGAGTGGGCTTCGCGACGGCGAGAAGTGAAGCGCGAGTGGTCGAACAAAAGAGACTCACGAAGGGCAGGGCTGCCCTCTTGCTGATCCTGTCCGCCTTGGGCGCGATTGTGTCCGCGACGATGCTGCACGGATGGCACGTCTACTTGGGGTTCGCTATTGTGGGAATTGTTCTTTTCATCGGATTCTTCCTCTGGAACCGCAAAGACTGAGTTCGCGTCTCTCGCAATAAATGGAGGTATCGGGCGATGCGCAAGGTGTCTTTGATTCCTATTGCGATGGCAACCTGCGGTTTGTTTGCGCTTTCTGCGGGCGCACAGGAAACAGGGAAAGCCGCGAAGGCTGCGGCTTCCTCGACGCCCACAATTGATCAGTCACTCGAATGGAAAAACGCGTTCAGTCCAAAAATTTCGCCGGATGGGAAGCGCGTGGTTTACGAAGTGCAGAAGGCCAATTGGGAGGACAACGCGTTCGACAGGAACTTGTGGATTGTGGACGTTGCAACCGGCGAATCGCACGCGCTGACTTCGGCGAAAAAATCGAGCACCAATGCCGCGTGGTCGCCGGACGGAAAATGGATCGCGTTTCTTTCCGACCGGCCCGGACAAATCAAGGACACGCCGGAAGGCAAGAAACAACTCTACGTTATTTCCGCGGACGGCGGCGAGGCGCAGCAAATTACCAAGACTGAAAATGATGTGAATGCTTTCGATTGGGCGCCGGATTCCAGGCGCATCGCTTTTTCGATGTTGGACCCGGAACCAAAAACGCTGAAGGACCGCAAAGAAAAATACGGCGAATACTCCGTGGTTCACACCGATTACCAGATGGCGCATCTCTGGATCATCGATCTGCCGGACAATTCGGTGAACGCCGCTCCCGAGGCAAAGCGCCTTACGGAAGGAGATGCGTTCAGCGTAGGGAGTTTCGCGTGGTCTCCTGATGGAACGCGCATCGCGTTCAGTGCTCAGAAGGACTCGGACCTGATTTCCTCTTTTTCCGAAGATATTTACGCGCTGAAAATTGCAGATAAATCCGTAAAGAAAATTGTGGACGCGCCGGGGCCGGACTCGAATCCGAAATGGTCGCCTGATGGAAAAAAGATTGCATTCGAGACGGCGGCAGGCGCGAAATTCTTTTACTACACGAATGCAAAGATCGCCGTGGTGCCCGCGGAAGGCGGCACGCCGCAGATTCTGACGGAAGCGTTCGATGAAGATCCCGGACTTGTCGGCTGGGGACCGGACGGAATTTATTTCGCCGCCGAACAGAAAACCTATGCGCATCTTTTCCGGCTCAATCCCGCGACAAAAGCAATTGAAAAACTGAGCGCGCCGGACCACCTGTCATCTTTTTCGTTTTCGTTTTCGCAGGATTACAAAGTAGCCGCGTACCGGGCCGCACTCGAAAATCAATATGCGGAAATCTACTCCTCCAAAGTCGCGCCGTGGGAAGGTAAGAAACTGACGGCCATGGGCGATCAGCTCAAGGGTTTCACGCTGGCGCGCCGCGAAGTGATTTCCTGGAAATCGGCGGACGGAACGACGATTGAGGGAGTCGTTTACAAACCGGCCAATTTCGATCCCAACAAGAAATATCCGTTGCTGGTGGTGATTCACGGCGGGCCCACGGGAGTGGATCAGCCCATCGTGAACGCGGACCGCTACTATCCAACCGAGCGCTTCGTGGCCAAAGGCGCGCTGGTGCTGCGGCCGAATTACCGTGGCTCGGCGGGCTACGGCGAAAAATTCCGCGCGCTGAACGTGCGCAATCTCGGGGTCGGAGATTATGCCGACGTGATTTCCGGCGTGGACGCGCTGATCGCCAAAGGCTGGGTGGACAAAGATCGCGTGGGCTCGATGGGCTGGAGCCAGGGCGGCTACATTTCCGCGTTCATCACCGCGTCGAGCGACCGCTTCAAGGCCGTTTCCGTGGGCGCAGGAATTTCAGACTGGATGACGTACTACGCGAACACGGACATCACGCCGTTCACGCGCCAGTATTTGCACGGGACGCCGTGGGACGATCCGGAAATTTACAAGAAAACTTCGCCGATCAGCTACATCGCGAAGGCCAGAACGCCTACGCTGATTCAACACGGAGAAAATGACCGGCGCGTGCCGATTCCCAACGCGTATGAGTTGCGGCAGGCGCTGGAAGACCGCGGCGTTCCGGTGAAGATGGTGGTGTACAAAGGGTTCGGCCACGGAATCACGAAACCGAAGCAGCAGCGCGCGGTGATGGAAGAAAACGAAAAATGGTTCGCGCAATACATCTGGGGCGAAAAACCGGAAGAACCAAAATCACCCGCGCCGAAAGCAGAAGAAAAGAAATCCACTGCTGCGATTAATCCATAAATATCGACCAGCGAATGTGATCCTCCTAGCTGGCGACATTCGACTTTGCAGCACGGCAGCGCGTTCCTTTAACACTACAACGGCATGAACACTGCATGACATCTTCCGCTGAACTTCCAAACAAGATGAGCGCGGGATTTCGCGAGTGGCTGTTCGCGCTGGGCGTTTCCCTGGGAACCGCGCTGCTGGTGATTGCGCCCTTTTTCTGGCTGGGAAACGCTTCGGGACACGACTTCGGATTTCACGCTGCCTCGTGGCTGGATGCCGCGGGGCAGTGGAAAGAAGGGATTTTTTTTCCGCGATGGACGGAGTGGGCGAACCACGGATTCGGCGAGCCGCGATTTATTTTTTATCCGCCGCTTTCGTGGATGCTGGGAGCGGCACTGAGTTTTGTGGCTCCGTGGAACGCGGTGCCGGGAGTTTTTATTGTCATCGTGCAGACGATGGCAGGGCTTTGTTCGTTCGCGCTGGCGCGGCGATTTTTGCCAAGGAATGCGGCGCTTTTTGGAGCAGCGTGTTACGCGGCAAATCCTTATGCGCTGCTGGTCGTTTATATGCGCAGCGACTTTTCGGAGCAACTGGCATGCGCATTGATGCCGTTGGTCGTGCTGACCGCGCTGCAGCTCTGCGGCCTGGTGGAGAATCGCCGGCGTTCGCTTTCGCGGGCGACGGCGTTTTTCGCGTTGGCATTCGCGGCGGTGTGGCTTTCCAATGCGCCTGCCTCAGTGATCGCGAGCTACAGCGCGGCGCTCATTTTTGCGTGGGCTGCGCTTGAGAAGAAATCGATGCAGCCGTTGTTGCGCGGCGCGGGCGGACTGGCGTTGGGCTTTGCGTTGGCGAGCTTTTACCTAGCGCCGGCGGCTTATGAACAGCGCTGGGTGAATATCGGGCAAGTGCTTTCCTTGGGCCTGCAACCCGCCGACAATTTTCTCTACACGATGGGCAACGACCCGGAACACAATGTATTCAATTGGATCGCGTCGAGTGTTGCGGTCCTGCTGCTGGTGATGACAGGAATCGCGGCGATTGCGGCACTGCAAAGGACTATGCAGGGACAAGAAAGCGACGACAGAAAGAAACTTTGGCGCATGTTGCTGGAACTTTCCGCGGCGGCGGCGATTCTGATGGTCAGGCAGAGCGCGTTTTTTTGGGCGCACCTTCCGAAACTGAGGTTCGTGCAATTTCCGTGGAGGTGGATGGCCATTTTGGCGGTACCGTATGCGTATTTTTCGGCGGCCGCGATGATGCGGCAGCGCATGCGTTGGATCTGGTTTGCGCTTGTGCTTATCGCGGTTTGCGGAACGGCGACGGTGCTCGTCAAGAAAACGTGGTGGGATTCGGATGACATTCCATCGCTCCAGGAAGCTGTTGCGAACGACCAGGGTTTCGAGGGCACCGACGAATACGATCCCGTGGGCGACGATCATACGAACTTGCCGGAAAAGTCGGCGCGAGTGCAGGTTCTGCCCGCCGAAGAATCCGGAGGTCGCGCGCCGCAAGCGGAGATTCGTATCGAGCGTTGGACCGCAGAAGAAAGAGTGGTGCGGGTGATCTCGACCGAGCCGCTGCGTGTGGGACTGCGGCTGTTGGACTATCCGGCTTGGCACGTGGAAGTGAATCGCAAGCCGGTGACGTCAGAGCACGCGGAGAACAACGGCGAGATGATCGTGGCCCTCGCTCCGGGGACGCAGCGCATCACGGCACGGTTTGTGCGGACTCCGGATCGAACGCTGGGGAGCACCATTTCGTTGTTGGGCGTGCTGACGCTGCTGGCGCTGTTGAATGCCGGCGGCGTGCGGCTGCTTTCGGCAAGCCCCTGAGCACCATTTCGGGATCGCAAGCGAGATCCTTCGTCGCGATGCTCCTCAGGACAGACACCCTTGGTGGGGTCTCTGTTAACAATAACTGCCCCCATCCCCCTGTTTTTCGTAAGTGTCTCTTAGGGCCTGCGGCCCGCGAAATCTCATGAAAATCACTCAGAGGTAAGATCGCAACGGCCTGGAGCGGCGAGGTCGATGCAACAGTGGAGGAAGTTGAGGCCGTGTAAGTGTCTGAT
>Ga0209472_1000784_pt1 | contig 18567 bp, 13 predicted proteins | sample GraSoiAngelo_130_FD_185887 | JGI IMG/M metagenome (GOLD analysis project Ga0209472, IMG submission 185887) | Grasslands soil microbial communities from the Angelo Coastal Reserve, California, USA - 14_0929_02_20cm (SPAdes) (version 2) | ecosystem: Environmental > Terrestrial > Soil > Grasslands ...
TTCTTTCCGAGATGGTTCGTTTTTCTCAGAAAGGACACGACCTTGCGTTGCCAAGGACCATAGTTGAGGGATTGATGAAGCGCCGGTTTCCGTTCGCCGAGAGCATCGATGGTAGGGTGTACGCTGACATCGGCGAGAGTGCCAAGGAAGTTGCTCTTGTGATTTTGTATTACATCTACCCCAATCGGATGAGTCGGGAGTCTCTAAGGGCAGCGCTAATTAGGCATCCATTTAGGAAGGTCAACGCTGACGTAGCCGTTCACAGGATTGCAGGATTCATCGATGATAATGGGGTAGGTATGATACGCCTTCGGAATAGTGGGCTTCGCAAAGTCGAGGAGCTATTTGCGAAGGCAGCCAAGAAAGCGACCAAGTAGAGTCGTCCCGACGGTGCTGGAGGAAGCAGATGGATGGCCTACAGGAAAAGCGTGCTCGGGAATTGGTGAAACGGTTGGACGAGGCCGGCGAGAACCACGGCTTGATAATGATGCAGGGAACAGTCGTGATGCGCGGACCCGGCTCTCCTTATACTGACAGCCCTACTATGTCCGACGGGGCGGATTTGCAAAACGCCATTGAGTTAGGGCTGCTGGAAAAACAGCAGATGAATGTCGATAAGAAATTTGGTTGGGAATGGTACATCGTGAAAAAGACGCAGGAGGAACTGGCTCGCAATTTTGTTGTGAAATCGCCTGACTCGATGTGGCAGGAGCCCGTCGGTGAGCAAGTGATTTCGGAATTTGCGAATGGCGGGCACTGTTGTGTTACGAGTGAAGGAATCAATCTGTGTAATGCCGCGGGCAAGCTCACGAGTTGTTCGCACACCGGCGAAACCCGGGCGCGCTATGACAGTCTCATGCAGCGCGGAAAACAGAGTTCGTGACCGATTCCTCGAGCCAACAGAATCACCACTTGGATTCGGCAGGCGGTTGCAAAGTGGAGGAATTTCGGGAGTGACGCGCTTGAGTTATCTCATCTATCTGGCTATTTTGGGGTTCCCGTTCTCGGACGGTCGGGAATGGTTGCGCCGATTCCTGCGAGCGAATTTCTGAATCCGCCCGTGTACCCGGCGTGTACCTCGGTTCAGCGTTTTTGCAGTTTTTCTCCCTTTTCCCGTTTCGTAGAATCAATAACTTGCACGTGTTCAGCGCCCTTAGTAGTTCGATCCCCACCGCCCCTACCAACATCTCCTTCCTAAAGAATCATTTGTGGCTTTTCGAGGGGCCACAAGGGGCCATTAACGTCAGGCAACTTGCGCCGGGAGCACTAGACGAACCACTTTACTGTTCGCTTCTCGGAGCGTCGGAACTGCCTGCGTGTAGATATTCATAGTCGTTCGAATATCTGCGTGCCGCAAAAGTTCCTGCTGCACCTTGAGATCGACTCCAAGGGCATGAAGCAGCGTTGAATGGCTGTGGCGAAACGTGTGCCAGCCGATTCGGCCTATCCCCTGCCTTTTCTGCGGCAGGAACAAGCCAGTTCTCCTGAATTCGGCCCGGCCAATACGGTTTTCCCGTCTCTGGGTTTGCGAACACCCAATCATCCGATTTCGCCAGGGGGGCTAGCCTCGTCTTGTGTTGACGTAGTCTCTCCGCAAGCGAACGGTCAAGAGGCATCCAGCGATGAGAAGCCTGCGTTTTTACGTCGCCCTGCCTACCTTAGACGTAAGCTTGCCGCACTGCCAAGCGCAGTCCATCCCAGTCGATGTCACGCCATCTCAAACCGAGGATTTCACTCACCCGCAGTCCCAAACACATCGCCACAATGCACATTGTTCGGAAAGGTTCGGGAATGCTCTCAAGCACTTTCCTGAACTCGTCTACTGAAAGTGCCTTCGGTTCCCTCTGTCTTTTCGAACCGTCTTTTACGCGAACGAGGCTCATGGGGTTGTGCTGATAAGGAATCAGCTCCCAGCGCATCGCCGCGTTAAATAACACGCGCATTAGGTTCTTGAGATGGGACTTACTTTTCGGTGCCAAATTGAGCTTCTTGAGCCAATCTTCAACAAGCAGGGGCTTAATCTGCTCGGCAAACCCGAACGATCCACGTAAACAGATTGAAATCAATATCTTATAGTCTCTTTTGTGGTTTGTCCGCGGGCGACCGTAAGCGTTTACTATTTTCGCTTGACAATATCGATTTTTTGCGACATAAGTCTGCGCAAGACGAATGCAAGCGCTCCCGAACGGGGGTGCGTTCCGGCCCGAACGCTTGCTTCGCAGCTAGCGGGTGTCCGATTGAGCGGTTTCTCAAATTCTCAGCCTAGAGCAGGTCAGCGCTTCGAGCGCGGACCAATAAATTCTGTCTGGGGGTGAGGTCGTGTTGAATCGTGTCCTTCGTTATCACGCCTTCCTTGGTGTTATTAGTTCAATTCTCGTACTTCCAGTTTTACTCGGAATTATTTCGGTGCTGTTTGCGCCGCTTTGTTTCGGTCAGCAGTTGACGGGGACTCTGAGCGGCACCGTATACGATGTTTCTGGAGCTGTGGTTCCCAAAGCCACAGTGACGATGAGGAACCTATCCTCGGGAGACGTCAGGACCTCAGTCACCAACGACTCTGGATACTTCACGATCACTGCGATCCAACCTGGCACCTATGATATTACCGTCTCCGCGGCGGGGTTTAAGGTTTGGCGGCAAAGGGCTATCGTTTTCAACCAAGGGGATAGCAGGTCGCTTGCAGGCGTAAAGCTCGAGGTGGGCAGCACAACCGAGACAATGGAAGTGAGCGCCAACGCCGTTTCCGTGCCACTGGAAAATGGGGAAATTAGCACCACGCTGAGTACCCGAATGATTGAGGATATTCCGCTAGTAGGCCGCGACGCAGGTGAGTTGTTGAAAGTCATGCCGGGAATGGCCTTCACGAACGGCTTGACGCAGGGTGGGGGCTTCAACGACCAGGTTGTGGGAACGAACAACGGGCCGGTGGGCTCGTTCTCGTCGAATGGGACGCAACCAAACGGGGCGATGGCTTTCATGCTGGACGGCGCGAATCTGGTCGATCCCGGCAATATGGGCACGCAAATTGCCAATATCAACCAGGACATGGTTTCGCAAGTCAAAGTCCTCACTAATGACTACAGCGCGGAATATGCCAAGGGTCCCACCATTTTCCAGGCGTTCGGCAAGAGCGGTGGGCAGGCATTCCATGGCGAGGCTTATGAGTACGCGCGCAACGCCGCACTCAATTCAGTGGACGCTTACATCAAGGCGCAGGGGGGCTCGAACGCTGATCAGCACTTCAATTATGTCGGGGGCAATATAGGCGGACCGGTCCTGCTTCCTTTCACGCATTTCAACCGCAATCGCAAAAAGATGTTCTTCTGGGCCGGCTACGAATACATGCAGCAGCAGCCTGCTGCGACTCCAGTTTTCTACAATGTGCCTACGACGGCGCAATTGAACGGCGACTTCAGCAATACCGGTGTGCCGCAAGGAGCGATCAACCAATGGTCCTTCGCTTATTCGGCACCATACAACCCACCGGCAGGTTGGAACGGCGCTACGCACACTTTTCCGACCAGCAGTTTTGACCCCAATATTCTGGGATTGGTGAATCTTTTTAAGACCAAGTGGGCACCAAACGTCACTCCGACGGCCGCAAACGGATGGAACAATTTCACGTACGTTAACTCCAGCCCGCAGAACCGTTGGGAGGCTACCGGCAAAGTGGATTATGCGTTCAGCGACAACACCAAGCTAACCGTCTCCTATTCGCGGCAGGATGAAACCGACCTGCACCCTGTTTCTATCTGGTGGGCTCCGCCTTGGACGTTACCTTATCCTTCGGGCGTCCAAGCGCCGACGACGGCCAACGTTGTCATGGCTAACTTCACGCACGTCTTCAATCCAACGACCACCAATGAATTCGTCTTCACCTACGCGCGCTATATTAACCCCAGTAGTCTAACGAATCCCAACGCCGTGAGCCGCTCGACTCTGGGCTTTAACGTGCCGGGCCTATTCGGCCACACGGCGAAGCAGATTCCGAATATTAACGGTCCGTGGGGCGGTTCGTTCCCGTACATCACGAATTTTTCTTTTGACGGGGGATTCGGTGGCGGGGGAGCGTTCGGAGGCTTAAAGAAAGATCCAGCGCTCTACGATAACGTAAGCAAGGTACTCGGAAAGCATACTTTGAAAATGGGGGTCTACTGGGACACCAGTGAAAATATTCAATCAACCGGCGGGCTCACGGCGTCGGACATTGGCGCGTATAACTTTGGCTGGGGAGGAAATGACACGGGCAACGTTGTTGCCGACTTCTTGACGGGCAATGGTTTTACCAGCTATCAGCAAACCAGTGCCGTACCGGTGAACGACGTCAAATTCCACCAATGGTCCATTTACGGACAGGATTCGTTCCAGGTGAATAAGCAGCTAACGGTCAGCTATGGCTTGCGCCTAGACCATCAAGGACAATGGTATGGCCCACAGACTGGAGCACAGGTGTGGAACCCGGCCTTATACAACAACGCGTCTTCTGCGCCGGCCAATACCGGCCTCCAGTGGCACGGGATCAATTCGAGCATCCCCCAATCCGGCTTCTCCTCTCCCATGTTTTATCCAGAGCCGCGGGTAAGCCTTGCCTACGACTTATTTGGAAACGGGAAGAGTGTGTTCCGCGCGGGATTCGCGATTTTCCGATACCAAATCTCTACGGAGGTTACCAGCGCATTCAACGGGCCGGAGGGGGCTTTCACATACACTTCGCCGGGGTTCGGGGGTGGCTATGCGGCGGTTAGCCAATTCACCCCTCCCACGAGCGTCTCGCAAAATGGATCCACTATTTACGTCATCCAGCCTGACAACAAGACGCCCCAGGTGTCGGACTGGAACGTATCCTTGTCGAGTGCGGGACCTTGGCATTCCGTCTTTGAGATTTCCTACATAGGGAACAAGAGTAAGAACCTGTACTTAGATGGGACGAACGGAAACCTCAACAACCTTAACAACATTATTCCCGGAGCCTTCTTCTTTGCCGATCCCAGCACGGGGAGATTGACGTCTCCGGGACCGCCGGGCTGCGACGATAACAATTATGGTACAGCAACCTGGGATCCGAGCATCTACTGCCAGAATAGCTACAACACGTACAGCACCAACAATAAAGCGGGCGCGCCGAGTAATGTCTTCAACAACAATCACTACCGCCCCCTTAACAATTACCAGAATATTTACCTCCTGACTCACGATGCCTATGCCAATTACAATTCGCTGCAGGCATCCTGGCAAAAGCAGATGGGTTCGTTCTTCTACCTGGCGAACTACACGTTCGGCAAGGCTTTGGGCCTTTGGGACTGGACAAGCAATAACGGGGCTGCTGGGGGCAACACCGTAGATCCTTTTAGTCTGCACAACAACTACGGCCCATTGGCTTACGACCACACGCACATATTCAATGTGTCGTATTCCTATCTTATTCCAAAACTGTTTCATGGTTTCCTCGGCGGAGCCGTCAATGGTTGGAGGTTCAGCGGCTATACGACCTACCAAAGAGGAGCGCCCATCCAGCCGAATACTGAGTTAAACATCACGTGGCCGGGAGGGCTAACGGTTCCAACGAAGGGCATCCCCAGCCTGCCAGACAACAGCATTCACTTGCCGAATGGGCTGGTTTCCACCAACATGAACGCAGCCAGTTGGTTCGGCTCAGACTCCTATCATTATCTGCTGCCTGTTCTGACCTGCGATCCGCGGAAGGGTTTGGCGTCCGGGCAGTATTTCAACCCGAACTGCTTCACGCCTCCAGCCTATGGGCAGCAGGGCAATCTCGCATGGCCATACATTCATGGCCCGGCATACGTCAACAGCGATTTGTCCGTGGGCAAGCAATTCCGGCTCAAGGAAAGCAAGATAGTTGAATTCCGCATACAAGCCTCAAACTGGCTCAATCATCCATTGCGGCAGTTCGGGTTAGCAGGAATTGTGGACAACCAACTCAACTTCACGAAGACAACGCCCGGTACTTATTTTGACAGCGTTCAGAACAAGAACGTTAACGTCAATGTCATTTCTCTTTCCCAAACAAACACGAACCCGCTGACGACTGGCAAACCTGAGTTCGCCACCGGCGCCCGAAACATTACCGTGGTCGGCAAGTTCATCTTCTAGTCCGCTGTAACATTGGCTCGTCACATGAATTGTCCGATTGGGGGGCGGCGCGAGTCTCGCCCCCTGATTTTTCTACGGCATTCGCCGCAATCGTTCGATGTAAGCGCGCTCCTGTTACGCCCTGGCAGGACCTGTAGGTCCCATCTTCTCAGCAGGCCTGGTTTAACGTTCTGAGCTTGACGTCTTTGGAAGTATTCTCTCGGTTATGACTTCAGGAAAGGCAGGCGCCTGGACGCGCCGCGAATTTTTGCGCACGTTTCAGGCGGCTATTCCGCCTGCGCTGGTGCTGGGAGGGCTACGCGCAGTTCTGCCAACCAGTGAGTTTGCCTCGCAGGTTCGACGCCTATCTGGACAAGCTCCGGCTTCGGTCGGCCACCGCGGGCCCATCTGGTTCGAGCTGAAGAGAGTCCCGTTTGTTTTGGAGAACTGTCCCACTCCGGCCAAGAACGCGCCCGAGACGATGCCTGGGGGAGTGGCAATCTTCGACTACAACGGAGATGGCAGGCCCGACATTTTCTTTGCCAATGGCGCCAACATTGCCACGCTACGGAAGGACTCGCCCAAATACTGTAATCGACTATTTCGCAACGAAGGCAACGGTGCATACACGGATGTGACGGAAGCCGCTGGCTTGGCAGGCTCCGGCTATGACATCGGGGTTGCCGTCGGGGATTATGACAACGATGGCCACCCAGACTTATTTGTTGCCGGGCTCCATCGCAGCACTCTATACCACAACAACGGAGACGGAACCTTTACTGACGTCACTGTGAAATCCGGCTTGGATGCTGCCCTGAACCGCCCGGACCCCGAATATGGGCCGCTCTGGTCGGAAGCAGCCGGTTGGGTTGACGTGAACAATGATGGTTTGCTCGACCTTTTCGTTGTCAACTACATGCAATGGACTTATTCAGATAAACCGCTCTGCACCTTTCGCGATTTCACAGACTATTGCAGCCCGAAGCTTTACAAAGGCCAGCCGAACCGGCTCTTCCTAAACAGGGGAGACGGGACTTTTCAGGATGTCTCCGAGGAGTGGGGCGTACGCAAGTTGGTCGGCAAGGGCATGGGGGTGGGCATGGCCGACTACAATGTGGATGGGCGACCGGACTTATTTATTACCAACGACACGTACTACAATTTTCTGCTACGCAACATGGGGGACAGGTTCGAGGAAGTGGCCTTCGAAGCGGGGGTGGCTCTGGTTGAGGACGGAGATTTCATTTCCGGAATGGGCTTGGACTTTCGTGACTTCAACAACGATGGATACCCGGACATCGCTTTTGTAGCCCTGAACAACCAGACTTTTCCACTCTTTGAGAATGCCGGGAAGAACGCCTTTCGGGAGATTACGACTCCAAGCGGCATGCACAAGCTGAGTTCTTCAATGTCCGGATTTGGCGCTGGGCTATACGATTTCGACAATGACGGGTGGAAAGATCTATTTGTCAGTTGCGGCCACGTCGAATCGATTTCCCTCCCCGGCCAGCCCGTGGATCAGTACAACGCCGTCTTCCGCAACCTGGGACCAAGCGGGAAATGGTCCTCCCTGAGAGAAGAGGCTGGATTGACGGCTGCCGCGCCTGCCCGTCATCGTGGCTGCGCTTTCGCCGACCTGGATGGAGATGGGCGCATAGATGTGGTCGTAACTGCCCTCGGACAGCCTGCCGAGATCTGGATGAATCGCAGCGGGAAGACCGGGCACTGGCTGGACGTGGCGCTGCGCGGGAGCAAGAGCAATCGGGACGGAATTGGAGCGAGAATCAGGCTAGTCAGCAAGAGTGGAACACAGTACAACCACATGACCACAAGCGTCGGCTACGCCTCCTCGGCCTGCGGCCCAGTGCATTTCGGTCTTGGCCCGGATAGCCGAGCGGAGTTGATTGAAATTCATTGGCCGTTGGGGATCGTCCAAATGCTCAGAGATATCCAGGCGGATCGAGTCTTGGCTGTTACAGAATCTTCCTCGCAGAGTTAATTTCTGGCTGGGCGATTCTCCGTTTAGGTCTGAATCCTAACGCCTTAGGGGTCCAAAAGGGCTTGTTGCCAGGGCGATCTTCTCGAAAAACTCGCGCTCTTACTATTTGCCGATGGGGCTAACGCCGCGCCGTGTTGCATATGAATGTATAGCGAGTCATCGGGTTGGATTACGCCGGGCTGGGCGAGCAGTTCTCGCTCCTTGCGGCTCCCAGTGGGCAGCGGCTCATCCAGTGCCCTTAAAGAATAGGACCGCCGATAAGCCAAGTGATATCCGTGGCGCGAGATTTCCACTTTGATGTGACGGAGTTTCCCGTCATCGTCCAAATTCGTAGGGGAATAGGTGAGCTCGTAGTAGTCTGCGCCGGTATCGGCAACTCCCGCGATAAAGCCTTCTACATCGTTGTCGTTGTAAAAGGCACGGCCTCCGGTCTCCTCCGCAATCGAGTCCTCAAGTGAATGAGAGCCGTTCAGAGCCTGCCCTTCGCCTGAGCCGACGAGCGCTCGAGCGACGAGTCCTCTAGCATCGACGGGATAAACGGCAACTTGTGCACGGGCCAGCGTGTCAATAGCCGCTCTGAATTCATCCTCCACTAACGTGCTTCCTGAACTCATGCCAACCGGGGTGGAGGAAGTGGCCCCAGCGCCAGTAATCGTGCGTAGCAAAATAAAATACGGGAAATCTCCCGAGATCCAGATCAAATTCTTACGACCGGGAAAGCCTGAAAGAAATCGACCAATGTCGATCAAGGCTCCTAGTCCTGAGACGTAAGGACGAAAGTTGTCAGCGTAAATGAAAATCTTCAGTAACTGGTTGGACTGAGGCGAAACAGCGGCGAGCAACCGGTCCCGGTCCTCGGTAAAGCCCTGAACCAGATGAAGCGTGTCTGTTAGAGCAAAGATAGCGAAGCGAGCCCCCTCCGGCTTAGAGCCGATGAAGTCCTGCAACTGCTTCCGCGCTCGTGGTTGATCCTCAATCTCAGTGTGAACCAGATCGAGAAGCACGACGAACAACGGGCCACGCTCTGGTCCGGAGGGAAGATTAACGAACCAATTTGCCGGGAGCGCTGGCAAACGATGCGGAACAAACTCCGTATCGGAGACACTTGAATGGCTGTCGAACGAGAGTATCTCCTGAGGTGTACCGTCTTCGTAGACAGAGAAATCCTGTTCCGACAGGCCGCGAACGGGTTTGCCTTTAGAATCCGTTACCACCGCGTCGACGATCACACGACGGACATTAGTTCGAATAGTAGTCTGAGGAAGTTGTACCTTCGGTTCCGCCGAGCTGGGGTCATGCGCAGCTGCCAGAATCGGGAGCACATGGAAGAACGCGCAAATCGCTGCGGGAGCGATTGTCAACAACCTGCGGTGGTACTCAACCGCGCGGAGCTTTGAGGAGTGGCGTTGAAGTTCCCGGCACATGCAAACGCTTATCAGTCATGTCTCCAGGCTGGACCCGGAAAGTAGCGCTCCTCCTGTTTCTGGAGGGACCGCATAGCGTGCAAAAAACCGATTCGGCGTGAACATTTTATCGTGTCTGATTTCCTCGCGCCAGCCCGTATTCTTCCGGCACAGTTGCCGCCGACAAATGCAGCTGAATATGTCTGGGCCGCAAAACAATTAACTTCAGCCCAGTCTTCGCCGGTCAGGCCGTCGGCATCAGGGAAGTCCACGACGACATCTAACTGGTCAGCTTTATGGATTGTGATCTGGGATACTTCGATCTGGAGACTAGCGTGTTGGAACCGCTGGAAAATCCCTTCGGCCCAAAAGTGTTACCTAATGTAACCGGTACGTTCTGTAATCCATGTGTCCGGATCGGACCGTCAAGGAAATGGCGCACGTTAGCGGCTTCCCGGATCTTTGGCTTGTTGTTTGGCGGAAAGGTGTTCGACGATCTGCCGTTCCTTGGCGCCATCCTCAGGCTGATGTAATCGGTAATAGAGGGCCGCCAGTTCGACGTGTGGCTCGAGCCAGTTCGGATCCTTTTTGACGACAATCTGCAAATCACCCAGAGCGGCTTCGTATTGCCCTGACACGCTCTCTAGCATCGCAAATTCGTATCGCGCCATGGTAGACGATGGATCAAGCTGAAGCGCATGTTCCAGATAGGGTTTCGCCTCTTGCAAATCACGCCGCTTATAAAGCATAGTGCCTAAGTAGAGGTTGGCGGCGAAATCGTCGTGGTCGTTTTTGAGCGCCTGCCGGAACGCAGCCTCGGCTCCCTTCAAGTCGCCGGTATTGTCCCGGGCGGTGCCAGCAAGCGAGTAAATGCCTGGAAGCTTCGGATTGAGCCGCAGCGCGATGTCCACGTCGTCGCGAGCGCGGGCGAACTCGTTGAGTTGTAGTAGAGTGCTTCCTGCCAGCAGGTATGCCTCGGCGTTGGTTTTCCCCTTCGCCACTTTCTCAATTCGCTCGACGCCATCGCGCTTCTGGCCGGAAGCGATGAGAGCCGATCCAAGCACGAATTCGAAATCAAGATTTTCCTTGTATTTGCTCTCGATCGGGGCAAGTACGCGTACCGCTTCCGCTGGTTGTCCAAGCTGGTTATTTGTGTCACCCAGGAGTGTGGCCACCTGAACATTTTCGGGCTCCACAATATTCAGTTCAGCGAACTGTTCTTGAGCTTTAGGGAGGTCACCTTTCTTGTAGTAGGCAAGAGCTAAGTTCAGTAGCACGCCGTTGTTTCCCGGAGCCTGGGAGAGTGCTGACCGGTACAAGGCTATCGCGGCGTCAAACTGCCCCTCATGAACAAGAGCGGCGCCTAGGTTCACCTGCGCCTGAAGGGAATTCGGACGGAGTTTAAGAAACTCCTGATAGTCGCGAATAGCGGTCTGAAAGTCACCCCGCTGTTGTGCCTGGACGCCGTCCGCGAAAAGCTGCTGCGGATCGGGTGTCTGAGCCGAGGCGGCTGCGAGCAAGGTGAAGAAGGCTAAAGTTGCTACCAGTGCGCGCATGAATAAAAGCATAACGCGGATTGTGCATTCCGGTATCAAGGATTGTTGCCCCACGCTAACGGCTTAGGAAGCGCCGGCCAGAAGATCCCAATCCGCAAGAATTCAATTTACTCGGATGCCGAGGCAGGATATTAATGTCATGGAGGTGCGTAGTAATGGGCAGGGTGGTGTTTTGTTTCCTCTCTTGTGTTCTTCTGGCCATGAGCACGGCTAGCCTAGCAGAAAGTCAGACGAGGCCGAGCGCTCCACCAAATCTCCCCGCAGGTCCGCGGCCTCCCGACACAATCACGCGTCCCGATTCTATAGCGGATAGCGGGCCGTATGGATTCTGGTCGCAAATGACCAACCAGGGACGCGCCGGGGGCGCATTGCTGGGCAAAGTGCTTGTGGAAGGCCAACCGGTACTCTGGGAACCCGTTTTCGTTTCCATTGTCTGCCACGATAAGGTCGTAAACACCGCACGGACGGATCCCAAGGGCAACTTCGCGTTCACGACTGTTCGAGGAGTGGTCACCGCGCAGGCGGACGCGGAGCGCCAGATGAAAATGTACTACGAGGGCTGCAAAGTCGAGGCGTCATTGACCGGCTTCCACTCCGACGCGCTCATCATTACGGAGCGGAATCTAAGGGAAGAGCCCGAACTGGGAACCATTTGGCTCCATTCGAATGGCCGGGCGATAGGGACAGTACTGAGCACCACGAGCGGAGCCCTACCGAAAAAGGCTGAAAAGCTCTTTGAGGAGGCCCACGCCGCTATGCTCGAACAGAATCGAGGACGGGCACAGAGCGACCTTGAGAAGGCGATCCGGGAGTACCCGCAATTCGCAGAGGCGTGGTTTCAGCTTGGGAAGTTGCAGATGAGCGCAAGCGCTCAGAGTGCGCGAGAATCTTTCTCGAAAGCGGCGGCTGCCGATCCGCGGTTCATCCTGCCGTATGAGGAGCTAGCACAATTGGCGGTCCAGGAAGAAAAGTGGGCGGAAGTGCTCGCGAATACTGGCCGCGCTCTGCAACTGGACCCGTCTGGCACGCCGCGAGTCTGGTACTTCGACGCGCTAGCCAATTATCAGGCCGCAAACTTAGATGCAGCAAAAGCCAGCGCGGTCAAGTCGCTGGCGGTGGACCCCCAACACCAGGTCCCCAATACCGAACAACTGCTTGCCGTAATTCTAGCGCGCCAGGGTGATTATGAGGGGGCCCTGCAGCATCTGCGCAATTGCATGGCGTATGTTACGACGGGTCCGAATGTGGAATTCTTAAAGCAACAGATAGCGCGGCTGGAGCGTACTGTTGAGAAGTCAAAGGCCCGGCCGAACTAGAAAGGGCTCGGGCCACAGCCATTCGACTCTACCGAAAGGGCCGACCCTTCACGATTCCCTGACCTTCCACAATGGTGACAAGCCTATCCACAGCTAGCCCTCTGAAGGTCTCACTCGTGCCGACGGGCCAATGCACCTCGATATCGGCGGTGGACGCTCCTCCCAATCCAAAGTGCAGCCGCGGATCATTCACGGATAGATAGCTGGCTTGGCTGGTGACGCACCTCGCCTGCACTTTGCCGCCATAATGGACGAGCACACGCGCCCCAATCGCGCTGCGATTGCTCCGCGTGCCTTCCAAGCGGACCTTCAACCAGTGATTGCTGACTGGCGCGTCATTGCGCAACAGGGAAGGCGGTTCATTCCGATTCATAATGAGCACATCGAGGTCCCCGTCGTTATCGAAGTCACCGAGGGCGCACCCGCGGCTCATGTGCGCTGCCGCGACACCTGGACCGGCCTCCAAACCAATTGGCAGGAAGCTGCCGTTTCCGTGGTTGCGAAAAAGAATACGCTGAGAGTGCGTTGGATACTTGGCGTAGCGGCGTTCCAATTCCGGGTAGACAGTCCCCGTGGCCCATAGGATGTCCGGGTAGCCGTCGTTGTCCAGGTCCGCAAGGTCGGTTCCCCAACTGATAAAGCGCCGCTCCGCAAAAAGACCGGCTTTCGTGGTGACGTCGTCAAATTGCCCTTTGCCATCATTGCGATACAGACCCGTGGCTTGTTTCTGGAAATGGGTTTTGACCAGGTCAAGATGGCCATCCAAGTCGTAATCGCCAACTCCAACACCCATACCACCCAACTGCTGTCCATCGCTGCTCAACGCGATACCGCGAACCAATCCCTCCTCGCGGAACGTTCCGTCGCGGTTGTTCATGAACAGGAGACTTGGAGTGGAGTCGCAGGCAACAAAGATGTCTGGCCAGCCGTCTTCGTCGGCATCAAATGTGACGGCCGTTAGTCCATAGGAACTTCGAACGGCGGCGATCCCAGATTCTTTAGAGACGTCAGTGAACGTTCCGTCCCCGTTGTTGCGATAGAGGAAATGAGGCGGAAATCCAAAGCCGTTTGGGCCGCAATTTATGGGGACGCCTTCGTAATTGCAGTTAGGCACGTTGAGCGATGGCCGGGGAGCCTTGGATAGATCGAAGTCCACATAGTTGGACACAAAGAGATCCAGGCGGCCGTCCCGGTTGTAATCCACAAAAGTGCATCCGGTACTGAAGCGTGTGTTGGGGGAAAGCAAGCCGGCCTTAGCGGTCACGTCGGTAAACGTTCCGTCGCCGTTGTTGTGATAGAGGCGATTTTGGCCGAAGTAGGTAACGAAAAGATCTTCATTGCCGTCATTATCGAAGTCGCCCACGCAAACGCCGTTAGCCCAGCCGGCATCCATCAATCCCGCTTTTTGCGTAACATCCGTGAATGTGCCGTTGCGATTGTTCCGATACAAGCGGTTGCTCGCTCCTGCCGGAACCGCATCCAAAAGGCGGCCTCCTAGAATGAAAATGTCCATCCAGCCGTCATTGTCATAGTCGAAAAAAGCGCAACCGGCACCCATGATTTCGATAATGTAGGTTGCTTTGTGCGCTTCACCATAGAACATAGTCTGGGTGAGGCCGGCACTGGCGGCCACGTCAAGGAAGGAGGAAAAAGCGGAGGTGGATGTGGGGTAGGAGGCAAACGTACGGTGCCCATTGGCTATCATAGCTGAAGCCAACGCTGCCGGGATGACTTGCAGCAAGCGCCGCCGCGTCCACAGATTGGACTCCGAAGTGCTCATGACAAGAGAAGTCCTCTTCAGCCACTGAGCCATTTGAAGTTCATGCTAGTGGTTTTTTCCCGCAGTGAGCTCACGACGGAGCTGTAACGCACTTGTATTTTGTGGATCAAGGCGGAGTGCGATAGTCACAGCTTCCTGGGCTTCAGAAAAGCGAGACTCCATGGCGAGAGTTGCTGCCAGGCTGATCCAAGCCTGAGTGTAACCGGGGGCCGCTCGGAGAGCGAGCCGGAAGTAGTTCTCCGCGGAAGACAGATCGCCCTGGAGTGAAGCGAGGTAACCTAGTTGATTTTGGGCGACGGCCAAATCGGGATCAATTTCGACAGCTTTGCTCAGAGCGGCGCGCTCGTTAGAAGTATCACCGGCTCGATCCAGCGCAAGGGCCAGCTTGTAGGTGAGAAGGGCATCCCTCGGAGTTGCCGCGACAGCCTCGCGATAGAGCTCCACCGCTTTTTGGATATCACCCTTGGAAAACTCCTGCTCTGCCTCGGCAGCTTTGCCCGCGGCCAAAGTGCGGTTGGCCCGATCCTGCAATTCCTGCCGGTAGATTTTGAGTTGTTCCTGGGCTTGCTCGGTTTCTCCGAGGTTGCGTAAGGCGGTCGCGAGCTCAAACCGAATTTGAGGTTCCGTGCCTCCCAGTTCAATAGCCTTTTCCATCTGTTCCTGCGCTCCACTGTAGTCCGCGAGCTTGGCCAAGACAACGCCAAGGTTGTACCGCGAGTTGTAGTGATTGGGGTTCACGTGCACAGCCTGTTCCAGAAGGGACCGGGCAGCGGCATAATCACCTGCTTCGCGATCGAGAACCCCGTTCAGATACAAGGACTCAAAATCATGCGGAGCCGTGGCAAGCAGTTTCTGGCCCACGGGCCGAGCCCGCGCAAACTCGTCGTTTAGAATCAGAACGCTCAGATAGGTCGCCTCCGCGCGGAGATTGCCAGGGTACAGCTTGACCATCTTCTCCGCCAGTTTGGCAGCATCCTGATAACGATTCTGATTCACATAGACGGTGATGAGCGCATTCGTCAAACCCAATGAGGAAGGATTTGCACGGAGCGCCCGATTCAGGACCGCAGAGGCCTCAGGGAGGTTTCCGGCCCCAGCGTACGCGAGAGCCAAGTCCAGCGTCATGGCCTCATTCCGCACCGTGGAGTCCAGAAGACTGATGGCTGCCGCATAGCGAGTTTCGGCGATCAGAGACTTAGCCAGCCCGTCCATCGCCACTTTTGAGCTGGGATCGATCTTCAACGCCTCTTCCCATTGGGTCTGTGCCTCCGCGTCGCGTCTCAATTGGCTGAGCGCGGCGGCGAGGATCAATCGCGAATCAAGATTCTTCGAGTCCAGCCGAATCGCGTTCTGAAGCGGGTTCACGGCCTCGACAGCCTGCCCGGATACGTAGTAAGTGAGACCGATGAGATAGAAAATGCGCGGAGAGGTTGGATCAAAGTCCAGGGCCGCCTGGAGATTCTTGATAGCGCAGTCGTACTGGTGATGGTCACCAAACCATACGCCGAGCTGGATATGGGCTTGCGCGTCCGGATGGGCGTGCAGTCTGGCTTCCAGGGCCTGCGGCCCGGCACAAGCCCCCCAAACTGATGGCGACCAGGAAAGGGAGAGTGCGATCACCCCGGCGATTCTGAAGAGCTCTTGAATTGACACCATGGCACAGCCGGTTTCTCAGTAGGGATACGATTCCCCTGGCTTCACGATCCGAATGTGGTGATCATAAAATGTCATGAGGCCGTTAGGCAAGCGCACCCTGGGCATGTGGCAACTCACACACTTTGACTTGGCGACTGGACAGCCCTCTTCTTTCCCGGGAGACGCTACCAGACCGTTGGAAGAGGAAGCTGCGTGGCAGGCAAGACACTTCACATCGTAAGAAACCTCGTCGCGTACGACAGTTTGGGGGGGGTCATGACACGCGACGCAGCTAATGCGATGATCGGTCCCGTCAAAACACCTGCTATTCGCAAGGCGATAGGGTTGGAAGCGCACGTTGCTAACGCCTCGCCATCCGCTTCTCACCACTAAATCCCAGGTCCGATGGCATTGCCCACAAAAATTCGAAATGCCCTCTGAACTTAGCCGCCCCAGGGCCGGCGGAGCGGATTCCAAGTCTCCACCTCCGGACAGTGCCTCCGAAATCAGATGGCTTTCCACACCCGTGTGGCAATGCTCGCACCGAACGCCGGGTTTCAATGTCCGCAAACTCAACTCGCTGTTGATTACGGCATTCGTTGCGTGGCACCCAAAACAAGCTTTGACTTCAACCTCTGAGAGCCTGCGCCCAATCGCTTCTTCAAGAGTCTCCGGCGTCAACCCTTCGTCTCCCGTCGTAATATCGAGTCTTTCAACGGAAGGATAATAGCTCACCAAACTTTCGTAGAAGTGCCCATCGCGCTCGAGAATCCACGTTTGCGCTCCTTCCCCAAAGGTCCAGCTAATTGGCACGGTGATTGAATGCGCCCCGTCGGTCACGCTATATGTGCTTTTGCCCTGATGGGTTTCCACCGTATAGGTGTACGCGGCCTTGTGAAAGGTAAGGTTCGGATGCGAGGAGAGCGTTGCATTCGTGCCGGGCAGTTCCAACGCCCTTCCCATGGGAGTCAGCGGCTCTGCCTCTTGGGCGGGATGGCAACGCGCACAGCCGGATGCGGAACCTTGTTGAGGCATCTTTCCGAGAGCTGATGTAAACACAATCCACATCGACGATAAGGCCGCGACGACACTAAGGATTTCCCATTGGCGCCGTCGCAGTGCCTGTGAGGCGGAGGCTTTCCATGCGCTCACGCCAGGCGTCCTCCTTCCGACCGGTCTCGGAATACGCTCGGGCAAGTGCGATATGGACTTCAAGATTTTCTGGGTCAAGCTGCCCCGCCTTTTCCAGATAGTGGGTGCCAATCTTTACGTCCCCACTTTCCACCAGCGACCGCCCAAGAACAAGCTGAGCAACGGGAAGTAACGGTTCCTCCTGCTCCGCCCTTTTCGCGTAGGGCAGGGCTGCGGAAGGATCATTTTGCATCAGGCAAGCCCATGCGAGCATTACGTTCGCGCCGGCATTGGAAGGCGTTACTTCTAGTTCGCGCTTAAACTCCCCAATGGCCTCCTCGGGATGCTGCTCGAATAGCAAGTAACCGTAAAGAAGGTGGGCGTTGGAAGCGGCGGGAAACTCCCGAAATAGTTTCTGAAACGATGCTCTTGCTTCGCTTTCCTGTCGAGCCATGTATTGATATGCGGCATTGCCAGCCGCGACGAACAAACTCTTACCCTTATCATCAACTTGTTCCGGCAACTTGGGCGTTCGCAGTCCTACGAGCCCAATCTCTTCAATTAGTTCGGCACTGGTGATCCCTTTCCGGGCAAACCATGCGTATGCCCGCAGTGCATCCTGGAACTTTCCCAAGCGAGCAAGCACCAGCGCCTCGTGATAACGCAGAATTTGCTCGTTGCGGAGCTGACTAGCTGCGCCTAAAGATAGCCCCCGCTCGATATCCTGCAGCGATGAACCGTACTCGCCCGTTTCAAATTCGCACAACCCTCGCAACGCTATAGCTGGTCCGGCGTCAGGAACCAGCGCGATGTAGCGTGTCAACGCGTCTCGCGAGACAGAGTAAGCGTTCGTTTGATATTGCAGCAAGCCCAGATACCACCAGCCCTCCTTCCAGTTGGGGTTCATCTGAACCGCTTGACTATACAATTGGATGGCGCGTGGAAGGTCGTTTTCGATACGGGCAGCAGCTGCCTTAGAAACCAGGTCGGAAAAGGCGACAGAGTTGCTCTGAGCCGAGGCGACGCCAGGCAGGACCACAATGAGTCCCGCGAGCACGAATCTCAAATGACTGCATTTCAGGTGATTGCGGCAATTTGCCGAAGCCATTGCGCCAGTCGCTCCTCTTTGCGGGATCAACTGTTTGATGCAGTGCGACCCGTAGGGAACCCACCTCAAGATACCACAGTCTCTGAATCCCGCCGTTTTCCGCAAGGAATTCGCGACCACTTCGATCACAGAATTTTTCAGCAGCCTCGTACGTGACTACGCGCCGTTTGGTTTTGGATTTCGAGGAGGGAGTAGAAACCCTCTCCATCATCAGCTTGCCATCCGTGCCGCAACATTTGGGCCCGAAGCCGACTGCCTACCTTGGGTAGTGCGTGAAAAACCTACGGCGAAGGAATTTCACTCGCTCGAAAAAAAAGAGGGGCCATTGAGGGGCCAATAAAGATTCCACTGGATTCCTCATTGTTCCTCGCCAGAAACTCCCGCCTTTTTAAGCTGCCGGAACTTGGATGATTTGGAATCCTAAACGGCATCGGGATGCACAACCTCTCAGCTGAGATCTTCGCTTTGGATCTTCCGCAGCATGTCCCGCCGTTGCTTGCGGTTCATCTCTTGCCAATGCCCGCGCGTTGTATGGTCCGTAGCTTT
>Ga0209472_1000788_pt1 | contig 18556 bp, 20 predicted proteins | sample GraSoiAngelo_130_FD_185887 | JGI IMG/M metagenome (GOLD analysis project Ga0209472, IMG submission 185887) | Grasslands soil microbial communities from the Angelo Coastal Reserve, California, USA - 14_0929_02_20cm (SPAdes) (version 2) | ecosystem: Environmental > Terrestrial > Soil > Grasslands ...
TCCCTGCGCTGTTCAGTGAGCGAGGCTAACGCTCCTTCAAGATCCGCGCGTTGTCCGGTTTGTTTCTCGATGGCGGATTCGGCCGTTCGCGATTCTTCCGCCTGCGTGGTCAGCCGCTTCTCAAAGTTGATAATCTCAGCCTGGCGTGCCGCGATTGCCTCCGCAAGTTCCGCGTCACGCGCGCTCATCGGCCGGCGCTGCGAAATAAGGTGTTCGTAGCGCTGTCGCTCGGTGGCGGCGGTAAGACGCAATTCGTTCAGTTGCTCTATTGCCTCGTTTTCGCGCTTCGCGACATCGTCCTGCGCAGCCCGCAATATCTCTTGCTCGCCTTGGTTAGCAGCCAGCGTCGCCTGTTCTGCAGCCAATTCGTCTTCCAGTTTTGCAATGCGTTCGTCTGCGGCCTGGATTTGTCGGGCCAGCGTAGTTTGCTCAGAGCGAACCTGGGCCTGCTTTTGTTCGCCCTCTTGCAGTTCTCGCGTAAGAAAAAGAATTCGGTTGTCGCAATCGGATTTTTCACGTTGCGCCGTTTCGTAATCTCGACGGGCTTCTTCCAACTCGCCGCCCGCTTTTTTCAGCGCTGCTCTGGCGTCGTTGCATTCGTTAAGCAGAGCGTCCCGTTGCTTGCGGATCTCAGAACACTCCCTGTCCAGGTCCGACATTCGCGCTTTGCGTTCGAGTAGAGAATCTGCCGATGTTTCCCGGCTCCCACCAAACACAACTCCCTCGGTCGAAATCAATTCGCCATCCACCGTCGCCGCTGCGATTTCGCTGTGCTTTTTCTTGGCAGCCAGGGCGTCATCGAGATTCTGAAAAATTGCAACATCGTGAAGCAATTGTGCAACGAGCGATGCGATCGGCTCCGGCGCTTTCACTTTGTCAATCGCCCACCCGAGCGATTTTTCAGGAGCCCGTTTTACTCGCTCTTTTGTTGTGCCATTACCGAGTTGTGGAATGACCAGCGCCGCCTGGCCGAGTTTCTTCTCTTTCAAAGCCGCAATAATTTCGGGCGCCAATTGCGCGTCTTTTAGCACAATAGCCTGCAAATTTCGGCCCAACGCAGCTTCTATCGCCGGAATGAAATTCTGATCCACGTCGAGATTTGCAACCAAAGCGCCCGCCAAGGCAGGCTTGATTCGTCCCGCGACGGCGGGATGCAGGCCCTTCAGCACGGCTTGGGAACCCTCCCCAAGACCCTCGCCTTCTTCGTTGAGCTGACGAAGAATTTCAAGCCGCGATTCTTTTTCTGCCTGGCCGCGCTCAATGGCAGTAAGCTCTTTCTCCATGCTGGCGACACGTTGTTGATGGTGTCGGAGCGTCTCCTCGCTACTCTGAACAGCGCCTTCTGAAGGTTCTCGGCCGCCGCGCGTGCAGCGTTGGTGTCGTCCTGGATTCGGGTGCGGGCTGTCTCTATGTTGGAAATCGCGATGTCTAAACCACGCCGATTCTCCTCTGTCGTTTCAAGGCGAATTTTAAGTCCGGAAATCTCATCCTCCAGGTCGGCGATTCGGCTCTCGATTTCTGACGCTGCTTTTTCCAGCGTCTCGAGTTTCGATTCATGCTCGCTTCTCTCGGTGCGAAGGTCCGAGAGTCGTCCCGTAAGTTGATTTAGCTCCGTTTCTTTGCTCTGCAGAGCCTCGCTCGTCTTTTCAATCAGCGCGTTCGCCTCTTGAATTTCTTTGCCTTGCCGCTCGCGTTTAGTTTCGGCAACAGCAATATCGTTTCGGGAACGTTCGATCAGTTCGTTCAGTTCCTCGGCCCGCTGCCGATTGAATTGGATTCGATTTCGATGCGCATTAATTTCGCTCTCAAGATGCTGGAGTTCACTGCGGCTGCCCGCAATTCGGGCATCGATTTCTTCCAAATCGTTGCGCTGCTCGGCCAACTCGTTTTCGTCCGTTTCGATTTTGGCGCGAGCGAGATCTTCTGATTCGCCGAGGCGCGCAATTTCAGCCTGGCAATGGGCGAGATCCGTTTCGAGCACCTCGAGTTGCTTGCGCGAATAATGCGTATCAAGGACGCGAAGATCGTCGTGCAATGCCTGGTAACGCCTTGCTTTGCCCGCCTGGCGCTGCAACGAACCGATTTGACGTTTTACTTCCTTAATGATGTCGCCAATGCGCAGGAGATTTGCATCGGTCGCTTCCAGCTTGCGCAGCGCCTCGCGTTTCTGCGTCTTGTATTTTGTGACCCCGGCTGCCTCCTCAAACACTGCGCGTCGATCCTCAGGGCGCGAACTCAGGACCATGTCGATCTTGCCCTGTTCCATCATTGAGTATGCGGAGCGCGCAATGCCGGTGTCGGCGAAGAGACTTTGAATATCGCGAAGCCGGCACGAGGTTTTGTTGAGCAGGTACTCGGAATTGCCATCGCGATAGACACGACGCGTTACGCGAACGTCGTGCCAGTCGATACCGAGTTCTTCAGCGCAATCGGTGAAGGTCAGAGAGACCTCGGCGAAGCCAATAGGCTTGCGCGTCTCACTGCCATTGAAAATCACATCCGCCATCTCATCACCGCGCAAAGATTTTGCAGATTGCTCGCCAAGTACCCAGCGAACGGCGTCGAGCACGTTCGACTTTCCGCAACCGTTCGGGCCAACAATAGCAGTGACGCCTTCGTGAAAGTTAAGAACCGTTTTGTCGGCGAACGATTTGAAGCCGAACAGTTCGAGCGATTGTAAATGCATGGTAGGCCAAACCTCGGACCTGAGGAGGTCAATACAGCAGGCGTGTAAGGGTGACAAGCGAAAAACACACAATTTGAAGGGCTTTCGCTCCTAGCCAGCCACAGGATGTTGGGGGTTGCGGGCTCGGTCGGGTGAAATCGAACTGATGCAGACGCTTGCGCTTTGCCCCGCTCCCTTGGGATAAGGGGAGAGCATTAAGTTGGGGGATTGGGACAAGTTGCTGCCTCTTGGGGACGATCCTGACCCTCTTCTTTGCCAGAGAGAGGTGTCCCTCCGCACATGCCACGTTGCAATTACCCGCCATCGAAAAACGCCCTCTTGGGTCGCGAAGCTTACCTCGCACTCTTGCCTTGGACAACTGAATCACGCAGGATCCCCCAATGGCCGAAGAAGCGACGCTGTCGATCGAACAAGCGGAGCGTGTCGATCATCAGTTAGTCCGCGGAATTGGGATTCCGGCTCTCACTGCAAATATTGTTAGCTCGACCATCGGTGCAGGGATTTTTGTGATCCCAGCGACAGTCGCGAGAGGTTTGGGGCCCGCTGCGCCACTTGCATTTGTTTGTTGTGCGGTTGCGATGGTGTTGTTCGTCACTTGTTTCGCGATCGCTGGTAGTCGAGTGTCCTTGACCGGCGGTCTTTACGCATATGTCGAAGTCGCGTTTGGTCGTTACGTCGGCTTTCTCGCCGGCGTACTTTATTTTCTAACGGCGCTCGGCGCGGTTGCTGGCGTCGTGAACGTGCTCGCGAATTCGGTTGCGCTCGTCGTTCCATTCCTCGGCAGCCCGGTGATGCGCATTATGGTCATGATCGCCGTTTACGGTTCGCTTGTGCTCATTAACATCCGCGGGGTGCGCGAAGGCGCCGGTGCGGTGACCGTGATCACGGTGGCGAAGCTTCTGCCCCTGCTGCTGTTCGTTTGCGTCGGAATATTTTTTATTCAGCCGCCGAACCTTGCCTGGAGCGGCTGGCCCGGTAGCAAGTCGTTAGGCGATGCCGTTATTCTTTTGATTTTTGCTTTCGTCGGAATCGAAGTGGCATTGATTCCGAGCGGTGAAGTGAAGAATCCGGCGCGCACTGTTCCGCGCTCTGCCTATCTCGCGCTTGTCATTACAACGGTCATCTACATCCTGATCCAAATCGTAGGGCAGGGGACACTCGGCGCCGATCTTGGGAATCATCCTGACGCGCCCCTCGCAGAATCAGCGGCGAAATTTCTCGGCAATTTAGGCCGCACAATCCTTCTGGCTGGAGCCACCATCTCGGCCTTTGGATTTGTGACCAGCGACATCCTTAGTTCACCACGCATGATCTTTGCTTTCGGACGGGATGGCGCGTTACCGCAGTTTTTCGCGCACGTTCATCCGCGCTATCGGTCGCCGGACGTCGCGATCATTACTTATGCGACGCTCGCCTTTTTGCTGTCGATTAGCGGGACGTTTGAAAAATTGGCGGTGCTTTCGAACGTCGCGGTGTTGTTAATGTATCTGCTTTGCTGCGCCGCGTGCTGGGTCTTGGTGCAACGCGATGTGCGAGCCGATGGCGCTCAGCCATTCAATTTTCCCGGGATGAACATTGTGCCTGCCCTGGCAATCGTTGCGATTCTTTGGATCCTCGTCCATGCGACTGCTCGCGAATTTGTCGTCACTGGAGTTGTGCTGGCTGTTGCTTCAGTCGTTTATCTCGTCCGCAGCCAGGTTCGACGGAAAGCGTAGGCAAACTGTGAAAACCGATTAGCTTGTGGCCATGCGTGAAAATTACCTCGAAGATTTTTATTCTTTCCTGCGCTTTCCAAGCATTTCGACTGACGACCAGTACGCGGAACGGGTGGCGGAATGCGCGCACTGGCTCGTGAAAAGACTCACCGGCATTGGTCTGGAGACACAGCTTGTTCCTACGCGCGGTCATCCCATTGTCTGGGCACGCAACAAACATCAGCCCGGACGTCGCACCGTTTTGATCTACGGGCATTACGACGTGCAACCGCCCGATCCTCTGGAGCTCTGGGATTCGCCGCCGTTCGAACCTGTTCTCAAGAACGGATATGTCTTTGCGCGCGGCGCAACAGACAACAAAGGACAAATTCTTGCGCACATACTCGGAATTCAGGAGACGATGGAACAAGATCGCGATTTGCCTGTGAATTTGCATCTCGTGATCGAAGGTGAAGAAGAAATCGGCAGCGGGAACCTGGGCTCTTTTCTCAACGAAAATCGCGAGGCACTGAAGAGCGACGTCGCGGTCGTCTCCGACACCGGAATGATTGAGAAAGGTGTGCCGACGTTGAGTTACGGCCTGCGCGGGGTGACCGCCCTTGAGATCAAGGTCACTGGGCCGAAGATGGACTTGCATTCCGGCATTTTTGGAGGCGCCGTCCAAAATCCAATCACGGCGCTGGCGCAAATGCTCGCCACACTTCACGATCGGGAAGGTCGCGTGGCAATCTCGGGATTCTATGATCGGGTTAAGTCGCTGGAGAATTGGGAGCGCGAAGCGTGGCGCAAACTTCCAGTCGATGGCGACAAACTGATCCTGAAGGAAACAGGAGTCCCCGAACTTTTCGGCGAAGCCGGTTACAATTCGCTCGAGCGCATCTGGGCTAGACCAACAGCCGAAATCAATGGAATCGGCGGAGGATATCAGGGGCAAGGGACAAAGACAGTCATCGCCAGTCATGCGATGGCGAAACTGACTTTCCGTCTGGTTCCGGAACAGGAAGGCGACGAAATTCTCAAGCTAGCAAGAGCGCATTTACGAAAAAATCTGCCCAAAGGCGTTACAATGGAAATTACCGACGGACATAGCGGTCCCTGGTATCTTACCGACCCGCATTCACCCCTCGGCGAAGCCGCGCAACGCGCATTGCGTAACGCATTCGATCACGACCCCGCGCTCATTCGCGAAGGCGGCAGTATCCCCATCGTCTCACAGTTCCGTGGCATCCTGGGCATCGAAACGCTGCTCATGGGACTCGCGCTGGCCGATTGCCGCGCACATTCGCCTAATGAAAATTTTCCTCTCGAAAATTTCGAGGGCGGCATTCGCCTCAACAAAGCAATCCTTCAGGAGCTCGCTCACTGATTGTTTTCCCCGACTAAAATTCATCCGATCAGAAACCAGAACGCGAATTGTAGGGCGTCTGTGTCAGACGCCGGGGCTGACGCCGTTTCACAGAAACGCCCTACAATTTTGGCGGTCTCCCAACCAATATTTCGCGGGCTTCTAATCGCCGCGATTTCATTTGGGACTTTCCACGCGGCGAATGCTGCCGAAGACTCGTTAGGCACAAAGATCAAAAAGATTTTTGCTACACCTACGCCGGCCCCCCGCAAACATCGGAAACGCTCTCCGAAGAAAGCGACGCCCAGCCCGTCGCCGACAGCTTCGCCAAAACGGAAAAAGGTTTCGCCAACTCCGTCTCCCAGCCCAACGTCGGAGACAAAACGAAAACACAAAAAGAAATCTCCGACGCCAACAGCTACACCCGAAGAAAGCCCGGTCCCAAGCCCAACCGAAACTCCAAGCCCTTCCCGGTCGCCGCGTCCCGGTGCGGAAAAAAAAGGCGCGCCCAACGTAACTCTTTCGCCTGACGAGATTGCAGGCTACGACGGTTACGCCCCGAAAGTGCGCCAGATTCTTGACGCCGGACTTGCGCTAACAAAACAAAATCTGGGTTACACATACGGCTCGGCCGATCCTGCCAACGGCGGCATGGATTGCTCGGGCTTTATTTACTATCTTCTGACCGAAAACGGGTTCAAAGATGTTCCGCGCGATTCGAGCCAGCAATACGTCTGGGTGCGCAAAGCTGGAGATTTCAATGCCGTTTTGAGCCGCCACGAAGATTCTTTCGAGTTCGATGCGCTTAAGCCAGGCGATTTGCTCTTTTGGAGTGGCACTTACAACATCGATCGCGACCCCCCGGTCACGCATACCATGATTTATTTGGGCCGCGAAAAACGTACCAAAAAACGGGTCATGATCGGCTCAAGCGACGGTCGTACTTACGATGGCAAACAACGTTGGGGCGTCAGCGTTTTCGATTTCAAAATTCCGCCGCCACCAAACAGCGGCGACGCCAAAATCAGTCCGGTCTTTGTCGGCTACGGTCGAATTCCCGATCTCGTTGAAGAATAGACTCTACTGCGCCCCCTCGGTTTGGACGGGACTTGGAGTTGTTTTGGCCTCCGGCGGGGCCGGAGGGCGAAGGTGAACGCTATGCAATCGGCGTTCGTATCCGACGAAAACGACCGTGATCAAAACAAACATTACGATGAGAACGACGCGCTGTTCGTTTTTGGAGAGTTCAAAAATTCTAAAAAGGGGCTTCATCGAATGTTGCGCAGCTTTTTCCGTTCAATTTTTGGAGCACCGTTGCCGTTAGGTTCCCTGCAGGTTGTCATTCTGAGCAAAGCGAAGAATCTCAGTCATTCCTTTCTACAATCACCGAGCCCGACAGCCAGAGATGTTTCGCTTCGCTCGACATGACAAGAATGCCTATTTCACGTAGCGAATCGGATCTTTCATCCCGGCTTCGCGAAAGCCTTTGAGCCGCAGGAGACAGGAATCGCATTCGCCGCAGGCGAAACCTTCCGGCGATGGATCATAACAACTGTGGGTAAGCGAAAGATCGACACCGAGTTCGAAGGCTTGGCGAATGATTTCGGCTTTGGAAAACTTGATCAGCGGGGTGTGAATCTGAAAGCGTCCGCCTTCCACGCCGGCTTTAGTTCCAATGTTGGCGAGCGTCTGGAACGCTTCGATGAATTCCGGACGGCAATCGGGGTAGCCGCTGTAATCGATTGCATTTACACCGAGAAAAATGTCAGCGGCTTGAATCACTTCCGCCCAGGCGAGCGCGTAAGCCAGAAAAATGGTGTTACGCGCAGGGACGTAGGTGACCGGAATGCCGTCTGCGATTTCTGTTTTCGAGCGCTGTTTCGGCACATCGATCTCGCCGGTCAGCGCCGAACCGCCAAAGACGCGCAGGTCGATCTTTGCAACGCGATGCTTTTTCGCGCCTAACGACTGGGCGACGCGCCGAGCAGCCTGCGTTTCGATCTGGTGACGCTGACCGTAATCGAAGGACAGCGCATATGCGTCGTACCCGTCGGCAAGCGCAATGGCTAGCGTGGTTGTTGAATCAATTCCACCGCTCAACAGGACCACTGCGGATTTCATTTTATCGGGCGCTCGAAAACCCAAAGTTTAGGTGAAGACGTCGGATCATTCGTCGCGCCCTACCATTTCATCGACCGTCCACGACAACCTCGCGATTGTCCGGGTATTCCGCGCGGACGGTCAGCGCGATTCCGCCGCGGGCGGAGAATTGCGCTGTCACGATTGCCTCGCGTGGCGCGCATGCGTTGACGAAATCGTCCAAAATGCGGTTTGTTACCGCTTCATTGAAGGCGCGCTCATTGTGATACGAGGCAAGATAAAACTTGAGCGACTTGCTTTCGACACAGAGACGGTCAGGCACGTAGTCGATATCGATCCTGGCGAAATCTGGTTGGCCTGTGACTGGACAAAGCGAAGTGAAATCGTCCGTTTCAAAGTGAATCCGATAATTGCGCCGAGGCGCAGGATTCGGGAAAGTCTCTAGGCGCGCTTCGGCAGGCGAGGCGGGCAATCTCGCTGCACTGCGTCCGAGAAGCGTCAGTCGACCTGCGCGTTTTGTTTTTGCCACGGCGACATCAAGGTTCGCCCGAAGGCGATTGAGGTCAATCGTCCCTACCTTGTTGGAAAGCGCGCAGATCGTCCGCCACGTCTGGATATCTTGCTGCGAGCGCTTCGACGTCACCGATTTCTACGTCAACTCGTTCTACGCCTGGCCATTCGGTGCTCGCGCCGAGGAACCAGCGGCGATCTCCGATGACGCGCGCGGTGTGGAAGGTGTTGCCGGGGATCAAAAGCTGCACGCATTGACCCGCGCGGAGATCCGGACCGACTATGGCGCGCTTGCTTGTTCCATTTTCGTGCAGCATTAGAACTTCGATCGGATCACCTAAATAACGGTGATAAAGCTGATCGTTGCGGATCCGATGCAGGCGTACAGGCGCATCCGGTGTGACCATGAAATAGAGCGCGGAGCCGGCTGGCCGACCATCAATGAACGGTGGCGGGAGCCCACCGGGTGCAATTCGTTGTTTGCTGATAAATGTCACACGCACAAATCCGCACGTGGCGTGCGGCTCCAGTTTTAGGAGCTGTCGAACCTCCTGAGCTGTCAGATCATTGGTCATTTGTTTTTTTACGCCTTGAACATCGATTGGCGACCGCGGAACGTCCAACGTCGAGTCATCTGAATGGACATCAAACATCAAACATCAAAAATCAAAGATCGCACCGGCGTTATCGATGTGATCGCGGAGAACCCGAAGACGGGTGAGCTCGTTCTCGTGATGAACGAGCCTAACGAGTGGGATAACTCCGACGAAGAATTGCTCGCGTTACAGGAACGCTTTAACGCTTACGTTTCATTCCTGCTCGACGGCGAATTGGCAGAGGTGCATCCGGAATTGGTTGGCAAGCCAGCACGGATCGAGTTGCGTTGCGGACAAATGCCCGATGCGCGCGCTCTCGAGTTTCTTGGACTGATCCACGATCAGCTGGCGTTCCAGGAGATAACGTTGGAAGTGATCATAACGAACGATCCGTCTTCGCAGAAGGCTACTGAATGAGGGCCGACATCCGGAATCTTACAACTCGATCGCGTAGCGCTTCATCTTGTTATAGAGCGTGGGGCGCTGGATACCGAGAAGTTCCGCTGCTTTTTTCTTGTTGCCGTGGCATTCTGCAAGCGCCTGAATGATCGCGGTTCGCTCGACGTCGTCGAGAGTCTGCACGCCGGCCCGCGGTAGCCCGGCGATCTCTGCTTGTTGCAGAGCGGGAGGCAACTGTATTTCGGTTGGCAGCTCTTTCACGCCGACCACGCCTTGTCGCGCTAGTACCACGGCATATTCAATCGCGTTTTGCAGTTCGCGAACGTTTCCTGGCCACGAGTAATCCAGTAATTTTTGAAACGCTTCTGGCGAAATGTCTGGCTCCGGTTTGCCGAGCTGCTGAGCAAACTGTTTCACGAACGCGGCGATCAGCAGTGGGATGTCCTGTTTCCGTTTTCGAAGTGGCGGCACTTCGATTTGAAACGTGTTTAGCCGGTAGTACAAATCGGAACGCAGCCGGTTTTCCGAGAGGGCTTGAGCGACTGGCCGGTTGCTCGACGCAATCGCCCGGAAATCGGCTTTCAGCGTTTGTGTGCTTCCAAGAGGCCGGTACTCGCGCTCTTGCAGCACGCGCAAAAAGCGCGTCTGCAGTTCCGCCGGCATATCGGATATTTCGTCGAGAAAAAGCGTACCGCTATCGGCTGCCGCGATCATTCCCGGGAAATCTTGCATCGCGCCGGTGAACGCACCTTTCACATAGCCGAAGAGCTCTCCTTCAATCATTGTTTGGGGAAACGCCGCACAATTGAGCTTTACCATTGGCTTTTCTGCGCGCCGGCTCCGCGCGTGAATAGCATTGGCGATTACTTCCTTGCCCACGCCGCTCTCACCGATAATGAGAGCATTGGCGTCTGATGGCGCCATTGCATTGATCAATTCGTCGATTTCCTGCATCGGCTTGCTCTTGAAAATGAGAGTGGGCCGCGCCTCCGCCACCTCCAGACGCCGCTCAAGTTGCTCAGTCTTTTCTCGAAGTTCTTCGGCTTCTCGCAAGAGGAACTGTTTTTCCAATGCTTTCTCCACGAGGCTGAGCAGCTCCTCAGCCGCGTACGGCTTGCTGATAAAATGATAAGCGCCTCGTTTAATTGACTCGATGGCATTGTGCAAGGAGTCGTGCGCCGTCAAAATTATAACCTGTATCTGGGGAACTTCGGTTTTGATTCGATCGAGCGTCTCTAATCCGTCCGCGTCGGGCAATTGAAGATCGAGCAAAATGAGCGTGGGAGATTTGGACCTGATTAACTTGAGTCCTTGGGAAGCCGTGGGTGCTGTGTCCACGTGATAACCATGCCGCTTTAGCAACGCCTCGAGCGTCATGAGCACCGGGCGCTCGTCATCGATGATCAGGACGCGATGGTTCCCAGTTTTCATGTCAGCCGATCTGCGCTGGCCTGTACTATGCGCGACCATGCAATTGGATGCCGAGTCAGGCTAGCAGCCTGAGATCCGTCTCTCACCTTCCAAGGGAAGGCTGAGTCGCGTAATGAGCGTGGAATGTTCGGGATCATGTTGGGCATACAGTTCGCCGCCGTGGGCCTCTACGATAGCTCGGACTCGATTCAGACCAAGACCGTAATGGCCCTGGCTGATTTTATGAAGCGGTTCACGGGCCCAATTGTCGGTGGGCAAGTCGAATCGGTCTTTCGGCTCCTCGAGCATAAAGAGGAACCGCTTATTATCTATCTTGGCGGTTGCAACAAGCACGCCGTTACTACGATTGTGCCGAAGGGCATTGGCAAAAAGTTCGATAAACGTTTCCTGCAAAAGCTGAGGATCAATACTTAGCATCGCGTCGCCGAGCTGAACGTTCCAATTGATTTCCGCAGTTTCCCCGGCGAAGTCGCGGTTGATTTTCTCACGCAGATCTTCCATGAAATCCGTAGCCGGGTACGAAATCAGGTTCGGTTTCACCGCACTAACTGCGTTGGAAAGCGATTGCAAAGTCGAGGTCAGTCCAGAGATCATTTCACGCAAGCGCTTGATTTCGCCCTTGATTTCATCATCTCGCTCCAGCTCGCTGATATAAGCGGACTGCAGTTCGATCGCATTTGATCATTTCACGCAAGCGCTTGATTTCGCCCTTGATTTCATCATCTCGCTCCAGCTCGCTGATATAAGCGGACTGCAGTTCGATCGCATTTAGATGGTTGCGCAGATCGTGACTGAGTTGGCGAATGAAATGAACGACGTCGCTCCAGGCAACGTTTGAAACATCAGGTCGATCTTCGAAAGACGGCTCCGCCATATTCTGGCTTAGTGTGCAGCATTCTACTCAGTGCACGAAAATTGATCGTCCGCCGGTTCGTCGCCCTGCGAAACTCGGATATGCCGATCGTTGCTCGCCAAATGTCGCAGCACGTGAAACACGTCTTCCGGGTCAGCGTCGATGGAACGCGCAATTTCCTCGGCCGTTTTTCCGGACCCATCGGTTAGTTTCACGCGTACTTGTTTTTGAAGTTCCAGCAATCTTGTCGCCGCCATCTTACCGGCTTCGACGCCCGGTTGATCATAAGCGTTGATGTTAACCAGCGAGCCGTAAAAGCCCACCGCGCGCTCATAAAGCGCGATCAATGCGCCGATATTAAATGCGTTCGCCTCAGGAATGCTCATGGTGATTGATTCGCGTCCGCTTTCGTAGAGCGCGCTTCGGGTACCTCGCAGAAAGCCATGAAGGTAGTCCCCACTTGAGACTCCGTCTTCGATTTCGATCGGTCGGCTGCGCCGATCCTTGTCAACCTCAATAAAAGTGACGAAAAAATTCAAGACACCGTCACGCAACTGCTGGACATAAGCGTGCTGGTCGGTCGATCCCTTGTTGCCGTAAACAGCAATGCCCTGATGCACGACCTTGCCGTCGAGATCCTTTTCTTTTCCGAGCGATTCCATCACTAGCTGTTGCAGATATTTCGCAAACAATGCCAGCCGATCCTTGTAGGGAAGGATCACCATATCTTTTTCGCCTTTGCCGTTGCCGGCGTAATACCACATGAGAGCCAGAAGCATCGCGGCATTTTGGGTCACATCCTTTGTACGAGTGCGCTCATCCATTGCCGATGCGCCTCCCAGGAAATCATCAATGTCAAACCCCTGAAGGGCCATCGGCAAAAGCCCGACCGCGCTCATCACCGAGGTTCGCCCGCCAATCCAATCGTGCATTGGGAATCGGGCGAGCCAACCGTTCTTTTCAGCGTACTTGTCCAGATCGCTACCCACGCCGGTCACAGCCACCGCGTGCTTGTTAAATTGCAGCCCGTTTTCTTTGAATTTTAGTTCGGCCTCGAGCATTCCGTTTCGTGTTTCCTTTGTTCCGCCAGATTTTGAAACCACCACGACGAGTGTCTGCACGAGTTCATTACCCAGCTTCTCGAAGATGCGGTCGAACCCGTCCGGATCGGTATTGTCGAAAAACAGGATGTCTGTCGGATCACGCCGTGATCCAAGCGCGTCCGAGACGAATTGCGGCCCGAGCGCCGAACCGCCGATGCCAATGAGCAACACGTGCTTAAAAGGTTTTCCATTTTCAGCCGTGATTTTTCCGCCGCGAATATCCGCCACGAATGTCTTGATCCGCTTAACAGTCTCTTCGATCTCGGTGCGAATTTCCGGAGTCGGCGCCAAGGCGGGATTCCGGAGCCAATAATGCCCAACCATTCGCTTCTCGGTAGGATTAGCAATTGCCCCGGCTTCCAGCGCTCGCATGGCTGCAAACGCGTTGTCGATCTTCGGCCGCATTTTTTCGAAGAAATCATCCGGGAATTTCATCCGACTGATGTCGAGAGAGAAGCCGGGGTCGCGGTAATACAAAAAATAGTGCTGAAAACGCTGCCAAAGTGAAGAGGACGACATAGACCCAATATTAAAGGAGATTTGAGTATCGATCCTCGAGTCCGGAAATCCAAATAAAACGAGATCGGGAATGCCCCCCGTCTGGTTGGCGTCCGAATGGCCGCGTCCTACATGAAATTCCATTGCAGCGGTAAGTCATGGGAATAACGTCGCGGCAGCATGATACGTGTCCGCGCCGCGCATGACCTGCCACATTTGTTTTCAAGATTGGTTGCCTCCAGCGGGGCGCCCTTTTCTTTATGAAAAGGTTGTGGCGTCTCGCCGCGCTGCCGCGGAACGCGTTTTCGAATTTCTGCGATTGCCATTTCCGCGCGGCATGGAACTCCCGGGACCCGCCGTTGAAAAACAAGCCACTCGAATCTCCGAGGAATGGACAGCAGCTACCTTAAGCTTAGAAGAAAGAAGACTGGCAGACTTGCGCCCACCATTCGGCGCGCCCAAATCTAACCTGTCAAAATGACCATTCCTTTCTCCTTTCATCGATGACACAAAAAGATTTGACTGGATGAGGACTGCCGAAATGCTTCGAAAATCACGCAATCCTTCAGAGAGTTCAGTCTTCTCTAAAATATACAACTTTTTCGTTTCGATAAGCCGACATTCTAGAGAGAGTCTGATCGATCTTGCCTGTGTAACAGCACTCATCGGATATTTTCTTCACTTTGCTCTTCCATCCTTAAGAGGAGGTTTTGGTGCGGACGAGCCGATGAACCTGTACTTTTACTGGCACCCAGGAATTCTAAGATGTCTTTGGGCGAATGTATGCTTCTGGTCAAATTTTTATCGTCCCGCAGGTGCGCTCTATTATCTACCGCTCTACGACTTTTTTGGCCTTAACCCGGAACCTTATCGAATCGTTCAAGTGGGCATTGTTGCTGCGTCAATCCCGATCATCTATTGGCTCTCTCGGCTTCTCACGACCTCGCGCTCGGTGGCTTTTCTTGGAACGATTATTGTTTCTTACCATGCTGACCTGGCCAATCTAGTGTTCCGCGGTTCTATGATCTATGACGCTCTGTGCGGATTATTCTATTTTACGGCATTGGCGTACTACATTCATGTCCGCGAACAACGAGCTAATCTGCGGTCGTTACAGATAACAGTGTTTCTGCTGCTGTACATTTTCGCGCTGAATGCCAAAGAGATGGCAGTTACCTTGCCAGTTATAGCTCTAATATATGAGGTTCTGAAATGGCCTAGTCTGGGTGACTGGAAACTATTCGTTCGCCAGAACTCGCGTTCCGCGATACCTCCTTTGGTCGCCGGTGTGCTAGCGGCGATTTACATCTACGGCAAGACGCATGGTAGTGGGCCGCTAGTGGAGGCTGAGGTATACAGACCTCAATATTCATGGCACACGTTCTTAGAATCTAACGCACAATTTGTTAATGAGTTACGGTTCCATCACGGTCCAATTCCGGTAGTGGCACTGCTGCTCCTGTGGGCCGGCGTGTTTTTCTATGCTTTTATGCGACGGGATCGCACCCTCCTGCTTATGGCGTTCTGGGTTGTCTTGGTTCCTCTCCCGATCGCGTTTCTTCGCCCGATTCGAAGCGGCGCGTGTCTTTACCTTCTCCTCTTTGGGTGGGCAATTATCTTTGCAAAAGTTGTCTCAGATCTAATCCTTCTGGTTTTAAAATACTCAACATCACTGGGCCAAAGCGTCGGATTTGGCGCAACAATCGGCACGGTTATCGGTGCTTCAGTGGGTCACCGGCCGCGGGGTGCGGCGATTGGAGCAGCCATTGGAGCCGCTATAGCTGCTTGCGCCGCCAAACTGGCGCCGCGAAAATTTCGAGCATGTGCAATGACTCTTGTGATATTGGGCATCGCAATCGCTACCCAGTGGGAAAATCAACGGCTTGGTCGTGCTGCGGGTATATTGGAATTCGGGCAAAGAACGGTTCAGGCAATCGAAAGATTTCGCTCATTGAATCTTCAACCAGCGTCAGGCAGCAATATTCTGCTAAAAAGCTCTTTCCCCTTCAAAAACGAATGGACGCCCCTCTTTATCGCCTCTCTGGTCTGGAATGATCATTCGCTCCAGATTTGGCTCGAAGGTAAGAACAAACTGAGTCAACAGCAGCTCACAAAGGTGAATTACGTTATCTTATTCACAGAATCTGAAGCGAAACTTCTCCGCAGTCCTGAGTCGCCGCAGCTGTGAATTTCAACGCCTACTGACGAGCTGACAGAGGCATTTGTAACGAAGGTTCAATGCACGGTCTCCCGGCTCGCAAACAAATGTCGCGGAAATACAAAAAATTAGACGAGATTTGAGTATCGAGCCTCGAGTCTGCAAATCCAAATAAAACCACACGGCATTGCGGTCGTCGTGGTTAGCGTCCGTGGTTCCAAACGGCTCTCGCGACCGCAGGGCTGCGTCCTACATGAAATTCAATTGCAGCTTCAGGCCGCGAGAATAGCTTCGCAACATCATGTCATGTGCCCGCGCCAGGCAAGGCACGCCACATTTGTTTTCAGGACTGATCGCTTCCGGTTTAGCAGCGGCGGTTTTGTTTAGCGCAGAAATTGTAGCGGTCCATCTCGAACACACCACCATTCTGTCGACGGCTCCCGAGTTGTTCCCGCTCAAAAACCAAGGCTTAGCCTTTCAACGTGTCGCTGCGCATGCGCAGAACGTATTGCCGCTTTATGGCAGCTCGGAATTAACCGCCGTTCCAGTGCCTGAGAGGGCGCAAATTTTCTTTCGCACTGCGCCAACAGGTTTCCAGGTTTCGCCTGTCGGCGCTGGAGGCATGCCTCCGTTGATCATTTTGCAAAAATTCGGGGCCCTCGGGTCGGCCTTGCGTGGTAAAAAGCTTGCCATCTCACTTTCACCGAATTTGACCGTTCACGCTGCTGGACGGAAGGCCTACGAGGGAAATTTTTCGCTAATGGCGGCGAGTGAAATGGTGTTTGACACCGTCCTCGATTTCGAACTAAAGCGGCAGATCGCTTCGCGCATGCTGGAATGTTCGAGCATCGTGGAGAAAAGTCCCTTACTGGAATTCGCGTTGAGGCGGCTTGCATCCGGCCGACGGCTTGATCGCCTCATTTTTTGTGCGCTCTGGCCAATGGGAAAAGTGCAGAACGCGGTGCTGGAGTTGCAAGATCATTTCGCGGCGCTGGCTTACATTCAACACAAGATCAAGCCTGCTCCACGACAAGATCCAGAGATCATCGATTGGTCAAAGCTCCTTGTAAAAGCAAGCGCCCTAAAACCCGCTGACGAGGATAGGACCAACACATCCTCGAACGTAGCCAAGCAAGCAGTCACAGGTAGTCGTGACCGTGCGTTCGGAACTAACCTCGAAGCGGGGGCGGGATGGAGAGATCTCGAATTGCTATTGCGCACGCTGGCGAGCGTTCACGCACGACCGCTCCTGTTGAGCATGCCGTACGATGGACAGTTCTACGACCGGACAGGCGTATCGCGTTACGCTCGCGAAAGCTATTACAAGAGACTTCGCGCGCTTACACAACAATATCATTTTCCATTAGTCGAATTCACGGACCATGACGAAGATCCGGCTTTCCTTTACCTTCACAAGAGTCACCTCACTGTAAAAGGCTGGATCTATTACAACCGCGCCTTGGATGATTTCTTTCATGGGCGTGTCCCCCGGAGCTGATCAGAGCGACAGCCTGCTGCGATTGTTGGAGGCCTGTCCCGATTCAGGTTTGTGTAGGGTAATATCCTACACAATCTTTATACTTTGACTTACATGCGGGCCTTTAGCGGGCAGGCATACTCTGGAGTCATCATGGGCTCCACCAGAACCAGCACACCACATTTATTTTCAGCCGTTATCGCCGTCGGCGTCGCTGCGACGATTTTGTTTGCTGGCCGGCTGGTCGCGATTCGCCTTGAACGACGCACCGTGGCGTGGACTGCGCCGCAACAGTTTCAGCTCAAAAATCAGGGGATGGTCTTTCAACGGACAGCTGCGCGTGAGAACAGCGTCTTGCCGCTTTACGGTAGCTCGGAGCTAATAATTGGAGTCCCGAATAGGGCGAACAAATTCTTTCAAAATGCGCCCACAGGGTTTCAAGTTTCGCCAGTCGGCACCGTTGGTGCGACGTCGTTAATCATTTTGCAAAAGATCGCAGCTCTCGGATCGGACCTGCGCGGCAGAAGGCTTGCGGTATCGATTTCACCTGCGTGGTTTCTGATGCCCGCTACGAGAGTTGATTGGTACGAAGGTAATTTCTCGTTATTGACGGCATGCGAACTGACGTTCGGCAAAACCGTCGATGTCGAGCTGAAGCGAGATATTGCTTCACGCATGCTGCAGTTTCCAGGCACGCTCGAAAGGAGTCCTTTGCTCGAGTTTGCGCTAAGGCGACTCTCCTCCGGGAATTGGTTCGACCGGCTGATTTTCTGCGCGATCCTGCCGTTAGGAAAAATATACACGGCGGGCCTGGAGTTGCAGGACCACTTCTCGGCGGTCGTTCATATCCTGTACGCAACGAAGCCTGCTCCCGCACTGCAGCGGCAAAGGCCGGATCGGCCGACGCCGATCACAAAAGCGAGCGAACCCAAAATTTACGCACAAGCCAAGGTCGAAAATGCGCCTGTGAACGTTGAATCAATGGCGCCTGGTCGTTTTGATTCCCGGTTTCGTAACCGCATGAATACGGCACCTGAATGGGCTGACGTAGAATTGCTATTGCGCGCTCTGGCCAAAGTTCACGCCCGGCCACTCCTTCTCAGCATGCCGCTGGACGGACGCTTTTATGATAAGCAGGGATATTCTCGGTTGGCGCGCCAGAATTATTACGAAAAAATGCGCGCCCTGGCACGGCGATACAATTTTACGCTCATCGAGTTCGAGGACCACGACGAGGATCCGGCGTTTCTTGACGCTAAGCATACGCATCTAACGCAGGAGGGCTGGCTTTTTTACAATCGTGCTCTTGACGATTTTTTTCATGGACGCGTCCCACGGAGTTGATTGATTGTCGATCGTCTATTGCCCGATCCGCATGATCGCAATGCTGCACGCTATTTATCCGTTATGAATGCCGGCTTTCACGAAAAAGTGTTGCAACTGGTGGCGTCGGTTGCCGAAACCGATGAGGTCCTCGCCAACCTCGAGCTACCTCTTTACGAATGCCAGCTCTTGGATTCTATCAAGACGGTGGAGTTGATGATAAGAATCGAGGAGGAATTCGGTCTCAAGATTTCGCCGGCGGAATTCGAGCGAGAAAATTGGGGGACGCCGCGCAGGATCATCGCTGACCTTGAGAAAAGGATGCGGGTGAACGCGTGAGCTGGATCAGGGCACATCCAGCG
>Ga0209472_1000791_pt1 | contig 18531 bp, 18 predicted proteins | sample GraSoiAngelo_130_FD_185887 | JGI IMG/M metagenome (GOLD analysis project Ga0209472, IMG submission 185887) | Grasslands soil microbial communities from the Angelo Coastal Reserve, California, USA - 14_0929_02_20cm (SPAdes) (version 2) | ecosystem: Environmental > Terrestrial > Soil > Grasslands ...
TAGTTCGTGTGGCGGACCGGCTCTTGGAACGCATGGCGGGCGGACCCCCAGACCGCGAAGACGAGGACGGGAGTGAGGACCGACATCGCGAAATGGGCGGGCCCCGTCGTAATCGTCAGGTCGATCACCCAAGCCGCGTAAGCGATGAGCGAGGCCTGGAACACCCGCTTCCTCCGGTAGATCGGGAGGAAGTTCGGCATGATGACGGTCTTCAGCGTCCGCTTCACGAGTTCCGCCCCGAATGTGATCGATTTCGGGAGCCGCTTGGAGAAGAAGGCCGCGATGCGATCCGAGCGCTTCATCAGGATCGGGGCGAGGGAGCTCATCACGATGCATAGGATGCCCGCGAAGGGCGTGAGGTACTTCGCGGCGTAATCGTTCGACAACTGGGGATTCGCCTCAATGGCGCGCGCTCCGACCGTCGCATAGAGGATCGCTTCCTCGTTCCGGGCGATCATGCTCGTCCCGATGGCGGTGGCGGCCCGTCCGGAGAAACCGATGAAATAGGCGAGCGAGGCGGTCAAGAATAGGTCGTTCAACAGGATCAGCGGCACCGCGATGACGAGCATCGGCAGGACGGATGGCAAAGCCGAGAGATCGATGAGCATCCCGAAGCTGAGGAAGAAGATCGCGACGAACGCGTCCCGGAGGGACTCCATCTTCACCTTCAGTCGGCCGGCGATCCGCGTGTCCGCGAAGACCATCCCCATGAAGAAGGCGCCGACGATGGCGGGGATGCGGAAGGCCTCCGCCAACGCCGCGGCGAGGAAGACCGTCCCGAGGGCGAAGAGGACGAACAGCTCCTCGCTCTTGATCCGCTCGAAGACGGCCGCGGTCCGCGGCACCACGATGCCCGCGAGCAAGGCGAAGAAGCCGATGAACAGGCCGACGCCAGCGAAGAGGCCCGTGACGTCGACCGGCGTCTCGGAGGGCAGGATCATCCCGTTGGCGAGGGTCAGGATGAACATCGCGAGGAACGACTCGAGGATCACCATGCCCAGGAGGAATTCCGTCTCCTTGTTGCCCAGCCGCTTGAGGTCGATGAGCGATTTGGCGGCGATCGCGGAGCTGGACATGCCGATCACCCCGGCCATGAAGATCGTGTCGATGACCGGCCACCCGAGCCAGGCCCCGATGACGAATCCCGCGAAGAAATTCACCGCGAGGTTCGTCGCCGCGAGGATCGCGGCGGCCTCTTTCGTCTTCATGAGCTTCGTGATGCTGAACTCGAGCCCGACGAAGAAGAGGAGCAGGACGAGGCCCAGCTGCGAGATGCTCTGGAGGAAGACGCTGTCCGACAGGATCCCGTCGTACGACCCTCCGAGCAGCCGGAGGTGGATGTTCGGGCCGATCAGGATGCCCGCGATGATGTAGCCGATGATGATCGGAAGGCGGACCCGCGACGCGATCGCGGCCCCGACGAACCCGACGCTCGCGATGACCCCGACGTCGAACATGATGGACGTCGTCTCAATCACGAGGACTCGCTTCCCGGTCCGGGTCCGCGGCGAGCGCGGTCGCTGGAAGCGTCCGCGCGAGAACCGAGGTTCCCATCCCGATGGGTCGCATCGCGATTCGTCGTACAAATAGGCGTTGTCAAGGCGGAACGGACGGCGGATCGCGCGGATTCGACGGATGTCCGGGACGACCTTTATTACGCGTGCGCGGGTTCGGCGCACGATGGCCGACGAGTGGCACTCCTTGCCGGCCGACGATGTCCTCCGGAGACTCGACGCCTCTCCCTTGGGCCTCAACGCGAGCGACGCCGCCCGTCGGTTGGCTCGAATCGGTCCCAACGAACTCGTGCGGACGGCGCGCATCAGCCCGTGGAGGATCCTGCTCGCCCAGTTCGTCGACGTCCTCGTGATCGTCCTCATCATCGCGGCGATCATTTCGGCCGTCCTCGGCACCCTGCAGGGGGAACTCGCGGACCTCTATGACGCGATCCTGATCGTGGCGATCGTGATCATGAACGCGATCCTCGGCTTCGTCCAGGAGTACCGGGCCGAGAGGTCTCTGGAGGCCCTCAAGGGCCTCGCCGCGCCGAAGGCCCACGTACTCCGCGAGGGCGGGATCGTGGCCATCCCGTCCCGCGAGCTCGTCCCCGGCGACGTCACGGTCCTGGCCGCGGGAGACCGCGTCGCGGCGGATGCGCGCCTCCTCGAGGCCGCCGGCCTCCGCCTCAACGAGGCCTCGCTCACGGGGGAATCGCAGCCGGTCGTCAAGGCGATCGAGCCTCTGCCGCGCGACTCCTTCGTCGGCGACCGGAAGAACATGGTGTTCATGGGGACCGCGGTCGAAGGAGGCCGCGGGAAGGCGGTCGTCGTCGAGACCGGGATGGCAACCGAGCTCGGGAAGATCGCCGGCCTCGTCCAGCAGGAGACGAAGGAAGAGACGCCGCTCCAGAAGCAGCTCGACCGCCTCGGGCGTCAGATCGGGATCGCCATCCTTTCCGCCGCGGCCTTGATCTTCGGCATTGGCGTCCTACGGGACCCGGGACACATCGAGCTCATGTTTCTCACGGCGGTCGGCCTCGCGGTCGCTGCGATCCCGGAAGGCCTCCCTGCCATCGTCACGATCAGCCTCGCGCTGGGCCTGCAACGCATGATCCGCCGGGGCGCGTTGATTCGAAAGCTCCCCGCCGTGGAAGCGCTGGGAGCCGCGAGCGTCATCTGCTCCGACAAGACGGGGACGCTGACGAAAGGGGAGATGAACGTTCGAATCTTGCTCGCGGGGCCTCGATCGTACGAGGTCACCGGGGAAGGATTCGACCCGAAGGGGACGGTCAAGGCGGACGGCTCCCTCGCGGACCTAGCCGCGGACGCGGCTTTGAGGAAGCTCCTGGAATGCGGAGTCCTGTGCAACGACGCGACCCTCAAACGAGAGCGCGACCGGTGGGTCGTGGAGGGCGATCCGACGGAAGGAGCCCTCGTCGTGGCGGCGGTCCGGGCAGGCCTGGATGTCGGTGCCGTCCGAACGCGCTGGCCTCGAGTCGCGGAGGTCGCGTTCACGTCCGAGCGCAAGAAGATGTCCACGCTTCACGCGGCCCTGCCCCCGTCCGAGGTCCAGGATATCCTCGCGGTCCCCGAAGGGGAGCGGCACCAGAGGCTCCAGGATTTGAATCTCGTCCTCCATGTGAAGGGAGCTCCCGAGCGCATCCTCGCGGCCTGTTCTCATCATGTCGTCGATGGGGAGCGCAAGCCTCTCTCCGATAACGATCGCAGGCAGTACCTGTTCCGGAACCAGGAACTTGCGACGCGGGCGCTCCGCGTGATCGCGCACGCGACCCGCGAGTTTTCAGGCGACGTCCCTCCGCTCACGGAGACGGCCCTGGAGACGGACCTCACCTTCCTCGGCTTCGCGGGGATGATGGACGCCCCGCGGGCCGATGCGATCGAGGCGATCCGTCGCTGCAAGAAGGCCGGGATCCGAGTCGTCATGATCACGGGGGACCACAAACTCACCGCGATGGCCATCGCCCGCGAGATGGGCATCCTCGAGGAAGGAAAGATTGCCCTGACCGGCGAGGAGCTCGAAAAGCTGTCCGACGAGGAACTCCTACGCCAGGTCGAACGGATCCGAGTGTACGCGCGCGTGGCGCCGGAACACAAGATGCGCATCGTGGACGCCTGGAAGAAGGCGGGCCACATCGTCGCGATGACGGGCGACGGGGTGAACGACGCCCCGGCCCTGAAGCGGGCCAATCTCGGGGTCGCGATGGGGATCACGGGAACGGACGTCGCCAAGGAAAGCGCCGACATGGTCCTAACCGACGACAACTTCGCCTCCGTCGTCGCCGCGGTGGAAGAGGGCCGCGGGATTTACGAGAACATCCGGAAGTTCGTCGCCTTCCTACTCTCCGCGAACGCCGGGGAGGTCCTCATCATGTTCATCGCGACGATCGCGATCGCGGACCCGGCGTTCCTCCCGTTCTTTGCGCCGGTTCAGCTGCTCTGGATCAACCTGGTGACGGACGGCCTGCCGGCCCTCGCGCTCGGCGTGGATCCGTACCCGACGGACATCATGGATCGACCGCCTCGGAATCCGAAGGAAGGCGTCCTCTCGCGGGACATCCTCTTCCTGATCATCGTCGTCTCGGGGATCCTCACGGCAGGCACCCTCGGAGTCTTCTTCCTCGAGTTGCGCGAAGGAGCCGACCCCACTCGGGCCCAGACGGTCGCCTTCACGACGATCGTGTTCTTCGAGCTCTTCCTCGTGTTCGCGATGCGATCCCCCCGCCAGACGATCTGGGAGATCGGCCTCTTCACGAACACGAAGCTCATCGTGGCGGTCCTCGGTTCGATGCTCCTCCAGGCGGCGGTGATCTACATTCCGTTCCTCCACGGCGTCTTCGGGACGGAGCCTCTGACCGCCCTCGACTGGGTCGAGACGCTCCTGATCTCGTTCAGCGCGTTCGCGTTCGTCGATGTGCTCAAGGTGCTCCGCCGCCGCATGAGGTCGTAGCCGCGATGCTCGAGGTCGACGGGTCGCACGGGGAGGGCGGCGGACAACTCCTCCGGATGGCGATCGCACTCTCGGTCCTGACGGAGCAGCCAATCCGCGTCGCGCGGATCCGGGCCGGCCGGAAGAACCCAGGCCTCGCGGCCCAGCACGCGACCGCGGTCGGTGCCCTCGCGAAGATGTGCGACGCCAAGGTGGACGGCCTCCGGATCGGATCGTCGACGATTACAGTCCAACCGGGGAAGATTCGGCCGGGGGCTTATTCGTTCGATGTCGGCACCGCGGGAAGCGTCACCCTCGTCCTCCAGGCCCTGATCCCGGTCGCCGCCGCGGCGCCGGGTCCCGTCCGACTGCGCGTCGTCGGGGGGACCGACGTCCCCTGGTCCCCGCCGGCCGACTTCTTTGCCCGCGTGTTCCTCCCGCTCCTCCGTCGGGTCGGAGGCCGCGTCGAGGTGGAGGTGATGCGGCGAGGGTACTATCCTCGCGGCGGAGGGATCGTCGAAACGGTCGTCCAGCCGACCCGCGAGTGGTCTCCGCTCGAGTTCACCGAGTTGGGGAAGGTTGAGCGCGTCCGAGGAATTGCCCATGTTGCGAACTTGCCCGAGGAAATCCCGAGGCGAATGAAGCATGCCGCGACGCGGCGTCTCCATGGCCTCGCGGACGTCAAGATTGAGGAACGAATCTACCGCGGCGAAGACGCCGTGGGACAGGGAGGCGCGCTCGTCCTCTGGGCCGAGACGGACGCGACTGTGCTCGGATCCGATTCGCTCGCTCGGCGCGGCGCGTCGTCCGAACAGGTCGGCGAGGAAGCTGCTGGGTCGCTCCGGGCCGAGATTGAGTCCGGATCCACCTTCGACGTCCACCTGACGGATCAGTTGTTGGTGTACCTCGCGAGGGCGACCGGACCGTCGACCTTCTGCGCCCGGCAGATCTCCGGACACTTGGACGCGATGATGTGGCTCTTGCCGCAGTTCCTGCCATGTCGGTTCGGGGTGGCCAACGAAGGCCCCCGGATGCGCGTGTCCGTCGAACCGCGGGCCTAACCGTACATGCTCGGTCGCGCGGGCTCGCTCGGTTTCTTCGCGACCTCGGTCTGGTGATGGATGTTCTTCAGTTGCTGCTCGATCCGCTCCGCCTCTTCGTACAAGGGCCGCGCGTCGAGCTCGGTATGAAGGAGGAGCTTGTCGATGACCTCGATCGCGCGGGCCGCCGCGCGGGCGTCCGGGTAGTCGGGATGGGCCTCGCTGAGCAACGTGATCACGTCGAAGTCGCGCTTCCGCCCTTCGTTCAGGAGGACTCCCGCGACCCCCGTGATGACGCCTTCCTCGAAGACCGTGATGTTGTTCTTGCGGATCATGTCCATCGTTTTGTCCGTCGAACCGATCCCGTAGACCTCGACCTGGCGCTCGGCCTCGTCCTCGCGGGCGTCGACGATCAGCCCTTCGGGGCACACGAGGAGGTTGCATCGGGCATCTTGGGCCCAGTCCAGGACGGTGGCGGCAATCCCCTTGATGAGGTTCGGCGGCGGCTGGAATTCCGAGATGAACACGACAATCTGGTCTCGGTCGTCCATCTTCGGTCCCGCGTAGATCCGGACGGGGTTCATCGGCTGCCCGTCGCGGACGAGCGCGACCGTCGGGAAGTAGACGGAGTCCATGATGCCGATCTGCGTGAGGTTCAGGGCGTTGATCAGGTAGTTCGCGACGATCGAGCTGACCAGACCCACGCTCGGGAAGCCGTCGATGACCGTGGCTCCGCGGAGATCCATCCGCTTGAGCTCGTAAATCTGGATTCCTTCCATCGGCGCCCGCGGTCCATCTCGAGGTGGTTACTTAAAGATGCGCGGGCCGAATCCGCGGACTGAGAACACATCACTCCATAGGGAGAATTTCGTACGAGTTGACAAACTCCACTCCCCCGCGGCGCAGCATGATTCCCACGGTGCAATACTTTTCGCTCGAGAGGTCGATGGCCCTCTTGACGGCCGTGTCCTTGATCCCTTTCCCGCGGACCCGGTAGTGCACGCGGATCTTTGTGAAGACCTTCGGGTCCTCCTTCGCCCGCTCCGCGTCCGCCTCGATTTCGAGAGACGTGAAATCGACCCGCTGTTTCTGAAGAATCAGGACGATATCTGCAGCCGTGCATGCAAGCGCGGAGAGCAGGGCACCTTGCACGGGACTCGGGCCACTCCGGGTCGCGGCGTCGTCCGCGTCGAAAAGGATTCCTGGGGCACCGTCGGCCGTGGTCCGAAATCGCAATCCGTCCTCGTGAACGAGATGGGCTTTCACAATCGCCACCGGCTTTCGCATGTCGGCGGGCCAAATGAACTTGGCTCCGAACCCGCAAAGTTGTTATTCGGCCGGCTCATCGGATTGCCGTGCGACCGAGAGTCGTCATTAACGCCGCGATGAGCGTCGATGGGAAAATCGCCTTTCCGGAGGGGAAGCCGGCTCGTTTGAGCAACGAGGAAGATCTACGAAGAGTCCACGCGTTGCGGGCCGGGTCGGATGCCATCCTCGTCGGAGTAGGGACCGTGTTGATGGACGATCCAAAACTCACCGTGAGGCGGGAATACGCGAAAGGTCGGAGCCCCCTTCGGATCGTCCTCGATTCTGGAGGCAGGACGCCCCGCGGGGCCCAGGTCCTCGACGGGAAAGCGCCGACTCTCATCGTCACCACGGAGGATTGCGTTCGCACATTTCCCGCGGCCGAGGTATTCAGGTGCGGAAAGGAGGAGGTCGACCTCGAGCTCTTGCTCGACCATCTGGCCTCCCGCGGGATCCGAACCCTGCTCGTCGAAGGTGGGAGCGCCGTCATCTGGTCCTTCCTCCACGAAGGCCTAGCGGATGAGCTCAAGGTCTTCGTCGCCAGCCAGGTCCTCGGGGGAAAGTCGACGCCGACCCTCGCGGGAGGTGAAGGGGCCGCAACGCTCGCCGGTGCGGTCCGCCTCGCGTTCAGCCGAATGAGCGCGGTCGGCGATGGAGTCCTCTTGGAATACGCCGTGGTTCGATGAAAGCGGGACGATGGGTCTTCGAGCCGCACGACTTCTTGCGGTACCTCCACACGGTCGAACGCGTTCCGAGAGGACAGGCGCATCTCCCCATGCGAGGCGCATTCACGTTCGGAGCGCAGGACTGGGAGTACCTTCGCAAGAAGTTCCGCGCGAGACGCCTTCGCTGGAATCGTTGGATTGCGGTCGGCCGAGCGGGGCGCTACCGGGTCTTTGTTCTTCGTTCGTCGATCGGGGCGCCGGCCGCCGTCACGGCCTTAGAAGAGGCAATCGCCCTTGGGGCACACGACTTCATTAGCTTCGGGGCCTGCGGGTCTCTGGTCGATGGTCTGAGGATCGGATCGGCTGTGCTCCCGACACACGCGTTCGCCGATGAAGGCACCTCGAAACACTACGCAAGCAACGCTTGGTTTCGGCCGTCATCAACCCTTGTGCGCTCGCTTCGATCCTCGGCGCGCCGATCCGAGCTGCCTCTTGTGGATGGCGGCGTCTGGACGACCGATGCGCCGTATCGGGAGAGCCGCGAGCGAGCACGATCCCTCGCCCGACGAGGTGTCGTCGGTGTTGAGATGGAGGCGTCCGCCATGTATGCGGTAGCACGTCATCGCGGCGCGCGCATCGCGAGTCTCTTCGTTGTATCGGACGAACTCGGAGGCGAGGAATGGAATGCGGGGTTTCGACATCCTGCCTTTCTTCGTGGGAAACAGCGGGCCCTTCGAGTGGTCATCGATGCTCTGAGGCGAGAGTTGCCATGAAGATCCTCTGCGACCACATGCTCGGGAGCCTCGCTCGCTGGTTGCGGTTCATGGGATACGACACCGCATACCCGGAGCCGGGACCGGATCGATCCCTGATTGAGCGAGCGCGGGCCGAGGATCGGATCCTCCTCACGCGGGACAAAGAACTCGCGTCCCGCGTTCCCGGGTCGGTCCAGATCCGCTCGGACGATTTGGAGGAGCAGATCCGCGAAGTCGCCGAGCAATTGCCCCTCCGACTCATCGACCCTCTCTCCCGTTGCTCTCTCTGCAACGAGGTCCTAGTCTCCGCGGTGCCCGAGGATGTGAAGGGGCTCGTCCCGGAGGGAGTCCGGGTTCGGCATCACACGTTTTGGCGCTGCCCCTCCTGCGGCCGCGTCTATTGGCAAGGGAGTCACTGGGACAAGATGATCGCGCGGCTGCATGATCTCGATCTCCCGCGAGCCCCGTAATCGGCACGACCGCCGAATGTTTTCTTGCGCGAGGCAAACGCTCATAAACCGAATCGAAAATGGGGTGGGGGTCTAACGAAATGGAAGGGTCCCTCGTCCTCGAGGACGGAACGGTGGTCCGAGGGGCCTTTTTCGGGGCCCCGCGGCGGATTTTGGGCGAGCTCGTTTTCAACACGAACATGACGGGCTACACGGAGGCCTTGACCGATCCCTCGTATCGCGGTCAGATCCTCATGATGACCTATCCGCTCATCGGGAACTACGGCGTGAACCCGGAGAGCATGGAGTCGGAGACGATCCAGCCGTCGGGATTCGTCGTCAAGGAGGCCTGTGCGACCCCGAGCCATCCCCGGAGCACGATGGACCTCGCGGCGTTCCTCCAGCGGCATGAGACGCCCGCGATGGAGGGTGCCGACACACGCGCCCTCACGATCCGGATCCGGTCGAACGGGACGATGAAAGCCGCCCTCGTGCCGGCCGACGAGGAGGCGGACGACGTCGCTAAGGAAGTCCGGGCCGCCCCGCATCCGGACACGCGGAATCTCGTCGCCGAGGTCAGTTGCCGTGACGTCGAACGGTTCCCTGGGGTCGGGACCCGCACGATCGTCGTGGTCGACTGCGGGGTGAAGCGGAACATCATCCGCGAGGCCCAGCGATACGCGAATGTGGTCCGCGTGCCCTTCGACACAGCCGCCGATGCGATCATGGCGCTGCAGCCGGACGGCGTCATCCTGTCCAACGGCCCGGGGGATCCGGCGCATCCGGAGGTCGTCGCGACCTCGGTGCGAACCGCGCGCGAACTCGCGGGTCACGTCCCCCTCCTGGGGATCTGCCTCGGCCACCAGTTGCTCGCGCTCGCCTTCGGAGGAAAGACGTTCAAGTTGAAATTCGGCCACCGCGGCGGCAACCAGCCGGTCAAGGACCTGCGGACCGGCCGCGTGCACATCACGTCGCAGAACCACGGCTTCGCGGTCGATGCGGATTCCCTGCCGTCGGAATTCGAGGTAACCCACGTCAACCTGAACGATCGCACGGTCGAGGGCATGGCTCACCGCGAGCTCCCGATTTTCTCCGTCCAATACCACCCCGAGGCCCGGCCGGGGCCGTGGGACAACGAGTACATCTTCGGGGACTTCGTCGCGGAGATCAAGGGGGCGTAGGCCGCGGCACGGGGGTGGGGCGATGCCCAAGCGCGAGGACGTTAAGACCGCGATGGTGATCGGCTCCGGCCCCATCGTGATCGGGCAGGCGGCGGAGTTCGACTATTCCGGGTCCCAGGCCTGCCGATCCCTCCGCGAGGAGGGCGTCCGGGTCATCCTCGTGAACAGCAATCCCGCGACGATCCAGACGGACCCGGAGACCGCGGACGCGGTCTACGTCGAGCCCCTCACGGTCCCGTTCATCGAGAAGGTGATCGCGAAGGAGCGACCGCAGGGCATCCTGAGCGGGATGGGCGGCCAGACCGCGCTCAACCTGTGCAGCGAGCTATCGGAGGCGGGCGTCCTGAGCCGACACGGGGTCGAGCTCCTCGGGACGAAGATCGAGGCGATCACCGCGGGTGAGGACCGCCAGCGTTTCGCCGACCTCATGCGATCGATCGGGGAGCCGATCCCGCGGAGCCGCGCGGTCTCCGACACCGCGGCCGCGGCCGCCTTTGTCGAGGAGACGGGCTACCCCGTCATCGTGCGGGCCGCCTACACGCTCGGAGGAAGCGGGAGCGGCATTGCCCACACCACCGAAGAGCTCGAGCGGATCGTCGGCCTCGGCATCGCCTACTCCCGGATCAAGCAGGTCCTCGTGGAGGAGTCGGTCCTCGGCTGGAAGGAGTTCGAATACGAGGTCATGCGGGACGCCGCGGACAACTGCATCACAATCTGCAACATGGAGAACCTGGACCCGATGGGGATCCACACGGGCGAATCGATCGTCGTGGCCCCGGCGCAGACCCTGAGCGACGCGGACCACCAGATGCTGCGGGCCGCCGCCCTCCGGATCATCCGGGCCCTCGGGGTCGAAGGAGGCTGCAACATCCAGTTCGCGGTCCACCCGGGGACCGGCGAGTATCGAGTGATCGAAGTCAACCCACGGGTCTCGCGGTCCTCCGCGCTCGCGTCGAAGGCGACGGGCTACCCGATCGCGCGGATCGCGGCAAAGATTGCGATCGGCCTGCGCCTCGACGAGATCCCGAATCCGGTCACGGGGAAGACGCTCGCGTCGTTCGAGCCGACCTTGGACTACGTCGTCACGAAGATCCCCCGGTGGCCGTTCGACAAGTTCCCCACCGTCGATCGCCGGATCGGGACGTCGATGAAGAGCACGGGAGAGGTCATGGCGATCGGGAGGACGTTCGAAGAATCGTTCCTCAAGGCGATCCGCTCCCTGGAGATCGACCGCGTGGGCCTCGAGCCGAACCCGTGGTCCGACGACGATCTGATCCGGGAGTTACGAGAACCGACCGACGCGCGTCTGTTCGCGATCGCGGAGGCCGTGCGACGGGATCTCCCGACGGAGAAGATCGCCTCCCTGACGGCTTGGGATCCGTTTTTCATCGAGAAAATCCGCAGGCTGGTCCGGATGGAGGCCGCGCTGCGGGAATCCCCGAAGGACGCGACCCGCGTATCGGAAGCGAAGCGGCTGGGGTTCGCGGACGAATCGATTGCCGCGCTCACGGGCCGCTCCGAGCTCGCTGTCCGTCGCGCGCGGCCCCGGGTCGTCTACAAGATGGTCGACACCTGCGGAGGCGAGTTCGAGGCCGAGACGCCGTACTTCTACTCGACCTACGAGCCCGGCGGGGAGACGCAGAAACTGTCGGGTCGGAAGGTGCTGATCGTGGGGAGCGGCCCGATCCGGATCGGGCAGGGCGTCGAGTTCGACTACTGTTGCGTCCAAGGGATCCTCGCGCTGCGGGAGGAAGGGGTCTCCGCGATTATCGCGAACAACAATCCGGAGACCGTCTCGACGGATTTCGACATCTCGACCCGGCTGTACTTCGAACCCCTCCTCCTGGAGGACGTCCTGAACATCATCGAGGAAGAGAAGCCCGACGGGGTCATCGTCCAATTCGGAGGGCAGACGTCCATCAACCTGGCGGTCCCGCTGGCCCGCGAGTTGTCCCGCCGACGCTCGCGCACCAAAATCCTCGGCACGCCGCCGGCGGCGATCGACTTGGCCGAAGACCGCCGGAAGTTCGCGGCGCTCATGCAGCACCTTCGGATCCGGCAGCCGGAAGCGGCCTCGGGCTACAGCTTCGACGAGGTCCGGGAGGTCGCCGCCCGGATCGGCTATCCCGTCCTCGTCCGCCCCTCCTACGTCCTCGGCGGGCGCGGCATGGAGATCGTCCATGGCGAGGAGGACCTCGCGCGGTTCATGGAGACCGCGGTCCGCGTCTCGAAGGACCACCCGGTCCTCGTGGACCGTTACCTGTCCCACGCCACGGAGATCGACGTGGACGTCGTGGCGGACGGCCAAGACATCTTCATCGGCGGGATCCAGGAACACGTCGAGGAGGCCGGGATCCACTCCGGCGACGCGGCCTGCGTCCTGCCGGCCCAGACCTTGTCGACGAAGGTCCTCGACGAGATCCGGACGATCACGCGGCAGATCTGCGAGGCCCTGGACATCGTCGGTTGCCTCAACCTCCAGCTCGCGGTCAAGGACGACATGGTCTATGTCCTCGAGGCGAATCCCCGCGCGAGCCGGACCATCCCGTACGTCTCCAAGGCGATCGGGGTGTCGCTCGCGAAAGTCGCGACCAAGGTCATGCTCGGCCGATCGCTCCGCGACCTGGCCCTCGTGGGAGAGGCGAGGCCGGACCACGTCGCGGTGAAGGCGCCCGTGTTCCCGTTCCAGCGCCTCCCCGGTGTCGACACGATCCTCGGGCCGGAGATGAAGAGCACCGGAGAGGTGATGGGGATCGACCGATCCCTCGGACGGGCCTACTACAAGGCCATGCTCGCGGCAGGCAACGCGCTCCCGACGGAGGGGGCCGTCTACATGACCGTGCGGGACGAGGACAAACCCGCGATTCTCCCCGTGGCCTCGCGGCTCGCGAAGGTCGGCCTGCAGATCTATGCGACCCGGGGGACCGCTCAATTCCTCCGGGAGCACGGCGTCGATGCGAAGACCGTGTACCGGATCAGCGAGAACCTTTCCCCGGATGCGTTGGGCCTGATGCGCCGCGGGGAAATCCGGTTGGTCATCAACACGCCCACGAACTCGACGGGCGCCCGCCGAGACGGATACATGATGCGGCGGCTCGCTGTCGACCTGAACATCCCGTTCATCTCGACGATCCAGGCGGCGGAGGCGGCCGTGCAAGCGATCGAGGAGGTCCGCTCGGGCGACTTGGATGTCGTGCCCCTCCAGGAGTACGGCCGTGCGGCGCGAAGGAAGAACTCAAAGATTTAGCGCACGTTGGAAATGGCGGTCCGTGCGCCTCGGCCGGTTTCTTGGACCCGGCTTCCTCCTGGCCGGGCTCGTTGCCCTCGCGGTAGCCGTCGCCCGCAACGAGGCGAGTCTCGCCTTGGTCTTCGTCGTGCCGGTGGTCATCGCCTCGGGCCCGCTGGCGGTCCTCGGGATCCTCCTGATTTTCGTGGGATTCTTCCTCACGTTCCTGTCCTGGTCCGCGGGACCGATGCCGCCTCCGCCCGCCGGACCGACCGAGGTTCCGAGCGGCGCTCCTCCCGAGCCCGCTCGATCGCGTCGCTGGGGCGGCGTCCTGTTCCTCGGCCCCATCCCGCTCGTCTTCGGCTCCGATCCCGAGATGACCCGCATGATGCTGATCCTCGGCGTCATCCTCTTCCTCGCCCTCCTCGTCCTGACGATCGCGCTCTTTCTCTTCTGACGTCTTTTTATTCCTCGGCCGCATCCGCCGCGACGCGATGAAGATCCTGATCACCGACGGCCTCGATCGGACTGCGGTCGAGATTCTCCGGAAAGGGAACGATGTCAACATGCGCGATTTGGACGGGAAGGGGCTCCTCGCGGCGATCCCCGAATACCAGGCGCTGGTCGTCCGCAGTCGGACCAAGGTCACCAAAGAGGTCCTCTTCCGCGGGGCGCGACTCAAAGTCGTCGGCCGCGCCGGGGTCGGCGTCGACAACATCGACGTCGACGAGGCGACCGTCCGCAAGATCGTTGTCGTGAACGCGCCGACCGCGAGCACGGTGAGCGTCGCCGAGCTAGCGATCGGTCACATGATCTCGCTGCTGAGACATCTTCCGGAGGCGGACCGGTCCGTCAAGGCCGGAAAATGGGAGAAGTCAAAATTCGAAGGTCGAGAGCTTTTTGGGAAGACCCTCGGGCTCCTCGGCTCGGGACGGATCGGCGCGGAGGTCGCCAAGCGAGCTCAGGCTTTCGGCATGCCGGTCATCGCCCACGATCCGTACCTGCCGAAAGGGGCCGCGTCCGCCGCCGGAATCCGCCTCGTCGACAAGGACGCGTTGTTCCGGGACGCGGACGTCCTGAGCATCCATGCCGCACTCACGCCGGAAACCCGCGGGCTCGTCGGCGCGCCGGAACTCGCGAAGATGCGGCCGAACGCGATCTTGGTGAACTGTGCGAGGGGTGAGATCGTCGACGAGCGAGCGCTCGCCGAGGCCCTCCGCGCGAAGAAGATCTCCGGCGCCGCGATCGATGTCTTTGCAACGGAACCGCCTTCCGGAAGTCCACTCCTAGAAGCACCGAACGTCGTCTTCACGCCGCATCTGGGGGCCTCGACCTCCGAGGGGCAGTCGAGGGCGGGCGCCATCGTCGCCGATCAGGTGTTGAAGGTGCTCGCAGGGAAGCGGCCGGAGTTCGTCGTGAACCCGAAAGTCTACGGCTGATGCGCGAGGGCCCGTGCCGCGTCCCGGAGATTCAGCTTGTGTGATCGGGCGTAGTCGCGAACCTCGGCGACGATCGCGACGTACTCCGCGAAGCTCCCTCCCAGGGTGCGGACGGCCCGGCCGAGGGCCTTCTCGAACGGCTCGTTGTGGCGGGTCCGCAAGGCTTCCTTGAGGATCTTCGAGCGCGCGTCGGAGGCCACTGCGTTCCACTGCCGGATTCAAGCGCCTGGCGCTTCGATGTTCACGTCGGGGTCTCGCACACCTTGAGGAAATTGCGGAAGATGTCCGAGCCAAATTGCGTGTGCTCGACCTCCGGATGGAACTGAAGGCCGAACAGAGGTCGCTCCCGATGCCGCATCGCTTGGACGCTGCAGTTCGGCGAGCTCGCGAGGGCCGTGAAATCGGGAGGCAGCACGGTCACCTCGTCGTTGTGGGACTCCCAGACCTCGAACCGGTCCGGGAGGCCGTCGAAGAGGACGTCGGGATGGTGGACCTTCAGGACGGACTTGCCGAACTCCGGGACCTTGGCGGGGGCGGCCGCCCCTCCGAGATGGGTCGCCATGAACTGGTGGCCCGCGCAGATTCCGAGGATCGGGCCGGCGAAGGCGTCGAGGTATTCGCCGTTCTTCCCCATCTTCTCCGGGTCGATGCCGACTCGCGGCGCGCCGCCCGACAGGACGAGGCCGTCGAGGCCTTGGAGGTCCGACATCGGCGAATCGTTCGGGACGATCTTCGTGTCGACTCCGAGGTACTTCAGGACCCGCCATTCGCGGTGGGTCCACTGGCCTCCGTTGTCGACCACGTAGACGCGCATGGGGTTCCCGTAGCGACCGGACGACAAAAAGGTTTCCTCGCGGCGGACGCCTCACTCCCATTCGATCGTGGCAGGGGGCTTGTTCGAGACATCGAACACGACGCGGTTGATGCCGGGCACCTCGTTCGTGATGCGGGTCGAGATCCGATCGAGGACCTCGTGCGGGATTTTCGAGTACACGGCGCTCATCCCGTCGATCGAGTCGACGGCCCGCACGGCGATCGTCTGACCGTACACCCGGAGGTCCCCGTGGACGCCGACGGTCTGGATGGGCAGCAGCACCGCGAAGTACTGCCAGGGGAGGGGGACCCGCTTGGCCTTGGCCGCGGCCTCGATCTCCTCCTCCACGATGGCGGATGCGTCCCGGACGAGGGCCGCCTTCTCCGGCGTCACTTCGCCGACGATCCGGACCGCCAGGCCGGGACCGGGGAACGGCTGTCGCTCGGCCACGCGCACGCCCAAGGCCCGGGCGACCGCTCGGACCTCGTCCTTGTACAGGTCCCGCAGCGGCTCGACCAGTTTCAACTTCATGTTCGGCGGGAGGCCGGCGACGTTGTGGTGGGTCTTGATCCGGTCCCGCAGCTGTCCGCCGCTCTCGATCCAATCCGGCGCGATCGTCCCTTGGACCAGATGGTCGGCGCCGAACGCCTTCGCCTCGCGTTCGAAAAGTTCGACGAACTTGTTTCCGATGATGACCCGCTTCTTCTCGGGGTCGACGATCCCACGCAACGCCGCGAAGAACTCGTCCGCCGCGCGAAGGATTCGATGGTTCACCTTGAGATCCTTGAGGGTCCGTGCGACGTCTTCCGTCTCGTCCTTGCGCATGAGCCCCGTGTCGACGTACACGGCGAGGAGACGATCGCCGAGCGCCCGACTCGCCAGCACCGCGGCCGTCGTGCTGTCGACGCCGCCGGAGCAGGCGATGATCGCTTTCCCGGGGACCTGTTTGTGGATCGCCTCGGTCTGTTCGGCGATGAAGGCCTTCGCGTCGAACGTCATTCGCCCAACGTCCGCGAGTCCTCGAGGACCCATTTCTTCATCGCATCTCGATGGTCCTTGAGCTTTTCCGCGAGGCGTTCGTCATGGAGGGCGAGCATTTCCACCGCGAGGATGGCGGCATTCTCTCCCCGGTCCAAGCCGACCGCGGCGACCGGGACGCCCGGCGGCATCTGCGAGACGCTGAGGATCGCGTCCAAGTTCAGCTTCCCGCTCACAGGGACTCCGATCACCGGCTTCGTCGTGTGCGCCGCGATCGTCCCCGGCAGGGCAGCGGAGAGGCCCGCGACCGCGATGAAGACCTTCGCGGGCGTGTTCCGGATCAGGTCCCGGAGCAGGTCTGGCGTCCGGTGCGCGGAGGCGACGACCATCTCATGCTCGACGCCGAACTCGTCGAGCAGCGAGCCCGCCTTCTTCCCGACCTCCGAGTCCGTCTTGGAACCCAGGACGATCAGCACCTCGACGGGCATTGCCTGGGACAAACAGGCTCGGAAATAAAGGCTTACGCCCTCCGACTCGAACGGACGAGCGGCGTGTCGATGCTCAGCTCTTCATGATGGCGAGCAGGAACAGCCCGATGGCGGCGGCCGCTCCAATGAGGGCGGCGAGGATGACGCCAATCGACTGGACGATGATCGGGACTAGCTCGACGCTGCCCGCCGCGGGCCCGGAGTACCATCCCCAGGCGAGACCGACGACGAGGCCGCCGATCAGGAGGCCAACGCCGATCTTCCGGCTCTTCCCGCTGCCGAAATAGGCGGTGAACGCGCCGGTGATCAGCAAGAACAAGGCGAACGTCAGCAGCAGGATGGTCAGGAATGTCAGCGGATCGAATGCGCTAAATGCCATGTGCTCCCCTCAGAACTTGATCCCGGTCAGAGTCTTGGTGTCGATGACCCCCGCGATCGAACGGATCTTGTCGACGACGACCTGACCAAGGACATTGAAATCTTCCGCCTCGATTTTCGCGATGAGATCGTACTCCCCAAACAAAGGGTGGAGCTCCACGATTTCCTTGACCTTGAGGAGCTCGTTGTACACTTCGTGCTCCTTCGCGGGGGCGGTGCTAATGAGCACGAATCCGATAGCCGTCCCTGGTCACCGCGCTGGCAAACGACTGACGCAATATAACCCTTTCGTAGCCGCGATGGAGCTTCGCGAATTTTCCATTTTCTCCATTAGAACGACGCAAATTTTCGGGCGCGCGACAGCGCTTGCGCCCACGTCGGCAGATGCGTTTGGGTGCCCGGCGCCTCGACCACAAAACTCGCAACCGACGAGCCTAAGATGCCGCAGCGGCGGAGGTCGAGGCCTCGCGACAGGCCGGCATAGAAACCCGCGCGGTAAGCGTCGCCAGCGCCGGTCACATCGACGACCCGCTTGGGAGGCACGCGAGGGATTCGGATTTTGCCGTCTCGAGAGTAGATGGCGCTCCCTCGCGGCCCCAAGGTCGCCACGACGACCGCGGTGAAGCGCAACAACCCCTCCGTCGACGCGACCCGAAGAAACCGTTTCGCCTGCGCGATCTCGGCGGCGTTTCCGAAGAAATACGTGCTCCGCTCAAGCAACGTGCGGAACAATCGTGGGCTGTACACGTAGTGGATCTCCTGCGCCGGATCAAAGGCGAGAGTTCGATCCAACTCGGCCGCGACGGATGCGATTCGTGCGTAGTAGGCCGGCCGACCGGTTCCGATATGGACCAATTCCGAGGACTCGACGGCGTGGCGTAGGATCGGCAAGCGCGCCGCTTTCATCGGTCCCTGGTCGATGACCGCCATTTGATTCCCGGAAGGGTCCGAGAAGATCCACGCGGTGGGCGTCAGGGCACCTCGGATGGAACGCAGGTCGGTCAGGTCGACGCCCTCCTTCCGGAGAGCGTCCCGATAGTCCGCCGGGAAGTCGTCTCCGACAAACGACGCAATCGCGGTCTTGACATCGAGGCGCGCGGCGGCCCTGGTCAGGTTCCCTGCCGTGCCTCCGAACGATCGGCGGTGCTTCACGATCTCGATGGAGGAATTCGGCTTCGGGAGGCGCCGCAAGGAGAAGATGTGATCCAGCGCAACATGCCCGAATGCGCCGAGAAAATTCTTCAGGTGAGTCCCCTCAGGTGCCGTTGTACGTCGGCGAAATTGACGAACGCGGTATAGGCGATGGACTCCTCGGCGCACAACTCGGCGAGCTCTCGTTTCGCAAAGACGACGTCCGCCTCGACGGCGGG
>Ga0209472_1000794_pt1 | contig 18490 bp, 15 predicted proteins | sample GraSoiAngelo_130_FD_185887 | JGI IMG/M metagenome (GOLD analysis project Ga0209472, IMG submission 185887) | Grasslands soil microbial communities from the Angelo Coastal Reserve, California, USA - 14_0929_02_20cm (SPAdes) (version 2) | ecosystem: Environmental > Terrestrial > Soil > Grasslands ...
GTAGGTTGAGCAGGCGAGCGGAGCGCGCGACCCCCTGCATTCCGCATAAAATTTACCCTCCAGGATTTGAGATAGGAAGGAAAGGCTGGCCCAGCTTCCGGTAGGGGCGTAGCTGCTGTGAGAACGGGAAGGGCACGAGTGGAACTCGTGCCCTTCCCGATTGAGATAATTCGTTGGGATTCAATTTTGGGAATCCAGTGTCTATGGCTCGCCCGTTCGCTTGGGTTGGCCCCTCGCGAGTTACTCCGAGCAGACAGTCGGGCATCCTTCGCTCAACCTGCGCGGGATCTCACGGGCCTTGCCTTTTGTACACGGCTCCGCCCTTCATCACAAAATCAACATGCTGCAAAGCGCTGATATCCTCCAACGGATTGCCGGGAACAGCGATGATATCTGCCAAGTACCCGGGGTTCAACGCGCCAATCTGTCCCTCCCACTCGAGCAGCTTCGCGCCGTTGATCAGATCAGCCTGCAACGTCGCTAGCGGACTCATGCCGTATTTCACCATCAGCACAAATTCGCGTGCCTGCGTGCCATGCGGAAACGGGCCGACGTCAGATCCCAAAGCAATCGACACACCAGCTGCAAGCTGTTTCCGGAACTCCTGCGCATGCAGGTCGAGCAATTCCTGCTCGCGCTTCGCAGCGTCGGGAGTTGCAGCGTGCGCGGCGAAGTATTCTGAGATCGTAAACGTCGGCACCGCGAAGATATGCTTTTCGCGCATCAGCCGCATAGTCGCTTCGCTGAGCTGAAACGCGTGATCAACGGATGCGACTCCAGCTTGCGCGGCATACAATGCCCCAGGCTCGCCGGTGGCGTGTACAGCGACACGCTTGCCTACGCGAGCCGCCTCGCGAACTGCAGCACTGAGTTCAGTCTCGGTGTACTGATAAGGAGTTGAGAGGCGGCCATCACGAACTGTATCCGGGCCAGTCTCGTAAATCTTGATGAAATCGGCACCCTGTTTGAATTGCTCGCGCATCGCCTCGACAAGCTGATCCGCATTGTTGGCGTAAGTGGCATTGGGCAAAACGTGCTGCTCTAGGTTGTAGCCGATGGCGTCTTCGTGTCCGCCGAGAAGATTGATCGCGTTTCCGCTGATTCTCAGCCGCGGCCCCGGGATTTGCCCACGGTCAATGGCATCACGCACAGCAGTGTCGGCCGGGCCGGCACCTTCCGTTCCCATATCCCGCTCTGCCGTGAAACCAGCCATCAGATCGTCTCGGGCCGCAAGCGTGGCCATGATTGTTCGCTGTGGCACTGACTCTTGAACAGTCTGCAGGTCTTCCGCGCCAGGGTGCAGGAACAGATGGATATGCGCATCAATCAGTCCCGGCAACAGCGTGCGATCGCCTAAGTCGATAATCTCCGCGCCCGCCGAATGCTTCACCGTCTTGCCAACCTCTGCGATGCGCTCACCCTCGACCAAAACTTCGCCCGGATTCAGGATCCGGCCGTTTTCAACGTCTAGCAAACGCGCGGCATGGAGCACGATTGCGTGCGGTGGTTTTGAGGTCTGCGCCCGGCCTGCGCGGCCCGATGTCAGCGCGAGAAGCAAGAAGAAGACAGTTCGAAAACCGTAGCGGAGCATGCTTACGCATCCGATGGTATCACCGAAAAGGCCGTGTCCACGGACCATGTTAAATCGGAACTTAACCCTGAAAGAGGACGGAGGCTGCTGCGGAGATAATATTCAGGCGTGGAAACAGCGAAACTAAAACCTGGCGGAGAGAGAGGGATTCGAACCCCCGATACGGTTTCCCGTATACACGCTTTCCAAGCGTGCGGGCCGAGTCGGTCGTCAAAAACCCACATAAACGCAGCTTTCCTTCAAATTCAATACACACGCTTGCACTTTGCGAAGCTCGGAGGAATATGCTGCCCACCTTGTTGCCCCGACACAATCAATTTGTCCGTGAACGTCAATATCTCCACAACGTTTCAGAGAACACTGTCCGCTGGTATACGTTCGCATTTAAGTGGCTTTCGGAATGTGCGAATCCCGAAAATCCATTACAGGAGGAGTAAAATGAAATGGTGCTCAGGATGCGGGAGACGTTGAAAGCGAGTGGAGCGAATGCCGCCATCCGTGCCATCAACGCTTATCTTCATTGGAACAGTAAAAGTCTGAGAAAATGCGGAGCGGGCTGCACGCATCCACGAGTCCTTCAGTTGAAGGAGCCCCGACTTCAAAAATGTTACGCCGTACACGATTGGGGCAGGGCTTGATTGTACTGAGTGCAAAGACTGCTCACGGGCGACGGCTATGGCTTGTGATGGAAGTGGATGAATACAAACTCGCACACTGTTATCAGGAACATTCCCCCGAACACGGGGATCAAGAATTCCCTCGCCCGTGGATTCATGTTCCTGAACCACGACATTCTAAATACCCATCGGATGAGGGCTTGGAAGATTACGAAGGCTACCAACAAGGCGAGAACACCTGCTGCCATAAAGAAATATGCAAGCAGGAAGGAGTAGTACGTCTTCACATAGATGTAGATGAACACGAACATCGAGAGCGTCAGAACCTCACGGAACCAGTAAGTCTTTCCGTGCCAATCGAATTCTCTGAAGTTCCGCATGAGTTCAAAGAAAACCAACACGCCAAGTGTAAAGAGCAAGAACGAGAGAAATCGAGCCGTTCCTTTCTCCGCAAGATTGTTTGCGAAGACGGACAAGCCGAGAAACAGACCGAGAGCGGATAAAAGTTTGCCGTTTTCGTCGATGTACTCAGTCAGTGTCGATTTACCACCTGTCGGCATTGGTATCGCAAGAGGCGACAGGTTTTGCTGAAGGAATTGGAGCCATTTTGATCTCGGGGTGATCGGTCCTTCGCTTGTGCTCATTGCCTCGCCTCTACAGGCGAACGTAGCAGTTTGGGAAAGTGTCCGCAACAAGAAAGTCGGAGGGCGGGCAGCGGCACCCGTGGGTCAACACTCAGGTCAACACTACCGCTGTATGGGAATCTGACCCGCCTTTGAGGTCGCACGCTTGTGTGATATGCTCTTCGCCCTGAAGTGAAACTGTGATGCTAAACGGTTGGAAATATGGCGGAGAGAGAGGGATTCGAACCCCCGATACGGTTTCCCGTATACACGCTTTCCAAGCGTGCGCCTTCAGCCACTCGGCCATCTCTCCTGCGAACCGGCGTCTTTTCTGATTTTATGGAGCTTACGCGGCGACCGCAACCTGGAACACTATCCAGCAGGTCGGCATTCGGCCCATATGGGCTGAGCCGACAGGAAGACCGCTGATTGCTGAATGCCGAGAAATCAGGAGACTGTCTTAGGATCTTGCACGATGGCTGAAACGCCGGGAGCGCTGCCGTTTCCGGATGAGGGCTGAGGAACAACGGGCGCTTTTGGCGATGATTCGAGCACGCGATTGTGCAGGCAGAAGAGCGCCAGCTCGAGGCGGTCGGCGACGCCCAGCTTGTCATACACTTTGCGCAAATAATTTTTCACTACTTGCTCCGTCGTACCGACACGTTGGGCAATTTCTTTGTTCTTCATGCCCTGCGTAACGCAGGAAACGATTAGGGATTCTTTCGGCGTGAGCTGGACTTTGGGCCGCGATGAAGACGTCCGAGTTGCCTGGGTACGATAGGCCTCGAGCACCCACCGGATGCCCTTACTATCCAGCCACGGTTCGCCTTCTGCGACTTTGCGGAGGCAATCTACCAACAATTCAGGCTCGACTTCGCGGGAGACGATGCCGTGCGCACCTCGGCGGAATAGGTCTAAAGTAAGTTCCTCGTCAGGCTGTGGCGTGACTACCACCACGCGCAGCGCCGGTGATTGCCGCAGCAGTTCAGAAAGCGCTTCCGCAGGATTAGAACTGAGCGCCGACTCCAAGATCAAAATGTCAGCAGAGAACTTTTTTGCCGCAGACAAGGTCTGGGCCATGGTTTCCGACTGGCCCACGACACGAATGTCGTCTTCCAGAGCAAAGATTTTGCGCAGACCGGCGCGGAAGATCGCCTGCGTGTCAGCTACGATCACGCGGATGAAACGGCCGTCGCCGTTCGCTTCGCCTTCACGCGGCTGCCCGAGGTTGCTTTCCACGGTGACCGGAATGCTTGCCATCAGTTTTCCTGGAGCGCTCAGTGGCGCTCGAACCGATACTCATCAATGACCACACCCACGCCGCGGCGGCCATCTTCTTCAAAACTGCGTACAACGCGCCCGCGGCAATCGAGCTGCACATCGGATGTCGCGCCCACCACGTCGGCGGGGAGCGAAATGGTGAAATCCACTAGTGAGCCTACGGGCATTTCGGAATCCAACTGGAACAGCACACCGTTGGCGGAAATATTTTGCGTCTCTGTGGCGCTCGCACCCGATTTCGATTTCACCGAAATCGGGAGCTTGATCGGGAAGCGCGGCGCACTCTGCATATCGGGATAGCGCCCGCGGCGACTCTTCTTTCCCGCAGCTTGGGCATTCATCTCTTCACGAGCCTTCGGTGTCGCTTCGCTCCGAATCTCAGCGCCGGAATTTCCGTTGTCCGCAAATTCCCCATTGTTGGCCATTACGCCCGCAGCTTACACCCTGTGAATCAGGAGAGAAAAGTTACCGAAGTCATGGAACTGGTGGGAGTTAAAGGCTTGCGCATCATTGAATTGCGGGAGTTGTGAGGCACATCACAGCAGCAATTAGCAATTAGCACTTAGCATTTGGTACTCACCGAGGTGTCGTGATGAAAGATTTCAGAAACCTGAAGGTTTGGGAGAGAGCGCACGAATTAACACTGGAACTCTACCGCATGACTGGCCGATTTCCGCGTGAGGAACTGTTCGGATTGACTAGCCAAATACGCCGGTGTAGCGCATCCATCGGGGCGAATATTGCTGAAGGCTGTGGTAAACGCGGAAACGCAGAGTTCCAGCGATTCCTACAGATCGCGTCAGGCTCGGCCAATGAACTGGACTACCACCTACTGCTCGCTCACGATCTCAATCTCATTACAAGGAAACCGCATTGCCGGCGATCTTGTGCACATCAGAAAATGCTAACCTCGCTGCTTCAAAAGGTTGAAGCCGAACGTCTTGGGACCAAATGCTAAGTGTTAATTGCTAAGTTCTGGTCTTAGAACTTCGTCACCTCGGTAAAATTAAACTCCTTCACCTTCATAGCCGGTACGACCATATCGAATGACTCTTCCCCGCTCGCCCGCACTGGCGTCCCCATCTCTTCGACGTTGGACAGCATGTGGATCAGGCTTTCGTTGAAGCGGAAATTTCGTATGCCGTGGCGAATCTTGCCGTCTTGCACGTAGAAAGTTCCGTCGCGCGTCATCCCCGTAAGAATTTTTTCGTAGGGATCAACCTCGCGGATGTACCAGAGTCGCGTGACCAGCACGCCGTGTTCGGTTGAGGCGACCATCTGATCAATCGTCTTCGAATCTTTGGGCGCGGCGAACACAATATTCATCGGTGCCTCGCCCATCTCGTTGGGAATGGGAAAGCCATGCCCGGTGGGTTCGATGATACCTACTTTGTCTTTGTATTCGGAACTTCTCATCTTTTCCGCCGTGGCGCGGGCATAGACCAGGCGCTTCACCACCCCGTTCTCCACAAGCGACACGCGATGGCGCCAAACGCCTTCGCCATCGAACGGAGCGCCCGATTGCAAGGGATGCACAACGTCGTCGCAGATATTGATGTTGTCGCCGAACAGTTTCGTGCCCACACGATTGTTCAGAAAGGAACGCTGATCGAGAATCGCCAAACCGCCGAAATCAAAAAACATGAAGCCGACCATGTCGAGTACGGCGGCCGGTTCCAGAATCACCGTGTACTTCCCTGCGGGAATCTCCCTAGGATGTGCCGACTCGAGCCCTTTTTTTGCCGCAGTCTCGGCAAGCGCTTGGGCATTGAGGTTGGCCACATCCGGAGAGTTGGTTTTCTGCCAACCGGAGGAATCCGCCGCCAGCATAGTGATGGAAATTTCAGAAGAAGTCTGTGTGTGCCACTCGCTCAGGCCGCGAGAGTTGAAAATCCCCTCGACGGATTCCGACGACGAGAAGATCCCTGCTGCGGTGAGTTTGTGGTTGGTCGCGATACTGACAATTTTGCTGACAGAGTGGGCACGCTGTTCGGGCGTGACCGCGGCCGTCTGCTCGAAATGCCGGCTCGGCAGCGACTGTGTGGCGCGGGCGCCCTCGCCCGCGTTCGGCATTGGCAGCAAATCAGAGTCTGGCTGTTGCACCTTTGCCAGCGCTTCCGATGCCTGCACGACACGTTTCAAACTTTCGTTATCAAATTTATTTGTCGTCGCACGCGCTGTCCGCCCATCAAAGGCTGTGCGCACAGACACCCCATAGTTTTCTTCCGCGACGTTCTGATGGATGGTGTTATTAGCAAATCGAGTCAACGCAGATTTCCCGCCATAGAACAAAACCTCCACTTCATCCGCAGTGGAGTATTTCCTAACGCGATCGAAGATGTCGCCAGCCCGTTCCTTGTTTAACATTCGTTCTGCAGAAAATGTTTTCTGTGATTCGACGTTTGCCTGGCAAGACTAATTCGGTAACGGTCGCCTGGGTGTATATCGCGCTCGGGGAGAAGGGTCAGGCATTTGCTCGGTTGGAACCGTATGCAGAACACCTGCCCTTCATGGGATCTTTGAAAATTGTGCCGGTGGTTGATCCAATCCGTTCCACGGTTTGTTGACTTTGGTCCGCCGTGCAGTAGCGCGTTCAGGATTGTACTTACCCCCTTGGATCATTTCCGCTGCGATGCTCTCCTCCACCGCGCCAGCGCTTGCTAATTAATATCAAACTGCTCCTGATGCAGCGCCGGATCGCTCTTCACGATCACGGTCTTCTTAGTCAGTTCTTCCATTTCGCTCAAAGCCCGGCCGTTGTTGGCTTTTAGCGCTTTCGCAACCTCCGGGTTCACGCGGAGCATCACGTCAGGATGCTCCAGGTGCTTGGCAATTTTGCGCATCTCAAGGTAAATCTCATTGCAGACGGTGGTCACCGATTTCACAAATCCGGTCGACTGGCAATACGGACACGGCGTTCCGATGGTGCGCTCGAGCGACTGCTTCACCCGCTTGCGTGTGATGGCCACTAGCCCAAAATCATTAAATTGCAGCACCTTCGAGGGGGCGCGATCCGCGCGCAACGCCTCTTCCAGCGCCTGCATGACTTTCTGCCGGTTGCGCCGCTCGTCCATGTCGATAAAATCAATGACGATGATGCCGCCAAGATCGCGCAGGCGTATCTGCCGCACGATTTCTTTGATCGCGTCGACATTGGTTTTGACGATTGTGTCTTCCAGCCGCGCCGTCTTGCCGACGTACTTCCCGGTATTTACGTCGATGGCGACCAGCGCCTCGGTCTGATTAATAACGATGTAGCCGCCACTCTTCAGCCAGACTTTGGATTTTAACGCTTTATTGATTTCCTCATTTAAACCGAACTGCTCGAACAACGGCGTTTCTTTGGTGTAGAGTTTTACCCGCTTCACCAATGGCGGCTGAAACCGGTTAGCAAAACGCAATATGCGTTCGTACTCCTGTTCCGTATCCACCCAGATGGCAGAGAAATCCGAGGTCACCTGGTCCCGCAGCACTCGCTCCACGACACTCAGGTCGTGATAGATCAACGCCGGCGGCTTGGAGTTTTCCGCGCGCGTCCGAATTTCCGACCACAGGCCCTTCAAGAAGCGGATATCCGCACGCAAGTCTTCTTCTGCCGCGCCCTGAGCCGCGGTGCGAACGATGAATCCGCCATGCCCATTCTCACGCTCGCTATTAATGATTCGTTTCAGCCGCAGGCGCTCTTCTTCAGAAGAAATTTTGCGCGAAACGCCAGTGTGGTTCACGGTCGGCATGTAGACCAGAAAACGGCCAGGTAGCGCGATATGGCTGGTGATGCGCGCGCCCTTCTTCCCGATAGGCTCTTTGGCGATCTGTACCAGGATCTCCTGGCCCTCTTTCAGGAGATCGGTAATTAGCGGCACATTTTGCGGTTCGCGACGCCGGAACCGACGCCCACCTCGGCGTCCGCGCGGGCCATGCCGGTCGTATCCTGGGCGCGGCGCGCGCTGCGTGTAGGGCGCAGTTGCCGCCGGTGCGCGGACTTCCACCCGCGCATCCGCACTTCCATTGGCGAGCGCTTCGGCTTCCACTACTGCTTCGGCCTCGGCCTGGGCTTCCTCGAGTTCCGCCTCTTCTTCCGCTTCTTCGTCCACGCCTTCTACTTCCGCGACTTCGGCAGCTTCCGCAGAAACCGGCTCTGACGAGAATGGAACCTCTTCCGCTGCTGAATCACCCGACGCCGCGATCTCCTGGGCATGTTCTCCATATTCATCAGCGGCGTGCGTCTCTTCTTCCATCTCTTCGAATGCCGCGTCTTCCTCCAGCTCTTCAACGTAATGGGCGAGATCTGCTTCTTCCTCTTCGATCTCCTCCTCTTCCAAGGTTCCCGCTGAACCTGCCCCTTCCACAGTGTTCCCCTCCTCGTTTCGGGGATTCTCCCGTTCTTCTCCGCCGAAGACGGCCGCCACATTCATCTCATGCAACCGCTTCTGCTTGCGATCCCACTCAGGCGATTCGCTGTTAAACCTGGTTTCGTGCGCCTCGGCTGGCTCAGGCTGTTCCTGATCGCTGAAATTCTCATCAGTTCTACCTTTTGCGAACAGCGGCTCATCCTCAGGAAACATCTTCCCTAGCGGAGTTTCCTGAGCCTCCGGTGCGCGCTCCTCGGACGCTGGTGCCGCTGGGTTCTGCGCCAAGCGCTGGTACTTCGAAATGGACTCGCCCGGCAGGATGATCGGCTGATATCCCGGCGGTGGCCCGAAGTCTGTACGCTGCGGCTCGCGCGGTGTCTCGGAACCCGCTCGCGCGTATTTTGAATCCGGGAAGCGGTCGCGCCCCCGCCCACGACGGCGGCGCCGTCCGCGCCATCCTCCACGATTTTCCACTGAGCGATTCTCCCGCGCTTCCGCCGGCGCAGGGGAGCTCTCGCCCTGGCCGGGTACGTGGGCTTCGTTAGCATTCCCCGGGGCGGGTTGTTCTGAACCACCATTTCCCACCGGGGCTTCAGCTTCCGTCCGCGACGGCGCCTGATATGCTTGCGCCGGTACGGGACGATTTGTGGGAACTTCTTCCAGGTCGTCCTGATCTTCCCCTAATTCCATGAAGTCGGAGACGTAGAGAAACGCATCGCGTTCCAGTCCTATATCCACAAACGCCGACTGCATTCCAGGAAGCACGCGGGTTACGCGTCCTTTGTAGATGGACCCTGCGAGGGTGTATTCGTTTTCACGTTCCAGGTAGATTTCTGCAAGCTGGTCGTCTTCAACCATCCCGACCTTGGTTTCATGCGGGGTGGAAGACACAAACAATTCTTTTGTCATGCAAACTCCGGTCGCGACCGCTATGCGGCCGCAGAATTCACCGGACTGACGGCAGGAAAGGACGGGGAGGATCGAGCGATGCGATGGCCGTCCTCAAAAAAGGACGGCTTCGGCCTCGGAGGAGTCCCAGAGACCGAATCGGTTGCACAAGCTTGAAAGTCTTTTGCACTGATCGCAATCTGCGCTTGCCAGGTTTGTGACCGCTCTCTCAGATCTTCAAATCTGAGGGGGCCGTTACCCGCCCGGCTGCGACTTCGCTTAATCCTGCCCGGCCTCCACCTGCTCCCGGCCGGTGAGTGCCCTCTTCACGCGAGGGCGATCGTAATCTTGTTTTCGGCCGCGCCTAAAGCGCGGTAAATCTTTTATTCCGTCTACTTCAGTTTACGAAACGGCGCATGCGCACGTTCATCACAATACCCAGCGCCAAAAACATGAAGAGGACAGAAGACCCGCCATAACTCATAAGCGGCAGGGGTATGCCGGTGACCGGCATAAAACCGACCACCATGCCGATGTTCACTAGAATGTGGAAGCTAAGCACCGCCACCACACCCATTACCACGAACGTGCCAGCGCGGTCAGGCGCTGTTTGCGCGTTCTGGGTCAAACGCATCAGCACTACGAAGTATAACAGCATGACCCCCAACGCGCCTACAAATCCGTGTTCTTCCGCGAATGCAGCAAAAATAAAATCCGTTTGTGGGACTGGAAGGAACGCCAGGTGCGTCTGCGATCCTTGCGAACTCCCCCAAATTCCTCCCGAACCTACCGCAATAAGAGACTGGTTAACTTGGTATCCGGAGCCCTGACTGTCTGCCTCCGGATTCATGAAGCTCGTCAGCCGGCTGCGCTGATAGGGCTTCAACCCATGCCAGGCCAGTGGCATCAGCAATGCGCCTGCGAGCACGACAATGAACGCCTGCTTGAAGCGAACTCCTCCCAGAAAAATGCCCATCATCGCAATCGGCAAATAAGTAAGCGCGGTCCCCAGGTCGGGCTGCGCCAGAACCATGAGCATGGGGAAACCCACCATCAGCCCGGCTTTGAAGAAGTCGGGCCAGGAGAGGTCTTTCTGGTGCAGATCGGCAAAGTACTTTGCAACCGCAAGAATCAGGATGAGCTTGACCCATTCGGAAGGCTGAAAGTGCCCTCCGCCCGGCATCTTTATCCAACGTCGCGCGCCCAGATACTTCTGACCGAAGATCAACACCATCATCAGCGAGGCAATTGCGGCGATGTAAATCCAGTGCACGCGCTCCAGCAGCATCTGGTAGTTGATCAGGCTCATCCCAAACATTCCGCAAAGTCCGCCCACGATCCAGTACACCTGCTTGACGTGAGCCCCCGCAAACTTCGTGTGCTCAGTCGCGCTGTGGATCTCCATCACGCCCAGCCCGCAGATGAGCAGGACGAAGATCAGCAGCACCCAATCAAAGTCGTGAAATGAAATATAGCGAGACATGAAAATCCAGTATTCAGTCGCTAGTTCTCAGTTGTCAGTTAAACCCCGGCGCCGCCACCGCCAGCGGTGCATGCTTCTCCGGAATCTCCATCACAAAACGCCCGCCCTGAAGCGCCTCGTCGCCATCAGTATCCGCCGCGTTCCACAGCGCCCCGATTTCTACCTTGCCGTCACTCTTCGCCATCTTACTCGGCGTCCGCCGCTGCTTTTCTACGTAAGCCTTGATCACCTGTGCCGCGGTGCGCGCCGCCAGATATCCGTGTTCGCCTTCCTCCAGCAAAGCGCAAACCACAATCTCCGGATTGCGCCGCGGCTCAACTCCAGCGAACCATCCGTTATCTTTAAACTTGCTCTTACCCATTGCTCCTAGTTTTGCCTTGAGCGCATTGCTGATCGTTTGCGCGCTGCCGGTCTTGCCTGCGAAATCAATGCCCTGCAAGTGTGACAGCGCCGCCGTGCCACCCGGATTCACCACATTCGCCATCGCATCGGTGATGATCTCCCAATTTTTGGGATCGATAGAAACCTTGACTTCGTCAGACGGGGTGGAAGCGGGAATCACATTCGGCGGGAGATCAGTCGGGTTGGTTATATGCGGCCGTCGCAGCACGCCCCCGCTGGCAATCGCGCCGATTGCACGCGCCAGTTGGATGGGCGTCACCGCCACCGCGCCTTGCCCGATACCTACTGAGATCGTCTCGCCCGCATACCACTTTTGCTTGAAGTTGCGGATCTTCCACTGTTCCGAAGGCATAACGCCGCTCACTTCCTGCGGCAGGTCCACTCCGGTTTTCTGCCCCAATCCAAACATAGTTGCGTACTTGGCAATGCGTTCAATTCCTAACTTTTCCGCCAGCGTGTAGAAGAAAACGTCGCAAGACTGATAAATCGCCTTGCTAATGTCCACCACACCGTGTACCCGATGTTCGGCAACCACCCAGCATTTGAAGTAACGTCCGTAGAACGATGCCCCGCCATTGCAGGTTACCTTCATCTCTTGCGCAATACCTTCCTGCAATCCGGCAGTCGCCATAATGATCTTGAACACGGATCCTGGGGCAAGCTGCGCCTGAATGGCTTTGTTGAGGAGCGGGTGATCATCATCATTGACCAACTTCGACCATTCATCCTTTTTTATGCGCACCGCAAAGTTGTTCGGGTCATACGTCGGCCGGCTGACCATCGCCAGAATCTCGCCCGTCCGCGGATCGAGGGCCACGATCGCACCGTTCCTTCCATCGAGTGCCTGCTCAGCAGCAATCTGCAGATCAACATCAATCGTCAGCTTAAGCTGTTTCCCCGCCTCGGCAGGCTTCTCTTCCTTCTGCTGCCCCATCTCCTTGCCGTGACTGTTCACCACCACCTGGCGTGAACCATTCTTGCCCATCAAGAGGTTGTTGTACTGCAGCTCCACTCCGGACTTGCCCACCACATCCCCGGGGTTGTAGAGCTCCCACTGCGGCTGGTTGAGCATGTCTTCGCTCACTTCGCCAACGTAGCCGATGACGTGCGCCATAAATCCATTACGCGGATAGAGCCGCCGGTGCGCCATGATCGTATCCAGCTCCGGCAATTCGTTGCGGTGTGACTCCACAAACGCCAGCTCATCCGGTGTAATGTCTTCTTTTAAATAAATTGGACGGAACTGCGGAGTGGAAGCGAATCTGCGGACGCGATCGCGTACTTCTTTCGCATCCATGTGCAGTCCCCGTGCGATGACATCGGCATCAGCAGAAATATTGCGCGAGGAATCGCGCAGCAGCAGCGCTGTAAAAGAAGGATAGTTGTCGACAATCACCCGGCCTTCGCGATCCAGAATTTTTCCCCGCGGCGCCAGGATCGGAACCTCACGAATCATGTTCTTTTCCGCTGCCGCGGAATAGAACTCGCTCTGTACCACTTGCAGCCGCCATAGCCCGTACGCTAGAAACAGAAAAACCACGAGAATGATGTATTGCACCGCCGTCAGGCGGACCGAAGACACTTTTTCATCGCGGCCAAACATTGGTCGTCACTCGCTGGTTCCCTTTTTGGTCATTGGCCAATGAGTCACTGGCCAGCTCGGGTTAACTTCATTGTAGCCTCGTGAGTTGCTGGAAGATATTACGGTTTGGGTGACGGAAGGGCATACACGGTAGGAGAGAAGCGACTTCTATGCCCGCAACTTGAACCGATCCAACAACGTGAAAATAATCGCAGCCAGAATCGCGTTTGCAAACGCCGATCCCAGCTCGTGCCCCCAACTCCACTCCAGCGTCAGCCCCACTAGTCCGCGTGCGACGAGGAAGTACACGAACTCGTGTACCACATAAAAGAAAAGTGTGACCAGCACGCGTGCCCCGAGGTTCTCCACATCCAGCCTCACCCCGAGGGAGGAGGCGCCGAAGCCGACCACCGTCTTGGCTATGCCGTAAACCCCGATCGGGTGATGGGTCAGAGAATCCTGCAGAAGCCCAATTACCGCTCCCGTAAGCAGTCCCGAAACCTGGCTCCGCCGCGCCACGGCAAAGAAAATCACCACCAGCAGCGGGAGATCAAAGATTGAGAAGAAATGCAGCCGCAGTGGCAGGAATGCCTGCAGAAAGAGCGCCGTCAGCGGAATCAGAATCGCAGCCGGTGCGCTGAACCGGTAAACCTCAACCTGCCCTTGTGATGTGTAAGTGATGGGCACGCTATTGAGGTTTGTCCTCCGGCGGAACCGGCGTGACTGCGGGCTGCTGCTCCGGCTTTGGGGGGGCGGCGATTGGCTTCGTAGTCTGCTGCGAAACCTTGCTCGCTGGCGGGGTCGGCTTCTGCGCCATAGCTGGCTTTACCGATGCCGGCGTGGATGTGCTCGAAGCATCAACTCCGGGTTTCTTTGCGCCTTTGGCAAGGGGTTGGACATTGGGAGCTGGCACAGCATCGGTTGCGACCTGAGCCCGGCTCGGTTTGGATGTCGTTGCGTTCTTTGCAGCTGGTGGAGTCTTTGGAGCCGGAACAGACGCCGCAGGGCCCTGGGTCGCGCCGGACGTCGCCGCAGCGGGATTCGGAGTGCCCGTCGTCTTGCCTGCTGCCGTAACGGCATTCTCACGTGGCTTATCCGGAACCGAAGGCAGCCTTTGCGACAATATATCCACGGCTCGCGCAGGCGCAGTCTCAGCTACTGCGGCAGGCCGCTCTTCTTTCCTGGTAATCACCAGCACTTCTTCCAGCTTGCTCAGGTTGGTGGCCGGTCGCACGCGAATGTTCAGAAACACTTCCGGTCCGGCCGAAACCTTGCTCACGGTTCCAATCGGCAGTCCTTTCGGGAATATCTGATCTCCGCCACTGGTTAGTACTTTTTCCCCAGGCTGCACCGTTTCATCAGACATGACCTTTTCCAGGATTACTTCACCAGCCGGTGTGCCGCGCAAAATTCCCTGCAAACGCGATTGCTCCAGGATCGCGCCCACCCCGCTGGTCTGGTCATTGATAAGGAGTACCTGCGAGACGCTCGGATAAACCTTCAGCACTCTGCCAATCACTCCGTCTGCAGTGATCACCGGCATGTCTTTATCCAGTCCCTGGTTCGATCCTTTGTCTATGTAGATCGATCGCGACTGCTCGCTTCCGCTGGACCCGATCACCTGCGCGGCAGTGGTTTTTGAAATGTATTGCTCTTTGAAACCCAGCAGGGCCTGCAACCGGCGCGCCTGCTCCGCATCGTCGACCAGCCGTACTCGCTCCAGCCGCAGCTTCTCGATCTGGTCTTTGAGTTCCCGATTTTCCTGCCGCACGCCGCGTAGATAAACATAGCCATGCCAGAGATTGCTGGTCCCACTCTGAAACCAGACAATAGCCTTTTCCAGAGGAGACACGGCGCTAACCGTCCAAACCCGGATCAGCCGCGTAGATTCGTTTTCTGTGGAACGTTTGACCTGGACTGCCAGCCCCAGCACCTGAGCAAACAGAACCGCCACCAGGATACTTACGTTACGGTAGCGGCTGAGAAAGTTTTCCATGGCGCCTGATCCAGTTCCTAGGTTCCAGTTTTAAGCTTCCAATACAAGCGGCGCCACAGCTCTAAGCACATTTTTTAACGTACAACCTCGGACTCGAGAAACTGAGAACTGGGAACTGAAAACTGCTCTTAAAACCTCAAGACCCGGAATACCCGGTTCGGGTCGATGACTGAGGGCCAGCAACGATCTTACTCAATCGAAATTTTCCTCAACAGCTTGAAGTCGCTAAGCATTTTGCCCGTGCCCAGCACCACGCTACACAGCGGATCGTCGGCGATTGAAACCGGCAGCCCGGTTTCCTCACGAATCCTCTTGTCGAGGTTCTTTAGCAATGCCCCGCCGCCGGTCAGCACGATCCCACGATCGCTAATGTCGGCGGAAAGCTCTGGAGGCGTGCGCTCCAGCGCCACACGGACCGCGTTCATGATCGTCGAAACACACTCGCTCAGAGCCTCACGAATCTCGCTATCGTCCACTGTTATCGTCTTCGGGACGCCTTCAATCAGGTTGCGTCCCTTGATCTCCATGGTCAGCGGTTTATCCAGCGGATAGGCCGACCCAATTTCAATTTTGATTTGCTCCGCCGTGCGCTCGCCGATCAGCAAATTGTATTTGCGCTTCAGGTAATTCATGACGGCCTCATCCATCTGATTGCCCGCCATGCGCACTGACCGCGAATACACAATGCCGCTGAGAGAAATCACCGCGATATCGGTCGTCCCACCGCCGATATCCACCACCATGTTGCCGGATGGCTCGGTAATGGGCAGCCCCGCCCCAATCGCCGCCACCATCGCCTGCTCGACCAGATAGACCTCGCTCGCCTTGGCACGATATGCCGAATCCATCACCGCCCGCTTCTCCACTTGCGTAATTTCGGAGGGCACTCCAATCACAATCCGCGGATGCACCAACATCTTCCGGTTGTGTGCCTTCTGAATGAAGTAATTCAGCATCTTTTCTGTGACTTTAAAATCTGCGATTACTCCGTCCTTCATCGGCTTGATCGCGACGATGTTTCCCGGCGTTCGCCCCAACATCTCCTTAGCTTCTTTGCCCACGGCCTCAACTTCGTTGGTGTTCTTGTTGAGGGCCACAATCGAGGGCTCATTCACGACGATCCCCTTGCCTCGCGCGTAAACCAATGTGTTGGCAGTTCCCAGGTCGATCGCAAGATCGCTGGAAAAAATGCTGAACAGTGATCTCAGGTTGGTCATACGCGAACCGTTGGAATGAAAGCCATTCGATGACATACGTGAGCTCTTCTCAAGCTAGTGGCGTTCCGGGGATCACCCGGTTACTCGTGTTCCTGTTGGAGCGGTCTCTTCAATTCTATGAGAGATTCTCCTTGGCAACTCTACACTAAAGTTCCAGCACCTCAGGACCTTACTGAATCACGATCTTCTTTTGCATGGTGTTAACCCCGCCTTTGGCATTCTGCGCCGTAATCGTGATCACGCTTTCCCCTGGCGGCAAAGGAGGCGTGAAGTAATGAAAGCTACCATCTGTGCCCACCACCGGCACTTCTTGCCCATTCACCATTACCCGTGCACCGATTTCCGTTTTCCCGGCCAACTCAATCACGTGCCCGTGCTGCACGAAGGGATCCAGCTCCAAGTTTATCGCCGTGGTATTACCTTTCGGAATAATGGTAAACCGGTTCTTCTCGCTTTCAAGCGAACTCTGCTCCTTGGCGTCGTAGGATTGCACCACCCAGTAATAAGCCCCCTCAGAAAGCCCCGATACAATCACGTCAGCCGTGTTCACCTTTCGATCCACTATAGTGGACGAGAAATACGGGTTCCGCGAAATACGAAACCGGTATCCGGCCGCGTTCGGCATGGGCGTCCAGGAAAACTCCACCGTCTTGGATCCGCCCGAGCTGAAAATCGGCATCATGTTCGCCGGAGCAATCGGCGTTGGAGGCCCAATCTCCTGCGTCTTGGCCATCCGTGGTGAGTCCTCCTGGAATGACGCCCGCTGATAGTCGGCCAGATGCAGCACCTCCCCATTACGGCTGACCTCGCCCGCTCCCTTCGTGACCATGATCTCGTGCCGGTCGGCATGCGGATCGTTGTGCACCATGGCCGCGCTGTTCGGGGCCAGCGAAGCTGTGGCACCGGCAACAATCACCTGCGATTTCGACCCTTGCATATAAGTGGCAGTCGCCAGGTCTACCGTCCCTGTGCTTACCGCTACGGAAACGCTTGTCTGCTGCTGCTCGTTGGCGGAGTTTTCTTCGATCACAATTAGCGAATCCTGCTTAACCGTGTAGTTGGTCCCGTCCCCAAAGACGATCTTCGCCATTCCCTCCGACCCGGTCTGCACCACGTCACCTTTCTCTAGAGGGACGTTATAGTCCGCGGTCACCCAGCTATTGCTGCTGGCTTTCTTAACGCGAACCGTGCCGTCCAGCGCCGTGATGTGCGCTTGCTGCGAGTTCATCGAATTCGCCTTCACTGGCGCACCGGAGCTGGCAAAGCCCTCCACTAGCTTCGCCGTCAGGCTGGTGACTGATTTGATCCCATTTTGTGTAAACTGCGGGAAGGCAAAATACAGCCCGGCGAAGAATACCGACATCAGGAACAAGACGCCCAAGGCCACACTGCGATAGGTGACCGTCTTCCACGCGACGTGGATTGCCGGCTTGTGACTCGAAGACACGAAGTCCACCAAAACCCTGATAAACCTAGAGAATATGGGGTAGTTTCGAGAGTACCACAAGCTCAACGACGGCAGCGGGGGTAATTAACTTGGTCACATGTCCATCGGTACATGTACAGCGGGAATGGCTCGGGCGCGGCGCCCTCGCGCGCGATCTTGTTTTCGTCGTGTCCCGTCGCCAGAGTAGAAAGGGAGCCGGCAGAGAAAACTTCGTGGTGTGAGTTCCTCACGAGTTAAGCTCCCTCGGCTGGAGCATTGCATTTTTCCACATTGTTCAAGGATTCTGAAAAGATCCTCCGTAAGCCTTTTGCTGTCATCGATAATGACAGCACTAATTATTCTCTGTGTGCTCTGCTTTTTGCTTGAGTGTGCTCTGGATCGTCCCTAGAATTTGTTGCTAATCCAAAATAACAGGAGGGATTAAATGCCAGTACAACCGCAAGAACCGGAAACCCTCAACGTGAAACTCGTTCACTTCACCAAGCAAAATTCGCCCGATGAGCCGGTGCAAGTTGCATTCTCGGTCACGGATGAGCAAGGAAAAGAAGAAATCATCACGGGCGAGATTCCCTACTCCTACGATCTGTTTAAAGTATTCCAAGAGAATGGCTGGTTGAACATTCGCCGCAGCGTGGCTTCGATCCGCGAGAGCCGCACGCAGCGGCGGACGATGTCAGCATAGCTGATTCAGTCCTCTAACGAAGCGCTGGAATCCAAGCTAGGTTCCGGCGCTTTTTTGTCAGCATGTTTCAGAGACTCATTTCAATCCGACGCCGTACAGATAATCGTAGGTGTTCCCTGACCCCCAGGGCAGGGTGGCGCGGAATGAGGAGAACAGAATCGCTCGGTCCATAAATGTGACGAAGACGTCTTGCTGAAATCCGGAGGTGATTAAGCGGAAGGTAAACAGTCCGTTGCACGGATCGCCGAGTTCTCCCTGGCCGTAAAGGTAAGAAGTGTCGGCGACAGGCTGCAGAGTTGCAACGACCAGGATAGTCCCTTGAGAGTCGC
>Ga0209472_1000795_pt1 | contig 18486 bp, 16 predicted proteins | sample GraSoiAngelo_130_FD_185887 | JGI IMG/M metagenome (GOLD analysis project Ga0209472, IMG submission 185887) | Grasslands soil microbial communities from the Angelo Coastal Reserve, California, USA - 14_0929_02_20cm (SPAdes) (version 2) | ecosystem: Environmental > Terrestrial > Soil > Grasslands ...
GAGCAGCGCCCGCCTCTCCTCGTCGGTGCGTCCCATGAAGCGGAACGTGGCGCCGACACCGAGATCGAATCCGTCCATGATCGCAAAGCCGATCAGGAGCGCGCCGAGGATCAGCCACCAGATCATGCGAAGCGTTGCGTAGTCGGGCACGACCTACCCTCCTTATGAGTGCGCCGCGCGGGAAACGGCGGCCTCGGGCGGCCAGTACCCGAGCCCATCCGGCCCGCGCCGGATCATGCGCACCATGAGGTACACATCCACGGCCGCGAGCGCCGAGTAGAAGATCACGAACCCGGAGAGCGACAGCCACACGTTCGTGGCCGGCACGGGCGACACGCCGAGGAATGTCGGCAGCAGGCCATCGATCGCCCAGGGCTGGCGGCCGTATTCGGCCACGACCCACCCAAGCTCGGCCGCGATCCACGGCAGCGGGAGACTGAAGAACGCCAGGCGCAGGAACCAGCGCTTCTGCTCGAAGCGATGCCGCGCCGAGAGATAGAACGCGGTGGCGAACAGCGCGATGAAATAAAAGCCGAGTCCCACCATCAGCCGAAAGCTCCAGAACAGCACCGGCACGTCCGGTACCGTCGACCAGGCGGCTGCCTCGATCTGCTCGGGTGTCGCCTCCGACGGGTTGCCGACGTAGCGCAGCAGCAGCAGCCCATAGCCGAGATCCGCCTGGTGCGCCGCGAAGCGCGCCCGCGCCGCTGTGTCGGACGGATTCGCGCGCAGCGCCTTGAGCGCCGCGTGCGCCTCGATGCCACTCACGATGCGCGCGCGGGCCCGCGCCACCAGATCCACGATGCCGAGCACCGGCTCATCGACCGAGCGCGTGGCGATCAGCCCCAGCGCCCAGGGGACCCTGACCGCCGCGTGCGTGGTGCGCGCGGCGACGTCCGGAAAACCGAACACGGTGAAGGACGCGGGCGGCGTCTCGGTGCGCCATTCCGCCTCGATCGCCGCGATCTTCATCTTCTGGTTCTCGCTCGCCATGTACCCGGACTCGTCCCCCAGCACCACGACCGAGAGCGCGCAGGCAAGTCCGAAGCTCGCCGCGACCGCCATCGAGCGCCGAGCGATGTCGACGTTGCGGCCGCGCAGCAGATACCAGGCGCTCACCGCCAGCACGAATACCGACCCGACGACATAGCCCGCGGCTACGGTGTGCACGAACTTCGCCTGCGCCACGGGATTGAAGAGCACCTCACCAAACGAGAGCAGCTCCATGCGCATGGTCTCGTAGTTGAACTGAGCGCCGACCGGGTGCTGCATCCATGCGTTGGCGATCAGAATCCACAGCGCCGAGAGGCTCGAGCCGAGCGCCACCAGCGCCGTCACCACCAGGTGCCCTACGCGCGAGAGTCGCTCCCAGCCGAAGAAGAACAGGCCGACGAAGGTCGATTCGAGGAAGAACGCCATCAGGCCCTCGAGAGCGAGCGGCGCGCCGAAGATGTCGCCGACGTAGTGCGAGTAGTAAGCCCAGTTGGTGCCGAACTGGAACTCCATGGTGATGCCGGTCGCCACCCCCATGGCGAAGTTGATGCCAAACAGCAGCCCCCAGAAGCGCGTCATGCGCTTCCAGATCTCCCGCCCGGTCATGACGTAAACCGCCTCCATGATCACGAGGATCATGGACAGCCCGAGGGTGAGCGGCACGAACAGAAAGTGATACAGCGCCGTCAGCGCAAACTGCAGGCGCGATAGATTGACGACAGCAAAGTCAATCACGGCGGCTCGCCCCGCCCGGAGGTACCTGTGTCGCCATGCCGACGGCCGCAGGCGTCAGGGCGAGTCGCCGGCCCTCCGCCTGCCCATCCACGGGTGTGCGATGGGAGAAAAACAGCAACCAGAGAAGCGCGAGCGCCCCGACCTTGAGGGCCATGAGCCACGACAGTTCGCGCCGCAGCGTGCGCCGCCACCCCGGGTAGTTCATGGCATGCGCGCCCCGCGCGCCGCCACCAGGATCCGATACCACTCCTCGCGTGTCAGCTGCACCGAGTAGGCGCTGCGCGCCTCACGGATCCGCGCGGGATTCTGGCTGCCGATGAGCGGAATGGGCCGTGCGGGATGAGTCATGACCCAGGCGTAAGCGACCGCCGAGCGCGGCGTGCCCGCCCGGGCTGCCACGGCATCGAGCGCGTGGATCACCGCGGCCACGCGTGGCTCGGCCGAAGCTTCCCCTGCAGAGACCGCGAGCCGGCCCTGCGCGAGCGGCGACCACGCGAGCATGGCGATCCCGCGTTGCATGGCCTGATCCAGGGTGCCGTCCGACAGCGGCTCGATCACGAGCGGCGAGAATTCGTTCTGCACCGTGGCCAGATCGAACGGGAGGTGGACGCGAAGCGCATCGACCTGGGTGGCCGTGTGGTTCGAGACTCCGGCCGAGTGAATCTTCCCTGCGCTGCGCAGCCGCTCGAGGGCCTGCGCGACCTCGGCCGGGTGAGCGAGGAGATCCGGCCGGTGAATCTGGTAGAGATCGATCCGCTCGACCCCGAGACGCCGGAGCGAAGCCTCGCAGGCCTCGAGCAGGTAGCGCGCACTCGAGTCGTAAGGCACCGACGGCGTGATGCCGGCCTTGGTCGCGAGCACCATGCGCTCGCGCAGGTGCGGCGCCTCGCGCAGCACCTCCCCGAGGAGCGACTCGGCGCCGCCGAAGCCGCGCTCCCCGCTGTAGCCGTAGATGTCCGCGGTGTCGAAGAGCGTGCACCCGATCTCGAGCGCCGCCTCCACGCGGCGGCGTGCGCTCGCGCGGTCCCCGCCCCCGAAGCGCCACATCCCCCACCCCAGAGGCGCGACCGCGAGGCCACTCTTTCCGAGCGGTATGCGGGTCTCCGCCGAAGGGACGAGGCTCATTCCGGCGCACTCTAACATTCAGCGGCGATCCAGCCACCTCACTTCGACCGCCTCGCCGCTCACCGCCGCCCCGGCACCGGCGGGACGACGAATGAGCGCGTTGGCCGCCGCAAAGACCGACACCAGCGAGGTGTCCTGATCGGTGAACGGTCGCACCCGCATCCGCGCATCCGGGTCGGTCCGCGCGAGCGCGCGCCAATAGCACTCGTTGGCGCCGCTCGCGGCGAGCTCCCCGTCGAGTAGCGCCGTCGCGGCAGCCTCATCCGGCTCGCGCGCCAGCAGCGCCTCAAGGAGAGGCCGGAGGAACAGGTGCGCGCACACCATGGCCGCCGCGGGGTTGCCCGCGAGGCCGAGCACGGGCTTGCCCCGCAGGGTTCCAAACCAGGTGGGCTTGCCCGGCCGGATCGCGATGCGCGGTACGGCAATCGAAAGCCCGAGACCGGCGAGCGCCGGCTTGACGAGGTCATAGTCGCCGACGGAGGCCCCCCCGATGATCACGACGAGGTCCGCATCCTCGAGCGAGCGCTGGGTGGCGGCCGCGATCGCCCCCGCCTCATCCGGGGGGACTGCGCCGCGCCGGGGCTCGCCACCCCACTCTTCGAGCATCGCGAGGAGGGCGAAGCTCACCGAGTCGAAGATCTGATGCGCGGCGGCGGGTGTGCCGGGCGGCACGAGCTCGTTGCCCGTGGCGAGCACCGCGACTCGCGGCCGGCGCGCGACGCTCACGGACCCGATGCCGGCGGCCGCGATGAGCGCGACGTGACGCGCGTTGAGCCGCGTGCCCCGTTGGACCAGCTCCTCACCCGCCTTGAAGTCGATACCCGCTGCGCGGATGTTGGTGCGCTGCGGCGCCGGCGCTTCGAGCCACACCCTATCGCCTTCGCGCCGCGCGCGCTCCTGTGGTACGACCACGTCGACGCCCTCGGGGACCGGTGCGCCGGTGAATATGCGGACCGCCCCTAAAGCCCCGACGGTGCCCGGGTAAGCTTTGCCGGCCTGCGCCTCCCCCAGCACCGTGAAGGGGCTCTGCGCAAGATCGGCCGCGCGCACGCCGTAGCCGTCCATGGCCGAGGAGCGAAACGGGGGTTGCGAGCGCGCCGCCTGCAGCGTCTCCGCCAGAGTGCGCCCGATCGCGGCCGTGATGTCGACGGGCTCCGGGGTCAGCGGCCTCACCGCTGCGAGCATCTTCGCGCGTGCCGTTTCCACCGTGTCGGTGGGCGGTGCGGGCGCCGCTCGATCTTCGGGCATCGGGTCAGGTCCGCGCGCTAGCTTTCCTGAAAGCGGGGAATGACCTCGACGATCGAGCACGGCCGGTGGCGACTGTCGAGTTGCGGGCAGATCAACTTGTCCCAGCCGTCGCGGCACGCCCCGTTGGATCCGGGCAGCGCATAGATCACGGTGCCCCCGGCGAGACCTGCGCAGGCTCGCGACTGCAGGGTGGAAACGCCGACGGTCTCGTAAGAGACGAGATGAAACAGCACGGCGAAGCCCTCGAGCTCCTTCTCGAACAGCTCGCGGACCGCCTCGGGCGTCACGTCGCGCCCCGTGAGCCCCGTGCCCCCGGTGCTGACGATCACGTCCACATCGCGGTCCTCGATCCAGCGGCGCAGCTGCTGCTGGATGTCGGCTTTGCTGTCTTTCACCAGCGCGCGCGCCGCGAGCCGATGGCCCGCCGCACGGATGCGCTCGGCGAGCAGGTCGCCGGAGGTGTCGGTCCCCGCATCGCGCGAATCGGATATCGTGAGTACCGCGATCCCGAGCGGCGTGAAGGTGAGCGTTGAATCGATCCGGCCGCCGGGCACGGCTAAGTTCTCCAGGGATCCGGGCAGAGCTTGCGGGCTTTCACGGTGCCTAGCTTACACGCGGCACCGCACCCGGGCGCGGCTGCGCCCGGCTCAGGCGGGGTTTGAGGCTTCCTGGCGGCAGCGCTCGCGGGTCGAGCTCACGAGGTCGCGCAGGAACGCCTTCTCGTAGACCCGCAGGAGGTGCGGCTGATTGAGCTCCACGTAGGCGCCGACGCAGTCCCGGTCGGGTGCGACGGTGAGGAGATGGCGGAGTGTCTGCGCGTCCCACCGCCAGGGGAGCTCCAGCTCAGCGAAAGCGCGGTTGTACGCCTCGAGCTCCGCGGCCAGCTCCTCGCTCGTCTTCACCGGATCGCTCACAGCTGCCATTTCGGCACTCCCTCTTCTCTTCACCGGCACTCACCCTACGCCCCGGACTACCAGAATAAAAATTAAAGATTTCTATCGCGAGCATAAGTATTTCATAATACTTCGGGAGAGCTGACTCCTGAGGTCGCGATGCGCAATGTGACCCTGCGGCAGCTGCGCGTGTTCGCCACCGCGGCGCGCCACATGAATTTCTCCCGCGCCGCGGACGAGCTGCACCTGTCGCAGCCGGCAGTGTCGACGGTTCTCAAGCAGTTGGCGTCTCAGGTGGGGCTGCCGCTCTTCGAGCGCATCGGTCGCAGGACCTTCCTGACGCCGGCGGGCGGCGAGATGCTCGAGTGCGCCCGCGCGATCACCCAGCGCATGCGGGAGGCGGACGCCGCGCTCGCGAATCTCAAGGGCGTCACCGGCGGGAAGCTCAACGTCGCGGTCATCAGCGCCGGCGACTACTTCTTTCCGCGCGTGCTGGCGGCCTTCGGCGCCGCCCATCCCGGGATCACGTTCAACCTCACGGTCCACAATCGCGAGGGCCTGCTGCGCCAGCTCGCCGACAATCTCACCGATCTCGCGGTGATGGTCCGTCCACCGGCCGACATGGACATCGTCGCGGTACCGTTCGCGCCCCATCCCTATGTGATCGTGGCGGCGCCGAGTCATCCGCTTGCCGGGGCGCGGCAGATTCCACGCACCGCGCTCAATCGCGAGCGCTTCGTGATGCGCGAGCCCGGATCCGACACCTGGAACTCGATGCGCGAAGTGTTCGGCCGGCAGTTTGGGAAACTCAACATCGCCATGCAGATCGCGAGCACCGAGACCATCAAGCAGGCGGTGGTCGCCGGGATGGGAATCGCGTTCCTCTCCGCCCACACCATCGGCCTCGACCTGCTGGCCGGCAATCTGGTGGTGCTCGACGTGCAGGACTTCCCGGCGCGGCTCAACTGGTATCTGGTGCACAACCGCACCAAGCACCTGCCGCCGGTGGCCGCCGCCTTCAAGGATTTCCTGCTGCGGGAAGGGGCGGCGCTCATCGAGCGGCTGGTGCGCTTCGATTGGTCGGCGCCATCGCCGCGCGCACGCCCCGCCCCTGCCCCGCCGCCGCGGCGGAGGGCACGCGGGCCGCGCACCGCCTGAGCGGCGCGATCACTCGCAGCTCGCGTGATGCTTGATTTCCCGGGGTGCCCTAATCCAGGAAGTCGCAGTACCGGTCGACGTGCGCGGCGAGGTCGAGCGTGTGCTGGCGCGTGAGGCGCTCGGCGAGCTCGGTGTCGCGCCGCTCGAGCGCCTCGATGATCTTCAGGTGCTCGATGATCGAGCGCGCGGCGCGATTGTTCTGCGAGATCGTGGCCCGGCGGATGGCGCGCACGTGCAGGAACAGATTCTTCGTCGCCTCCTCGATCAGCCGCGAGCCTCCGAGGCGGATGATCATCTGATGGAAGGCAATGTTGGCGTCGGAATACTCGCCGATGTGCTCGGAGGGCGGCGAGTTCTGGAAAGAGTCGAACAGGTGGCGGAGCTTGCCGAGCTCCGCATCGGGCGCGTGCAGCGTCGCGAGGCGCGCCGACATGCTCTCGAGCGCCGCCCACACCTGGATCATCTCGATGATTTCGCGCTTGGACTTGCGGACGATGAAGATGCCTCGGCGCGGGACCGTCCTGACAAAGCCCTCCTGCTCGAGAATGGACAGCGCCTCGCGCACCGGCGTGCGACTCACCCCGAGCGCCTTGACCAGCTCCCGCTCATCCAGCCGCAGCGGCTGGCGCTCGCTGTAGATGTCGGTGTTCGCGATCGCGTCCTTCAGCAACGCGTAAGCCTGATCGCGGAGGCTGCGCGAGTTGAGCGGTGCCAGAGCGAGCTGTCCTGCGGCCGCCGCGCGGCTGCTCCGGAGCGTCGCGATTACGCTCATCGTGCCCCCCGTTTCTCCCCCCGGATTTTCCACGTCCGTAGCTCCCCACGTCCAGAGCCCCGCGGTTCCCGCGTGGCGCGCGCCCGCCCGCTCTGGCAGAGGCGCCCGGCGCCGCCCAAGCTCCTGCCCCGGCCCAGCCACTCTGGATATATCACATACCACGGGAAACGCTTCCTCACCAGATTGGTGCACCGCCATGCGGGTTTACCCTCGGTAAGATCGCATACGGACCGGGTGGCACCCGCACTTCGCCTCTCGGGGCGGTTGGACGGCGTGTTGACAAGCCGGAGATATATCACCTATGGTCCCGCGCGTTCGGTCTGCGTCGGTCCAGTTGCACTGTTTCAGGGCCTCATCCGAGGGCAGCTGATCGAGTGAGGGATCGCCTGTGACGCGGTCTGATTCCTTCTGTATGACGGCAGCCTGTATGACGGCAGCGGAGAACAAGTCGAACGCTCGCTCGTATCACGAATCGCGGAAGTTCATACCAACCGGCTGACGGTTCTTAAACCCAAAATCGAACAAGGGGGAGCACCGATGGTTACCGATTCGACTTCTCAGACCCGTTCATTCTTCGCCCAACCGTGGACACAGCTGATCGTCGGCATCATCTGCATGGTGATGATCGCGAACCTGCAGTACGGCTGGACGCTGTTCGTCGGCCCGATCGGGGACAAATACCATTGGAGCAAGGCGGCCATTCAGGTCACTTTCACGATCTTCGTCCTGCTCGAGACCTGGCTGGTGCCGGCCGAGGGCTACCTGGTCGACCGCTTCGGGCCGAAGTGGATCGTCGTGATCGGCGGCGCGCTGTGCGGCGTCGCCTGGACCATCAACTCATTCGCCGAGTCGCTCGCGATGTTTTATTTCGCCGGCGCGATCGGTGGCGTCGGCGCGGGCGCGGTCTACGGTACCTGCATCGGCAACGCCGTGCGCTGGTTCCCGGGACGCCGCGGCCTCGCGGCGGGCCTGACCGCAGCGGGCTTCGGCATGGGTTCTGCGGCGACCATCATTCCCATCGCTCACATGATCAAGAGCGCGGGCTACGAGCAGACCTTCCTCACCTTCGGCCTGTTCCAGGGGATCGTCGTGGTGGTGGTCGGCTCGCTGATCGCTGCGCCGGCGGTGAACCTGATGGTGGCGCCTCCGAAGTTGGCGCGCGGGGCCAGCCGCTACCAGGCGGGGCCGCTCGAGATGCTCAAGACCCCGATCTTCTGGGTCATGTACATCATGTTCATCATGATGGCGGCGGGCGGTCTCATGGCGACCGCGCAGCTCGCGCCCATCGCCAAGGACTTCAAGATCGCCGACACTCCGGTGAGCCTCATTGGTCTCACCATGCCGGCGCTGACCTTCGCGTTGAGCATCGACCGCATCCTGAACGGCCTGACGCGGCCGTTCTTCGGCTGGGTGTCCGACCAAATCGGCCGCGAGCAGACCATGTTCATCGCCTTCCTGCTCGAAGGCTTGGGGATCATCGCGCTCGCCAATCTCGGCACCGACCCGGTCATGTTCGTGCTGCTCTCGGGGCTGGTGTTCTTCGCCTGGGGTGAGATTTACAGCCTCTTCCCCTCGACCGTGACCGACACCTTCGGCGCCACCTACGCGACGACCAACACCGGGCTCATGTACACCGCAAAGGGCACGGCATCGCTCCTGGTACCCCTGACGAGTGTCATCGCGGCCAAGGGAAACTGGCACCCGGTATTCATGACGGCCGCCATCCTCAACATCCTGGCGGCGCTCATGGCCATCGTGGTGCTGAAACCGATGCGCAGCTCCTATACGAGCCGCACCGGCACGGTCAGTGCAACCCCGAACCTGGCGACGCACTGAGGCCTGAGGGACGGCGCTCCTGCGGAAGAACCCCGCAGGAGCGCTGGAGGATTACCGGGCCGCCGAGCTCGCAGCTGATTGTTATGGAGGCGTCAATGCAAGAGACGGCGACCAAGCCCGCGGAAACCCGGAGCACGACCACCGCGGAAGACACGCTCAAGCGCAAGAGCCGGGACACCGGCGTCATCTCCGGCGGCCATCTGGTCGCGAGGGCCCTGAAGAACGAGGGCGTCGACACGATCTTCACTCTCTGCGGCGGCCACATCATCGACATCTACGACGGTTGCATCGATGAGGGCATCCGCATCATCGACGTGCGCCACGAGCAGGTCGCGGCGCATGCCGCGGACGGCTACGCCCGTCAGACCGGCAAGCTCGGCTGCGTGGTGACGACCGCGGGACCCGGCTGCACCAACGCCGTCACGGGGATCGCGACCGCGTTCCGCTCCGAGAGCCCCGTGCTGCACATCGGCGGCCAGGGCGCCCTCACCCAGCACAAGATGGGCTCGCTCCAGGACCTGCCGCACGTCGACATGATGTCCCCGATCACCAAGTTCGCCGCTACGGTGCCGAGCACCGAGCGCGTGGCCGACATGGTGTCGATGGCCGCGCGCGAGGCCTTCAACGGCGCGCCGGGCCCGGTGTATCTGGAAATTCCCCGCGATGTCCTCGACCGCGAGGTCGAGGTCGGCAAGGCGGTCGTGCCGAGGCCCGGTCACTACCGCGCCTCGACCCGCTCGCTGGGCGATCCCCGCGACATCGAGAAACTCGCCGATATCCTCATCAACTCGGAGCGCCCGGCGATCCTCTACGGTCAGCAAGTATGGGCGGCGCGCGGCCACGAGGAGGCGATCGCGCTGCTCAGGGGCCTCGACATCCCGGGCTACTTCAACGGCGGCAGCCGCGGGCTTCTCCCGCCGGGCGATCCGCACCACTTCGATCGGACCCGCGGCAACGCGTTCGCCGATGCCGACGTCATCGTCATCGTGGGCACGCCCTTCGACTTTCGCATGGGCTACGGGCGGCGCATCAGCACGAAGGCGAAGCTCGTGCAGATCGACATGGACTACCGCACGGTCGGCAAGAACCGCGACATCGATCTCGGGCTGGTCGGACACCCGGGCGCGATCCTCGGCGCCGTGCTGCAGGCGGCCACGGGGCGCCTCAAGTCCGACAAGCGCCAGGCGCGGCAACAGTGGATGCGGAAGCTCGCCGAGGCGGAAGCGGCGGCCACCGAGAAGCTGATGCCGCTCTTCAAGTCCAACAACGTCCCGATCCACCCCTACCGGGTGGCCTGGGAGCTGAATGAGTTTCTCGCCGACAACACCGTCTACATCGGCGACGGGGGCGATGTGGTGACGATCTCCGCGCAGGCGGTGCGGCCGCGGCGGCCGGGGCAGTGGATGGACCCGGGAGCGCTCGGCTCGCTCGGCGTCGGCACCGGTTTCGCGATCGCCGCGGGACTGGCGCACCCGGGCAAGGAAGTGCTCTGTTACTACGGGGATGGCTCCTTCGGCATGACCGCCTTCGACATGGAGACCGCCAATCGCTTCGGCGTACCCTACATAGCCGTCATCGGCAACAACTCGGCGATGAATCAGATCCGTTACGGACAGCTCGCGAAGTATGGCGAGGAGCGCGGCAACGTCGGCAACCTTCTCGGCGATGTGCCGTTCGGCAAGTTCGCGGAGATGCTCGGCGGTTACGGCGAGGAGGTGCGCGACCCGGCCCTGATCGCCCCGGCGCTCAGGCGTGCCCGCGAATCGGTGGCGCGGTCGAAGCGCTCGGCGGTCATCAACATCTGGGTCGATCCGCGCGAGTACGCGCCCGGCACCAAGAACCAGACGATGTACAAGTAATCCGACCCGACACGAGTAAGGACTGACAGGCGACACGCGAATGGCCAAGGCATTGGAGGGCGTGCGTATCCTCGACTTTACGCACGTGCAATCGGGACCCACCTGCACGCAGCTGCTCGCCTGGCTGGGCGCCGACGTCATCAAGGTGGAAAAGACCGGCACGGGCGACATCACGCGCGAGCAGCTGCGTGACATCCCCGGCGTCGACAGCCTCTACTTCACCATGCTGAATCACAACAAGCGCTCCATCACCCTCGACACCAAGAGCGCCCGCGGCAAGGCGGTGCTCGAGCGCCTGGTGAAGCACTGCGACGTGCTGGTGGAGAACTTCGCGCCCGGAGCGCTCGACCGGATGGGCTTCACCTGGGAGCGGATCCAGGAGCTGAATCCCCGGATTATCGTCGCGTCCGTCAAGGGTTTCGGCCCCGGGCCGTACGAGGACTGCAAGGTCTACGAGAACGTCGCGCAGTGCGCCGGCGGCTCGGCGTCCACCACCGGCTTCGACGACGGCCCGCCGCTCGTCACGGCCGCGCAGATCGGCGACAGCGGCACGGGGCTGCACCTGGCGCTCGGCATCGTCGCCGCGCTCTATCAGCGCAAGAGCACGGGTCGCGGCCAGAAAGTCCTCGCCGCGATGCAGGACGGCGTGCTGAACCTCTGCCGCGTGAAGCTCCGCGATCAGCAGCGGCTCGCCCGCACCGGGGTCATGAAGGAATACCCGCAGTACCCGCACGGCAAGTTCGGCGCCTCGGTGCCGCGCGCGGGCAATGCCTCCGGCGGCGGCCAGCCGGGGTGGATCCTGAAGTGCAAGGGCTGGGAGAAGGATCCCAACGCGTATCTCTACTTCATCGCTCAGGCGCCGGTGTGGAAGGAGATCTGCCAGGTGATCGGCAAGGAGGCCTGGATCACCGATCCCAACTACGCCACGCCCGAGGCACGGCTGCCGCGGCTCATGGAGGTGTTTGCCGAAGTCGAGCGCTGGACGCTCACCAAGACCAAGTTCGAGGCCATGGCGGAGCTCAACGAGCACGACATCCCCTGCGGTCCGATCCTCTCCATGGAAGAGCTTCTCGCGGAGCCCTCGCTCCGCGCCACCGGCACCGTGGTCGAGGTCGATCACCCGACGCGCGGCAAGTACCTCTCGGTGGGCAATCCCATCAAGATGTCCGACAGCCCGACCGAGGTGAGGCGCTCGCCGCTGCTCGGCGAGCACTCGGATGAGATCTTGAAGGAGATCGGGTTCAGCGAGTCCGAGATACGGGTGCTGCGCAGCGAAAAGGTCGTTTGAGGCGGGATACGGGAGAAGGCATGGGACACGACAAGACGTCGGTTCGCAAGATTCTCGATGCAGCCAGGGCCGCAGGCCGCAGCGCGCTGACCGCGCCGGAAGCCAAGGGGCTCTGCGAGGCCTACGGCATCGCAGTGCCGCAGGAGGGCGTAGCCACCACCGCGGCCGATGCGGCCAGGCTCGCCGCGAAGATCGACTTCCCGGTGGTCATGAAGATCGTCTCACCGCAGATCCTGCACAAGACCGAGGCCGGCGGCGTCATGGTCGGCGTCAGGAGCGCTGAAGCGGCCCAGGAAGCCTTCACCACCATCGTCGCCAATGCGCGCCGCCACGACCCGAAGGCGACGATCGACGGGGTGCAGGTCCAGCAGATGCTCTCCGGCGGCCAGGAGGTGATCATCGGCGCGGTCACCGATCCCGCCTTCGGCAAGCTGGTCGCTTTCGGTCTCGGCGGCATCCTGGTCGAGGTGCTGAAGGACATCACCTTCCGGCTCGCGCCGGCGACGCGCGAGGAAGCCCTGTCGATGCTCGATGGCATCGCAGCTGCGGAAATCCTGCGCGGCGCCCGCGGCGGGCCGCCCGTGGACCGCGAGGCGCTCGCCACGATGATCGTCAACGTCTCGCAGCTCGTGGCGGACTTCCCGGAGGTGTCCGAGCTCGACTTGAATCCCGTGTTCGCCACCGCGCGCGGCGCCACCGCGGCCGACGTGCGCGTGGTGCTCGATTTCAAGCCGCCCGTGGCGCGCTACCGTCCGAGCCAGGAAGTCATCGTGCGGCAGATGAACCGCATCATGAGGCCCGATGCGGTGGCGGTGATCGGCGCCTCGGCCGAGAACGGCAAGATCGGCAACTCGGTCATGAAGAATCTCATCAATGGCGGCTACCAGGGCGCGATCTATCCGGTCCACCCGAGCGCCGCCGAGATCCTCGGCAAGAAGGCCTACAAGAGCGTCAAGGACGTGCCCGGAACAATCGACGTGGCGGTGTTCGCCATTCCCGCCAAATTCGTCGCCCAGGCGCTGGTCGAGTGTGGCGAGAAGAAGATCCCCGGCGCGGTGCTGATTCCGTCCGGATTCGCCGAGACCGGCAACGTCGCCGGCCAGGAAGAGGTCGTGGCGGTGGCGCGCAAGTACGACGTCCGCCTCATGGGCCCCAACATCTACGGCTTCTACTACACGCCGAAGAACCTCTGCGCGACTTTCTGCACCGCCTACGACGTCAAGGGCGGCGCCGCGCTCTCCTCGCAGTCGGGCGGCATCGGCATGGCGATCATCGGCTTCTCGCGCTCGACGAAGATGGGGGTGTCGGCCATCGTGGGCCTCGGCAACAAGTCCGACATCGATGAGGACGACCTCCTCACCTTCTTCGAGCAGGACGACAACACTCAGATCATCTGCCAGCACATGGAGGATCTGAAAGACGGACGCGCCTTCGCGGAGGTCGCGCGCCGGGTCTCGAAGAAGAAGCCGGTCGTGGTGCTCAAGGCCGGCCGCACCAGCATGGGGGCGCGGGCGGCGAGCTCGCACACCGGCGCGCTGGCCGGCAACGACAAGATCTACGACGACGTCTTCCGTCAGGCGGGCGTGATCCGTGCGCGGACGCTGCGCGATCTGCTCGATTTCGCGCGCGGCATCCCGGTGCTGCCGACGCCCAAGGGCAACAACGTCGTGATCATCACCGGCGCGGGCGGCTCGGGCGTGCTGCTCTCGGACGCGTGCGTCGACAACGGGCTGACGCTCATGGCGATGCCCCCGGATCTCGATGCCGCGTTCCGCAAGTTCATCCCGCCCTTCGGAGCCGCCGGCAATCCCGTCGACATCACCGGCGGCGAGCCGCCGACCACCTATCAGAACACCGTGCGGCTCGGGCTCGAGGATCCGCGCATTCACTCGCTCATCCTCGGCTACTGGCACACGATCATCACCCCGCCGATGGTGTTCGCGCGCCTCATGGTGGAGGTGGTGGAGGCCATGCGCGCCAAGGGCATCGACAAGCCGGTGGTCGCCTCGCTCGCGGGTGACGTCGAGGTCGAGGAGGCCGCGGAGTATCTCTATCAGCACCGCATCCCGGCCTACGCCTACTCGACCGAGATCCCGGTCGCGGTGCTCGGCGCCAAGTACCGCTGGGCGCGCGGCGCGGGTCTGATTCCACCGCCTTAGAACTGCGGCCCACTCTAGGGGTAAATGGGGGGAAACAGCAAAAGCCGCGTAGCACAGAACAGCGGCGGGGCTCGCGCTGCGATCAGCGGCGCGAGTCACACCGAGCTGGCAGTTGTCAGAATGAAGAAACGACCACAGCAGAATTTGGAGGGAGAACAGCTATGACGCTCCAGAAGACATCGATAGCGATTGCAGTTTCTCTTGCGCTCGGGTGTGTGGGCAATGCGCACGCAGATCAGGCGTCCGACATGCAGGCAAAGTTGGACGCGTTGCAAAAGCAAGTTCAGGAATTGCAGGCGCAAATGGCCGCACTCCGGAAAAAGCAGGAGCAAGCCGCGCCTGCGGCGGCCGCAGCTCCCGCCAAGGCTCCCGCCAATGAGGTAAAAGCCGGCAAGGACCTGATCTTCAAGGTTGGCGGCGGCGAGGTCCAGCTGTACGGCCACGCCGATGTGTCTTTGGATGATCAGACCAATGGCATGACTGGCTTCATCCACAATGGTCTGCCAGTCACGGGCCACAATGGTTGGGTTCCTGATGTCTCCAGCAACCTGTCGTTCTTCGGGGTTCGTGGCAACCGTGCCGTCAGCGACGATCTGAAAGGGGTTTTCCAGTTTGAAACGGAAATTTCCTATGCCGCCACGCCGGGTGCATCAGATCAGGCAACAGACACGACGGCACAGAAGTACAGTCTCGGATCGCGCAACAGCTTTGTCGGACTGCAGAGTGAGGAATATGGCGCGATCAAGCTGGGCAAAACCGATACGCCATACAAAACCGCTACCGCCCGCCTGGACCCCTTTGCCAGTACACCGGGTGATTACAATGCCATCATGGGAAATAGCGGCGGTGACAATCGAACCGAATTCGACTTTCGCGCGCCTCATGCTGTCTGGTACGAGTCGCCGAATATACAGGGCGTGCATGCCAATTTCCTGGTTTCACCCGGCCAGAATCGGAGTACGAATACCGGACTGTATGCTCAGGGCGAACCGGATTGTACCGGCGGTAATTCGACCGGAGGTATAAACGGGAACCCCGACCTTACACCCACTTCGTGTACGGATGGGTCTTTCGCTACTCTTTACAGTGTTGATTTCACCTATGAGTCTGGTCCGCTTTATGCCACCGTTGCGTACGAGGTCCATAAGGATGTCAATCGCACAGGCGACGAGATAATTCCGGGCACCATCGGAATCCGTGATGAAAGCGCCTATAAGCTCGGCGTGCAATATACGTTCCCGACCAAAACGACTCTCAACGTCCTCGTCGAACGATTGCAGCGGGATGCAATCACCGACAGCCTGGATGAGCGCACCCATACCGCTACCTGGCTCGCGCTTACTCAAGGCCTGACGCCCTTCGATGACCTGAATCTTGGCTGGGCGCACGTTGGCAGGACACCGGGGCAGCCGGTGGAAGGAGTCGAAGACAAATTCGGTAATCCTGCGCCGGCCGGTTCCTCGAATAACGAGGCCAACCTCTATACCATCGGCCTCAAACACCGCTTCGTAGACAAGCGGACCACCGCCTATCTCACGTATTCAAGCCTGGTCAATGGCTACTGGGCGCATTACTCCCTGGGTGCGGGTGGTCACGGTCTTCCCACTAGAAACTATGTCGGTGACAAATTTATCGGAGGTTGCCAGGCAGGAGGTACTTGCGGTCCCCCGTTTTCTGGAAATAACGCCGAAGCAGTCTCGGTTGGTGTGACCTACGATTTTTGACCCGCTTGAGAACCACGCAAAAAGGCGCCTTCGGGCGCCTTTTTGTCCCTCACCGCGACGACGAGTATTTGATCGCGTGCGAGTAGCGCATCGCGAAGCTTGCATGTTTACCAGAGCTTCTCGCCGCGGGCCATGCGCTGTTGCATCTCCGCCTGGAATGCCGGCGGGCCGAAGGCGAACCACTCCTGATCCAGGCGATAGAGCAAGAAGCGCTTGTGCTCCGACGCGAAATTCTTGAGCCATTCCGTAGTCTTGTCATCGGGTCCGTCGCCGACTGGTACGGCAACATCAACAGGCTGACCGTTCCAATTGAACTGTGCAGGGAGGAAGATGACTTTGGCCTTATCGGGGCGGAGCCAGTCTGGTAATGGACTTGTTGGTACGAGCCAACCACAGAAGAAACGCTGGCATGGGTCGAGGGGCCGCCGTTCATAGATTAGACAATGGTGGCCGGAACTGTGGGGGCAAGGGTGGCCGGGATAAACCTCGACGCCGTAGACATTGATCTTGAGCCACCCATCGCAGCAGGCCGTGCACTCGCCGCACCGGCGGCCCGATGCTGCCGCTTCGGTTCCAACGATGCTCCTGATGGAGGTCAATGGAAACAGTCTCCTGCGGGCCTCAGCAGGACGGTCCCTGTCTGCGTTTGGCGGTGTGCAGGAATTTCTCGCAGTCCTCCAGGCGCAGGCAGCGGCACCGGAAGCTCGTCTCGAGGAGCGACTTCATCCGCTGCGCGCGGTCCATGAGGGCGTTGACTTCTTCGAGCTTCCGCGTGGCGAGGGCGCGCCAGCGGGCCGCGGGAGGCGTCTGCTCCGAGAAGCCCGACAGGAACACCCGGGTCTCGCCGATGCTGAATCCCGCCTCGAGCGCGAGCCGGATGAGGTTGATCCGGCCGAACACGGCCTCGCTGTAGCAGCGCTGCCCGGAGCGGCGCGGCGGCGCCGGCAAAAGGCCCGCCTTCTCGTAGTAGCGCAGCGTCGAGGCCGGCATGCCCGCCTCGCGCGCGACCTCGCCGATCGAAAGCTCTCGCATTGGCCGTTCCCGCCCGCTTGACCCGCTTGACTTGAAGTGCACTTTAACTTGTAGAGTCCCCGACTGGAAGGGGCAAGGCGCCCTCACGGAGACGGAACATGACTCCTGCGATCAGTCCCGCCCGCGTGCTGCTCGCGGTGTTGGCTCTGTTTGGCACGCAGCCCGGGAGTGCCGCCGTCGCGACCGGTTACGTCGCGGCGGCCATCGTCGCTCCCGATCGGCCACCGGAGCAGGTCGCACGCGATGTCGAGCGCCGGCCGGAGGACCTGCTGACCTTCGCCGGCGTGAAGCCCGGCGACCGCGTGGCCGACTTCATGTCGGGCGGCGGCTACTTCACGCGGCTGTTCAGTCACATCGTCGGAAACACCGGGCACGTCTACGCGTTTCTACCCGAGGAGCAGCTCAAGAACTGCTCCCCGGACGAGGTCGCCGGAACACGCGCCCTCGAGCACGGCGTGTACTCCAACGTGAGCGTGCTCGCCGCGCCAGTCGGGCGGTTCCGACTGCCCGAGCCCGTCGACCTGGTGTGGACGTCACTCAATTTCCATGATCTCTATGACTCGTTCATGGGGCCGGCGAACGTGTCGCAAGTCGCCCGGGTGATGTTCGAGGCGCTGAAGCCGGGCGGGGAGCTCATGGTCGTCGATCACGTCGCGGAGGCCGGATCGGGGGTGCGCGACACCGAGACGCTGCACCGCATCGACCCCGAAGTCATCGTCCGCACCGCCCTGGCCGCCGGATTCCGCCTCGAGGCCGAGAGCGACTTGCTGCGCAACCCGCAGGATTCGCACCGGTTGCGCGTGTTCGATGCCGCGGTTCGCGGGCGCACCGATCAGGTGATCCTGAAATTCAGAAAGCCGGCGAGCGCCTCCGCCGCCCCTGCAGCGACGGCGCGGGGGTGACGGAGGCGTCCGGCCGCGGCTCCGGGTGCGCGGGCTTATGCATTTGAAGTCGCCGGCGCGGGCTTCCGATTCCTCACCAGGAACCAGTTCACCGCCGCGGCGGTGAGCGTCGCGAGCAGGATGAGCGACTTGCTGAAATCCGCCCGCGTGAGCAGCAGCGCGCAGATCGCCGCTCCAACGAGCGGCAGCAGGAGTCCCCCGGGCAGGCGGTACACGGCGGCGCCCGGCTGCCGCCGGCGCAGGACCGGAACCGCGGCGCAGATGCCGCCGTAGAAGAGCACCCGCGCCACCGCCGAGAGCGTCACGTTCCAGGAGAAGCTCGCGAACTGGGAAAACCCCCAGAGCAGCAGCGCAAAGACCAGGATCGAAAAGTGCGGCGTGCGAAAGCGCGGGTGCACCGCGGCGAGCCAGGCGGGGAAGTCTCCCCGCTCCGCGAGCGCGAAGGTGCTGCGGGGCACGGTCAGCATGTTGGCGCTGATGTAGCCGTAGACCGAGAGCAGCGCGCCCGCGGAGATCAGAGCCGCGCCGGCGGGTCCCATGGCGACGCGGGCGGCGTCGGCGAGCGGACGGACGCTGTGAGCGGCATCCGGGACCAGGTCGATGACGATGAGCTGCAGCAGCGCGTAGAGCGCGAGGAGGATCGCGAGCGCGGTGAACAGCGCGAACGCGACATCCCGCTGCGGGTTGCGCGCCTCGCCCATCGGATTCAGCGCGGCCTCATAACCGCCATAGGCGAAGAGCAGCAACAGCATCGCCTTCAGC